>Ga0302324_100004341_pt1 | contig 31427 bp, 30 predicted proteins | sample Palsa_T0_1_FD_201949 | JGI IMG/M metagenome (GOLD analysis project Ga0302324, IMG submission 201949) | Peat permafrost microbial communities from Stordalen Mire near Abisko, Sweden - Palsa_T0_1 | ecosystem: Environmental > Terrestrial > Soil > Palsa > Peat permafrost | place: Sweden: Abisko... | reverse complement strand
TCCCGCGATCTTCCAAGGACGCCGAAGGCGTCCCAACGTCAATGGATTCGACCTCGAACTCGTTCCCGCTCGCGACCTCGACGTCGCTCCCGCCGCAGGTCGGGCAACGGAACGCGGGGATCTCGATCTCCCACTCTTTCGCGCAGGGATTGCAACGCAGGCGCGCGTCGATGATCTCGTACTCAAGCCTGGCACCGTCGCATACGGTGTCGCGGGCGACGAAGCCGAAGTAGAACTCGAGCGTCTCGGGAACGACCTGGCGTAGCCGCCCGATGCGCAGGCTGACGAGCTCGACGCGGCGGCCTTCGGCGTGCCGGACGACCGTGTTCACGACCGCCGAGCTCAGCGACAGCTCGTGCATCGTGTCATTCGGTCGGTTGGGGCTGGTATGCGGCGTCGGTCTGGAGCTCGGCGATCGTCTCGAGCACCAACTGAATCGCCGGCTCGAGCGCACCCGCCACCGACTCGCTCAGCTGGAAGCCGATCTCGGCGACGGTTTGCGGCTCGCAGGCGATCACCACGACCTTGCCCGGCCATGCGCCGATCGACTTCACGAAGCGAAGCATGGTCTTGGGATCCATGCCGTGCGGGTTGATCGACGCACCGTCCTCGATGCTTCCGTCGATCGACTCCTCGTCGGCCTCGATCACGTAGAGGGTGCCAGGGGCGCCGCCCTGCTCGCTGATGTCGAGCATCATCAGAGCGTCATAGCCGCGCATTACCTCGTACGCCAGGTTAAGGCCACCGGTGCCGAAATCCATCACGGCGACGCCGTGGGGGAGCTCGATCTCCCCCAGCCGCTTGACGACCTCGCTGCCGAAGCCGTCATCACCCATCCACGCGTTTCCGATCCCGGCGATCAGGATCTTCCTCACGCGCTCAGCGTTTGGCGCGGGGGGATCGAGGAAGTTCAGCTCTGCAGTCTGGTTGGAGAGCTCTGACGCTGTCTGCTGGAAGGCGTGCTTGGGAGTCGAATCCTCCGGCGGCTCGTCCTGCTCACGCGGACGTTCTGGATTCTGCTCGCTCATAGGTCGACCACCTCCACTTCGGGGGCGAAGAAGAACAGGTACCTACCGGTCTCCCGCATCAGCTCCTGGCCCGGATCGTCGTCGACGGTGACGCCGAGGTGCATCTTGCCGTCGTAGTCCGTGAAGATGCGCTCGATCGTGGCGGTGCGGCCATCGAGCATGCGCGCGTGCAGATCCGCCTCGGCGGATGGGCGGATCACCACCTTGCCCCCGCGACGAAACGTCTTTCCGTCGATCACAGCCTCGTCCTGGCCGGCACGGGGATCCTCGAGTCCCGGCGGCTCGGTCGGAGGCTCGTTCGTGACCGGGTCGCGGAAGGGCTCGGGTTGCGGATCGCGGACCGTCACACGCCCGTGAAGGTTCATGATGTCCTCGGGCGTGGCGCTTGCCGCGCGCGCGATCATCTCGCGGACCGTAGGATCCTCGTCCGCCTCGATCTCTGCGCGCTCATCGTCGGTCAGGACCTGTACGTGCAAGAGCAACGCTTCTTCGATCTCCGTCGAGTCGAACAGCCCACCACGGCTCTCGGGCGCGATCTGGGGATGATCGGGAAGCACGATCGCCGCGCCGACCACAGCATCGTCGGTTGCGGTCGCCAGCACGGGGTAAGTGTTGGTGCTGGTGCACAGTCGCTCGAGGGGTGAGATGAAGCGGCCGCCGCTGACGCGTGCGATCGGATGCGTCGAGAGCAGCGAGTAGGCCAGCGCACCCGCGCGGTCGAGCCCGCTCGGGCACTCGGTCCGGTTCTCGACACGTACGCTCACCTCGAACGTGCCGTCGCGAAGTGGGCGTGTCTGGAGGCACACGCCGACGACCAGCTCGATGTCGCCGCCGTCGAACCGCTTCTCGATCTCGATCGGGGCCCCGTCGAGCGCCCCAACCATCTTGCCGGCGAGATCGATTCGCTGCTCGGCCGCCTTGTTACGGTCGCCACCGGCCGCCAGGAAACGGATCTCCGCCGCGAGCGCCGCGTCGGGGGGCGCGTCGAGCACACAGCGCATCTCCAGATGGTCGAACGTGCTCGTCAGCGTCGCCGCGTACGTCGGCGGATAGACGATCCCGAACGGCGTCGGGGTTGCGTTTTTGGTCGCGCCGGGCGTGTACGGGTACAGCGCGTAACCCTCGAACAGGAGCGAATCGACGAGTTGCTCGAGCATGTCGGGCATCAGGAGCTCTCCTCCAGCAGCGCCATGATGCAGGCGTCAGCGGTAGCAAGCCCTCGGTCCACCTGCATACGTTGCAGCGCGTCGATCGTCGCACCGTTGAGCGCCACCCAGGCCGTGTTGGGGTAGTACATATCGATCAGGTCCCGCCAGGTCGCCACCGGCATCCGGTAGTCGCACGAACGGGTCCAGGGCACGAGGACCATCTGCATCTGGCCGTCGTAGTCCTTGTAGTAGATCGTGCCGTTGAAATGGAAGGCGAGCGGGGCCTCGCCGTCGGGAAGCGAGTGGAAGTACTTGGCGGCGGCCACCTCGAGCTCATATGAGCAGGTGATCGGCACCTGGACGGTGGTGGAGCCGGTGAACGCGGGGATCACGATGTCGACCTGCGCCCACACGAGGCTACGCGTCGTCACCGCCCACCGCTCCGGCTCACCGAACAGCCCCTTCAGGCGTTCGTGCGTGGCGGCGTCGTAGGCACGGCGCGCCGGCTCGATCATCACCTGGATCGTGAGCGCGATCATGTAGACCTGCCGTCCGCTCGACTCGGTGACGTGAAGGTCGAACGTCAACATCGGCGCGGCGGCGTACTTGACGGCGCTCACGCCGAGCACGGAGAAGTCCGGCTCCGGCCATTCGCCGAGCCCCATCGACGCAACCGTGGCCGCCCCGATCGACGCGCGGCTGCCCGGGACGGCGCCGACGCCGTTACCGACCTTGGCGGCGCCGTTACCGACCTTGGCGGCGCCGTTATCAGGCTCGCTCATGACGCCTTCCGCTGCAGGTCCGCGAAGAAGCCGGCTACCGCCTCGTCGACGCCGGTCCCGCCGGAGATACCGCTCCAGTTGGCCTTGATCGCGCCGGTGAGCTCGTAGCAGCGGTCGATCGGCGCGATCGCGTAGAGGGGTGGATCGACCATCCGGTTCGCGATCAGTCCCTCGATGTCGGGATCTATCTTCAAGCCGGGATTCAGCTCGATCAGGCGGTTCCAGGTGTCGAAGTGGAGCTCGCTCTCCGTCGCGCCCGCCGGGCTCGGGTACATCGCGACGACGCACTCCGACGTGGTCGAGTACATGAAGAATGCGAGCCCGATCGGGATCTGAAACCCGGCCCAGACGTCGTCGGGCATCTCCAGATCCGGCAGCCAGACGGTGCGGCTCCCTACGGGGCGGTACTCGGCGTCTCCGGAGCGAAGCGCCCAGCAGCTCTCACAGGTGCAGACGATCCGGCGCTCCTCGATGTTGAGCATGTGCCGGTGATCCACCGGGATCGTCGTGCGGCACAGGTCACACAGCTCGTCGGTCTGAGCCTCGGTACCGTTGGGCGCCGCGCTCCCACCGTTACCCGCCTGGGTGAGGCTGCTCGGAGGCCTGGACGCGAGGCCGCGCAGCCCGGTGACCATTTGGGAGCGCCGCCGCGCCGCGACGGCGTCCGCGATCGGCCGGCGCTCGCGCCGGGGGAAGCCGTTGCCATTCCCGGTCATAGCGCCAAGGCTACCCGAATGCGGCCCTGCTCCTGCAGCAGCGGAATCGGCTCCAGCTGCAGGTCGTCTCCGTCGAGGGAGCGTCCCGCGCGCGGCAGGAAATACGAACGCCCGCACGCCGGGCAGGCGAGCGCGCCGGCCGTCAGCTCACCGCGATCGAGCTCTTCGCCGCCACAGGCCGCGCAGCGGTTGTGATAAGCGAGCAGAGTGCCGTCAACGTTGGCGATCACGAGTCCGTTGCCCTCGACGTCGGTCGCGACGATCTTCTCGAGGCCGAGCCCGTTGATTCCCTCGACGTCGTACCAGGACGGTGGACGCAGTGGCGGGGCTGCCTGGTCCGACGCCATCGGGAGACTCATGCCCTCCGAGGGACCGACATTGAAGACTGGCAGCTCGAAGCCGGTTTGCTCCGGCGCCTCCGCCATCGGAAGCGGCATGCCGGTCGTCGGATCCTCGTTGATTCCTTCGACCTCGAGGCCCCACAAGTCGGGTGCAGCTTCCTCGAGCGCCTGCTTGATCGCAAGCTCGAGTGTTGCCGAGGAGGCCTTGCAGTCGCTACAGCTTCCCTGTAGGCGGATCCGTGCGACGCCATCCTCGAGGCTGATCAAATCGACGTTGCCGCCGTGAGACTCCATGTAAGGGCGAACCTTCTCGAGCGCCTCGGCGATGCGGGTCTCGAGCGGAACCGGATGCAGGTCGTGGATCAGCAGCAGGCTCGCGACATCCGGGTCCTCGGCGAGGCCGGCGGCAATTCGCTCACCGGCCTCCCCGTCGGCGGCGAGGGCGCTGAAGATCGTCTCCAAGCCCGCGCCATACATCTGCACGACCGTTGCCACGAGCTCCTCGGCCACCTCCCGGGTGGCCGAGTCGCTCGAGGCGTCGAGCCGCGACTGCAACTCCTGCACACGTGCGACCACATCCTCGCCGGACGGGCCGACCGTGCTTGGCTGCTGTGCGGCTATCGACTCGGTCATCTGTACCTCTACGCCATCGCCGTCGGCGTGTGCTGCTGCTTCGTGACGCGTCCGTTCCCGGTGTACATGTGCACGCCACACGGCAGGCACGGATCGAACGAACGGACGGCACGCATGATGTCCACGCCCTTGAAGTTCTCCGGGCCGTTCTCCTCGAAGATCGGCGTGTTCTGCACCGCATCCTCGTAGGGGCCGGGAGTTCCGTAGACGTCGCGCGGACTTGCGTTCCACGGCGTCGGCGGGTAGGGCTGGTAGTTGGCGACCTTGCCGTCGCGGATCACCATGTGGTGCGAGAGCACCCCGCGGGCCGCCTCGTGGAAGCCGCAGCTGACCGCGGTATCCGGGACCTTGAACTTGTTCCAGCTCTTGGTCCGCCCGGCCTGGACTTCCTTCATCGCACGCTCAACGTTGTGCATGCAGATCAGGGCGCCATAGGCCTGGTGATAGGTCCGCGCACGGTCACGTTCGACCGCGTTGGACTTCTCCGGCACCTTCCACTCGAGCTCCATCTCGGGCATCGTGGGCGAACGCGGCAGGACCATCTGGAGCGAGTGGCCCGTCGCCTTGACGTAGCCGAAGTCGACCAGACCGGCCTTCGCCGTGCACCACTGGCGGGCGAAGGGACCGCCGCCCGTGTCGCAGCACACGTGCGTGTCGGTGCGCTTGTCGTAGATCCGCGGCGAGACGACCCACGTGTACTTGTCCGTGAAGTCGCGCTTCTGCGGCTTCGGGAGGGTCACCTTGTTCCACGGGTGGTTCTTGTCGACGGGGTTGCCGAGCGGATCGCGATCGACGAAAGTCGGCTCGTTCTCCCACCCATCGAAGTACGACGATCCGAGCAGGATCCGGATCATCAGGTTGATCTCGACCAGGTCCGTCGTGACGAGCTCGCCGTTGATGGCGATGCCCGGCGTGATGTACCGCTTGCGACCCCACTCGGTCATGTTGCGGTAGTCGTAGTCGACGTAGTCGGGGTCATCGAAGCAGCCCCAGTTGACCAGGTTGGTGGCGCGGTATCCGACGTCGTCGTACCCGGGCAACTCCGTGAGGAAGAAGTCGTACAGGTCGTCGTGCATCGGCACGCTGCGCTTGACGTAGTCCATGTAACGCATCAGGCGCACGTAGAAGTCGGTGCACGTCTGGTGCGTGATGTCCGCGCTGCATCCACCCGGCATGATCGTCGAGGGGTGGGTGTGGCGCCCGCCGAACAGGCAGTACATCTCACGCGTGTAACGGGCCACGTGGAGCGTCTCGAGGTAGAACTCGCCCGTGAACGGGTTGAGCGACCTCATGATGTCCGCGATGGTCTTGTAACCGTGGATGTCGCTGCCGGGAGCGGACGTGTTCTCCGCCTTGGCCAGCAGTGACGGGTTGGTCTCCTTGACCATCTGCTCGCAGAAGTCCACATTCGCCATGCAATCGTTGAAGATCGCGTGATCGAAGATGTAGTCCGCGGCCTCGGCGCAGTTGAACGCCAGGTCACCTAGCGGCGGCGGCTTGACGCCGTACGCCATGTTCTGGTTCAGACATGAGGCGGTGCAGTGGTTATCTCCGCAGATGCCGCAGATACGGCTGGTGATGAAGTGAGTATCACGCGGATCGATGCCCCGCATGAAGATGTCGAATCCGCGGAAAATCATCGACGTGCTGTAGCACTTCAACACTGACTGATTGGAAAAGTCGATCTCGGTATGGATACCGAGGCTCCCGACGATCCGAGTGATCGGATCCCAGGACATCTCCTTGACCATCACCCTGTTCGGCGCAGTGGTCGCCATGTAGTTAGCTCCTCGTTCGGCTTGAAGTCAGTACGAAATTCATCCGGTGTGGCGTTCGAATCCTGATTACCACCTCTTGACGTAGCCGGTGGTGAGCGCGCGGCCCTTCTGCCGCCACTCTGGCTCCTTGTCGTACTTGGAGGTGATGTTCTTGTGACGGAAGTACCGCACCATCGGACCGAACGCGAAGCGCTCGAAGTTGGCGGCAGCCGCACCCCACTTGTCCTCGTCCATGAACGGCATGTACTTGTCCGGGAACCCCGGCATCGTGCAGGCCATGCAGATGCCGCCGACGTTCGGGCAACCGCCGATGCCGTTGACCCAGCCGCGGACGGGAACGTTGCACTTCACGACCGGGCCCTTGCATCCGAGCTTGACCATGCAGCGGTGGTCCGTGCCGTACTCGGTAGCGAAGTCGCCCTGCTCGGCGAAACCGGCGCGGTTGCAGCCCTCGCGAACCGTCCTGCCGAACAGCCACTTCGGCCGCAGGCACTCGTCGAGCTCCGGTACCGGCGCGAGGCCGGCGAGATGCAGCGCGAGGTACAGCAGCACCTCGGTCATGTTGTCCGGCTGAGCGGGACAACCCGGGATGCAGACGACCGGCAGTCCGGCCTTTGACTTCCAGTTCCAGCCGAGGTAGTCCGGGACGCCCATCGCGCCCGTCGCGTTGCCCTTCATCGCGGGGATGCCGCCATACGTGGCGCAGGTCCCGATCGCGACCACGGCCGCGGCCTTGGGGGCGAGACGGTCGAGCCACTCGTTCATCGTGATCGGCTGTCCGTCGGGGTTCGAGGAGAAGCCCGTCCAGTGACCGTCTCCGTTGATCTCCTCGTTACCGATCGAGCCCTCCATGCAGAGCACGAACGGATCGAGCTTGCCCTGCTCGGCGTCGAACCACGCCTGCGAGAACTCATCGCCGACGGCGTAGTCGATCACCTGGTTGTGAACTACGACCTTCGGCATGCCGGGGATGGCCTGGAGGATGATGTCCTCCAAACTCGGATTGGTGGCCGAGGTCATCGCCACCGAATCGCCCTCGCAGCTCAGTCCCGTCGTCATCCAGAGGACGTGAGCCGTAACCGCCTCTGTTGCTCTATGACCTGCAAACGGACTTGCCATCCCGTCTCCTCTCGCTCTCAACAGATACGTGGTAGGGGGTCGCCCACAAGCTGATCCATTACTCGCCGGCCGCCGAAGCTTGTCTCGACCAGCACCATCCCTGGCGGCTCCGTCCGCACCTCGCCGATCTCGGCCGCGTCCTCGCAGCCGTCCACTTTGCGCAGCGTCTCTAGGGCTTCGTCCGCCGCCTCGGGGGCGACGAATGCGACGAACTTGCCTTCGTTGGCTACGTACATCGGGTCGATTCCGAGGATCTCGGACGCACCCGCGACTGCGGGTTCTACCGGGACCGCTCCTTCACGTACGAGCATTGCCACCGATGAAGCCCGGGCGAGCTCGTTGAGTACCGACGCCACCCCGCCCCGAGTTGCATCCCTCAGGCAGCGCAGATCCGGACCGACGGCCTCGAGCAGAGCGTCGACCGCCGGCCACAAACAGCGCGTGTCCGATTCGATCGAGGCGTCGAGGTCAAACAGATTTCGGGCGAGCATGATCGCCGTGCCGTGCTCGCCGATGGAGCCGGAGAGCAGGATCTTGTCGCCAGGCTTCAGCGCCGACGGCGACAGCCGCGCGCGCGGGTCGCGGTGCCCAACTCCGGTCGTGCAGATGTACATGCCGTCGCAGTGACCGCGCTCGACGACCTTGGTGTCGCCGGCGACGATCTCGACGCCCGCCTCACGCGCGGTCCGCGCGATCGCCTCGACCTCGTGGCGCAGCGTGTCCGAATCGAGGCCCTCCTCGAGCACGAGCGAGAGGGTGAGCGCCACCGGGCGCGCGCCCGACACAGCCAGGTCGTTGCACGTCCCGTTGACCGCAAGCTCGCCGATCGAGCCGCCGGGGAAGGTGAGCGGCTTGACGACGTACGAATCGGTCGTCATGGCCAGCTCGACGCCCTCGATCATGACCGCGCCCGCGTCGCCCATCTCGGTCAGCGTCTCACCGCCGAACGCGGGTACGAGCACACCTTCGATCAGGCTCTGCGTCGCCTTGCCGCCGGCGCCGTGCGACATGTTGATCTTCGTGTCGCGGAACTTCGCGCGTTTACCACGTGCGGTCTCGATGATCCCGAGGATCTTCTGCTCGCGGTCGGAGACGGCGGCCTGATCCGCCATCAGAGAGCCTTCCTCATCAGACGACTTCCCGCTCGCGGGCTAAACCCGCGGTTCGCCTGGAGCGCATCACACTACCTCGCGTTCCCTAGCGAACCGGCCGTAGTTGTAGTACGCCGCGCATGCCCCCTCGGAGGAGACCATACAGGTTCCGATCGGACGTTCGGGAGTACATGCGGTGCCGAACACCTTGCACTCCCAAGGCTTGATCACACCCTTGAGCACCTCTCCGCACTGACAGGCCTTCGGGTCGGCGACGCGAACGCCAGGGACGCTGAATCGCTTCTCGGCGTCGAGGTCGGCGTAGGCCTCGGAGAGCTTCAGCCCGCTGTGCGAGATGAAGCCGAGCCCGCGCCACTCGAAGTGGGGACGCAACTCGAAAACCTCGGCCATCACCTCGAGCGCGCGCTGATTGCCCTCGTACGGGACCACGCGGCTGTACTGGTTCTCGACCTCACAGCGTCCCTCGTTCAGCTGCCGGAGAATCATCGTGATCGCGTGCAGGATGTCGAGCGGCTCGAAGCCGGCGACCACGATCGGCTTGCCGTAGTCCGCGGGAATGAACTCAAACGGCCGAGCGCCGACGACTGTCGACACGTGACCGGGGCCGACGAACCCGTCAAGCCTGAGATCCGGTGACTCCAGCAGCGCGCGCAGCGGGGGCACGATCGTGACGTGGCTGCACATGACGGAGAAGTTGGGGACGCCTTCGGCGCGGGCACGCTTGAGTGTCAGCGCTGTCGAAGGCGCGGTCGTCTCGAACCCGATCGCGAAGAAGACGACTTCGCGATCCGGGTTCTGCTTCGCGATCCGCAGGGCATCGAGCGGCGAGTAGACCATCCGAATGTCCGCACCCGCGGCGTTCGCCTCGAGCAGGCTGCCCTCCGAGCCCGGCACCCGCATCATGTCGCCGAAGCAGGTGAAGATGACGCCCTCCTCGTGCGCAAGCGCGATGCCGTCATCGACGCGACCCATCGGGATCACGCAGACCGGGCATCCGGGACCGTGCACGAGCTCGACGTTCGCGGGCAGCAGGTCGTCCACGCCGTACTTGTAGATCGAATGCGTGTGGCCGCCGCACACTTCCATGAACTTGTAGTGGCGGCCCGGCTCGACGAGCGAAAGGATCTCTCCGGACAGCGCCCGGCCCAGGTCGGCGTCTCGGTATTCGTCGACGTATTTCATGCGTTCGCCCGCGCTTTCGTCTCACCAGCAGTCAGGAGGTCAACGTCGGCGGCGAGTGCCGCGATCGCGGTGCCGGCATGCACGAGGATTCGATCGCCGGGGCTCACCGGCTCCACCAACGCCGTCTCGACCGTGTGTCGCGCACCGGCCTCGTCCGCGCACAACGCCAGCCCTCGGTCCTCGTCGACCCGCACAACCGTCATCGGGTCCCCGTCGTCGCCGCACGTGATGCAGTGATACTCGTCGCAGGTAGGGACGGTTGGGCGGTCTGCGATCACTCGATCACGCTGGCCTTCAGCTCCTCGAGCTCCTGCTCGTAGTCAGCGCCCATACGCTCGAGCAGGTCGCGTGTATGCCGCGCCTCCTCCTCGTCCACCTGGGAGATCGCGAACCCGACGTGGATCAGCACCCAATCGCCGGGACCTACCCCGGAGCCGTCGGCGTCCAAGAGGCCGATGTTGACATTGCGGCGTACGCCGGCCACGTCGACCTTCGCCAACCTGTTGTCCTCATCGACGATCTCGATGATCTGACCTGGTATTGCCAAGCACATGCGGCTCGCCTCTCCTCTCGGAACCTACCTCTGCCGGGACCCGGTCGCACCCTACTACTCCTGCAACTGTGTGCGCGCAGGTCCCAGGCCGACGGTGGTTCTACCACGGCACCGGCCGTTCTACCAGGCCGCACCACCTATGTGTTGAGGCTCGGTAATGCCCGTTACGTCAAGCTCGAAGACTTAGGCAACCCTTCGGTACTCAGGGTTACAAATGGGCGACTGCTGACAAAATTGCGCCACGCGCGGCCTTGCACGCGTAGACTGGCCGCGGACGCATCCGGCGTCCAGAGGGATTGGGAGGCAGCGCTATATCCACCGAAGACCCAGAGGCCGCCCCGAGACGAGCGTCTGGGTGGTCCGGCCACCCTCATCTCGGGCGACGGAAGCCGCTCTCGCCGTCGCTCTATACCTATCTGCTCGACTCCGACGACGACCTCGCGCAGGAGTTCGATGTCCGGATGCGCCTCGCTGCCCGCCAGGTCGCAACCGCGAGAGTCCTCGACGCGGAGGTTGGCGAGTGTGATCTCACGTCCTGGTTCGCGGCCGTCGGTGGCGGCCTCGGCCTGCTGGTCCTCGATGGGCTGATCGCGATCGATTCTCGCGTCGGCAATCGGACCGCGACCGAGCTGATCGGACCCGGCGACCTGCTCCAGCCCGCCCGACCGCTCGCCGAGGACCTGCTCGAACGGACCGAGTCCTTCCGCGCGCTGTGCCCGACTCGGTTCGCCCTGCTCGATCCGGAGTTCGCCGAACGCGTGCGACCCTGGCCCCAGATCGTCCAGGCGCTCCTCACACGTGCGGGACGGCGGATCGCCGATCTCGACGTGCTGCGAGCGATCACCTCCCAACCCCGGCTCGAGGCACGGCTTGTCCTCCTCTTCTGGCACCTGGCAGCCCGCTGGGGTCGCGTCGAGCCGTCCGGCATCCGACTTTCGCTTCCGCTCACCCACCGGATGCTCGGCCAGTTGGTCGGGGCCGAGCGCCCGTCGATCTCGCACGCGCTCGCGCGCCTCGCGCACGCGGGCGTAGTCACTGGAACCGCCGGCGACTGGCACCTCCACGGCACCGTTGAAGACCATCTCGAGTCGCTCCTGGAGCGGACGGCGCGGCTCGACCCGCAAACGCGGCCGACCAGCCGCTCGACACGCCGGAAACTGGCCACGGGCGCATGACCGCGCGGCCTGCATCGCGTCACGCCGCCGAGAACTGACGGTGGAATGGGAGCCTAAAGCGGGGGCGCATGCCCGCCGCGAGGCGCACCCTGTAAACGTGATCTGGATGACCGGCGGCCTTGGCTGCGACGGCGACACCGTCTCGATGACCGCGGCAACGAATCCGAGCCTCGAGGACCTGCTGCGGGGCGCCCTGCCCGGGATCCCGCCGGTGATCATCTACAACCCCTTCTTCGCCTATGAGACCGGCGAGGAGTTCATGCGAGCCTGGCGCGACGCGGCAGCCGGCAAGCTCGATCCGTTCATCCTCGTGCTCGAGGGAGCGGTGCCTAACGAAGAGGTCAACGGCGAGGGGCACTGGGCGGCGTTCGGCACCGATCCGGCAACCGGACAGCCGGTGACGACCTGCACCTGGATTGACCGTCTCGCGCCTCGGGCCGCGGTCGTGCTCGCCCTCGGCACCTGCGCCGCCTACGGCGGAATTCCGGCGATGCGCAACAACCCGACCGGTGCGATGGGGCTGCGCGATTACCTGGGCTGGGACTGGGTCTCCAGGCTCGAGCTCCCAATTGTCAACCTGCCTGGCTGCCCGGCACAGCCGGACAACATCACCGAGACCCTGCTCTGCCTCGTCCTGCATCTGATCGGCTTGGGCCCCCAGCTCGAGCTCGACGAGCAGGGGCGACCGCGCCGGATCTTCGCGCGCACGGTCCACGAGAGCTGCGATCGCGTCGGCTATGCCGAGCACGGCCAGTTCGCCGAGCGCCACGGCGAGGGAGGCTGCCTGGTCAGGCTCGGCTGCAAAGGGCCGGTCGTCAAATGCAACGTACCCGTCCGCGGCTGGGTCAGCGGAATCGGCGGCTGCCCGAACGTCGGCGGCATCTGCATGGCCTGCACGATGCCCGGATTCCCAGACAAGTACATGCCCTTCACCGAGACATCGGGTCTCGTCACGCTCTACACCAACGCCGCGCGCTTCAGCTACGGCCCGGTGCTCAAGTACTTCCGCGATCGCGCGATCCGCCGCAGGTACGACATCGAGCCGGCGTGGAGAAAGCGGGCGCCGGAGCTGAGCAGCGGGTATCGGCGGCGCTGGTGAACCGGGGTCCCTGGCGCCGCGAGGAACTGACTGGCGCGACCCCGGTTCACTTGGACCGGCGGCGGGGGCCGGGTCGAGGGCCGAACCCTTAGTACGCCGGTCCGGGTGTCGTAGTCCGTTGGTCCGCGCCGCGCCGCCCGGTCCCGTAGTGCGGTCGACTCGTTCTGCGCCGCTCCCGGCCGGTCCCACATAGATACGCTACTCACGTACGCAGCGTCCGTTCTATGCCATAGTCTCCAATGACAGAGGCATGGCTATAACAGTTACACAGCTCACCGCCTTCCTCGCAGTCGTCCGTGGCGGCTCGGTGACCGCCGCCGCCGATGAGCTCATCGTCACGCAGCCGTCCGTGTCGGCGGCGATCGCGGCGCTCTCCCGGGAGCTCGGCTCGGAGTTGTTCGAGCGTGCCGGGCGCGGGATCCGCCCAACCGCCGCCGGAATCGCGTTCTCACCTTACGCGGAGGACGTGATGGGGCTGCTTTACCAGGGGCGCCGGGCGGCCCGCGAGGCCGCTGCGGTCGCCGCGAGCAAGCTCAAGATAGCTGCAGTCACGACCGCTGCAGAGTCGTTCGTCCCGCCGCTGATGCGCGCCTTCCAGCAGGAGCATCCGGGCCTCGAGCTCGCCCTCGACGTCGGCAATCGCCAGATGGTCCTCGAGCGCGTGCTTGCCCACGCCGCCGACGTCGCGATCACCGGCCGGCCGCCGGCGGACGATCGTCTGATCGCGATGCCGATCATGGACAACCAGATCGTCTGCATCACCTCGCCAGATGATGAGCTTGTCGGCCACGCGCCGATCAAAGCAAGCACGCTCGCCGAGCGCGCCTGGCTGCTGCGTGAGGAGGGCTCCGGCACGCGCGCGCTCGTCGAGGGGTATCTCGCCGAGCGCGAGATGTCACCGGTGACGCTGACGCTCGGCTCCAACGGAGCGATCAAGCAGGCAGCCCGCGTCGGCCTCGGCGTCTCGCTGCTCTCGCGGGCCGCCGTCCAGGCCGAGCTCGCCGCAGGCCTGATCGGCGAGCTGGTGCTGGAGGACCCGCCACCGTCGCGGCCGTGGTTCGTGCTGCAGTCGGGTGTCGGCCCGGTCAGAGCCCCGGTGGCGGCGTTCGTGAGCTTCGTCAGAACAGCAGTCGCCGGCGGCTAGCGCCGACCGGCGACCTTGCGGCGATCCTCGAGGATCGCATGTAGCCGCGCCGCCTCCTTCGCCGCCGTTTGCAGCATTCGCTCCCACGTGATCCGCACGGTCCCGAAACCGGCCGCGAGCGTCTCGGCATCGCGGTCGCGATCGCTCTCGAAGGCGGCGCGTCCTGAATGGAACTGCCAGCTGTCGAGCTCGACGATCAGCTTCTCGGCCTCGAACAGCGCATCAACGGTGTAGCCGCAGAGCGGGACGGCCATCAGCGGGCGCGGCAAGCAGAATCGGGCGCAGAAGGCGGGGAAGGCATCCTCCCACTCGGAGCGGGTCGGGCCGCTGCCGCCGGCCAGGACCGCGGTTACACGCCCGACGCCCGGATGGCCCGGGCGGCGCTCGATCAGGTCGGCCAGGGAGGAGAGCTTCAGGTAACTCGAGTGCCGGGCATCGTTGACTGCACGCGTCAGTGCCGCGTCGCTGAGCCGCGGTGAGTAGTCGAGGACGGTCCGCGCCGGGCTGGTCACGCGGATCCCGAGATGTGTGGTCAAGTCACGCGGAGAGAGCGTGCACGAACGGTGAACAGTGATCCCACGGGTGCGCCGATGGCGGGGGACGACCACCTCGAAAGGCGTTTCCCAGCGCTTGCTGAAACCCCAGAGTGCCATCGCCGATCCGTGACTGAGCGCCGCGCCCGTTCCGCACGCACGGACGGCCGCGTCAGCGCGTTCCAGCGGGGTGATCGGCGGGTGTCCGACGGAGTAAACGCCACGGTAGACGCGGTGCAGGCGGCCCAATCTCACCCGGTAGCTGATGCCGGCGTCGTCCAAGCCGGCGGCGAGAAGCTGCAGACGCGTGATGTTGCCGCGTTGCCGGGCCGCCACGACCGCGATCGCGGCGTCGATGGCTGCCGCGGGAACGGCCGCGTGGCACGGTTCTTTGGCTATGTCCAAGTTACGTGACACGCGCGGGCTCACGATGACAGCGCGAGCCCGAGCTGGGGCGAGGCGTCACAGAGATTTGACACCTTCGGCCTTCACCCGCCGCGCCCGCCGCACCCGCCGCACCCGCCGCGCCGCGCCGCCTCCCCGCGCGGCACCGCCGCCCGCGGCGAGCCCGCGCCGCGCGCTTGCCCCTACCCCGGCTGGTCCACCCTCGCGCCGAGACCACCGAGCGCCACGGCGGCACGGGCGGTTACGAGCTGGTACAGAATCAGCACCTGGACGATCGCCAGCGACTCGGAGCGGTGGAGCTGCGTGCCGACGGTGAACTCGCCCAACCGGTCTCCGCGCAGATGGCTCGCGAAGTGCATGCGATCCCACACCGCCTCCTCGATCGCGGCGGCACGGTGTGGCGCGATCGTGCCGGGTACGTGGAGCTGGATCTCCGCTCGCTGCTGAGTGAGCGTGATCCCGGCGCCGTCCTCCTCCACGAACGGGGACAGATCGGGATGCGGTAGGCCCGGCCGCATCTTGACGTTTGCATCGAGGTGCTCCTGGTCCCCGTTCACGTCGGGCGTGAAGGAGACGACGATGTCCGCATACCGCTGCTGGGGCCTGATGTAGACCTCCGCGTCGCCCTCGCGCCGGTCGAGCTCGGAGAGCACCTCGTCGGTCGTGTAGCCGCGCCGCGAGATGTCGCGCTGCACCTTCCACTCGCGCCGGAGATCCTCAGGCGGCGCGAGGTAGACGCGCACGTCGTAGGCGTCACGAATCGCCGCAGTGTGGAACCCGAGCATTCCCTCGACGATCGTGAACTGGGCCGGGCGTACGTATTGCGCAGGCCCGAAGGTGCCATCCTGGTGCCTGTAGACCGGCTTGAGGATCGCCTGCCCGGCGCGCAGATGGGCGAGATGCTGCTGAAGGATGTCGAGGTAATTGCCTGCCGGATCGAGTGGGCTGACACCGTGCTCGGCCCGCTGGCGACGGTCGTACCGGTGGTAGTCATCGGCGGCAACGCGCGTCACCTGCGCTTCTCCGAGGATGCGCACGAGCCCGCGCGTCAGCGTCGTCTTGCCGGCTCCAGAGTCGCCGACGACCCCCAGCATGATCGGACGCGGCACCGGATCCTCGCCTCAGCTGGTCGGCTGTGGCGCGGGCGCACGGCCCGCGCGCGGACTGGCGGTGGTCTCCCTCACGGCCACGACGTTACCTCCCGCGTCAACCACCGCCGGACCACCGACCACGATCGCGAGACCAGGTCGGGTGCGCTCGACCCGAGGCACCACGTCGACGCGCGACTCGCGCGCGCAGTACTCGATGTCGTCCCCGAGCCCCGCGGCGACGAGGGACTGAGCGTTCGCGCTCGCCGCAAGCACCTCGTAGGCGCTCGGATGGGCCCGCGCGACCGCCTCTGCTGCGAGCGCGGCGTCGGTCCGCGCACCCGGCAGCCCGGCACACAGCCTCCCGGCGACGTAGACGTCCTCGAGCGCGATCGCGGCGTTGGTGCCCGAGCAGACGATCTGGAGATCCTCCACCCCGGCGATCTCCGCGCGCACCGCTTCGAGGTTCAGTAGGCAGGCGAGCAGGACCACGGGCGCCCGGCGCGAGGCCTCGACGATCGTCGGAGCGCCGTTCGTGGTGGCGAGGACGAGCTCTTCGGCGGCGTCATGCGATACGTCGGCGGGCGAGTTGCCGAGGTCGAATCCCGGCGGCATCTTGCCTTCTTGCTCGCCGGCGAGCAACCGGCCGCGTGCCCGCATCCGCAATGCCCGTTCGAGGCTGTCCACGCAGAGCACACGGCGATATCCGGACGCAAGTGCCTGGGTCGCCGTCGTGGTCGCCCGCAGTACGTCGATGACCACGGCCACGTCTGCAGGTTTCGCCTGAGACGGCGTGAAGGCGACGTCGATCACGAATCGCTCCTGGGTTGGGGACGTTGCGCAGGGCGCGGATGACACCATCCGCCGGCGTCCGGGCAAGCAAGCGAGGCCGCCAGACATCAAGTTACCACAAAGATTCACGTAAAAAGCTAAAGGTCAGTTCTATAACTGCGAGGGGTCGCCACCGTCCTGCGTTGGGTACGGTCCCAGGAGACGGCACGGAGCCTAGGCGATCGCCCCACGGCCCACGGGCCTCGCGATCGAGAGTGACAGCCACCACCCGAACAGATAGAAGTTCTTGCATACTTAGCCGGAAAATCATTACTTGACATTTATGCGGGCCCGGTTTAGGTTGTCAAATGCGACCTAAAGGAGGGCTGTAAAAGAGATGACTACCGCGACGACCGAGAGCAAGGATTGGTGATGGCAGCCTCAACCGAAACCAAGAAGGACCGCTGGGCCTCCGGCGTCACGCCCTATGCCGAGATGGGCTACTACGACTCCGACTATGAGCCCAAGGACACCGACATCCTGTGTGCTTTCCGGATCACCCCACAGCCGGGCGTCGACGCGATCGAGGCGGCCGCCGCGGTCGCCGGCGAGTCATCTACCGCCACATGGACCGTGGTCTGGACCGACCGTCTGACCGACCACAAGCATTACCAGGCCAAGGCCTACGACGTCCAAGCGGTCCCCGGCCGCGAGGGTGAGTACATCGCCAAGATCGCCTATGACATCGACCTCTTCGAGGAGGGCTCGATCGCGAACCTGACGAGCTCGATCATCGGCAACGTCTTCGGCTTCAAGGCGCTGAAGGCGCTCCGCCTCGAGGACATGCGGATCCCGACGCATTACCTGAAGACCTTCCAGGGCCCGCCCCACGGAATCGTGATGGAGCGCGAGTACCTCGACAAGTTCGGCCGGCCGATCCTCGGCGCCACCGTCAAGCCGAAGCTCGGCCTGTCGGCGAAGAACTACGGGCGCGTCGTGTTCGAGGCGCTGCGTGGCGGGCTCGACTTCACCAAGGACGACGAGAACATCAACTCGCAGCCGTTCATGCGCTGGCGCGACCGCTACCTCTACTCGATGGAGGGCGTCGAGCGCGCCTCCTCGACCACGGGTGAGGTCAAGGGCCACTACATGAACGTCACCGCCGCGGACATGGAGGGCATGTACGAGCGGGCCGAGTTCGCCAAGGAGGTCGGCAGCATCATCATCATGATGGACCTGACCGTCGGCTACACGGCGATGCAGTCGATGTCCAAGTGGGCGCGGGCGAACGGCCTGATCCTCCACCTCCACCGCGCCGGTCACGGCACGTACACGCGCCAGAAGACGCACGGCGTGTCGTTCCGCGTGATCGCCAAGTGGGTTCGGATGCTCGGCGTCGACCACGTGCACGCCGGAACCGTCGTCGGCAAGCTCGAGGGCGACCCGCTGATGATCAAGGGCTATTACGACACGCTGCGCAAGGACTTCATCCCGGAGAACCCCGAGACGGGGATCTACTTCGACCAGCACTGGCTTTCGATGCCCGGCGTGATGCCGGTTGCCTCGGGCGGTATCCATGCCGGCCAGATGCACCAGCTGCTCGAGTACCTCGGCGAGGACGTCGTCCTCCAGTTCGGTGGCGGCACGATCGGCCACCCGATGGGCGTCGGCGCAGGCGCGACCGCCAACCGCGTCGCCGTCGAGGCGATCATCCAAGCCCGTAACGAGGGCAGGGACTACTTCAACGAGGGTCCCGACATCCTCGAGCACGCCGCCAAGGGGTGCCCGGAGCTGAACGCCGCGCTGCAGGTCTGGAAGGACATTACGTTCAACTTCGAATCGACCGATACGCCCGACTACGTGGTCACGCCGACCGTCGGCTGACCAGGAAAGAGAGCTCCCAATCATGCGACTTACACAAGGGGCATTCTCGTTCCTGCCCGACTTCACCGACGAGCAGATCGTGGCCCAGATCGTCTATTCGCTCGAGCACGGCTGGGCGATGTCGGTCGAGCACACCGACGACCCGCATCCGCGCAACTCCTACTGGGAGATGTGGGGGGTGCCGCTGTTCGACCTTCCCACCGAGGAGGCCGAGCAGTTCATGCGCGAGGTGCGGGCGTGCCGCGAGGCGTTCCCGAACCACTACATCAAGGTGCTCGCCTACGACCCACGGCGTGGACGCCAGACGACGGCGCTCAGCTTCATCGTCAACCGTCCCGCCGAGGAGCCCGGCTTCCGCCTCGACCGCCAGGACTCGCACGACCGCGTCATCCGCTACACGTTGCATCCGTACGCGACCGAGCAGCCCGAGGGTAAGCGCTACCTGAACGGCGGCTCGGCCAACGGCGCGGCGAGCGAAGCGTCCGACAGCGACTGACGTCGCGAGTACGTCTCTGATGCAGTCAGCGGCGCAACCAGCGCCGATCCGGGCCGACGGCAGCGTCGACCCGGAACGGCAGCAGGTCGAACAACTCCTCCGCGACGCGGAGATCGAGACCGTGCTCGCGGAGCTCGACGAGCAGCTGATCGCGCTCACCCCGGTCAAGACTCGGATCCGGGAGATCGCGGCCCTGCTGCTCGTCGACAAGCTGCGCCGCGAGCTCGAGCTCAGCTCCAACCGGCCGACGCTGCACATGTCGTTCACGGGCAATCCCGGCACGGGCAAGACGACGGTCGCGATGAAGGTGGCCGAGATCCTCCACCGGCTCGGGTATATCGAGAAGAACAAGGTCGTCGCGGTCACCCGCGACGACCTCGTTGGCCAGTACGTCGGTCACACGGCGCCGAAGACCAAGGAGGTCCTCAAGCGCGCGTCTGGTGGCGTGCTCTTCATCGACGAGGCCTACTACCTGTACCGGCCCGAGAACGAGCGCGACTACGGTGTCGAAGCGATCGAGATCCTGCTCCAGGTGATGGAGAACGAGCGCGACAACATCGTCGTCGTGCTTGCCGGCTACAAGGACCGGATGGACAACTTCTTCCAGTCCAACCCAGGCATGAGCTCGCGCGTCGCCCACCACATCGACTTCCCCGACTACACGCTGGATGAGCTGGTGATGATCGCGAACCTGATGGTCAAGCAGGAGGAGTACGAGTTCGGTCCGGACGCCGAGCAGGCACTGCGGTCATATCTCGAGCGGCGGATGCAGCGGCCGCTGTTCGCCCACGCCCGCAGCGTGCGCAACGCGATCGAGCGTGCCCGGCTACGTCACGCCAACCGCATTTATGAAGCTACGCTTGACGGAATGTTGCCGACGCGTGAGGATCTCGTTAGGATCGAGCCTGCGGACATTCTGAAGAGCAGCGTGTTCGGCCTCGATCGGCACGACGAAACCCAACCGGGCGCGGCGGGCGCTCCGGTCTGAAAGGCACTTGTAATGGCACGTCCAGTCATCCTCGGTGTGGTTGGCGATTCCGCGACCGGCAAGACGACCTTCACGCGCGGGCTCGTCCGGCTGCTCGGCGAAGAGAACGTCACGCACGTCTGCACCGACGACTACCACCGTTACGACCGCGCCCAGCGGGCGGAGCTGAACATCACGCCGCTCGATCCGGACTGCAATTACATGGACATCATGACCCAGGACCTCGCCCACCTGAGCCGCGGCAATGCAATCCTGAAGCCGGTGTACCGACATACCGACGGCACCTTCGACGCGCCCGTGTATGTCGATCCGGCTCGCTTCACGATCGTCGAGGGCCTGCTCGGCTACTACACCTCCGAGATGCGCGAGAGCTATGACGTGCGCGTGTTCCTCAGCCCACCCGAGGAGATCCGCCGGCAATGGAAGGTGCAGCGCGACTGCTCCCGCCGGGGATACACGACCGACCAGGTGCTCGCTGAGCTCGATCGGCGTGAGCCGGACTCCGAGGCCTTCATCCGACCACAGCGGCGGTATGCGGACATCGTTGTCTCGTTCGCGCCCGGGGAGAGCGAGGAGGCCGACGAGCTCGATGCACAGCTGATCCTCGGCCCCGACCTCCCCCACCCCGACCTCTCGCCCCTCGTCGCTAGCGGCCAGGACGGGATCTCGATGGTCGACCGGGGCCGCGACCGTCTGGTCGTGATCCCCGGACGGATCGATCCAGAGCAGGCGGCTGGAATCGAGGAGGCGATCTGGCAGCGGATGCACTTCGCCAGCCACCTGCGCGCCGGCCGGCTCGGCGAGTTCACCGTCGGCACCCAGCTGCACCGATCGGAGTCGCTCGCACTCGTGCAGCTGCTCGTGCTGTATCACCTCGCGACGGCGACGGCTGCGGTTGCGCTCGGCGGCGCAGGCGCACGCACCGGTCATCGGCCCCCGCCGACACCGATCCAGGCCGTTCCGGCGCAAGAAGCAGCGTCATGAGCGTAGAGATCCCCGCGAAGGGCTCGCTTTCCGAGCAAAGCGAGCTCGATCAGCTCTGCATCGACACGATCCGCTGTCTCGCGATGGATGCGGTACAGAAGGCGAACTCCGGCCATCCCGGCCTACCGATGGCGATGGCGCCGGTCGCCCACGTCCTCTACACGCGCGTACTCCGGCACAACCCTGCCGACCCGGACTGGCCGGACCGAGACCGCTTCGTTCTCTCGGCCGGACACGGCTCGATGCTGCTTTACAGCATTCTGCATCTGACCGGCTACGACCTCCCGTTGTCGGAGCTCGAGCGCTTCCGCCAGTGGGACTCGCGCACGCCGGGCCATCCCGAGCGGGTCCTCGGCCACGTGCTCACGCCAGGGGTCGAGACGACGACCGGACCACTCGGGCAGGGCTTCGCCAACGGCGTCGGCATGGCGATGGCCGAGCGCTTCCTGCGCGAGCGTTACGGGTCAGAGGTGATGGACCACCGCATCTTCTCGATCTGCTCCGACGGCGATCTGATGGAGGGAGTGAGCGCCGAGGCGGCGTCGCTGGCCGGGCACCTCGGGCTCGGCCGGCTCGTCTACCTCTACGACGACAACCACATCACGATCGACGGCGGCACCGCACTCAGCTTCACTGGCGAGGATGTCGAAGCGCGCTTCCGGGCTTACGGCTGGCACACCCTCGCGGTCGAGAACGTGAACGACCCCGAGGAAGTGCAGTCCGCGATCGACGCCGGGATCGCCGAGGAGGAGCGGCCGACGCTGATCAGAGTGCGCTCGATCATCGGCTATCCGGCGCCCCACAAGCAGGGCACGAGCAAAGCCCATGGCGCCGCGCTCGGTGAGGACGAGGTCAGCGCCACGAAGGAAATCCTGGGCTGGGACCCCGATGCCCACTTCATCGTCCCGGACCGGGTACGCGAGGCCTACGCGCCGCTCCGCGAGCGGGGTGCAGAACTGCAGGCTGAATGGGAGGCGCGGTTCGACACCTTCCGGACGCAGCATCCGGAGCTGGCGGCCGAATGGGAGCGCGCTTGGGCTGGGCAACCCGAGCCCGGCTACGAGGCCGCGCTGCCTCGGTTCGATCCCGCGGAGACTCCCAAGCTCGCGACCCGCTCCGCCGGCGCCAAGGCACTCGACGCGGTCGCGTCGGACCTGCCGACGATGGTGGGCGGCTCGGCAGACCTGGCCGGCTCGACCCTCGCGATATTGCCTGGCGATGATGCCTTCGGCCCCGGGTCCACCGGGCGGACCGTGCACTGGGGCATCCGCGAGCACGCGATGGGCTCGGCGGTCAATGGATTGGTGCTGCACGGCGGGATCGTCAGGCCGTACGGCGCGACCTTCCTTGTCTTTTCCGATTACATGCGCCCCGCGGTCCGACTTTCGGCGCTGATGAAGCTGCCTGTCGTCTGGGTTTACACGCACGATTCCGTCGGCGTCGGCGAGGACGGCCCCACCCATCAGCCGATCGAGCACTACGCCGCCCTGCGAGCGATCCCCGGGCTGACGGTGATCCGGCCGGGGGACGCGAACGAGACCTCCCAGGCCTGGCGCGTCGCGCTCGAGCGCAGCGGTCCGGTCTGCCTACTGCTGACCCGCCAGAACCTGCCTACGATCCCGCCCGACGTGGTCGGGGATCGTCCGCTGAAGGGCGCCTACGTTTTGGCCGAAGGCTCCGGCGATGGGACTGACGCGATCATCGTCGCGACCGGCTCCGAGGTCGCGGTGGCGATGGCCGCGCAGACGAAGCTGAGCGATCAGGGAGTCTCTGTGCGCGTGGTCTCGATGCCCTGCTGGGAGCTTTTCGAGGAGCAGGGGCAGGATTACCAGGACTCCGTCCTGATGCCCGGCATCCCGACGGTCTCGGTCGAGGCGGGCATCTCGATGGGCTGGTCGAAGTGGGCCGACGCGAGCGTGTCGATTGAGCGCTTCGGAGCGTCGGCGCCCGGCGATGTGGTGATGGCCGAGCTCGGAATCACACCTGACCACGTCGCTGCGACCGTTCTCGAGACGATCGAGCGCCTGGCCCGCAAGTAGACACAGTCGCCTCTCACGCTCCGCCGACCTGTGCTTGTCGTCACCTGGAACGTGAACTCGTTGCGGGCCCGGATGCCTCGGGTGCTCGAGCTGCTCGGCGAGCACCGCCCGGACGTCGTCTGCCTGCAGGAGACCAAGAGCCCGCCTGACGGCTTCCCCGCTTCCGAGCTGAACGTGGCCGGCTACTCGGCGGTCCACCACTCGGCCGGCCAGTGGGCCGGTGTGGCGATACTCGCCCGCGAGGGACTCGACGCGGCCGAGCCCGCGGTCGGGCTGCCGGGTGAGCCGTCGCCCGGCGAGGCGCGCTGGTGCGAGGCGACGATCGCCGGCATCCGCTTTGCGAGCACCTACGTGCCCAACGGGCGCTCGCTCGACAGTCCGGAGTTCCCCCGCAAGCTCGCATTCCTCGACGCCGTGGCCGAGCGCGTGGCGGCGCTGCGGGACCGGGCCCTAGTGGTCGCCGGCGACATGAACATCGCCCCCGCGGACCCCGACGTCTACGACTCGGCTGCGTTCGCCGACTCGACGCACGTCACGTCGCAGGAGCGCTCACGGCTGCGGCAGGTCCTCGATCGCGGCGGGCTCGTCGACGCCTACCGCGAGCTTCATCCGGCCACGCCCCAGTTCACCTGGTGGGACTATCGGGCCGGGCACTTCCACAAGGGCCTCGGGTTGCGGATCGACCTGATCCTCGTCAGCGGCGAGATCGCCGGCGCCGTCACGGCGTGCGGTATCTACCGCGACTACCGCAAGGGGCCCAAGCCGTCGGACCATGCGCCGCTGATGATGGAGCTAACCGCGCCATAGGTCGCTCAGGGGGCTTCTTCAGCAACCTTTACGCCAACCCGCCATGATCGTTGCTATGGCGCGCATTCTGGTAGTCGATGACGAGCCTGCCGTCCGGCGGGCGCTCGAGCGCGCGCTGAGGCTCGAGAACTACGAGGTGTCCCTCGCCGCCGACGGCGAGGAGGCGCTCGACTCGCTTGCGTCCTCGCCGGCCGATGCGGTGATCCTCGATGTCGCGATGCCGCGGCTCGACGGCCTGGAGGTGTGCCGGCGGCTGCGAAAGTCCGGTGACCGCACCCCCGTGCTGATGCTGACCGCGCGCGACGCGATCGAGGATCGCGTCATCGGACTCGACGTCGGCGCCGATGACTACCTGGTCAAGCCGTTCGCGTTACGCGAGCTGCAGGCCCGTCTGCGCGCGCTGCTCCGCCGCTCCGGCGACGGGCACGAGGGCGAGGTCCTGCGTTACGGCGATCTGGTTCTCGACCCGGTCGCGCACGAGGTCCGCCGGGGCGAGCGCACGGTCGAGCTCTCGCGCACCGAGTTCCTGCTCCTCGAGCTGTTCATGCAGCACCCACGCCAAGTACTTACCCGTTCGACGATCTTCGAGCGCGTGTGGGGCTACGACTTCGGGCCGACGTCGAATGCGCTCGGCGTCTACATGGGCTACCTGCGCCGCAAGACCGAAGACGGTGGCGAGCCGCGCCTGCTTCACACGGTCCGCGGCGTCGGCTATGTGCTGAGGGACTAGGGGGCGGCCGTGCCGCTGCGTCGTCGACTCGCAATTGCGGCCGCGGCGGCGGTGGGAGTGGCGATCGTGCTGGTGGCGATCGTCAGCTACATGGTTGTGCGCCACGAGCTCAGGGGGCAGGTCGACAACACGTTGAACGCCCAGGCGGCGGATATCGACGGGGGCCTTCCGAACTTCGGCGGATGCGGCGGATACCACCTGCCCTCCCCATCCCCGGAAGCCGGTGGCCCGGCGCAGTACTCCCAGATCGTCGCCTCGGACGGCAGCTTGATCTGCGGCAGCGATCCGCAGCTTCCCGTGGATCGCAGCACGATCGCGGTCGCACAGGCCCGGTCGGGGAGCTTCCTGTCCGACGTCAGCACGAGCGGCACCGATCTGCGGGTCCTCACGGTTCCTGGTTATCTGCACCTGCCCAACGGCGTGGAGGAGCCGGTCGCGATCCAGCTCGCGAGCTCCCTGAGCGGCGTCGACCACGTGCTCGCGACCCTACAACTGATCCTGCTGATTCTCTGCGCCGGCGGCATCGCGCTCGCAGCCACGCTCGGCCGCCTCGCCGCCCGCCGTGTGCTGGCACCGCTGGCCGAGGTTGCGCAAGCCGCGAAGCACATCGGCGAGACCGAGGATCTGACCACGCGCATCCACGTGCGCGCCGACGACGAGGTCGGTCAGCTCGCCACCCGCTTCAACGCGATGCTCGACCGGCTCGAGAGCTCGCGCGCCGCCGTGGACGAATCCGTGCGTGCCCAGCGGCAGCTGGTCGCGGACGCCTCGCACGAGCTGCGCACGCCGGTCACGAGCCTGCGCACAAACGTCGAGGTGCTGCTTGAAGGCGGCGCACTGTCCGATGAGGACCGCAAGCGGCTGCTGGCGGACGTGGTCGAGCAGAGCGAGGAGCTGAGCGCGCTCGTCGGCGACCTGATCGAGCTCGCCCGCGGCGATCAGCCGATCGAGTCGCCGGATGACGTCAGGCTCGACAGGATCGTCGAGGAGGCCGTCGACCGCGCTCGCCGTAACGCACCGGGGATCGAGTTCGAGACCCAGCTCGAACAGGTCGTCGTGGACGGTGTCCCCGAGCGCCTCTTGCGCGCGGTCAACAATCTGCTCGACAACGCAGCCCGCCACACGCACCCGGACACGACCGTCGAGGTCCGCGTCGATGCCACCGGTGTCCGCGTCCGCGACCACGGCGACGGGGTCGACCCGCAAGACCTTCCGCACGTTTTCGACCGCTTCTATCGCGGGGTCAACTCCCGCGGCCGCCAGGGGTCAGGTCTCGGCCTGGCGATCGTCCGCCAGGTCGCCGAGCAGCACGGCGGCTCGGTGACTGCAGCCAACGCCCCCGACGGCGGCGCGGTGTTCGAGATCCGGCTACCGGTCGAGGTGGAGTCGGCTGGCGCCGACTCCAATGGCGGATTTGCCAGGGGCAAATCCGCTGGGCGGGCGGAGTCGCCGTCGCGCGCGTAGCGAGGCTGGGCTGTCTTGGGCGTTCGGCCTGCGCGGCTGCATGCCCGGACGGCACGCAACTGGCGCAGGACGGACGCTCGAGACAGCCTAACCCCGCGGCGGGCGTGCCACGCGCGCCACGCGCGCCTGCTTGGCGCGCGCGAACCGCTTACGCAGCAGCCAGAACAGCAACCCGAAAACGATCGCGTCGCCGACGAGCGCGGTCGCGCGCGGCCACGAGGTCGGGAGGATCTGGACGAGCAGGAACTCGACGCCGACGGTGGGGATCCCGGCGAGCAGGGTTGAATGCGAGCGGTACCCGGCGAGATGCTCCCGCGCGGTGAATTCGATCACTCCGAGTGCGCATAGGGCGACGCCGACGAACAGTGCCGGCCCGCCACCGTCGAAGTAGCCGACGATCGCGGCGACCATGCCGGCGAGGATCGCGATCTCGGACACCGGGATCCCGCCGAACGGGCTCGGCGGACGCTCGCCGCGCGGATCGATCCGGCCCTTCTGCTGGCGCTGATTGCGTGCCTCAACTTCGCGCGCCGTGCGATGCTCGCGCCGCTGGGACGGGACCGCGCGGGGAGCGGCGCCGGTCTGGCGGCGCTTACGTGAGCTGCGCTTCGAGCGTTGGCCGGCCATCGCGAAGCGACGATTCTGCCACGCGCGCCAGCTCCCGACGCCGGTGGAACGCTACATCCGACGCTTTCATCCTGCCGGAACCCTTAGAGTCTGCTCATGAGCGCACAGAAGCCGCTCGAACTGATCCTGGCACGGAACCTGCTCTCGAGCCTCTCGACCGCAGCCTTCCTGGTCGGGGACGATGGGGGGCTCCTGTTCTACAACGAGGCAGCCGGCGTGCTCATCGGCAAGCGATTCGAGGAGACGGGAGAGATGACCGCCGGCGAATGGACGCAGGCGTTCGGACCCTATGACGAAGATGGCAATCCGATCGACTACGAGGAGACCCCGCTGACGATCGCGCTTCGCGCCGGACGGCCACACCACGCGACCTTCGCGATCCGCGTCGCGGACGGCGACCGCCGGGAGATCGAGGCCAGCGCGATCCCGATCATCGGCAGCGGCGGCTTCAGCGGAGCGATCGTGATCGTCTGGCCCGTCTACGGAGATGGGGACGGAGATCGATGAAGCTCAAGGTCTGGGGAGCGCGAGGCTCGATCCCCGCGCCGGGTCCGGAGACAATGCGCTACGGCGGGAACACCTCCTGCGTTGAGCTCACACTCTCCGACGGCAGCACGCTGATCCTCGACGCGGGCACAGGGATCCGCAACCTCGGCCTGGTGCTCCCACGCGTGGAGCGACCGATCCACATCCTGTTGACCCATCTCCATCTCGACCACATCCAGGGACTGATGTTCTTCGCACCGGCGTTCCGACCCGAATCGGAGATCATCATCTGGGGCCCCGCGTCTCCCGAAGCGTCGCTGCAGGACCGTATCGCGCGCTACATCTCAGCTCCGCTGGCGCCGGTCGAGGTGCGCGAGCTGCCCTCGCTCGTCTCCTTCCGGGACGCCGAGGCGACCGAGTGGAACATCGGCCCGGCACGCGTTCTGGCCCAGTCGGTCACACACCGCGGGCCGACCCTCGGATACAGGATCGAGGATGCCGGCACGACGCTTGCCTACATCCCCGACCACGAGCCCGGGCTCGGCGCCCCGCTCGCAGACCTCGAGGACGAATGGATCTCGGGGTTCGAGTTGGCCGACGGCGCGTCGATGCTGATCCACGACTGTCAGTACACCGATGAGGAATATCCCGCCCACGTCGGCTGGGGCCACTGTCCGATGTCCGATGCGCTCGCCTTTGCCCGCCGCGTCCGCACAGAGAACCTGCTCCTCTTCCACCACGATCCGATGCACTCCGACGACTTCCTGGACACGCTCTCCGATGACGTCGGCCTCCATTGGGACGAGCTCGGCGGAGGCCGAGGCCGCGTCGAGCTCGCGAGCGAACGCAGGGAGATCGACGTGAACGGGGCGAGCGCGGCCACGCCGGACGTCGTGGTTCCGAGTCCGTAGCGCCGTCACCGGCTCGCCGGCCGGGCAACTCCGTCGACGAGCCATCGCCTGCCGGCTTCGCGAACGGGCAGGTAGGTGTCGACATCGCCGGAGCCGAGCAGCGCAACGTAGCCGTGCGAACCGCGGATGGTCGCCGGCCCGATTCGCGTTCTGCGTCCGGCCAGACGCGCGGCACTCAGCTTGCGCATCGGCCCGACAAGCGCTCGGGCGCACTGCGCCTGGCCCGCGCCGCGGTGCGCGATCTGCGCGTCGAGCGCCTGCTCGGTCAGCAGCGAGCAGAACTGGACCGTGTCACCGGCCACGAACGCGGCCAGGTACTCCGCGGCGACCCGCCGGGCCGATCGCTGTGCTGAGGACGAGCCGGCAGCCAGTGGTGTTCGCGGCGGCGGGAACGGCTCCGAAGGTTCGGGTACGAGGCCCTCGGGACGGAGCACGACGGCTCCGTATTCCTCGGCGGAAGCCCAGCCGAGCTGGCCCAAGATCCCGGGCCACGGCGAGTTGGAGGCGCCCGCCTGCGACAGCACGGCCACGGTGATGTGATGTGAGGCAATGAAGCTCGCGGCTGCCCGCAGCTCGTGGGGCACGGTCGCGTTGTAGGTCAGGGCCGGATCGATCGCGGTGCGCTTGTATGGGTCGTCGGCTTCGGGGGGCACGACGTAGCCGCTCGCCATCACGAACCCGAGCTGGGTCTCGGCCTGCCAGAGCATGCTCTGGCCTTCCAACCCCACGGGAAGCACGAGGACGGTGTCGCGGGGCCTGAACACGCGCCGGTAGGCCGTCGTCGTGAACAGCTTGGGGAGATCGGGCCGGCTGTGCCAGAACTGGAGGTTGACCGCAGGCCAGAGGGAGACGATCACCACCAGCGCCAGGGCCCAGCCGGCGATCCGCGCCGTCGCGAGCCAGATCGCGGCCAGTAGTGCCGCGGTCAGGAAGACATAGACGACGAAGCGGGCCGGAAGCAGCTGTCCGAGCACAGGCCAGCGGGCGACCACGTCCCACGGCAGCGGGATGCTCTCCGATCCCCGCACATGCAACCGGGCGCCCAGCGAGCAGATCGCGACGATCACGAGGACGCAGACCAGGACCTTGACCTCGACGCGGCGCCATCCCGCCCGCGCGCTCAGGAGTAGCAACAGGAGCAGCGGCACGCCGAGGTACGCCCCACCCTCGACGGCCCCGGCCGTGAACCGAAGGCTGGTCGATAGGAAATGGACCCCGCCCAAGCGGATCATCTCCGTCGGCACAACGAAGCCGAGCAGGTCGGTCGAGAACATCTCGCCGCGCGCGACGTCTACCGGTGAGCCTCCCGGCTGCAGCGCGTAGTAGAGGTAAGGCGAGACGACGACCGCTGTCGCCAGATACGCGAGGATGGCCGGCACGAGCAGCGGCCGGATCGAGGCACGCGCGTCGGTGCCGCCCAGCAGCCAGAACAGCAGCAGCGCGACCGCCCCGAACATCGTGAACGTGACGAACACTTCGACCGACAGCGAGAACTGCCCGATCAGCGCAAGCGCGAGCAGGACCGAGAAACGTCGCCGGCCGAGCTCGCCGGCGCTCGCCCGCACCCAGAGATGCACGATCGCGGGCACCAGGAAGACGAACGTCAGGTTCAGGTGTCCTGCGTTCTGGCCGAGCAGGTAGGCGGAGTAGCCGAACAGCCAGCCGCCCACGAGCGATGGCCAGAACCTGCCCGTCAACCGCCGGCAGAGCAGGAACGCGAAGAACGCCGCGAGGCTTGGGCCGAGCAGGACGGCCAGGTTGTACGTGAACAACGGGCCGGCCAGAGCAGTGATCGGGGCGGACACCAGCGCCAGGCCCGGCATCAACGCGCCCTGGGCGATATCGATGCCCTGCGGCGCGTAGATGATCCGCGGATGGAAAGGATTCAAGCCATGGAGCAGCGCATGAGGCCACCACTCGAGCGCCCACGCGATCACCCCCGCGTCAGTGGTGCTCCCGATGCACAGGCAGGTACGGCTCGGATCATCGAGCAGCGGGCGGCCGAACAGCACGAACGACGCGACCAGGTAGACGCCGAAGGCCACCAGCGCCGCCTGCCTCCTCGGCCCGTCTCGAAGCGCCATTGGCGGGAGTCATAACGGATGCGGGGGGTGCTTCGCACCGTTGTGGGATCTGCCAGGGGCAGATCCCGCGGGGGAGCGGACGGCGAACCCTCATCGTCATGATCGGGAACAGGTAATGGAACGCGATCGCGAAGATAGGCCGCCAACCCCAGGCCGTCCATCCCTGCGGTTGATTGTCGTTCTCGCGCTCGCGCTCGCCGGGGTATGCGGCTGCGGCGGCTCAGCCGGGCACGGCCGCTCGGGCTCGGGCTCGGGCTCGGGCTCGGAACGGACGATCACGAACCCGTACGCGGGGCTGCCCCCGGACGTTCGCCCTCGGCCCGTGGGACCCGGGCCGGCATACCGGCCCCCGGCGCTGTCGGCGGCTGTCGAACATCGGGCTACGATCGACGGCCTGCGCTGCCTCGCCCACCCAGGCCGCCGATTTGGCATCCACCTCGAGCTGTTCGCCCACCGACTCGTGGTCCACATCCCCGCCGGCATCGGCGTCGCGCCCCCGCAGCGCACGCGCGGCGTGTACGTCCTCTCCGGTGCCTGCTACTACCCGCTGCGCACGCTCGAGCCGACGGGCGTCTTTCAGGTCTCCCCCGGGCGCCCGCTCGAGCTCGGAGATCTGTTCGCCGTGTGGGGACAGCGGCTCGGCGAACGCCGGCTGCTCACCTTCCGAGGGCGGGTACTCGGCTTCGTCGACGGTCGGCGCTGGCGGCGGCCGCTCGCCGAAATCCCGCTCCGCCGGCACGCCGAGATCGTGCTGGAGGTGGACGGCGAGTTGGCGCCACACCCGTCCTACGACTTCGCGCCAGGGCTGTAGGAACTGCCAGGGCCGACCGTGAACTGCGCGACGAACTACGCAGCCGCATTGCTTTGCGCGAGGAATTACGCAGCTGCATTGCTGTGCGCGCTGCTCGCCCACGGGATCGTCCCGACCACGGCGGCCGCCGACGCCGACCCGGCGAGCGACGTTCTGCTCGAGCAGAACGTCTTCTATCCCTACTCGAGTCCTGTGTCGGCGTCGCTGAAGACGGCCCTGAACCAGGAGACGGCACGCGCCAAGCGCGCGGGGTTCCCGATCAAGGTGGCGCTGATCGGGCACGCATTCGACCTCGGCGGGATCCCGAGCCTATTCGGGAAGCCGGAGACGTACGCGAAGTTCCTCGACGTCGAGATCAGCTTCGAAAAGCTACAGCCGGTGCTGGTCGTGATGGCAGCGGGGATCGGCGGATCCGGTCTCGGGAAACCGGCGATGGCCCTGTTAGCAACACTCCCGCCGCCGTTGAACGGTCAGGCAAACGTCCTAGCCCAGACCGCGATCAACGACGT
>Ga0302324_100004337_pt1 | contig 31436 bp, 28 predicted proteins | sample Palsa_T0_1_FD_201949 | JGI IMG/M metagenome (GOLD analysis project Ga0302324, IMG submission 201949) | Peat permafrost microbial communities from Stordalen Mire near Abisko, Sweden - Palsa_T0_1 | ecosystem: Environmental > Terrestrial > Soil > Palsa > Peat permafrost | place: Sweden: Abisko... | reverse complement strand
CGGGTTCTCATCGAGGTTCCACATCCTTGATCCCCGTGAGCATCGGGACATTGTCCGCCAACGAGTCGAGGTCGTGAATCCGGGAACCTTTTTGCCAGTGCACGCCAGTTGCCCCCTCGAGAATATGCTCAAGGGCCGATGGCCTGGACACTCCATTTTTCACAATTCCCGGTGCTCCGCAGGGGGGTCGGACTTTCCAGCTTTTTGCTGATATCTGTCACGGGGGCACTAGTTGGACGGTTGGAGATTTGTCAAAACCAAACTGGGACACAAACTGGGCAAACTGGGACACTGCCTTGACGTCTCCGCGCCCCCTTGTACAATCGAGAGTACCTGCTCCTCGGGATTCCCAATACGCGTGGCGATATCGTGATCGCCACTCATCGTTAGCCCGAAAGGCGCGATGGCCCTCCGTGAAGCTGGACCGAATTGCTGGCAGATTATTTTGTAGTGACCGCACCCTTCAGAAAACGTCTTCGCCTGGTATGCCTGCTGGCTTTGTGCGCCGCGGGCCTGAGCCTGTTTCTCTCCTGTCAGCACACGCGCGGCGGAGCGGTAGGATCGAGGAAGATGATTATCCTCGGCATCGACGGCCTAGACCCCGACCTGCTCACCAAGTTCATGGCGGAGGGCAAGATGCCGAACTTTGCCCGGCTCGCCGAGCAGGGATCGTTCCGGCGTTTGACCACCAGCGTCCCGCCGCAAAGCCCGGTGGCGTGGTCGAACGTGATCACCGGGATGAACGCAGGCGGGCATGGGATCTTTGATTTCATCCACCGCGATCCGAAAACCTTTCAGCTCTATTTTTCTACCTCGAAGGTCGAAGGCCCGAAGCATAGTTTTCGCGTCGGGAGTTGGGTGATTCCGCTCGGCGGCGGCTCGGCGGAACAGTTGCGGCACGGCAAGGCCTTCTGGGAGATTCTGGACGAACAAAACGTGCCCAATTATGTTTACCGCATGCCGGCAAATTTCCCTCCGATCGCGGCCAAGGGCAAGACTCTTTCCGGCATGGGCACGCCCGATCTGCGCGGCACCTACGGCACGTTCACTTTTTACACCGATGATCCGACCGCCGCGGTCGGCGCCCTCGAGGGTGGGGAGATCGTGCAGGTCGAAGTGAAAAACAATCAGGTCGCGAGCAACCTGATTGGACCGGACAACACGTTTCACAAAAACGCACCTCCCGCTACCGAGCCCTTCACGGTGGACGTGGATCCGATGGAGTCGGTAGCGCGCGTAGCCCTCGAGGACCAGCAGTTTGTCTTGAAAGAAGGCGAATGGAGTGGTTGGATTCCGGTGGAATTTCGGCTCATGCCGGTGATCGGGAACGTGAAGGGGATCTGCCGCTTTTATCTCAAGCAGACGCATCCCCGTTTTCAACTTTACGTTTCCCCCATCAATATTGATCCAGAGAATCCGGCTTTGCCCATTTCGACGCCCACCAGTTATTCACGGGACTTGGCCAAGCAGATCGGCGAATTCCACACCCAGGGTATTGCCGAAGACACCAAAGCGCTCACCGCCGGAGTGCTCGACAATAAGGAATTTCTCGAACAGTCGCACACCGTGCTGGCTGAACATCGGCGGGCTTTCGATGTCGAGTTCCCGAAATTTCACGACGGCCTTTTCTTTTTTTATTTCTCGAGCCTCGACCTGAACGCGCACATGATGTGGCGGCTCACCGATCCTCAGAGCCCCGCGTACGATGCCGCGGCTGCGGCCCAGTACGGATCGGCGCTCGAGGAGTTTTACGAGCAGATCGATCAGGTGCTCGGCGAAGTGCTGCCGAGGGTCGATGCGAATACCACGCTCTTAGTACTATCGGATCACGGATTTGCTCCCTACCGGCACTCCTTCAATCTGAATACGTGGTTGCTGAACAATGGCTACATTACGCGCAAGGAAGGCGCTGGCGGGGATCCGAACGAGCCCTTCTCCGACGTAGACTGGAGTCGAACCCGCGCCTACGGAGTGGGGTTGAATGGCCTTTATCTTAATATCCGCGGACGCGAGCGTGAGGGCATCGTCGAGCCCGGTTCTGAGGCTGATGCGATGCTCAACGAAATCCGCCAGAAGCTCTTGGAAGTCCGCGATCCAAAAGATGGTTCTCAGGTGATCACCCGAATCGATCTGGCGAGCGAAGTCTACCAGGGCCCATACGCGCATTCGGGTCCAGATGCGCTGGTCGGCTACAACCGGGGGTATCGCGCGGGATGGACAACGATCACGGGCGGGTTTCCCCGGGACGTTCTTGAGGACAACACGAATGCGTGGAGCGGCGATCACTGCATGGACTTCACCAAGGTTCCGGGAGTGCTGCTGAGCAACCGCAAGATTGAGGCGCAGGCTCCGGCGTTAACTGACATCGCTCCCACCATTCTGTCGGAATTCGGAATCGCGAAAACCAAGGATATGATGGGACAGTCGGTATTTCAGCAGCGCTGAGCGCTGTCGAGGCCCGCGATTCGTATCAGGGCACGCCTCCGGCGTGCCGCAAGTGCATTTCGTATGGACGTGCCTTTAGGCGCTGCGCGTAACAGGAGAAATCATGTTTGGTTCACACAAAGTTAAGATCGAAGGCGAGCTGCTCGAAAAAGTCAAGCAATGTTCGGACGCGGCCGGCTATGAATCGATCGACGAATTCGTAATCCACATGCTGGAAAAGGAAACCAAGAAAATCCTGCCGGACGAGAGCAGCACCTCGAAAGAGGAGATCCAGAAACGGCTGCGCGGACTGGGGTACATCGAATAGCTTGACTGTCCTCTCAAAAGCGACGGTGAGTGCGGGACACGTCGTGGCAGTTGCGGCGCTCCAGTCAACGTTCTCTCTGCTGACTGGTCCGCTGGCGGTGGTGGTGGTACTGTCGCTGGTGGTCGGGCTGCTGATGGTGGTGTTGTTCGGCTACACCTCGGATCAGAAGGCAATCGGCATCGCGAAAGATCAACTGAAGGCTCATCTACTGGCGGTACGTCTCTATCGCGATCAGATCCCGGTGGTGATGGGATCTTACGGCAAGATCCTGCGCGGTACCGGCCGTTATTTGAAACTCGCCTTCAAACCGTTGCTGTACGTCATCATTCCGATTACTTTGCTGATCGTACAGATCGATCGTTATCTGGGCGCAACGCCGATTCCTCCGAACGTGCCGTTCCTTCTTACGGCCCATCTTGCCGGACCGCAGTCGACCGGACCAACGGCGGAGGGAGATGCATTGAACAATGTGACGCTCGACCTCCCGCCCGAGATCGCAATGACCGCGCCCGCGGTGCACATTCCGGCGGAGAATAAGATTGTCTGGCGACTCACCGGCTCCAAAGAGGGAAAATACGAAGTGAAGGTTGCCGCTGCCGGACCTGCCGCACAGGCAGAAACAAAGACGGTGTGCGTGGGCGGCGATCTCCCGCGAATTTCCGCCGTCCGCTTGCGGGGACAATTCTGGGAGCGCATGTTCTTGTCGGCAGAGCCTGCGCTGCCCGAGAGCAGTCCGATCGAGTCCCTTTCCATCAGTTACCCGGATCGTAACATCGAGATCGCGGGCTATGGCATGAACTGGATTTGGCTGTTCTTCATCGTGTCGATGATTGCAGGGTTCGTTTTCAAGGAATTGCTGGGGATCCAAATATGAACAGATTCTGTAGGGCGGACACTGTTTCCCGCCTGCGTGCGTTGGTTCTCAAGCCGCGCGACGATCGTGGCCGATCGCTAGTGGACGATCGTGGCCGATCGCTAGAGATCGAGCGCATTCGTTTCGCGGGCCGGAGCGCCCGCGCCACGAGTTTGTTGCTGATTGCCCTCATTTTCCTTCCGACGCTCGCGCATGCATACGCCGGCCCGGGTGCGGGATTTGCGGTACTGTCATCGTTCTGGGCGATTTTCGTCGCGTTCCTCTATTCGTTTTATGCGCTGATGACGTGGCCGTTTCGCCAATTGTTCCGTTTTATTCGACGGCGAAACGCGTATGGTAAAGCGACCTTCAAGCGAGCGGTGATTTTGGGTTTCGACGGGATGGATCCCGATCTCGCGGATCGCTTCATGAAAGAAGGCAGACTGCCGAACCTGGCGAAGTTGCGCGACCAGGGGACCTTCACCAAGCTACGCACGACCTTCCCGGCAATTTCTCCGGTGGCATGGTCGACGTTCATGACCGGGGTGAATCCGGGCAAACACAACATCTATGACTTTCTGGCACGCGATACCAGCAACTACCTTCCCTATCTTTCATCCGCTGAAATCAAAGGGCCGAAGCGGCATCTCAAGATTGGCAAATATTCCATTCCCTTCGGCAAGACAGAAATCAAAGCCATGCGCAAAGGCACCCCCTTTTGGCACTGGCTCGGCAACGCGGGAATTTTCAGCTCCGTGATACGCGTTCCGGTTACGTTTCCGCCGGAGAAATTTCAGGGCGTGCTGCTTTCCGGGATGTGCGTTCCGGACCTGAAGGGCAGTCAGGGCACGTTTTGCCTGTGTACGACCCGGGCTTCGAACGACAAGTTTCGCGAAGGCGGTGTGCGTGTTCCGATCGAGCGCAACAATGGTGTTTGCCGTTCCTACGTTCCGGGCCCGGATAATCCGCTCGTCGAGAAAGCCGGCGAACTGCGTGCAGATTTCGAAATTCGCGCGGAGCCAGGATCGAAGTCGGCGCGTATCGTATTCGGTTCTGAAAAGTTAACCTTGAAAGTCGGAGAATATTCCGAGTGGGTTCCGGCGGAGTTCAAGGCCGGCATGGGGTTCACGGCGCACGGCATCTGCCGTTTCTATCTCAAGGAACTTTCGCCCGAGGTTGAAGTTTATGTCACTCCGGTCAATATCGATCCCGGCCATCCCGACCTGCCGATCTCGCACCCGGTGACTTACTCGATTTATTTGGCCAAGCTCTTCGGCCCATACGCGACGCTCGGCCTCGCAGAAGATACCTGGGCGCTCAATGAGCATGTGCTCGATGACGATGCCTTCCTGGCGCAGGCCTACGGCAACCACGAAGATCGCGAGCGCATGCTTTTCGACGCGCTGGACAAAACGAAGCAGGGTTTGTGCACCTGCGTGTTCGACACGACCGACCGCATTCAGCACATGTTCTGGCGCTATCTGGACGAAGACCATCCGGCGGCGCGCGACGTGCCGCACAGCCAGCATCCGCCGGTGATTCAGGATCTATATGAGCGCATGGATCGCCTGATCGGACGCGTGATGGAAAAACTTGACCAAGACACGCTGCTGATGGTGATTTCCGATCATGGATTCAAATCGTTTGCGCGCTGCATGAACCTGAATGCCTGGCTGCATCAGAACGGATATCTGGCGCTGAAGGATGCGAAGACCGAGAGCGGCGACTGGTTCGAGGATGTGGACTGGTCGCGCACGCGCGCCTACACCATGGGCCTCAATGGACTTTATCTGAATCTCAAAGGCCGCGAAAAACAGGGAACGGTCGAGCCAGCCGAAGCCGAGGCGTTGAAAGACGAGTTGCAAACAAAACTGAACGGGCTGGTCGATCCGGCTTCTGGTGCGGTCGGGATCACGGGCGTGTTTATTGCCGACAATGTTTATCGCGGACCTTATACGGAGAATTCGCCGGACCTGATTGTCGGCTACGGCGCCGGCTATCGCGCCTCGTGGGATTCGGTGATGGGCAAGGTTACCTCGCAAATTTTCGAGGACAATATCAAAGCCTGGAGCGGAGACCACTGCATCGATCCGCGTCTGGTCCCGGGAGTTTTGTTTTCAAGCCACAAGTTCATCGCAGAGAAGCCTGCGATCGTGGATGTTGCGCCGACGATCCTGAAACTGTTCGGGCTTGCGCTGCCCGCGCATTTCGACGGCAAACCGTGGACGCTGGCGACGAAGCCGCCAGCCGTAACTGCGACTTAGTCCCAGCCCCGGGTGAGCGAACCGGCACACGCCAGCATCCCCTACCGGCCCAGCGTCAACAACGGCGGCATTGGCCGTGTCGTGCCGCAGAACGCCGAGGCTGGTGAATTTCCGGAAACTACTTCCCAAACATCGGATAGTGACTCGCCGCTCCCATCAGAAAGAGCATGGGGAATGACAGAACGAAGCTCGCGCGCGAGATAAGAAAGCTTTGTCGTGCCAGATACTTCGCTTTGTCTGGCATTGCCGTTCCATTGGCCGCGTTGTCGACCGTCCACTTGATAATTTTTTTCTGCGCACGCCAGACTACGCCCCAGACGTTCAGCATCATGACCCAACCCATTCCGCCGCCGATGCCGACCGCGAGTAGGCGATTGCTCTCCCATCCATGATCGTTGAAGCGCAGAAACAGCCACGACGCCAGGACCACAAGGATTGTGTAAATCACGGCGAGCACCGGTCCCTTGTCAAGCGCGCCCTTACCGGGGATGGTGCAGGCATACATGAGCGCCCAAACAACCGTCCAAATTACAAAGAAGGTCACCATCGGACCGCCGGAAGATGCACCGCCGTTTCTGGCATCGGAGGCGACCACGCTGCCCCAATACGCCAGGCCCATCAACACGGTCAGCACCGATGCCCAACGAAACCACCAAAGGGCGCGCGACATCAGGCTGGGCAGGATTTTGCCTTTCGTAGCGGAATCCAGTTCCTTCATAAAAGGAACGTTGACCAGGTTAAAGAAATAAAGCAGACCCAGCCAGGTTATGCCGCCGACAAAATGGAGCCAACGAAACAACATAAGAAGGTTGGTGTTGGGGCCGGAGGGAAAGTTGATTTCGATCAAAATCAGGCTCCTATTCTGAAACACGGTCACGGAAGTGACGATTGTAGATGTCCGGCCAGAGAAATGAAACTCAATCGATGTTTTAGGGCGGAGAGGAACTGACCCCAAGGCACGCCAGCACGGAGACCTGAGAATATTATTAGGCAGGAAGTTGAAAAGCGCGAGACAAGGCCGTATTGTAGGAACCCATAGGAAGAGATCTGCCGCTCATTGCCCTCCCTAAGCGACAGCATCTAATCCGAAAAAAGGAGATCGGCACATGGAAGCCAAGCCGGCACAGCAGAACATTCAGGATTCCTTCCTCAACACGGCGCGAAAGGAACGGCAGAATATTACGATTTACCTGGTCAGCGGCGTTAAGCTGACCGGCCGTATCCGATCGTTCGACAAATATTCGGTGGTGCTCGAAACGAGCAACCAGGAGCAGCTCATTTTTAAACATGCGATTTCGACGGTTGTCATCTCGCGCGGAGCCCACAGCCACACCGAGATGAAGTCGGCGGCCGTGGCGTCCCATGGGGAAGCGGCGATTCCGAACTCCGCTTCCGGCACTGAAGGATGAAGTGAGTTTGCTTGCGCCGAGACGACTCCAGACTGGGCAGCCGCGTTGGTTCGCGAAAAGGTCCGCGGATTGAGACCAAGGCGGTGCCGAATCCATCGGAAAGGCAGGAACGTGCGTTCCTGATGGGGGTGGAATTTCGCACCGAAACTCAAGCGGGCCGCGCAGGTCGAGGAAGAACGAGTTCAGCGGCCATTACTCCCGGCGCGCAGGCGGCGCGAGATTATGCCACCAGCGTCGCCGCCTCGTCTTCGTCCTTGCGGACAGATTCCCCGGACTTCAGTTCCGAGGAATCGCTCGACGAATTGCGGGCGCTGGCGACGAGCGCGGGTGCCGAGATCGCCGGCGAATTCACCCAGCGCCGCGATCGGCCCGATCCGGCCACGCTGATCGGCAAGGGCAAGCTGGAGGAAATTGCGGCTGCGGCCGCTTCGGTTTCCGCGGACGTGATTCTGTTCGATCACGACCTCTCGCCTTCGCAACAGCGCAATATCGAGCGCGTGGTCCACACGCGCGTCATCGATCGCACCCAACTGATCCTCGATATTTTCGCGCGGCACGCCCGCACCCGGGAAGGTCAGTTGCAGGTGGAGTTGGCCCAGTTGGAATACATGCTTCCGCGGCTTGCCGGTCGCGGCGTGGAAATGTCGCAGTTGGGCGGTGGCATCGGCACTCGCGGACCAGGCGAAACGCAACTGGAGACCGACCGGCGGAAGATATCCCGGCGTGTGCGGCACGTTCAACGGCAAATTGAGAATGTTCGCCGCATCCGGGCGCAGCAGCGGCAACGGCGCGAATCGGTTCCGGTGGCCACGGTGGCGCTGGTGGGATATACGAACGCGGGCAAGTCCACCCTGTTCAACGCCCTCACCAAGTCGAACGTGGTGGCGTCGTCGCGCATGTTTGCCACGCTCGATCCGACGATCCGTTCGACGGAACTGCCCTCCAAACGCAAGGTTCTTTTCTCCGACACCGTGGGATTCATCCGGCATCTTCCGCACACCTTGGTTTCGGCGTTTCGGGCCACGCTCGAAGAAGTGCAGCGCGCCACGCTCATCATGCAGGTCTCCGATGCCAGCAGCCCGGTGTCCGCCGAGCAGGACGCGCAAGTCGAAAGCGTCCTAAAGGAACTCGAAGCCGACAAAAAACCGCGGCTGCGGGTCATGAACAAAATCGATCTGCTGCTTCCCAAGCAGCGCGAATCGCTGCGTGACACTGATCCGCCGGACGCTGGTCTGCCAGACAACCCTTTGCGTGACCACGACCAGATCATCCATGTCTCGGCGGCGAAGGGAATCGGACTGGGCACTTTGCTCGAGCGCATCGATGCCCTACTCGAACCGGACCGCCCGCGCCGCGTTCGCCTGCGCATTCCGCAAAAAGAGGGCAAAATGCTTTCCCAGTTACAGGCCGGCGCGCGCATCTATTCCCGCCAGTATCAGGACGGTTTGGTTGTCCTCGAGGCGGAAGCGCCCGCCTCGCTGCTGCGGCGCATGCGCGAATGGATCGTCGAGTGAGCCGCTTCCACCCCGAGCGTTAGGCCTTCCCGAACGGATGCTCCAAAGAAGGGCTTTGCGGGGTGAACAATTCCGCACCGTTTTCGAGGATGTGCATATCGTCTTCCAGTCGGACGCCGAATTCTCCGCGGATATAAATGCCCGGCTCGTCGCTGAAGGTCATCTCCGGCTGAAGCTTCGTAGGATTGCCTCGGACCAGATAAGGCCACTCGTGGCCATCCATCCCCATGCCGTGTCCGAGACGGTGGGTGAAGTACTTGTAATCGGGGCCGTAGCCCGCGTCGGTGATGACTTTGCGCGCGGCAGCATCGACAGAACCAGCTTCCACGCCGGGTTGTGCCGCTGCCAGGGCGGCACTCTGGGCGCGATGCACGATGTCGAAGACCTGTTTCATTTTGTCGCTGGCTTTGCCGAGTACAAACGTGCGCGTGATGTCAGACTGATAGCCTTCCACCGAGCAACCGCCGTCGATCATCACAATTGTGCCCTCCCGAATGCCCTGCGGTTGGACCGAGCCGTGGGGGAAAGCTGAAAACTCGCCAACCTGCACATCGGCGCCGCCTTCGAAGCCCAATCGGCGGTGCGCGGTTTCGAGCAGATCGCTGACATCCTGCTGTGTCATACCCACTTTCAGCGAACGATATGTGGCTTCATAGGCGGCGAGGGTGACCTTAGCAGCCAGCCGCATCAGTTCGACTTCGTGGCGGCTCTTGATCCTCCGGCAGCCGGCGGTGACCGGAGTCGCACTTGTGAAGGTGGCGCTGGCTGCGGCTTTTCGCAGATCGTCGCTGAACACAAACTTTACCGTCTCTTCGATACCGATCGTGCCGCTCGCGACGCCGCGGTCGCTGAGCCCTTGCGCGACGAGTGCGTACGGGCTCTGGTCTTCCTGCCAGACGCGCAGGTCGGGCTTGCTGCCCTCGGGCGATTGCGCGATCTGCTCGCGCGCGCGGCCTTCCTCAAACGCTGGGGAAACGTAAAACGCTTCGCCCTGGGCTGGTAACACCATGGCAAAGAGACGCTCTCCGCCCTGCCAGCGGATGCCGGTGAAGTAACGGAGGGACGTACCTTCTGCAAGCAAGATGGCGGACAACTTGTTCTCGCGCATCAATCGGCGAGCTTTTTCCTGGCGCTCGGAGCGCTCTTCAACGGCAATGGGCTTGGCTTCTGCGCGCAGTGTGAGCAGAGCGGCGATGGCTGGCGGAAAAGACTTATCACCTTCGGTTCCCTGCGCCAGCCCGGGCAGAGCCCAGACAAGACTTGCAGCGAGCGAACCGGTTTCTAGGAAGCGGCGGCGCGTCACCATGGAACCTCCGCGAAAGTCGATCAATTATATAGACTGTCCGGTGGAGAGCCGGGCCTCCCGCCCCGGCTCTGGCCGGTTGGACTGGCGGGACATCCTTCGCTTCACCGGCAGAAGCGAGCGAAGCGGTCAAGGTTTTACGGTCAGGTTCTACGGTCAAGGTTCTAGAATGACTTCATGGTGAGCGGCTATGCTTGCGCTGGTTGCGGGGAATGGAACCAGACCACGGTCGATGAATCCGCCGGCAGCCGCCAGCGCTATGTCGAGGACTGCCAGGTCTGCTGCAAGCCGAATGTTCTGCGCGTCCGGTGGGATGCCGGGGCTCAGGAATTTGCGATCGACGCTGAATTAGAATGAAGCGTTGTCCCTAACGAACATTTGGAGGAGAGATGGGGAACTATGCCGTAGTTGCAGGAGGGCGGATGGTTGCGCATAACATGGTAACCACGCAGTTCGAACTCGATGGCTTTCGCGTCGTGCGCACTCTGGGCGTGGTGCGCGGAATCGTGGTGCGTTCCCGGTCGATCTTCGGAACCATTGGAGCCGGCCTTCAGACTTTGGTCGGCGGCAACATCACTCTCCTGACGAATCTCTGCGAGAAGACACGCGCCGAAGCGTTTGATCTGATGCTGCAACATGCGGCGGAACTTGGGGGCAATGCCGTCGTCGGGGCCCGCTACGATGCGACTGAAGTGATGCAGGGTGTGACGGAAGTTCTTGCCTACGGCACCGCGGTCTTTGTGGAAGCGGCAAAATAGCTTGTCGAGACGGGGCTTGCCCGGTTTTCCGCGACGCCCAGGGAGACGTCGCGAGCCCGGTCTCTACTCTTTACTTTTTGGAAAAGAATCACTCTTTGTAAAGGAAACCCGCTGCCACCGCAGCCAGGATCGAGCCCACCCACATATCGAGCATCCATCCGAGCGGCAACAGAGTCGGAACCGGCGACCAAGCCGCTTGCCCAAAGTTGCCCGGCACGCCCGCGCAGAATCCAACAATCATTCCGATCTTGAGGGCCGTCTTCGGTCCAGGGCCAGCTGTCGCGCGAGTCCAGGCGTAGAGATGCGCGATCAGAATCGACAGCACGAATATCAGCAGAATCCAAAGCGGCGTGAAAAGGGGATAGCGCGGCTCCTTCAGGAACAGTCCCTGCTTCTGCATGGCCTCGTAGAGCGGAGCCTGTCGCATCCCAACGACGAAGCCCCACGCAATCCACACCACACCGCCGACAATGCCCCCGAGCCACACTCGAGCCGTGTTCAGCTTCATCGTGCCCCCTGTTTGTGGTTGGTTCAAATTTCGGACAAGTGTACTCCAGCCGGCCAACACCGAGGAGTCCCGCGCCGGATGCGTCCCGCATGCGTGCCCTCACTCGACTGCCCGATAGGCGATATGCGAAGGTATTTCGAGCGATGGCCATTTTTCCTGATCTTCGAACCATTCGGGAAACGCGAAAGCTCCTCGACCAGTACCTGCCCGTCACCCGGACGATCCCGGTACGCTCGTTGTCGGGGCGCGGTGTGACGGTTCATCTGAAGCTCGAAACGGAGTTGCCAACTGGGTCGTTCAAGCCGCGGGGCGCGCTCTACGCGCTCGCGGTGAATCTGGCTCGACGCTGGGTGGAGGAAGTCACCGCGTCCAGCACGGGCAATCACGGGGCGGCGGTTGCTTTCGCGGCCAAGACACTGGGCATACCAGCCACCATTTTCTTGCCGTCGAACGCCAATCCGGTAAAGCGGAGGAAAATCAGCGATCTTGGCGCGCGAATTGTGGAGAGCGGCGCGGCCGATCTCGCTGGGGCTTTTCAGCAGGCTTTCGCATATTCGGCCCGTCCCGGAGTCTATTTCTTGAACGATGCCACCGATCCCGATGTCCCGGCGGGCACGGCAACCATCGGCCTCGAGCTGGTCGAACAGATCCCAACCGTTTCCACGGTTTATGTTCCGATGGGTGACACGGCCTTGATTCGTGGCCTCGCCGCGGCGGTCAAGCAGCTACTGCCGACAGTACGAGTGATCGGGGTGCAAGCCGAGCAGGCTCCCTCGTACTATTTGTCATGGAAACAGGGAACAGTCGTGCCGACCGACACCTGCGACACCTGCGCCGATGGACTGGCGACTCGCACGCCCGACCCGCAGAACGTTCGGATCATCCGAGAACTCGTGGACGAGGTCGTCCTGGTCAGCGAGGATCAAATGCTTCGTGCGATCGCGCATCTTCATACCCAAGAAGGCGTGCTTGCCGAACCGGCGGGCGCCGCCACGACCGCCGCCTTTTTCGCGAAGCCGGCGCCGGGCGGCGGGAGCGCGGTTCTTATCGTTACGGGTGCGAATATTTCTGAAGAGGTCAGGGAACGCGCGGGCGTGCTTTAAATGCGTGCCGCATTTCGCGCCGGGGTTGCCGGGACGAAATAACAGGAACGTCCGAAATGCAAGAAAAATCTAAGCGAATGAATAGCGAAGGCATCTAGAGCCTAAACCCAACCCCTAGTGGTCATCTGGCTCGTTAACCCCTACATTTCGTGCTCCGGCCGGTGCGTCCTGAATCGGGACTTTAACCTTGAACTTTCTTATTGACAACAAACGATTTAGGCGTAGGATGTGGACAAAAGTGGTTCAAAGTGGACAAAACATAAGAGGTCGTGGGTTAGAACGCTAACTTTCGAGGCGCCAGTGGTTTACGAGACTGACACCGACAAAAACGAGCTCAATCCCAACGAACCCAAGTCTGCTGCTGTGCTGAACGCTTCTACCTCCCTCGTGCTGATGGCTGTGGTAGCAGCCCTAAACAACCAACGGAGCCCAAGAACGAGCCGGGCACATGTTTCGCGGAAATCATCCAACGCGCGTCGACGAAAAGGGACGGTTAAAAGTTCCGGCGGAATTCAAGCGCGTGATCGACGAGAAATATGCGCAGAAATTCTACATCACAAGTCAGGACGGAGTTGTTGCTCAAGTGTATCCCTTCGAGGAGTGGGAGCGGATCGAGCAGAGGCTGGCCTCGCTCTCGACCTTCAATCCGACGAAGAAGAGATTCTTAACGCGCACGAATTATTACGGGCAGGTTGTGGAGATGGACGGGCAGGGGCGCCTGCTAATCCCGCAGATCCTGCGTGAAGCGGCGCAGATTCGCGGGGAAGTGGCAGTGCTCGGCAATCTGACCTACCTGGAAGTTCGGAACATGGAAGCGCTCGACAAGGAGATCAAAGAGCCCTTCACGGATGAAGACATCAAGACGCTCGACGAATTGGGCATCTAGTGGACGCGGATTCGGATTCAAACAACACCCCCGAGCGGGGTGGGCATGGGGAAGTTGGCCATGTTCCGGTTCTTTTAAAAGAAGCGATCGATTTTCTAGCCGTAAAGCACGGCGGAACTTATCTGGATGCCACGGTGGGCTTGGGCGGGCACAGTTACGAAATCGCAAGACGCCTCGGCGCACCGGGACATTTGATTGGCTTCGATAAGGATCCGGCCGCGCTCGAGGTGGCGCGGAAAAGACTCACGCCAGTCGCTGGTCGTTCGTCGTTGGTCGTTGGCGAACGCCAGGACGATCCAAGCCTCGACTGGCCGACGATCACGTTGCTGCATCGGTCGTTTGCGGAACTCGCGAACGAGCAACCACCCGCGACAATCGACGGTTTGATTGCCGACCTGGGAGTGAGCAGTTTGCAGCTCAGCGACCGGGCGCGAGGATTCAGTTTTCAGGCGGAAGGACCGCTGGACATGCGGATGAACCCGATGTCCGGCGAGACCGCCGAACAAGTGGTAAACCACATCGACGAGCGCGAGCTGGCCGATGTGATTTACGAATTCGGTGAGGAAAGGAGGTCGCGGAGAATCGCCAGAGCCATTGTCCGGTCGCGGCCGATACGCACGACGACGCAACTTGTCGAGGTGGTAGCGGCCGCGGCCCGGTCAATGAATCGGAAACATGAGCGGATTCATCCGGCGACCCGAACCTTCCAGGCCCTCCGAATTTTCGTAAACCATGAACTGGACGATCTGAAAGCACTGCTCGAGGCTGCACCTCGCGTGCTGAAGCCGGGCGGAAGGCTGGCGGTGATCAGCTTTCACTCGCTCGAAGACAGGATCGTCAAAGATGCGCTACGCGAGGGCGCGACGCAGGGCTGGTACTCGTTGCTGACCAAGAAGCCGGTGACGGCCGGCGAAGAGGAGATCGATCGCAATCCGCGGTCACGCAGCGCAAAGATGCGCGCCGCGGAAAAAGTTGGAGTTTAGTCAAGTTCGGCCAGTCCAGGTTTCGTTAGTGCAGGTTGAGTTGGTCCAGGTTTAGTTAGCCCAGTTTGAGTTGCCTCGGAGAAACTGCCGGGCTCCCGGTGCGGTGATCGTAAGGCGTGCCGGGTAAAGATTTTGGAAAGAAACTCTGTGGTGGAGTCGTTTTCGGAGCGGCCAAGAAAAAACAGAACAAGGCCGCGTCCGGAGAAGAAAAGCTGGAACATTCAAAATGAGATTTACCGGCACCCTGATTCAAGATCTGATGGCTACGGTCGAGCGCGCGGAACGGCGGGCGCAATCGGACCGAGCCTCGGTCGCCGAACCCACGTTCGTCGAAGCCTCAGTGGTTGAACCCTGGTTTGCTTCCGTTCAGGAAATCGCAGACTACGATCCAAAAATTCTCGGAGTGGCCTAAATCATGAGCGCCGTGGCAATGCAAAGCGCAGTTCTTTCGAGTCGGCGCAGGTCTTGCTGGCTGGGGACCCCGGAGATTTATTTCCGCAAAACCATTGATAACTCTCGTCTGGTGAAGGTCGAAGACCCGCGCCGCGAACGCGAGATGCGACAGTTCGGATTCGCGCTCTGTTGCTTGTTCCTGCTGGTCATGGGATATGCGATGCAGCATTTCCGCGCGATCGAATACGGGTACAAGATCGAGGGACTGCGGTCGCAGCGCGAGGACCTGACGAATATGAACCGGGCCTTGCGTCTGGAAGAGGCATCGCTGCGCGATCCGGAGCGAATTGATTTGATGGCGCGCAAGCTCGGCCTGCAATCGCCGCAGCCAGGGCAGGTCCAGCGCATGGACGCCGCTGCCGATGCCGCCGCGCCGATCATGGCCAGCGCGACTCCGGTCGCGGTGAGTTCCGAGCGCTAGTAAGAGGGTGGTGTGGAGACGGGCCTCGGGCCCGTCCGACGGGGCGGAGCCCCTTCTCCCACGCCGTCCGATCCCATATCGCGTACGCGGACCAGGGTGTCCACGCTACCGTTTTTCACGGCGGCTCCATGGAGCCGCCGAAAGTTTCTGAGGACTGGAAGTGGCGGCGAGCACATCTTTGGACGGCGCGAGATTCAGGCTTTATGCCTTGTCTGGATGGCTTTGCCTCTGGTTGCTGGCGATCTGTCTGCGGCTGATCTATCTTCAGATTTTCTGCTACGGCGATTTCGAGCGCCGCGCCCAGCACCAGCAGCAGCGCAGCTTTGAACTCTCGCCCAAGCGCGGGGTCATCTACGATCGAGCCGGGCGGGAACTGGCGATGTCCATCCAGGTCGACTCGGCATTCGTGGTGCCCTCGGAAACTCCCGACCTTTCGAACACCATCAGCCTGATTACGCGAATCACGAAAGACGATCCCCGCGTCTTGCTGGCTGACTGCAGCGCGCACAAAACCTTTTGCTGGGTGGCTCGCAAGGCCGATGCCGAGGTGATTGAGCGCATCCGGGCCCTGAATCTGCAAGGTATTCACTTCCAGAAGGAACCGAAGCGCTTTTACCCGAAGCGCGAACTGGCAGCGCAAGTCCTCGGCTATGTTGGCACCGACGATCAGGGCCTCAGCGGCCTGGAGCGGCAATTCAACCGGCAATTGCGGGGGAAACCCGGGAAACTGATGATTTCGGTCGACGCGCGCAAGCACTGGTTTGCCAGTGTCGAAAAAGAGCCCGAGTCGGGCGACAGCCTGGTCCTCACGGTCGATCAGAACATCCAGTACATTGCCGAACGCGAACTCGAGCGTGGGATGGAAGAAACGCACGCCATCGCCGGCACGGCGATTGTCGAGAATCCTCGCACCGGCGAGATTCTGGCGCTCACCAACCGGCCAACGTTCAATCCCAATATTCGGAAGGAGGTTCGGAACGATGCGCTGAAGGACCGCGCGGTGAGCGACGTTTACGAGCCTGGCTCAACCTTCAAGATCGTGACGATCGCGGCTGGCCTGGAGGAGAAAATCACGAGCCCCGACGAAATGTTCGACTGCCAGATGGGATCGATCGTCATTAATGGCATGCGCATCCACGACAGCAAGCCGCACGGCATTCTCTCGGTCGCCGACATTATCGCGGAGTCGAGCGACGTCGGCGCCATCAAAGTCGCCCTACGCTTGGGCGATGAGCGCTTCTACAAATACATTCGTGCTTTTGGATTCGGCCAGCAAACCGGAATCGAACTCCCGGGCGAGACGCGCGGCTTGACCAAGCCGGTGGATCGCTGGTCGAAGGTTTCGATCGGCGCGATCTCCATGGGCCAGGAAATTGGCATTTCGCCGCTGCAGTTGGCTTCGTTAATTTCGACCATCGCCAACGATGGTGTGCACGTTCCTCCCCGCATCGTCGCCGGCGACATCGTGGCCGGCACGATCGGGCCGCAGAATGGTTTGCAAACGATTGCCTTCCCGCCCGCCGAGCGGAAGCGCGTGATTTCATCGCTGACCGCGGCCCAGATGCGCCAGATGTTGCAGGGAGTGGTGCTGCACGGCACTGGACGCAAAGCCATCCTCGAGGGTTACAGTTCGGCAGGCAAGACCGGCACCGCCCAGAAAGTGGATCCAGCGACGGGTGCTTACTCGAAGACCAAGTATGTCGCGTCGTTTGCAGGATTTGCTCCCATCAACGATCCGCAGATTGCGGTGGTGGTGATCCTGGACTCCGCGGTTGGCCTGCACCAGGGAGGTCAGGTCTCGGCGCCTGTGTTTCAACGAATCACGCAGGAGGTGCTGGAATATTTGCACGTGCCGCATGACGTTCAGCTTCCGCCCAATCGCCAAGCCTTGCTGGCACGCCGCGATGTCCCTGACACGAGTCTCGAAGAAAGCTCGCCCGATCATCTGGGCGCGAGCCTGGATCTGGCCGATTCGAGCGACACTCCCACCGCTTCGGTTGCAATCAAGCCCGCCCCGATTGCGACCGAAGTCGTTCGCGCCTCGCTTACCGTAAGAGACGCGGATCCTCCGCTGCCAGGCGACTCGAGGACTGCGAGTTCGCCGGCTGCTAGCGTATCGGCTGTTCAATCCGAGAATTCACCCCCCGAGAAATTGCCGACCAGCGGCACGGTGGTCGTCGACGTAGAGGAAGGGGGGATCGAAGTGCCCTCCTTTCTCGGCAAAAACCTGCGCCTTGCCCTTGAAGCCGCGCAGGAAGCTGGTCTCGATCTCGACGCGATTGGCAGCGGGGTCGCCCGCGAACAATCGCCCCAGCCCGGGGCGCACGTGGCGGCGGGAGCGCGCATTACCGTGCGTTTTGGTAGATGACCTTGGTTTCCCCCTGTGCACCTCATTCCTTGTGATTGAGCAGGAACTCCGAAGCCACGGTGAACACTGAGATGCACGAGGGCGGCTATTTATAATCACTGCAATGACGTTCGAACAACTTCTCGAAGGCGCTGAGGTCCTCTCCCGCAGCGGAAATCCGGGCGTTGCCGGTCTCGAATATGATTCCCGGCGGGTGCGCACGGGAACTGTTTTTGTCGCGATGAAGGGTGAGACCAGCGACGGCAATCGCTTCATTGATCAAGCGATCGCTGCCGGAGCGGTTGCGATCGTCACCGACTCCGCCGCCGAAGCACCGCGCCCGGCGGTAGCCTGGGCGCACGTCGTGCACGGACGCCGCGCGCTCGCCCGGCTGAGCGCGAATTTCTACCGACGTCCTGCCGAGCGAATTGCGAATACCGGAATTACGGGCACGAACGGGAAAAGTACCAGCGCCTTCCTGATCGAATCCATATTGCAAGCGGCTGGACGCAAGACGGCGCTGGTCGGAACCATCGAATATCATGTTGCCGGGAAGATCTTCCCAGCTCCGCACACCACACCCGAGGCGCTCGAATTGAACCGGCTTCTGTCGGAAAGCCTCGGCCTCGGAGTCACGGAGTCCGTCATGGAAGTGTCATCGCACGCGCTCGAGCAACAGCGTGTGTTGGGTATTCCGTTTGCTGTGGCCGTGTTCACCAATCTCACGCGCGACCATCTCGATTACCACGGCACCATGGAACAATACTTCCACGCCAAGCAGATGCTGTTCGAAGGTTGCGGGACCGACCCGCCGCGGGCTGCCGTTTTGAACCTGGACGATGAATACGGCCGACAGCTATTGAAGCTCTGCAAGAAAAAGAGCGCGGAGGTGCTCTCCTACGGTCTCGCGTCCGGCGACTTTCATGCCGAGTCCCTCGAAATTACGCCGCGCGGAACGCGTTTTCAAATGGTGACGCCCTCAGAGAAGATTGCTGTGTGGTCTCCCCTGATCGGCAGTGTGAATGTTTACAACATGCTCGCGGCCGCCGCCGCCGCTTCGGCCCGCGATTGTTCGACCGAAGCAATCGCAAAGGGAATCTTCGATCTCTCGAGCGTTCCCGGCCGCTTCGGGCGCGTCGATTGCGGCCAGCCATTCACCGTGGTTGTCGATTTTGCACACACCGATGACGCGCTCCGCAACCTTACGGCACTGGCTCGCGATTTCGTGGCTCGCGCCGGTCCCAAAGGTAGGGTCATCACGGTTTTCGGATGCGGGGGCGATCGCGATCGCAGCAAGCGTCCGCTGATGGGCGAGGCTGCGGGCAGGGGCAGCGATTTCGTCGTGCTCACTTCCGACAACCCACGCTCCGAAGATCCGCTGGCCATCATCAATGATGCACTGGTTGGATTGCAGAAGGCCGGTGCGAGATACTCCATGGAGCCCGACCGCCGCAAGGCCATCGCTTTCGCTTTGCAACTGGCGGTTCCCGGCGATATCGTGCTGCTGGCGGGCAAGGGGCACGAGAAAGTGCAGATCACCAAAGAGGGAAACATTCCGTTCGACGATGTGGAGGTGGCGCGCGAGAACCTGAAAGCCTTGGGCTACGATTGCAACAGCGCCGCAAAAGCCGGGAAGGCAACATGAAACTTCTTCTTTCTCGCATCGGAGAATTTATGGCTGCGACCGGCCACTATGACCGTCGTGCGACCGCCGAAGGATATTCCATCGATTCGCGCACCCTGCAGCCAGGCGAGTTGTTCTTTGCGGTGAAAGGCGAACGCCTGGACGGCCACGACTTTGTAGAGCAGGCACTGAGCCGGGGCGCGATTGCTGCGGTCGTTCGGAAAGATCAGTGGGCGCGCTACCCCAACCCCTCCGGCCTGCTTGGGGTCGACGACACCCTGGTCGCGCTGCAGACGCTCGCGACCGCCGTCCGAAAGATCTGGGGCAAAACGGCCATTGGCGTCACCGGCTCGATGGGCAAGACCACTAGCAAGGAAGCGATGGCTTGCTTGCTCGCGATCAAATACCGCGTGCATCGTACCAAGGGGAATTTCAATAATCATTTTGGTCTGCCCCTCGGGCTGCTAGCGCTCGAGCCGGAATACGACATCGCGGTGGTCGAGATGGGGATGTCCCACGCTGGCGAAATCGCTGCGCTGGCTCACATCGCCCTGCCCAACCAGGCCGTAGTCACCAACGTTGCTCCCGTGCATCTTGAGAGCTTCGACTCGATCGGTGCGATTGCGCGCGCGAAGTATGAACTGGTCGAAGCGATTCCGCACGGCGGCACCGTGGTGTTGAATGCCGACGACGATTATGTGTCCCAGTTTGGCCGCGACTTCAAGGGCAAGGTTGTCATGTTCGGCATGAAGGCGACGGCAGACGTGCGGGCGGAAAATGTCGAGGTGCTTGGGGCCGAAGGCACGCGCTTTGATCTGGTCAGCCGGGAGATGCGCCAGCCGGTAGAGAGTCCGTTGCTCGGCAAGCACAACGTGTACAACGTGCTGGCCGCGGCCGCCATTTCACTTGAGCACGGCATCACACCTTCAGAAATTGCAGCGGCTCTGCCGTCCCTCGAGCCCGCCGACAAACGCGGACAGGTCGTCCAACTGGGTAACATCAGCGTGCTGTACGATTGCTACAATTCAAGTCCGAAGGCGCTGATGGCTGCCGTGGATACTCTGGCGGCCATGCCCGCCCGGCGCCGGATTGTGGTGGCGGGCGAAATGCTCGAACTGGGTGCGACCGCCGAGCAACTGCATCGCGAATGCGGGCGCTATATTTCCGGAAATGTGGCCGGAGGCCACGCCGGGGGGAAAGTTGATTTCGTGCTTGGGGTGCGTGGTTTGGCGAAGCCGATGGTGGAAGCGGCTCGCGAAGCGGGGTTGAAAGCGGAATTCGTCGCGACCCCGGAAGAGGCGGGCGATTGGCTCGCGCGCGAGACTCGCGAAGGCGATGTCGTATTGTTGAAAGCGTCCCGCGGCGTGAAGCTCGAAAAAGCGCTGGAGAGGTGGAGAGAAAGAAGCGGTATTCCCAACGTTCTTCCCAACGCCTTAGGCGCAGGGAGCGAATAACTGAGAGCTGACAGCTGAGAGCTGACAGCGGTTGTCGGAGGCGGATTGCTCTACTGGCTGCTCTACCTGAAGCTCTACCATTATGTCCCGCCCTTCCGCATTTTTCGCTACCTTACCTTCCGCACAGCCTTTGCCAGCCTGACCGCTCTTTTTACCGGACTGATCGTGGGGCCGATCGTGATTCGCCGCCTGCGCGATTTCCAGATCGGGCAGTACATCCGCGAAGAAGGTCCGCAGGCTCATCGGAAAAAAGCGGGTACCCCGACCATGGGCGGTCTGCTGATCGCCATCGCCATTCTGGTGCCTACGGTCCTCTGGGCGGACCTGAGCAATCCGTTCGTCTGGATTGCCATATTTGCCACCCTGGCATTTGCCGCAATCGGTTTTGCCGACGACTATCTTAAAGTTGTTCATCGGCGCAATCTCGGCCTTACCGCCCGTGCGAAGCTCGGCTATCAGATCGCGGCCAGCATTCTGATTGCGATCGCACTGATCGCTTTGCAGTACCGTGGGGAATATTCGACCAAGCTGTTTGTTCCTTTCTTCAAGCAGCTTCACCCAGACCTGGTAATCGAAAGATGGGCGGCTCATCCGCAGGTCTGGCCGCTCGCTTTTCTGCCGTTCGTGGGCTTCGTCGTGCTCGTGATTGTCGGATCGAGCAATGCGGTGAATCTTACCGACGGCCTCGACGGGCTCGCCATCGGCTGTACGGTGATCGCGGCCGGAGCGCTCGCGGTTCTCACTTACCTGAGCGGCCACGCTACCTTTGCCACCTACCTCGAATTGCAGAAAATGCCGCAGATTGGCGAGCTCACCATTTTTTGCGGAGCGATGGTTGGTTCTGCCATTGGATTTCTCTGGTACAACGCGCATCCGGCGGAAGTGTTCATGGGCGACGTCGGCTCGCTGGCGCTCGGCGGAGCGATCGGCACCGTGGCGGTCATGATCAAACAGGAGCTGCTGCTGCCGTTCATCGGAGGCATCTTTGTAATCGAGGCGCTCTCGGTGATTTTGCAGGTTGGTTCCTACAAACTGCGCAAGAAACGCATTTTCAAGATGGCCCCGATCCATCATCATTTCGAACTGCTCGGCTGGTCGGAGTCGAAGGTAATCGTCCGCTTCTGGATCGCGTCGCTGGTGTTTGCGCTGTTTGCCCTGACCACGCTGAAATTACGATGAAATGAACTTCGTGGATTTGAATCACAAACGCGTGCTGGTCGTCGGTCTGGGCAAATCGGGCGTGGCTTCTGCGCTTTTTCTGAAGTCGCGCGGAGCGCGCGTTACGGTGTCGGATTCGAAGCCGGAAGCCGAGCTTCACGATGAAATTTTGCTCCTACTCGAGCACGGCATTGCGGTCGAAACTGGCGGCCATGGCGATCGCACCTTTCGTGGGCAAGACTTGATTGTTGTCAGCCCGGGAGTGCCGGTCGATGCGCCGCAACTGGTGCAAGCGCGCAATCTCGGAGAGCGAGTCATCGGCGAAATCGAACTGGCGTCGGAATTCCTGGCCAGCCCGATCGTGGCCATTACTGGAGCGAACGGCAAGACCACCACCACTTCGCTCGCCGGCGAAATTATTGCCGCGGGAAAATTTCCTACTCTGGTCGGCGGCAATATCGGGACCCCGGCGATCAGTCTTGTCGATCAGGCCGGCCCTGCCACCTGGATGGTGCTTGAAGTGTCGAGCTTCCAACTGGAAACGATCGTTGAATTTCATCCGCGGATCGCAGTGATTCTGAATATCACACCGGATCATCTCGATCGCCATAAGACCTTTGTGAATTATGTCAACGCGAAAGCGCGCGTCTTTGAGAATCAAGGCGCGGAGGATTTCACCGTGTTCAACGCCGACGATCCGACCACCGCTCGATTGTCGGACCGCACCCGCGCGCAGTTGTTCTGGTTCAGCCGACAGAAGGAGATTGACAAAGGAGCCTCCGCCCGAGGCGCGCACATCTATTTCCGGGACGGCAACCGCGAACTCGAGATTATGCCGCTGGCGGAAGTGACGCTGAAAGGCGCGCACAATCTGGAGAATGTGCTGGCGGGAGTTTCGATCGGCATGCTCGTGGGCTGCCGGCCGGAACAGATCCGCCAGGCGGTGCGAAATTTCAAAGCCGTCGAGCACAGACTCGAGTTTGTGGCCAGGTTCGCGGGGGTCGATTACTACAACGACTCCAAAGCCACCAACGTCGACGCCACCATCAAGGCGCTCGAAGCGTTTTCGGCCGATGGCCCTCCTCACCTGCACCTGATACTCGGGGGCAAGGATAAGGGCGGCGACTACTCCGTCCTTAACGACTTGCTGCGACAGCGCGTGAAGCGCGTCTACACCATCGGGGCCGCGGCTGCCAAGATCGAATCGCAGATTCAGGGTGCTGTCGAGATCGAACACGCGGAAACCCTGGAAAACGCGGTGCGGCACGCCAGCGAATCCGCTGCGCCGGGCGACGTCGTGGTTCTGGCTCCGGCCTGCGCCAGCTTTGATCAGTTCCAAAGCTACGAGCATCGCGGTCGATTGTTCAAAGAGATCGTGCACTCGCTGGCTGTTTCCAGATCCAACTAGCGCGAGATCTGTGGGGCGTCCATTCTCAGGTTTTGTCATCGCTTCGCGCGGGATGACCATCCAGGATGATGCCGGCTTCTCGGGGAACCAAGTCGGTTATCCCTCGTTGTATCTTCGAAGGCGGAAACTGCTCCACGTCTTTCTGTCTCCGTGGTGAAATGGATTCTCTATGGCTAAGCGGGTCAGCGTCGATCGCTGGATGTTTACCGTGACCATGATCCTGGTTTTTGTCGGACTGGTCATGATCTTCAGCGCCTCCGCCGTGATGGCGAAGGAGCGGTTCGGCTCGGCTTACGAATTCCTGCTGAAGCAACTGCTGTGGGCGGTCGCGGGGCTTGCCGTCATGGTGCTCGCCATGAAGGTGGACTACAGACGGCTGCAGCATCCGGCGCTGGTTTTTTCGTTTCTCGGCTTGACCACACTGCTGCTGATTTCGGTTTTTTTCCTCGATCGCGCCCACGGCACGCACCGCTGGTTTCACGTCGGTCCGGTTTCGTTGCAGCCTTCGGAACTGGCCAAGCCCGCGCTGATCCTGTTTCTTGCGTGGTTTCTTGAAAACAAAACCAAGGCCATGGACGACTGGCGCAACACGCTGATTCCGGCGGCGGCGCCGACCCTGGTTTTTCTGGGCCTGATTGTTTTTCAGCCCGACCTCGGGACCGCCATAGCCTGCGCGGGCATCACCGCTTGCGTGCTATTCGTGGCTGGTATCCGGCTGCGCTACTTCGGATACGCTTTGGCGGCCGCGCTGCTGCCGCTGTATTTCCTGATCTTTCACGTTTCGTACCGGAAAGACCGCATCCTTGCCTTCCTCAATCCTTATGCCGACCCGAAGGGGTTTGGTTTCCATATTATCCAGTCGCTGATCGCCGTCGCGACTGGCGGCGTTACTGGACTCGGCTTTATGGAAGGGAAGCAGAAATTGTTTTACCTTCCTGAGCCGCATACGGACTTTATTTTCGCGGTTACGGCCGAGGAGCTGGGGTTGGTCGGGGCGCTTACTGTCATTATTCTGTTCGCGATTTTTCTCTGGCGCGGCACGCGAGCGGCTCTGCGCACGCAGGATAATTTTGGCCGCTTCCTGGCGGTTGGAATCACGAGCATGATCGTGCTGCAGGCTTTCATCAACATCAGCGTGGTGCTGGGGTTGATGCCTACCAAAGGGATTCCGCTCCCGTTTGTTTCCTACGGCGGGTCGTCGCTGTTCGTGACCCTGATGTGCGTGGGCGTGTTGCTTAATATCACCAAACAGGCGGAGTAGCGGCGGCTAATGTCTCGGTTGACCCTGTGGTTCTCGACAGACATTTTCGAAAAAACTCTCGGGGTCTCGATCTTTTGACGGATAGAGTTGCGCAAAATCACTCCAGGCAATCGATGAGCTTGCCTTGCCGAGAGCGCGCGGAGAACGGTTTTCGGGCAGCTTCGAGGCCGTGACGGGGCGGTTGTGCTGAAAAAGCCAAAGGCCCGCCTCAGCGAAGCTTGGACGGGGCACCCTCGTGAGACGTCTTCGCGCGCTCTACCGTTTTGAACAGCGGGCCGGGCGTTTCAGTTTCCAGACTTCGGCGGATCGCTTTGCTCTAGCCGACGTTCTACAAGTCCGCGATCCAACTGCTCCTCCATACTCTCGAGGGCTTGGACGGTTTCGCTCGATGGGTGGCCGTCAGATATTTCGCACGTGGCGACGTGATAGGTGAACCCCTCGCTGGCGGCATTGAGTTTATCAGCCACGGCCTGTGCCTCCTCCGCCGTAGTGTAGAGTGGGCTTTCCACGCTCGGTTTGATTACGCAAAACTTTTTCATGCTTGTTGTCCCCTGCCTGCGATGTTCGCTCGGCGTGGTCAATTTAGCAAGCGCTTGGCTCTACTCTGTCATCGGGTTCGCTTCTTCAGTGAGAGCGCGATCGTGATTGCAGCAGTTGGGTCCGGTGCCCATGATCGACCTGCTGTTTCCGACCAACGGCTTGGGGCAACGCCTGGTTGTATTAGGCTCGGGGGATGGTGATGCGCTGCGCCACCCGAAATCAGGCCGCCCAAAGTCAACTGCGGCACACACAGGTTTCGTGGCTGAGAAGGGGCAAGCCCCCGTCTCTACGGCTGTTTCTCCAGTTCCAGCAACTGCTGCTTGCGATCTATGCCCCAGCGATAGCCGCCTAGTTCGCCATCTTCGCGGATTACTCGGTGGCAAGGAATTGCTACTGCTACTGGATTGCTGGCGCAGGCTCGGGCTACGGCTCTGGTGGCTGTGGGCATGCCTATCTTTTTCGCTACCGCGCTGTAGGAGCGGGTTTCTCCTCGGGGAATTCTCTGCAGGGCTTCCCAGACACGGCGCTGGAAGGCGGTTGCCCTTATGTCCAGCGGGAGCGAGGAATTGGTCTCGCGTCCTTCCATCAAGCGAGTTAGCTTCACTCGCCAGTCGGACATGGCGGCATCGTCGCGGCGGCGGGTGGCGAAGGGGAACTCTCGCATCAGGCCCTGCTGGAGCTGCTCATCACTCTCGGCGAACTGGATGGCGCAGATGCCCTTGTCGGTGGCGGCGATCAACATGCGTCCCAACGGCGAGCCGGCCATGGCGTAGCGGACGATGGTGTAGCGAATTACGGCGGCTACGGCGCCGCGACGGTACTTTTCCGGGGTCATACCGAGTTGGGTGGCGGTGCGCTCGTAGAGGCGGCTGCTGGAGCCGTATCCGGCGGCGTAGAGGGCGGTGGTGACGTCTTGGCCGGCTTGCAGGCTCTGTTTCACCTGGCGCAGGCGGACGGCGTCGATATAGGCCTTCGGCGATACGCCCAGCACTGACTTGAACGTCCGCTGCAGGTGGAATGGACTGCGGCGGAATTCTCTGGCTAGCTGGCTTAGCGTCAGGCGGTCTTCGATCTTCTGCTCGATGTAGCGGCACATCGCTCGGACCAGCGCGGATTGAGGGTTTCCGTCGACTGCTTTTGGACGGCAGCGCAGGCAGGCTCGATACCCGGCCTGCTCGGCCTGGAGAGCGTCGTCGAAAAAGCTTACGTTTTTGCGGTGCGGGTGCTTTGCCGAACAAGATGGACGGCAAAAAATTCCGGTGCTCGATACGGCGAAAACGAACGTGCCATCGAGCGAGGGGTCGCGGTCGAGGACGGCCTGCCAGCGCCGGGCGCTTCTCTGAACACCAACTTCGTCTGCTTTTGGCACGGTGGTTGGTTGTGAGGTCCGCTTCATCGCGTCTTCTTCTGAAAGTATCGCATTGGTGGCCATGCGGATAACATAGGGCAGTCGCGCGCCTGCGAACTATCCGAATGTTGCGGTCAAAATGATCTTTTTCCGACACGCATAACCCGGCGATCGAAACCGCGCCTGAATGGCGAGACTCGGCAGCCGCTCCCACTCGAGCAAAATGTCGGTCACGATCCCCGGAAATATTGGCTCGATTCTCCGATGGCATGCAGGCGCGGAGGGCGTAGTTTCGACGGAACGATGTCGGGCATGGCGGCGTTTTCGGCCCGATCCGAAGGCTTGGTATCTGAAGCCGGGTGGAATCCGTGATCTCCTGGGAGAAGGCCTCTGGGAGAAAGCCTAGGGAGAGAAGCCGACGCTCGCGACCCGGGAAACCGTGACACAGGTGCTCACCACCGAGACACAGAGAACCCCGGGCGTTTGTTCCCGGCGGCTGGGTTCGTTACTCATAAAGTGCAGACGCTTGCACCCTCGGGCTCGACGCTAAGCCGCCTTCGATCAGTAACTCCATTCTCAACAGCCACTTAGAATCTGCCTCGAAGATGGTTTTTCGGGTGCACTGTTCCTAGAGGATGCCCGGAGCAGACCGGGCTCGCGAGGGGGCAACTTTGAGCGTCATTTACAGCACTGAGTGCTTGGCTCCTACTGCTAAGGCGATAAGGCAGCCGGTGTCCATGCTGCCGTTTCTGGTGATTCTGTTCATCGTCTCCTACGGCATTCTGACCATGCTGGTTTTCGAGCAGGGGCAGACCATCGAATCGCAGCGCAGTTTGATTCGCGAGATGTTGAAGGACAGCACCCAGTTGGCTGCACTGAAGGACAAGCTCGCCCGTGACGACAGCAAGCGTCTCCACGACAAAGCGTCGATGCAGGCGGATCACAAGGATGCGGATTCTAGTGCATCGAGTGCAAAAGGATCAGGCAAGGAAGCAAAGCGGCCGGGTAAATCCGCCCATTCCACGAAGGAAGTTCCGCAGCAGCCAGCCGCGGACTTAGAGGATGTGCGGCGGTCGACCCTAGTGATCTAACACTGGCGTAGGTAACACGAATCAGCGAAAGCGATTCGAGCTTTGAACGAGCAAGAAGACGACTAAAACGAAAAAAGTAAAAATAAGAAAAAATATAAGAAAGAAGATCGGTTCTGTGGAATGCGGCCCTATGTGGAGGGCCGTGCGGCAAATGAGACCCCAATCATGAATGCATTGGCCCTAGCGCTACTTTTGTCTCTTCCCGTCCCCAGGTTGGCGCCACCCGCTCAGGCGCCACCTACTGCCAGCCAACAACCGGCTAAGCCAAAGGGAGGGCAATGGTACTTTGCCGCCACCGGGCACGCCGTATATTGCTACGGACCGGTGGTCATCATGCCCCAGGCGCAAGGCGGATTGCTGAGAGTTGCCACTTTTTGCCGCGGCGATCAAACGATGGTGCCGCTCAAGGATTAGACCAGGCTACGTACCCCAATCGCCTTGTCTGGCAAAGGCAGTTTTCTTCTTTTTGCCAGGTTTCCTAGAGCACGTTCGGAATGGAGCCGCCCAACACGTGCTCCTTCGGCCTGTCACCAACATAGGAGTTCTTGAGATATCGTCGAGTCGCCGAAACCGTGCGGCATCTCAGACCATCTCACCCGGAACACCACGATAACAGGCAGCAACACGGCCATCGTTCAAAACTCGCTGAGTGCCAGCGGTGAGCAGCACCTGCTCCGGGTCCCATCTGCATGCTCAGCAGTTCGCGCGCCTCTTCGACCGAAGACTCCGCCACAATCATCTTCCTTGAGCCGCCTCACTCGGGCACGAATTGTTCTCTCCGAGCAGGGGTGCTCCCCTTTTCGCGCCTCAACAAAATGGCCGCGGCGGCCAACAAGAGTCAAGGCGATCTTTTCGCAAAAGCCAGGACTTAGGACTGCGCCTTCTCGGGAACTTTGGCGCCCTTCTTTCGCGCTTCGGAAAGTCCAATTGCAATCGCCTGCTTACGGCTCTTGACAACGCCGCCCTTGCCTCCTTTGCCGGAACGAAGGGTGCCTCTGTTCTCACGGCGAACCGCGCTTTCAACCGACTTAGCGGCCGCTTTGCCGTACTTGCGGCCACTCGATTTCTTACGGGAACCGGCGCTGTTTCGGGGTGCCATTTCATCCTCCCAGAACGTAGTCTGCGGCGAGCGATGCATTGCCCGCAACCGAAGTTACGATGCGGCGACAACGTCTTCTGTTGCCGGGCACAATCCCTCCAGGGTTTAAAGAATCCTCCGTGTTTTCATTCGTGGCGATTCCTGGCAGAACTTTTTGGCCGTAGTCAATCACCGGCTCTTGATCTTCCTGGCCGGATGAATGTTCGTACATTCGGCAAGACAGAGCAGATGCACGCCGCCATGGAACAGGGTTTCTGCCTTTGCGCCTTTATGGGCCGGAAGTCAGGTGAGGCGAATCATGCCGTTGTTCGGGCGATCTCCGGGCGGCCGGAAAAGGTCCTGGCGAGGCAGGGCAGTCCTCGAGGGTCATCGCAGTTTGTTGATGATGTCGTGCAGTTGCTCGGTTAGCGTCTTCGTGACCTCGTGGAGTTGAACAAGACTGCCTGCTTGAAACTTGATGTCAGTTCGTTTCAAGTCATCGTTGACGCCTCGGCAAAGGTTGTAGGCGCCACGAATACGTTCTCCGACCAAAAACGAGAGCACGCTATTGGAATCTTGCTCAATTTCTTTGCGGGTTACATATTGCTGTGCCGCCCACGCCGCGGTCCGGACTCGATTCAAAGCGTCCCGGAAGTTCGCCAGAACACGCGGGTCTAGATCGCCAGAGAGCAACAACTCGTGGATCCCCTGGAGCTCCGATATGGCGCTTTCTAAACGGGAGGGCACATTGGATTCACCAGGCGTCGGCGGGGTCGCCACCCTTGCCGCAGGCTGCTGAGTCGGCGCACCCTGTTCTTTCCGCTTACGAGTAGGTGCTCCCCTACGGCCCGCATTTCGCTCTGCCATCACACCTGTTGGTTCGGACATCACGCTCACCTCATTGCCTCGGGAGCATTGCTCGTCAAAAACCCCGGGGGATTCGATTGCGGCATGGTCAGCGAGGTCGATCGGGGCGTTCGCTCGTATGGAGGCGTGGTCGGAATCACGAGATCTGGCCATGTCTGCTCTCCGTAAATCGATTCAACGGTTGGGTTACGCACCCATCAAATTGCTGCGAGATGACTCCGGGGTGCTGCGGGTAGGGTACTTGGCGAGTTCCGCTTGATGTGTTCCGCGCAGGCATCGGAGTCGAGTTCCGCTACAAGCTGCATAATCCATTGTAGGGAGAACCTTCGAGAGCAGTGCGCACGGAAGGTCACTCGGAAAGTGAACGGTTTTCTCGACCAGCTGTCCGCAAGGCTGCACAACATCGCGCCCAGCATTGGCGCACCGTTCCCCTTCGTAACTACGGCGCAGCGATGTGCTTCGAATTCAACCACATCGCCCTTGTGCAGTTTCTGGCGTTTGGTGCCCGCCTGGATGGCGGGACGAGAGCTATTGCTCTCCCGAGTGAAAGTACCTATACACCTGTGACCCTTGGGTGGCGAGCGAGCTTGGGCACGATTGCGCAAATTGCACCAAAGCTGAGGCAGTCCGGCAGACGCACCTTGAAACTGCTGTTCTGCCTTTCTGTCTAACTAGCTTTATTGTGAATGGGTTATACTGCCATGATTCGGGGGGCCCGTAGCTCAAGCGGATAGAGCATCGGATTTCTAATCCGAGGGTTGCAGGTTCGACTCCTGCCGGGCCTACCATTTCGTGCTATCGGCATCGCCCGTTAGTGCCATTCCTTTTGCGGTAATCAAAACGTAGAGTAGGTCGTGAGCAGACTTCGGGGGAGGGCTGTTCAAACGGGCGTCCGCTGACTCTAACTGAGTCCGGGCGCTTTCGTTTTTTGGGCGGATTTGAATCTTTCCAGCCTGCCTGCATTTTTACCGCTCGCAACTTACACTTTCCGAGGGGTAAGTCGGGGCAATCCGTATCGACTCATTCTTTGGTCTTTCTTGATTTTGTCTTCATCATCTCCCATTCCTTTTCGCTCAGTTCGCGTCCGAGCGCTGTGAATTCGCCAGCTCCTTGCAGCCACTCACCGCCATCCATGGTCACAACTTCCCCGTTTACATATCCGGCGCCATCGCTGATCAAGAAGGCGGCCAGATCGGCAAACTCCTGTGTGGTTCCAAATCGTCCCAGAGGAATTTTTTTCTTCGCGGCCTCCGCCAGTTCCGGGCGCGGGAGCAGACGGGAGAACGCGCCTTCGGTCGGAATCGGCCCCGGCGCGATGGCGTTCATACGGATGCCGCGATCGCCCCACTCGACCGCCAGGCTTCGCGTTAGCGCCTGGACGCCAGCTTTTGCCACCGCCGACGGCACAACATAGGCCGATCCCGTCGTGGTGTAGGTGGTGGTGATGTTGAGCACCACGCCTCCGTGACCTGACGCCAGCCAACGACGGCCGCACGCGAGGGTGGTGTGCAGCGTGCCCATGAGCACAATGCCAATCACAGACTGAAATGCTCCCAAGGAAAGCTCTTCCGTGCGCGCTAGGAAATTTCCTGCGGCGTTGTTCATGAGGACCTGGAGCGGGCCATCGGCCCAGATGATCTCGATGAGCTCTTCGACGGCCGCGGGGTCGCGTACGTCGCAGGGGCGGGAGTGGATCTTGCCGCCGGTCAACTCGCGTAGCTCGTGCTCGGTTGCGGCTAGAACTTCGTGGCGGCGGCCGCAGATGTAGACTTCAGCCCCTAGTTCCAGGAATCGTTGCGCGCTAGCTTTGCCGAGGCCGGTACCGCCGCCGGTGATGAGGATGCGCTTGCCTTGGAGCAGATCCTTCTGGAACATTAGTCCTCCCACGCAGCCCCTGAAGGGGCTTTTACGTTCTCAGCTCCCGGTATCGCTGAAGCGACACTCGGATGCGAAACAAACCGTGATGCGAGACAACCTGATGCCATCCTCTCCAGGAACTCCCCGCCCGAAAACTCTCGGTTTAAGCCGCGTCAGCAACTTCGATGATTTCCAA
>Ga0302324_100004336_pt1 | contig 31441 bp, 30 predicted proteins | sample Palsa_T0_1_FD_201949 | JGI IMG/M metagenome (GOLD analysis project Ga0302324, IMG submission 201949) | Peat permafrost microbial communities from Stordalen Mire near Abisko, Sweden - Palsa_T0_1 | ecosystem: Environmental > Terrestrial > Soil > Palsa > Peat permafrost | place: Sweden: Abisko... | reverse complement strand
TGGTTGCGAACACCGAATTTGGCCAGGGGACAAACACGATTTTGAGCCAGATTGCGGCCGAGACGATCGGGATCGATTACGACGACGTGGAAATGGCCCCGGTGGACACAAATGTTGTTCCGAACAGCGGGCCAACCGTTGCTTCGCGCACATCGATGGTGGTGGGAAGGCTGATTGAGCGTGCCGGATTGCAGCTTGTGGGTGTCCTGCGGGAACGCGCCGGGCTCAGGGAAGATTTCACGCGCGAAGAGTTTTTTGCAGCGTGCGAGCGCTTGCGCAGGGAAGATGGGGAAGTAGTTTCGCTGTGCAGGTACGAGGCTCCCCAAGGGATTTTTTGGGATGACCAGAAGTATCGCGGTGAGGCGTACCCGGCATTTGCATGGTCAGTGCAGGTGGCACAGGTCGCTGTGGACACGGCTACTTATTCCGCTGAGGTTGAGGATTTCTGGTCAGTGCAGGAGGTGGGCCGCGTGCTGCACCCTGTGCTTGCCGGAGGGCAGATTGAAGGGGGAATCGCGCAAGGCATCGGCTACGCGCTCTACGAAAAGGTGGTTTGGAAGGATGGCCGTATGGCCAACAACCAGATGACGAATTACATCATGCCCACGGCTGAAGATGTGCCGCCGATTCATATCTACTTTGAGGAGATTCCGTGCAGATTTGGCGGATGCGGCGCGAAGGGGATTGGCGAGTTGCCGCATGACGGGCCGGCTCCGGCGATTTTGAATGGGATTCGCGACGCGATCGGCGTAGGGTTTAACACGATTCCACTTTTGCCTGAGAGTTTGTTCGCGCAATTGGCCGCGCGAGAACCGAAGGCGGAGGCAGCGGCCGTATGAGCGAGCGCCAGGCCAAGCACCAGTCTAGGATCAGCTTCATCGTGAACGGAGAGAAGCGTGCGGTTGACGTGCCGCCCATGAAGCGGCTGCTGGACGTGCTGCGCGAGGATCTGCGCCTGACTGGCACAAAGGAAGGCTGCGGCGAAGGAGAATGCGGGTCCTGTTCGGTGAGGATGAACGGAGAGCTTGTGAACAGCTGCCTGGTGCCTGTGCTACAGGCGGAGGGCGCAGAGATTGAGACGGTGGAAGGCCTGGGTAGGGGTGGGGAATTGCACCCGATTCAGGCGGCGTTCCTGGCATGTGGGGGCGCGCAATGCGGCATTTGTACGCCGGGGATGCTAATGGCGACAGCTCAATTGCTAGCGGTGAATCCCCATCCCACGATCGGCGAGATTCGTGAAGGGCTTGCTGGAAATCTTTGCCGCTGCACAGGATTCAAACGGATATTTGACTCTGTGGCCGCGGCAGTGGGCGATATGGACGCGTCCGCAAAGACTGGCGAAGTGCATGCGGGGTAACGCTGAGGCGCACGAGTTGATCGCGCTCGGCAGCCTTGCCGCGGTTCTCGAGTTGCTGGCGGGCGCGCCCGGCGAGTGGACGCCGATTGCGGGCGGAACCGAGATTATGGTGGCACACGCAGCGGGGCGGTTGCGCGAGAAGAAGATGGTGAACCTGTGGGGCCTCAGCGAGCTTCGCTTCATTCAGGGTTCGAGCAATTCGATTGCGATTGGCGGGGGGGTGACGTTTCGCGATCTCCGCACGCATGAAGGCGTGGCGGCCGGAGCGCCCTTGCTGGCCAAGGCCGCGACGTGGATTGGTTCGATTGCCAACCAGAGCCGGGCAACCATTGGCGGCAACCTCGTAAACGGTTCGCCCGCGGCGGACTCGTCTCCTGCTCTGCTGGTCTACGATGCGGAGGTTGAGCTGATTTCGGTGCGCGGGCGGCGGCGGATCGCGTACAGCGATTTTCATACAGGTTACAAGCGCAATGCGATGGCTGCGGATGAGCTGCTGTTTGCTGTGCATGTTCCACTACGATTCGCGAAACACAAGCAGTACTTGCGGAAGGTGGGGACGCGGCGGGCGATGGCGATTTCGAAGGTAGCGCTGGGAGGGACTGCACTGCTGAGGACCGGCGTTGTAAGCGAGATTCGGCTTGCGGCGGCAAGCCTGGCGCCGTTTCCGATGCGACTCTTCAGGACCGAGGCAGCATTGCAAGGCCGGACTTTGGATGAGGCTGCGATTCGCGAGGCGCAGGAAGCGCTGATGGAGGAGGCCAAGCCGATTGACGACATTCGTTCGACGGCCGCTTACCGGAGCCGGGTGGCGGCGAATCTGCTGGGAGAGTTTCTGAATGAATTGCTACCGGCGGAGACGCGCCGATGAATGCTGTGCTTGACCGATGGAACAGGGCAGAGGACAGCGAGGCACTGAGCGCAATGATTGCCTGTTGCGGTGCCAAGCGATGGGCGGAGGCGATGGTTGCGCTTAGACCTATGGCGAGTGTGGTGGAGTTGAGCCTGGCGGCGGATCGCGTGTGGAGCACAATGGAAGAGGCGGACTGGACGGAGGCTTTCGCGTGCCATCCAAGAATTGGAGAGCGCAAGACGGCTCATGCTTCGGCCAAGTCGCAGGCGTGGTCGCGGCAGGAACAATCTTCTGCTGAGGACGCCGAGGAGGCAGTACTGGCGGAGCTAGCAGCAGGCAATGAGGTCTATGAGGAGCAGTTCGGGTTTACCTATATTGTGTGCGCAACGGGCAAGAGCGCTGAGGAGATGCTGAGCATCCTCAACCGCCGGCTGGGCAGCGAGCGCGCGGCGGAGTTGCGCGAGGCGGCAGAGCAGCAGCGGCAGATTACGCAGATTCGCCTGGGAAAGTGGCTGGTGGCATGAACGAGATTACGACGCACGTGCTGGATACGGCGCTGGGCATGCCGGCGGCCAGGGTGGCTGTTCGGCTGGAGAGACAAGAGGGGGAAGTTTGGGTTGCGCTCAGCGCGAGCAAGACCGATTCGGACGGGCGCTGCAGCGGCCTCGCGCAGGAGGCCACTGCGGGGGTCTATCGATTGATCTTTGAAACGGGCGCGTATTTCCAGGCGATGGGACGCAAGAGCATCTATCCGGAGATAGCGATCACGTTTACCACGAGTGGCGAGGCGCATTATCATCTTCCGCTGCTGCTGACCGACAACAGCTACACAACCTACCGAGGAAGCTAAGAATGGCACGACTGGGTGAGAACAGCTACGGCAAATCGCGGGTGCGACTTTCGCGGATCACGCGCCTGGGGGACAAACACGAGTTCAACGAGTGGACGGTGAAAGTGCTGCTGGAGGGCGACTTTGAGGCCAGCTTTACGGAAGCCGACAACAGCAAGATTCTTCCCACCGACACGATGAAGAATACGGTGTATTCCATTGCCCGCGATTCGAAAGCTACGACACTCGAGGAGTTTGCGATCGACCTGGGCGATTACCTGCTCAAGAACAACGCCCAGGTGAGCGGAGTGCTGGTGGAGGTGGAGGAAAAGGCCTGGGAGCGGATGACTACTGAGGCTGGGGCGGAGCCAACGACATTCAGGCTTGGCGGTCCGGAGTTGCGCACGGTGCGCGCGGTGCGCGACCAGGGCAGAGAGTGGTCGATCCGGTCGGGCGTGGATGGGTTGGTGATACTGAAGACGACCAAGTCTGAGTTCACCGGTTACATCAAGGACAAACTGACGACGCTCAAGCCGGCGACGGACCGCATCTTTGGCACGCGGGTGAAGGTGGCGTGGGATTATGCGACCGAGACTCCCGCATTTGCCGATGCGCGGACGCGGATTATGGCGGCGCTGCTGAAGGTGTTTGCCGAGCACCAAAGCATGAGTGTGCAGCACACATTATTCGATATGGGCAAAGCTGCATTGGATGCGGCACCGGAGATCTCGAAGATCAAGCTTACGATGCCCAACCTGCATCATTTGCTGGCCGATCTGAGCCCGTTCGGGCAGGACAATCCTAACCACATCTTTGTCGCGACCGACGAGCCACATGGATACATTGAGGCGACGATTGAGCGGTGAGGTCTGGTCAGGGACCGGAGGAGTTCTCCCACCCCCTTTTGGCACAAAGAGAAAAAAGCAGGTCCTTCGACTGGTCCGCCGCAGCGGACTCGCCCAGGAGGACATCGCGGAGGAGAACCCGAGCGGTTTTGGGATAGATGCGCTAGCTGAGTAGATCGAGGTCGGCAGGTTCGTCGATATCGATCTCGCCGCCTGAAAACGGAATTGAGACGAGTGGGCAGGGGGGATCGAGGAGCAGTGCACGAGCGCCCTTGTCGCCCCGAAGAGCAAGCAACTGCGGAAATGCGGCGCGGGGAAAGACCGCGGGAATGCCGAGCGCATCTGCGTAGGTTGAGGCGACGATAGAAGGCTTGGCCTGCGTTGCGAAGGCCGTCAACAACGCGCGCAGGTGATCTGAGGTGAGACGAACCTGATCGCAGGGGAGGATCAAGGCGGCGAGCGATGCGGGCTTCCACCTTTCTATCGCTTCGAGGCCGGCGTGGATCGAAGAGGCGATTCCCTTCTCCCAATGCGGATTGAAGATCGCAGTTGCGTGGTCCAAGGGGATGAGAGATCTTATCTGCTTGTGGTGCGCACCAGTCACGACGATTACAGGCGCGGCGCCTGATTCAGCGGCGATTTGAATGGCGCGCTCGAGCAGCGTTTTGCCGTCGTGGCGAACGAGTTGCTTCGGCTGGCCGAGGCGCTTGCTTGCGCCCGCAGCGAGAATGATGGCGGGAAGCGAGAGACTCATGGTTGGCCTTCCGTCTCCGGCTGCAACAAGATGAGGAGCACAATACCCACGACGGCAAACATGCGGAATGCCGCCTCCTGGCCGTTCCAGATGTGCGATTGCCACATCAGGAACCATTCTCCGCCAACATCGAGGAAAGCCACGAGCCACATGAGAAGGGAAAGCGTGAGCGCGAGGATCGGGATTCGCTTAGCCGTGTTGAAGGCAGCGGCGGGCTGGCGCAGAGCCTGAACGAGTTTTGCCAATCCCCACCAGAGCAGAATGCCGGTAGCGAACTCCCAGGCAATGATGGAGAGATAAAAGGCGAGTTGAAGCCCGGGCTCGGGAAGCGCGCGCCAAAGGCCGTGGTTGCCGGAGAAAGTTGTATCCATCATGAACACGTGGCGCACGAACTGATAGTTGGAATCGAAATCCGTGGTGTTGTTGAAGACGACGAGCGTGTAGAAGAGTGCGACTCCCGCGAGAAGGAGCGTTTTGGCGGCGCGCGTGATCATCTTTTCCTCCAGGCAGTGTCAAATTTCTTGATGTCTGAGGGCACGGCCGCTGCCAGGGCAACGAGAATCAAGATCAACGCTCGTGTCATGCCTCATGCTAACTTGGCCGGTGCAGCTGAGCCAGAGAAAAACTGCCGTTTCCCGTGCTACATTCAAGAGCAAATGGCACAAGATTTGACAGTAGAAGAAAGTCTCGCGTCGCTTGGATTGGTGCTGCCACAGTTGCCGGCTCCGGGTGGAAACTACGTCTCCGCGAAGCGTGTGGGCGAAATGGTATTTCTCTCCGGTGTGGTCTCGACAGGGCCAGAAGGGGTGATTACCGGGATTGTGGGCGCGGACAAGTCCGTTGAAGACGGCTATGCCGGGGCTCGCGCCTGCGTGTTGGCCCAGTTGGCGGTGCTGAAGCGCGAATTGGGATCGCTCGATCGTGTGGCCGAGGTGGTCTCGGTGAATGGATATGTGAACGCGGTTGCGGGCTTTGCGGATTCGCCGGCGGTCATTAATGGCGCGTCGGATTTACTGGTGGCGGTGTTCGGCGAAACGGGCCGGCATGTGCGCGCAGCGGTGGGCGTGAACGCGCTGCCGAAAAACGCTTTGGTGGAGATTCAGATGGCGGTCAGAGTGAAAGAGCCATGAGCGAGCACGCGCTGGGAGCAGAGCCAACACACTCGGTTTGGGACCGGTCGCTTGAGCCGCGTCTTCGGATCGAGCCGGGCGACGAGGTTGAGATTGAATGCGTGGACGCGAGCGGCGGCCAGGTGCAGCCGGGGATGACGACAGCAGAGTACCTTGGGATTGACCGCACAAAGATTCATGCTCTGACCGGGCCGATCTGGATTGAAGGAGCGGAGCCGGGCAACGCGCTGGAAATCGATGTGCTGGCTACGCGCCATGCGGGCTGGGGCTGGTCAAGCGTAGTGGAAGGGCTGGGGTTTCTGAAGGAACGGTTTCGCGAGCCATATCTATTTCATTGGCAACTTGAGGGAGAGTCGACGAGTTCGCTGGAGCCCGCGGTCGTGCCGGTGAGGCCGTTTTTAGGCGTGATGGGCGTGGCGCGGGCCGACGACGGAGCTTATCGGACGCGGCCGCCGGGCCCCTTTGGAGGAAACCTCGATGTGCGCGAGTTATGCGCGGGATCGAAGGTCTATCTGCCTGTCTTCAACCGGGGCGCGCTCTTCAGTTGCGGCGACGGCCATGCGGCGCAGGGCGATGGCGAGGTGTGCATCAACGGAATTGAGTGCCCCCTGGATGTGACGCTCCGGTTCCATCTCCACAAACGGCAGCCGCTGGCCGGACCGATTGTGGAGGCCAGCGACAGAATTGCGCCGGATTCTACCGCGGATGCTTGGGTGGTAGTGGAATCGGGGACGGACATTCTGGCGGCGGCGCGGGCGGCAACGGGGCGAATGGTGGATCTGCTGGTGGAGCGCTGGGGCTTCAGCCACGTCCATGCGTACATTCTTTGCAGTGTCGCGCTGAAACTGCGCCTGAGCCAGGTGGTGAATGAACCTGTGTACACGGTGAGCGCGGCGCTGAGCAAACAGATTCTTCCTGAAAGGGAGCTCTTCCCCACGCGATGATAATCAACGATCCCGAGGTTGTGGGGGAACTGGCCGCCTTGTATCCGCGCTATGAAACGGCGCTGGTTGCGAACGACGTGGATACGCTGATGGCGATGTTCTGGGATGGGGCTCAAGTGATGCGATTTGGGGCGACGGAGAATCTTTACGGTCCTGAAGAACTTGAGGCCTTTCGGAAAGCGCGGCACTCAGCAGGGCTGGCGCGCACTGTAACGCGGCTGGACATTGTGACCTTTGGGCGAGACTTCGGCAGCGTGACGCTCGAATTTGAGCGGGCCACATCGGAAGGACTGGTGCGCGGAAGGCAGAGCCAGGTGTGGGTGCGGATGGCGGAGGGGTGGCGGATTGTGCAGGCTCACGTTTCCCTTTTCCCAAAGGCCTAGGCAGGGCTGCCAAATGCGTAGTCGTGCGGGACGCCCGGACTCGAGCCCTGATTGGTGAGCGTGACGGTTAGTTGTTCGACGGGCGCGGCCAGGAATGCTTCCTCGAGAGATTGCGAATTGGGAAAGATCTTTCCTTCGACGTGGTGAGCCGGAAAAGTGAAGGTCATTTCCGCCTGAGGAAACGGCCAGGGAGCAAGGCGGAAGTGGCGCGGGCCGATGGGGGCGACAAGGACCTCAGAGCTGTCGCCGTTGTTGAGTGGAAGCGGGTGGAGCAGATGGGCGGGCGCCATGAAGGCTACGCATGTGAGCAGGGAGAGATTGTCGCAGGCCTGTAGAAGGCGGAAGTGCTCGAGGATGGCTTGTTCGGATTTTTCGAGAGGCGTGAGCGCGGGGTCGGCCTGAATCTGCACGCGGAGGGCAGCTTGATACGTTCGTTGCCGATCGAGGAACACGTCGAGCAGAACAAGGCCCTCTGGCGCAATGGTGGAACGATCCGCGTGATCGGTGAGAAGGCTGTAGGTGTGCATGGAGATGAGCAGGCCGGCGTAGGGATCCTGTTCGGCGATGATGCGGACGGCGCGGTCGCGAACAGCCAGGTAGTCCGCTATGTCGATCTCTTCAAATGCGGAGTATCTGCCGACTAGTTCTATGGAGAAAGCGGAGGGCTTGCCCTGACGCGTGATGGAGGGATGGGCATCGCGGACAGCCCAGCCGTCGTCGTGGCAGGCGATTCCCTTTAGCACTCGTTCGCGCGGCTCGGGTTTGCGGAACTGAACATTGCCCCACTCGGCGGCGAACTCGCCGGCGAGGCGTGCGTGATCGGGATGAGTAATGAGCCACCAGCCTGTTTCCGACTCCATGCGCAACATCGGATTGCTCCTTACTCGGACAACTGCGGGAGGCTTGACTCATGCCAGTTGTGCAGAGCGAGCCACTCAAGAAACATGACGATGAAAAAGAACGAGAAGCCGAGCGCCGTGGCGGCAACAACCAGCGCGAAGAGATAAGCGGTCTCCATCTGATTGCTGGCATAGATGATGGCATAGCCGAGGCCGCCTTCGCCAACGCGCGTGGAGCCGGCAAAGAGCTCGCCCGTAATTGCGCCGATCACGCTGATGCCTGCGGAGATGCGAATGCCGGTGAAAAGGCTGGGCAGCGAGTTGGGCAGACGGAGCTTGAATAGAACCTGCGAGGGAGATGCGTTGTACATGAGAAAGAGATCGATCAGGTTTTCGTCGACGCTGATAAGGCCCTGCGTTGTGTTAGCGATGATGGGCGCGAGACAGATGATGAAGGTGACAACGGAAACGGCAAAGATTCCGGCGCCGACCCAGAGGATGATGAGGGGCGCGATGGCGACGATGGGTACAGTCTGCAGGAGAACCGTGTAGGGGAAGAACATCTGCCTAAACCAGCGACCTTGGGCGAAGATCATGGCCACGCCGACGCCGACCACGATGCTGGCCACGAGGCCGCCCGCTGCTTCTTCAGTGGTTATGAGCAATGAGCTGAGGAGTGAAGGCAGCCGATCGTGGAGCGCAATGGCAACCTGCAGAGGGCCGGGCAGGATGTACGGCGGCAGATGATTCAAGCTGACCAGGGCTTGCCATAGCCCGAGCAGGGAAAGCAGGACAACGATGCTGTTGAGGGCGAGAAGGCCTTGCTTCTTCATGCGTGGACGACCCCCCGCAAGAGACGCGACGTTTGCGTGACCTGATTCTCATATTCCGAAGACTCGCGGGTTTCGGCGGTGCGCGGCCATGGCAGGTTGATGGGAATCTCGTGGGCGACACGGCCTGGATGAGGTGCGAGGATCACGACGCGCGAAGAGAGAAAGACCGCTTCAGAGACGGAGTGCGTGACGAAGAGGACGGTCCATTTGTGCTCGGCATAGAGGCGCAGCAGTTCCTCATTGAGGCGGTCGCGTGTCATCTCATCGAGCGCGGCGAAGGGTTCGTCCATGAGCAGAATGCGCGGGCGACTAACCAGGGCGCGGGCGATAGAGACGCGCATCTTCATGCCGCCGGAGAGCTGGCGCGGATAGCGGCGGGCGACATTGCCTAGGCCGACGAGGTCGAGCATTTTGTCGACGCGTTCTTTGCGGACCTGGCGCGCGGCGTATTCGAGCTCGAGACCGAGGCCGACATTTTGCTCGACGGTTCGCCATGGCAAAAGCGTCGCGTCCTGGAAGATGAAGCTGATGAGCTCGCGCGCGTTTACAGGAGTCATGCCGTTGACGGTGATGTTGCCCTCAGTTATGGTGCTGAGACCAGAGACGAGCTTAAGCAGAGTGGATTTGCCGCAACCAGAAGGGCCAAGGAGGGTAACGAACTCGCCGCGTTCAACTGTGAGGGAGATATTTTGGAGCGCAACCGCCGCACTGCGAAACCGCTTGGTGACACGCTCGAGCGCGATCTCGGGGACACTGCTGGTGGTCGCACTTACCATGACTCACCTCCCGAGACGGGGAGATACAGCGCGGATAGATGGTCGCTGGAATGGAGGACTTGTTGCGTCGAGCGGGCCCAGTTCCAGTTATCGGCCTCATGCGGAGGGACGCTGGTGGATGGGTTGCGATCGTAGAGCGGAAAGGCGGAGCTCGCAATCTCAAGCCGCAGACGCTCGCCGGGAGCGAGGACAAAGGAAATTGGCTCAAGAGTGAACTCCCACGCGTGAATCTGGTCGGCGATGTAGCCCGACGCGCGAAAGAGCCACGAGCTACGCGCGATGCCGATGCACAGGAACTCAGCGCGGCCCGAAGCAGTGGCGCGGACGAGTTTGGCGGTGAAGTCGGCGTGCGGCGCGGATGTAGCTGCGTAGAGCTGGACGCGGGGCTGGCCGAGGACAGCGATTTCACGAGGCGCTGGTTCCGATGTGTAGACGAGCAGGTTGTTGCCCAGCTCGATGGCCGCCTGATCGAAAGTGCCGCTCAGTGCCTGCGGGCCTCCGGGCGCGACAACGGGAACCTCAGGATCGTAAACGAAGACATCGTGCGGCTCGTCTGTGATGGGCGCTGCGGACGAGAGCGAGCCATCCCCCTTGCGCGAGTTGGCATTGCCGCTGCTGTGGAGATAGAGAGCGAACTCGGCCGCTTCCGGCCACGCATCCGCAGCACTCCATTCGTTCGGGCCGAGTGCGAAGTGGCGAATTCTCGGCTCACTCGCAAAGTCGGCTGAATCTTTGAGCCAGTGATTGAACCAGCGGAGAAGAATCGCGTCGGTGTCGAGGTTCGCAGCATCGCCGAAGCTCGCATCGCCGACTCGGTCGCCCCAGGGAATGTGAACCCACGGACCAGCGATGAGGTACTGATTGTCGCGGGCGAATTGAGTGCCGGCGTGATGGCGTAGGGCGAGATAGCCGGCGATGGAGCCTTCGAGATAGGTGTCGAACCAGCCAGCAATGTGCAGGGCGGGAATCTGAATGCGATTGACGCGAGTGCTTATGTCGAGATCGGCCCAGTAAGTCCCTTCTTCGCGATGGACAAACCAGTCGCGCACGTAAGATGGCAGCTCAGGGTCAGTAATGGCGGGATGGGCAGCGTACGGCGCGAACGAGGCCTGGGCGCGAATATTGGCCCACGCGGTCTCGAGTTTGTCCGAGGCTTCACGCAGGCCGAGACGACGAGCATCTTCGCGCAGCATTTGAATGCCCCAGCCAAGAGCGGAGCTCAGGCGTAGTGCGCCCTGGTGATAGAACCAGCCACGATAGAGATCGTGCGCGGTCATGTGAGGAGCGATGCATTTGAGGGCCTCCGGCTGCTCGGCGGCGGCGAGCAACTGCGTGGCCCCTTGATAGGAAAAGCCATACATTCCGATACGGCCGCTGCAGGCTGGATGCTTGAGAAGCCATGCGATGGTGGCAGCGCCGTCGGGCCCTTCATGGCGGAATGGATAGAACTCACCAGTTGACCCGCCGCGGCCGCGCACGTCCTGAATGACGACGTGATAGCCATGGCGGGCAAACCAGACGGGATGCGCGTAGACCACGGTGGAGGCAATGTCGCGGCCGTAGGGCTGGCGCATGAGAAGCGTGGGCCATGGGCCGTCGCCATGCGGATAGTAGTGGTCCGAGACGAGTGCAGTTTCGTCGGCAAGGCGGCACACGACGCCGCGGTCGAGGCGCACGCCGTTGCCGCAATCGACAAGGGCCATGGTCAGGCTCCGTGCCTCGGCTCGAAGTTGTACATGGCGACAAGCAACTCGGCGATGCGCGCGGCAGCTTCATTGGACCAGGTCTCCCCGTGTTCGGCGGTCGCTGGGGAGGGATCGCCCAGAACGCCGCTGGGAGCGATGTCGCGTGCGAGCCAGGCAAAGTTTGCCGACGAGCCCTCGGGTTTAAGCGGCTCCGACCCCTCAACACGGGCAATGTAGTTAGAAGTGTAGGCGGTTGTATTGACGAGCGAGGGCGTTGCGTGAAGGAGGTACGCGGTTTCGATTTCGCCGGCATGGAAGCCGTAGGCGCGCTCCTGCGGGCTGACCCCTTCAAACGTGGCACCGGGCGAACCGAAGAGTGAGAAGGTGCGCAGACCGAACTCGGCGCGCAGATCGCGGGCCAGCACATCGACAAGCGAGGTGTTGCCGCCGTGGGTGTTGTAGAGGACGACCTTCTTGAAGGCGCTTGCGGCGATGCTTGCGCCCAAATCACGGACAACGGCTAGGAAAGTTTGCGCGGTGACCGACATGGTTCCGGGAAAGCCGACGTGCTCGTTGCTCTTGCCGTAGCAGACTGGCGGCAGCGCATAGATTGGCAGCTGGGCGGGTACAAGTGCGAGCGCCTTGCCAAGGAGCAGATTGTTGATGAGCGTGTCGGTGGCGAGGGGCAGATGATGGCCGTGCTGCTCAATCGCGGCAGTTGGAAGCACCAGGAGCGTGGATTCACGCGGGAGCGCGTCGACCTGCTTCCAGGTGAGGTAAGCAAAGTTGCGAGCATCTGGAATCCAGGTCTTCATAGAGGGACTTCCTGCTTTCGAAAGCTGAGCATTTTGCCGGGGTTGAGCAGGCCGTGCGGGTCGTATTTCTCCTTGGCGCGGAGTTGGATGTTGTCAGCGCGAAAGCGGCCGGCGTCTTCAAGGTAGTTGACATGGGGATTGGCGACGAATACACCGATTGAGCGGCAATAGGCGATCATGTCGTTCAGCCGCTCCTCGGTGGTGAAGCGAACCACTGGAATGGCGCCAGGAATGACGACACCGTCGCCGTTTTTCATGAACTCGATGTGAAAGAGAATCTCGTCTCCGAAGCGCTCGCGGAGCAGGCGGAACTGCGATTCACACTCCTGGGGCGAGAAACCGCATTGCAGATAGGTGTAGGCGGGGTCAGCCTTCATGGCCCAGAGCGTAGTGTGATTCCAGGTGTAGTCACTGAGCAGCGGCTGGGTGCGCGGGCCGTCATACGGACCAGCGAAAGTGACTTCGCCGCCGGCCAACTCCGCGGCTGCGTGCAAGGCTCCGGCCTGGGCTGATTCGATCATGATGAGAGCGAGCGCCTTCACGTTGCGGACAATCTGCTTGATGGGCGCGAAGAATGAGGGGATGGGCCACTCGAAGACGGTGGCCAGACGCTTGGTCCAGGAGTTGTCGACGGCGATGGACTGAGTGAAGCGAAAGGCCTGCTCATAGGTTGCGAAGGCCGCAGTGAATTGAGTCCATAATTGAGCGGGCGCGAGCGGAAACCAGATGCGCGTGAGGATGCCGTTGGTGCCCCAGGCGTGGAGAATCTCGTGAACGGCCTCGCCCTTGTGGAGCACGACGCGTGGCGAGTCTTCCATGGTGACGACTTCAAAAGCCTGCACGTTGTCGAAGTCGCGCAGTGCGCCGTGCGCAACGGAGCCAATGCCGCCGGAGCCGCCGCCGAGAAAGCCGCCGACCGAGGCTTTGGCCAGTGTGGAGGGGTACATGCGCAGCTCCCAGCCCTTTTTGCGGGCTTCTGTTTCGAGGACCGCGAGGCGCAGGCCCGGCTGGCAGATGGCGACACCATTGGCGGTGATCTCTTCGAGCTTATCCATCAGTGATAGATCGAGAACGATGCCGCCCTCGAGCGGAACGCACTGGCCGTAGTTGCCTGTGCCGGCGCCGCGGGCTGTGACTGGGATGCTGTGACGAAGTGCGAAGCGGAGAACGGCAAGAATCTCATCGACGCTGGCGGGTTGGACAACGACGTCGGCCACCTTTGAAACGAGCTGCGGACGCAATACCGGGGAATACCAGTAGAAGTCGTGAGAGCGCCGGTCGAGCACAGCGGGCGCGGTGAGGACGCGGGCGGGGTCAGCGACAAGTTGCGACAGATCTGCGGCAAGCGAGGGATGCATTGAAGCGACCTCAGAGGGGCTGACTTGAAGCTGACTACTTGCGTCTGCGGGTGGACCAGAGGCGAAATGCCCGCAACATGTTGGGATGAGTAAAGAGAGCATAACACTGGTCGCGGAGAACGGGGCCGTCGACGACGCACTTCATGTCGCTGCGCGCGTTCACTTCGGTGGCGCTGATGTGAATCTGATTGCAGTGGCGATTGGCGTCCTCGATGGTGGCGCCATAGACGACCCGATCGAGACCAGCCCAGAGAGCGGTGCTCATGCACATGGGGCAGGGCTCGCAAGTGGTGTAGAGGGTGTATCCGGCGAGCGAAATCGTCTTGAGTCGCTTTGTGGCTTTGCGAATGGCGCGGACTTCGGCGTGGGAGCTGGGGTCGAATTCCTGCATGACGGAGTTTAGAGCGTGCAGAAGCAGGTCGCCGGACTTTGTGTAGACGATGGCCGCGCCGAAGGGACGAGGGCTTGACGAGTTGAGCGAGCGCGCTGTGAAGGCCACTAGCGCCGACATGCGATTGATGTCTTGGTCCGTAGCTGATGGGGGATTCGTAGTTGACGAAGAATCCGCAGCGATTGCCCGTCCGGAGCGGGGTTTGCTCTTGCGGGTGGGGCGGCCGACAGATGAGGATGGGACTCCCATACTCGAAATTAGCACGGCAAGCGGAATCAGAGCACCAGCTAGTATTGGGGCGAAAGTCTCTCTTTTCACCGCATACAATCGGACTATGAAGCGCGAGATCAGGAGCATTCGCAGGCTGCGCCAGGAATTGGCAGATGGATCGACGACGCCTTCGGCTCTGGCGACCGAGACACTCGCGCGCAGCAATGGGAACGCAAGCCGGAACACGTACCTGTGGCAGGATGCGGAGTGGACGCGGCGCGGGGCGCGACGAGCGGAGGCTATCGAGCGTGGGGAGGGCGGCCCATTTGGCGATGGTCGAAGCCCGCTGTGGGGCTTGCCTATCTCAGTGAAAGACTGCTTCGACCTGGAGGGAGCTCCGACGAGTTGCGGGGTAAAGTTCTATCGCGAATTTCATGGGGTTGCGGGGCGGGATTCGTGGCTGGTGGAGCGATTGCGCGCGGCCGGCGCGGTGATAACGGGCAAGACCCATCTGCATCCGTTGGCCTACGGGATTACCGGGGAGAACCAGGAGTTTGGCGATTGCCTGCAGCCAGACGACCCGTCCGCGCTGACGGGAGGGTCGTCGTCGGGCGCGGCGGCAAGTGTGCAGGAGGGGTCGGCGGCGGTCGCGATTGGAACCGACACAGGTGGATCGATTCGCGTGCCCGCGGCGCTTTGCGGGTTGGTTGGGTACAGAGCCTCGATCGGACGCGGCGACTGGCGGGGCGGCGGACATCTGGCACAATCGTTTGACACGATGGGCTGCCTGTTTGCCGATCTTGGCGATGCGCCGCTGATGGCGGCCTTGTTTGCGCAGGCGCAGGATGCGAAGCCGCGAGGGTTCTCGCGGTTTGCGGTGGTGGGCGCGGCCCACCTCGACGATTGCGATGGTGAAGTCAGGGAGAGCGTGGAGCAAGCAATTCATGCGCTTGAAGCGATTGGACTTCAGAGCTCCAGGGTCGCTTGCGATTGGTGGACGGACTCCTTCGAGATCTTTGCAGCGATTCAAGCCTGGGAAGCGGCGCGGATTCACGCGGGGCATTTCGAGCAGTTTGATGCGGGGATTCGGGAACGGCTGGAGTGGGGCGCGCGCATTGAAGAGAACGAGATTGCGGCGCTGCGCTTGCAGCACGAGGCGTTTCGCGCGCGCCTGGATGAACTGCTGGCCGATCATGAAATCCTGCTGATGCCAGCGTCGCCTTCGGCGAAGCTTCCAGCCGGGGCCGATCACAGTCAAACACGTGCGCGGTTGCTGCGCTACACCACACCTTTCAGCCTGGCTGGCGTGCCGGTGGTGACGGTTCCCTGCCCTGTGGGTGGCGTGCAACTGGCGATGGCGCGCGGCGCGGACGAGGAACTGCTTGAATTCGTTTCGCAACTAGCGGAAATGCCGGCGTTCGTTGCATGATTAGGCTTCAGGCCAAGGAGAATCCGCCGTTCGACGAGGTCAACGTTGAGATTGAAGCATCTTCTTTCCCGATCCGCGATGTTGCTCGCGATTTGCTCAATCTTCGCGGGCTGCAAGAGTCACGAGGCCACCGCGACGAGTGGGCTAACGCCTTTGCGGGTGCAACTCGACTGGTATCCGCAGCCGGAACACGGAGGGTTTTACACCGCGCAACTGCTTGGCTATTACAAGGCAGAGGGGCTAGACGTAACTCTGCTGCCGCTAAGCCAGTATGAAAGTGCTGCGACGATGGTGACTTCGGGCAAGGCGGATATTGGGCTTGCCTCGAGCGACCAGATTATGGAATGGAATGCGAATGGGCTGCCTGTGCTGGCAATTTGCGCAACGATGCAGCACGATCCGCAGGCCATTATGGTGCACAAGGATTCGCCGATTCACGACTTCAAGGACCTGGAAGGACATACGATCGCGGCGCAGACCGGGGCTGTGTGGCTCAAATTTGTGACGGCGCGGTACAGCCTGCACAACGTCAGGCAAATTCCATCGACCATGTCGATTGCAAGTTTTCTGTCGGATCCGGGATATGTGCAGCAGATCTTTGTGACCAACGAGCCGTTTTTTGCCAAACAGGCGGGGGTGGATGTTCGTACCCTGATGATCAGTTCTTCAGGTTACGACCCGTATCGGGTGAGCTTTACGACCAGGGAGTTTGCGGCCGCGCATCCCGACGCGGTGGCGAAGTTTGCGCGCGCCAGCGTTCGCGGCTGGCTGGCTTACCTGCGCGATCCATCGGCGACAAACGAGTACCTGTTGAAGCTGAACCCGGCGCTGAACCCGCAGCAGGAAGTATTCACAGCCGAAGCGCTCCGCGATGGGGGATTCATTACCGGTGGGGACGTTTCCGGCGCAAAAACGGGACGCATGACACCGGAGCGGTGGCAAGCGACCTATGAGCAGCTGAAGTCGCTGGGAATTCTTAGCGGGCCCGTTGACCCAGGCAGCGCTTACTCGTTGAAGTTCGTACAATAACCGGCGGGGTGATAGAAAATGGCTGACCTTGAGCGCATTCTGGCTTTGTGGCGCGAACTCGAATCCGCCGGGACAGACTACGTTCTGACGACTGTCGTCGGGGTTGAGGGTCCAAGCTACCGAAAGCCGGGTGCGTTGATGCTGATCACCGCAGACGGCCGCCGAGCGGGGACAGTGAGCGGCGGCTGCCTTGAGGCGGAGGTCGCGAGCCGCGCGTGGTGGCTGACCAAAGACGGCCCGACGATAGAGCGCTACTCGACCGCGGATGATGACGGGGATCGGCCCTATGGGTCGGGCTGTGGCGGTGCAGTGATTCTTCTGCTGGAACGAAGCGGAACAGCGCACATACTGCTAAGCGCGCTGGATCGAGCGTTCGGGACGCGGACTCCGCTGGCGGTGGCCACGATTGTGGAGGGCCCGCAGACAGGCGTTCGCGCCGTGGCGGGAGTCGAATCAGACCCATCGGGGAGCGAGAATCTTCGTGGGATCGCAGAGCTTGCACTCAAGCGGGGGACGGCGATGGAGGGATTGCTGGACGTGGAGGGAGCGCCGACGCGGGTGTGGTGCGACTTTCGGCCGGCGCGGACAGGGTTATGGGTGTTTGGCGCAGGGGACGATGCGCAACCGCTGGTGCGCATGGCGAAAGAACTGGGCTGGTACGTGGTAGTGAAAGATGGACGCTCGCACCTTGCCCGGCGCGAGCGATTTCCGCTTGCCGATGTCGCGGACGTACTTGCGATTAAGAAGGCAAATGCCCCAACTGAGCTTCTGTTGAGCTCGATTCGACATGATGATGTTGCCATCCTGATGAGCCACAGCTATGAGCAGGATTTGCTGTTGCTGACCGCGTTTTTCGCGGCCGGTTTGCCGGTGCGATACCTTGGTGTGCTTGGACCGCAGCGCCGAACCCGCGAGTTGCTGGCAGAGGCGGCCGCGCTGGCCGGCGTTGCGCAGGAGCGGATTCCCGAGCAGGTGGACGAGTGGCTGGGACACCTGCACGCGCCAACCGGCCTGGACCTGGGCGCGGAATCGCCTGAGACTGTTGCGATTTCGATTCTGGCCGAGATCCAAAAGGTCCTTTCGCGGGCGTCCGCGCGGCCTCTGCGTGAAGTGCGCGCTGTGCGGGCGCTTCCAGAAGCTACTTCAACTCCCACGCCAACTCTTTGACGAGAAGCCAGTTGCTTCGCCGGGAATTTGCTCTAGAATATGTACTCCGGCGAGCGCGGCCTGCACCTTTCGCGGGCGCGGCGTCGCCCGCAAGGTTGCGAACCACGAGGCTAGTGTCGCGCGTAGACTCTTCCAAGAAGCTGATTGGGAACGAAGGCGGATTACAAAAAGGGGTCGGTGAATGGGATCGGCTTTAGACGCAGCAAACGCACTCAGCGAGCAACTGCCGCCGCTCACGCCGCACGCGGCCGCAGTGGAGGCGGACCGATGTTTGTACTGCTTCGACGCGCCGTGCACTCATGCCTGCCCGACCCACATCGACATTCCGCGGTTCATCAAGAAGATTGCCTCGCAGAACCTGCGCGGTTCGGCGGAGACGATTTTTGCGTCGAACCTGCTGGGCGCAACCTGTGCGCGGGTGTGCCCGGTGCAGGAGTTGTGCGAGGGTGCATGCGTGCTGGGCACCGATCATAAGCCGATTTCGATAGGTCGCCTGCAGCGCTATGCGATGGACTTTGCGCGCGAGCATGGAATCTATCCCAGAGTAAATGCGGCGCCCACGGGCAGGATGATTGCAGTGATCGGCGCCGGGCCTGCGGGTCTCTCATGTGCGGGCGAACTGGCAAAGCTCGGCCATTCGGTGACGATTTTTGAGAAGCGCGGGAAGCCGGGCGGACTGTCGACCTATGGCATCATTGCGCTGCGCGAGCCGGCGGAGATCGCTCTTGAAGAAGCGCGGATGATTGAAAACCTGGGAGTAAGGATCGAGGTGGGAGTCGAACTGGGCAAGGATCGATCGCTGGGCGAGTTGAAAGAAAAGTTCGACAGCATTGTGCTGAGCGTGGGCCTGGGCAGAACGCCGGCGCTGGGGATTGAGGGCGAAGAAGCAATAGTCGACGGGCTTGAGTTCATTGAGGCGAGCAAGACCGACGCAGCAAGCCTGAAAGTAGGGCGGAACGTGATCGTGATTGGAGCAGGAAACACGGCTGTCGACTGCGCCACCATTGCTAAGCGGCTGGGGGCCGAACGGGTGACGATGGTTTATCGCCGTACCGATCGAGAGATGACCTGTTACGAACACGAGTACGATTTTGCGCGCAAAGAAGGCATCGAATTCAGGTTTCTTGCTCAGCCGTCACGCGTAGTGATTGAAGGCGGAAGGCCGACGGGGCTCGAGTGCTGGCGTGTGGAATTGAGTGCGCGGGACGCTTCTGGCCGGCCTGCGCCCGTTGCGGTGCAAGGGTCTGAGTTTGTACTGGCAGCCGATCAGATTGTGAAGGCGGTAGGGCAGGAGAAGCCGTCGATTGCGGCCCTGCTGGGCTTGGAGACCAAGAAAGGTTTCATCACGGTGGACTGCACTTTCATGACAAGTATTCCAGGGGTTTACGCAATCGGCGACTGTATCCGTGCCAAGGGCGCCGCTTCTACCGTGATGGCTGTCGAGGATGGAAAGCTCGCGGCTCTTGCGATTCACACGCAACTTGTTCCGCAATCGGCATAGAGAGGTTGGAGTAACCATGGCAGACCTGCGCATTAACTTCGCCGGGATACAGTCGCCGAACCCTTTCTGGCTTGCGTCCGCTCCGCCCACCAATTCCGGGGCGCAAATTCAGAAGGCGTTTGAAGCGGGCTGGGGCGGCGCGGTGTGGAAGACAATTGGCGCGCCAGTGCTCAACGTTTCAAACCGATACGGGGCGTGGCACTACGGACGGCAGCGCATGCTGGCCATCAATAATGTGGAACTCATCAGCGATCGGCCGCTTGAGGTGAACCTGCGCGAGATTGCGGAGGTGAAGCGCGCATGGCCGGATCGAGCGGTGATTGTTTCAGCCATGGTCGAATCGAAGCCCGAGACATGGCGCGAGATAGTGGAGAAGATTGAAGACACAGGAGCCGATGGGATCGAGCTGAACTACGGCTGCCCGCATGGGATGAGCGAACGGGGCATGGGCGCCGCAGTGGGCCAGGTGCCGGAGTATTGCGAGCAGATTTCTCGATGGGTGATGGAAGCGGCGACGATCCCGGTGATCATGAAGCTGACGCCAAACATTACGAACATCGTGCTGCCTGCGCGGGCGGGCGTGGCCGCGGGCGTGAATGCGCTGTCACTCATCAATACGATCAACTCGATTGTCGGGGTAGATCTGGACACGCTGGAGCTGACGCCGAGCATCGGGGGCAAGGGAGGTCACGGTGGCTATGCGGGACCGGCAGTGAAGCCGATTGCACTGAATATGCTGGCCGCGCTTGGGACTGACGAGATCGTTTCGAAGTCGGGCTTGCCCATTAGCGGCATGGGTGGAATTGCGACCTGGCAGGATGCGGCACAGTTCCTGCTGCTGGGCGCCGGGAGCCTGCAGGTGTGCACCGCGGTGATGCATTACGGCTTCCGGATCATCGAAGACTTGTGCGACGGCCTTTCGAATTGGATGGACGAGAAGGGATTCGCAACCATCGCCGACGTCTGCGGCCACAGCCTGCATCGCGTGTCGGACTTCAAGGACTTCGATCTGTCGTTTCGCGCGGTGGCACGCATCGATGAAAGCAAATGCATCAAGTGCGATCTGTGCTATGTGGCCTGCAACGATACGGCTCATCAGTGCATTGACCTGGTGGGGACGGACGGGAAGCTCGTCGAGCCGCGTTCTTACGACGTGCGCTCAAATGGCAAGCAGGACGCAACAGAGCTTCGGCCTCAGCCGGTAGTGCGCGAAGAGGACTGCGTGGGTTGCCGGCTCTGCTACAACATTTGTCCGGTGGACGACTGCATCCGCATGGTGGAATTGCCATCGGGGCGGGAGTCAGTCACCTGGAGCCAGTTGTCCCAGGAGCAGGGCGAAGTGACGGAAGACTGGGAGACGATGAAGGAATATCGCAAGCAGGTGGGGATCGAGATTCACTAGGCAGTACTGGCCGCAGGGCGGTTGTGTGTGCAGGGGAGAGCGGAAATGGGATTGCTCATCAAGGGCGGAGAGATCGTCACAGCGGATGCACGGTTCCACGCCGACATTTGGATTGAAAACGAGACCATCAGCGCGATCGGCCAGGACTTGCCCGCGCCTCTCGGAGCAGAGGTGATTGATGCGACGGGAAAGCTGGTTTTTCCGGGGTTTATCGATCCACATGTGCACATCCATTTGCCGTTCATGGCCACGTTTGCGAAAGATACACACGCAACGGCAAGCAAGGCCGCGTTGATTGGCGGAACGACTACATTCATCGAGATGGTCTGCCCTTCGCGCGGGGAAGACGCGCTGGAAGGCTACAACACGTGGAAGCAGAAGGCTGAGGGAATAAGCGCCTGCGACTATGCATTCCACATGGCCGTCACGCGCTGGGATGCGAAGACGGAAGCGCAGCTGCGGCAGATTGTGGCCGACGGAACGACTTCGTTCAAGATATTTCTTGCTTACAAGAACTTCTTCGGCGTGACCGATGAGGAGATGTTCAACACGCTGAAGCTGGGCGCGGAGCTGGGCGTGATCACAACGGCGCACTGCGAGAACGCGGAACTCGTAGGGCAGTTGCAGCAGATGTTATTGGCGCAGGGAAAGACGGGGCCGGAGTGGCATGAGCCGAGCAGGCCGGAAGCGGTGGAAGCGGAAGGCACTGCACGCTTTGCAACATTCCTTGAGCAGACGGGCGCTGGCGGTTATGTGGTGCATCTCTCGTGCGGGCCTGCATTGCGGGCTGCGGTCGAGGCGAAGCTGCGCGGAGTGAATCTGCATATCGAGTCGGTGCTGCCGCATTTCCTGCTGGACAAGACCTATGCCGAGCGAGGCGGAGTCGAGGGCATGAAGCACGTGATGTCGCCCCCGCTGCGGGACAAGCGTAATCTGCCGGTTTTGTGGAGCGCGCTCCAGGCTGGACTGATCGACACGGTGGGGACGGATCATTGCCCCTTCGATAAGGAACAGAAGCTGCTTGGCGAGAAGGCATTCACACAGATTCCAAACGGAATTCCCGGCATTGAGGATCGCGTGAACCTGATGTACACGTGCGGGGTGCGGCGCGGGTCGCTCGATTTGCATCGCTTTGTGGATGCGCTGAGCACACGGGCGGCAAGGCTGTTTGGGCTGTTCCCGCGCAAGGGGACGATCGCTGTTGGATCGGACGCAGATCTCGTGGTGTATGACACGGCATATCGCGGAACGATCTCAGCGGCGACACAGCACACCAACAATGACTACAACGGATTTGAAGGATTCGCGATCGAGGGACGGCCGTCGGTTGTGACCGTGCGGGGAAAAGTGCAGGTGCGGGATGGCGCGTTTGTTGGTGAAGCGGGGCGGGGAAGGATGATTCGACGCACGGCGAGCGCGGCATCGCGCGAGGTGAGCCATGCCGGTTGATGCTAAAGCTGCGGTCGCATTGCTGAAGGAGTTGCGCGGGTTGACTGCCGATGAGAATGGGGCGCAGCGACTCGCGTGGAGCCCGATGTGGCTGAACGCGCGTGACTGGTTTCTGGGCAAGTTACGGGAACTTCCGGTGGAGCACCACTACGACGCGGCTGGGAATAGTTGGACGACGCTAAAGGGCGAGACAGAGAAAGCGCTGATTGTCGGCAGCCATCTAGATTCAGTTCCGAACGGAGGATGGCTTGATGGATGCCTCGGCGTGATGGGCGCGTATGCCGTGCTGCGCGGGATTTCGGAAGAATTCGGCGGCAAGCCTCCGGTGACTGTGCGGCTGGTGGACTGGGCGGACGAGGAGGGCGCGCGGTTTGGGCGCAGCCTGTTTGGATCGTCGGCATTTGCCGGAACGCACACGATTGATCAGGACCGTGGAAGGACGGATGCGGGCGGCAAACGGCTGGAGGATGCGCTGGCCGAGTGCGAAGTCCGCGTGGATGCGATTGGCGACGCTGGAGTTGAGCGCAAGAATGCGGCGGCGTATCTGGAACTGCACATTGAGCAGGGGCCGGTGCTGGAGAAGCTAGGACTGCCGCTTGGAGCGGTGCTTGGCACAAAAGGGGTAGAGCGGCACGCGATCACCTTTCACGGGCAGGAGGCGCATTCGGGCTCAACACCAATGAATGCGCGCAGAGACGCGCTGGCTGCGGCTGCAAAGCTGGCGCTTGAGATTCGTCCGATTGCCATGAAGCATCCGGACGCGGTGTGCACGATTGGTAGCGTGAAGACCTTTCCGGGCATTGTGACCGCGGTGGTGGGCCGCTGCGAGGCGACGCTCGATCAGCGCGACTTGGACGCCGGTGTGCTTGCCAGTATGTATCGCGAGGCGCAGGAAAAGAGCGAGATCTTTGCGCGTGAGGAAGGGTGTACGGTGGAGTGGTCGCGCATCTGGAACATTGCGCCGGAGCCGTTCCACCCCGAGTTGATCGCGTTGTGCGAAGAGGCGATCGAGGAGACGGCAGGCGCGTCGCATCGGCTGCCTTCGGGGCCGCTGCACGATGCGGCGGAGGTTTCGCGCGCGGGTATACCGACGGTGATGATGTTTGTGCAATCGCTCAAGGGGATCAGCCACAACAAGATAGAAGATACGAGAGAAGAACACCTGGAGCTGGCCATCAGGGCATTTGACAAGCTAGCAGCGAAGGCGATGGACTGGATTGGTTCGAAGTGATGCGGCCTGGCCGCCGCGGGCCGGATGGATTGGCCCAGGATTGGAGATGCGATGAGCACGACAGAGACACTAGCAGTGACAACGGTGCACAACTGGATTGGCGGGAAGCAGGAAGCGGCAACGTCGGGGCGAAGAGGGATTGTGAACAATCCCGCGACGGGTGAGGTGATCGCCGAGGTGGGGTTTGCGAGCGCTGCCGATGTGGATCACGCTGTGGCGGCGGCCAAGGCTGCATTTCGCGAGTGGCGGGCGGTGCCGCTGTCGGGGCGTGCCGAGGTGCTGTTCAAGTTTCGCGAGCTGATCGTGCAGAATCGGACGCGGATCGCAGAGATTTTGACGCGCGAGAACGGCAAGACGAAGGCTGATGCGCTGGGCGAAGTGGCGCGAGGCCTGGAAAATGTGGAGTTCGCGTGCGGGATTCCAAACTTGCTGAAGGGCGGCTACACGGAGCAGGCCAGCCGCGGGGTTGATGTTTATCAAATTCGGCAGCCGCTTGGAGTGGTAGCCGGTATTGCGCCGTTCAATTTTCCGGCGATGGTGCCGCTGTGGATGCTTTCGAATGCGATCGCCTGCGGAAATGCATTTGTGCTTAAGCCCTCCGAGAAGGTTCCATCGGCGAGCGTGCTCATTGCAGAGTTGGCGCAGGAAGCGGGCGTGCCCGACGGCGTGCTGAATCTGGTGCATGGGGACAAGGTTGCCGTGGATCGGCTGCTCGAGCATCCTGACGTGAAGGCGATCAGCTTTGTGGGATCGACGCCGGTGGCCAAGGCGATCTACGAGGTGGGAACGAAGAACGGCAAACGAGTGCAGGCGCTGGGCGGCGCAAAGAATCACATGCTGGTGCTGCCGGACGCGGACATTGCGATGGCGGCTGATGCGGCGGTTTCGGCGGCATACGGCGCGGCTGGCGAGCGATGCATGGCGATCTCGGCTGTGGTCGCCGTGGGTAATGTGGCTGAGCCGCTGGTGGCGGCGATTCGCGAGCGGCTGGCGCGGATCAAAGTGGGGCCGGGCTCGGAGCCGGGCATTGAGATGGGACCGCTGATCACGCGCGAACACCGGGATCGCGTTGCAGGTCACCTGGATACCGCTTTGACTGAAGGCGCAACGCTGGCCGTGGATGGACGCAAGGATCCTGCGACCGGAACGAGCGGATTCTTTCTCGGGCCTTCGCTGATCGACAATGTGCAGCCGGGGATGCGCTGCTACGACCAGGAGATCTTCGGGCCGGTGTTGAGCGTGGTGCGTGTGGATTCGTACGCCGAGGGGGTGCGGATGATCAACGAGAATCCCTACGGCAACGGGACGGCGATCTTTACGCAAAATGGCGGCGCGGCGCGGCAGTTTCAATTCGATGTGGAAGTTGGCATGGTGGGCGTAAACGTTCCGATCCCTGTTCCTGTTTCGTACTACAGCTTCGGCGGATGGAAGTCGTCGCTGTTTGGCGACCTGCATATGTATGGGCCGGAGGGCGTGCAGTTCTACACGCGGGCGAAGGTGGTGACGAGCCGCTGGCCCGACCCGGGGTCGAGCAAGGTGGATCTGGGCTTCCCCCAGGTACGGTAGAACGGTTCCACAGCCTCAGGATTGTTGGCATTGCGGCGTCCCACCCTAGCCGCAAAAACAGAGGCGCGGCGAGAGTGGGGCACCCCTGCGCTTCTGCTGCGCGTGGAGACCGGCCCGCAATCGCGGTGGTAGGATTTGAACATTCTTTTGAGGAGTGCCGCACTATGAGTGAGACGGTCGAAACCGCAATTCCCGAGCTGAAGACGATGACGGCAGAAGAGATCTCCGCAACCACGCGGCTGCATAACTACGGCACGTGGCGCTTCCAGAAGACGTGGAAGCCTATGTATATTGCCGATGCGGAGGGATGCTACTTTATCGACGGTGCGGGCAAGCGCTACCTCGACCTGAGCGCGCAGTTGATGTGCGTGAACCTGGGGCACAAAAATCCGCGGGTGGTGGAATCGATTGCCGAGCAGGCGCGTGAGCTTACTTATGTTGCGCCGGGCTACGCCACGAAGGCCAGGGCGCGGCTGAGCGAAAAGCTGCTCGAGGTGCTGCCGGCGGGACTGACCAAGTTCTTCTTTGCCACTAGCGGCACGGAGGCCAACGAAGCGGCATTCAAGATCGCGCGCATGTATACGGGCAAGACGAAGATTGTCTCGCGCTATCGCTCATATCACGGCTCAACTATGGCTTCGATTGCGGCGACGGGCGATCCGCGGCGCTGGGCGATGGAGCCGGGCGGCAAGGGCGGAGGGTTCATCTTCGCTCCTGAGACCAACTGTTACGACTGCCCAATCAAGCACACCTATCCAAGCTGCAACATCGCCTGCGCCGACTACATCGAGCACATGATTGAGAACGAGAGCGATGTCGCGGCGGTGATTTTGGAGCCGGTAGTGGGGACGAATGGCGTGCTGGTTCCACCGCCGGAGTACCTCCCGCGCATCCGCGAGATCTGCGACCGGCATGGTGTGCTGCTGATTGCCGATGAAGTGATGGCTGGATGGGGCCGCACGGGCAAGTGGTTTGCGGTGGATCACTGGGGCGTGAAGCCGGACATCCTGGTCACCGCCAAGGGGATCACGTCGGCCTACGTGCCGCTTGGGCTTTGCGCGACGACGGCGAAAATTGCGGATTACTTCGAGGATCATTATTTCGCGCATGGGCATACGTACGAGGCGCATCCGATGACGCTGGGGCCGGGCGTGGCTACCATTGAAGAGATGCAGCGGCTGAAGCTGGTGGAGCGCGCGGCGGAGCTTGAGCCCTATGTGCGCGAGAAGCTGGAAGCGCTGAAGGCGAAGCATCCCTCGGTAGGCGATGTGCGCGGGTTGGGACTGTTCTTTGCTGTTGAGATCGTGAAGAATCGCGAGACGAAGAAGCTCTTCAACACCAATAGCGACAAGGTGGAAGGCAAGCCCATGGTGGTGGATCAGATTGCTGCCAAGATGCTGGCGCAGGGGGTTTCAATCCAGGCGTGGGTGAGCCACTTTGTAATTGCGCCGCCGCTGATCGTGACCAAGGAAGAGCTCGACTTCGGGATAGCGGCGCTGGATGAGCATCTGGCGATTGCGGATGCGATGGTGGAGTGAAGGCAGCAGCTAGCTACTAGCTTCTAGAGCGTTTTCGGATTTGGTGTAGACCTCCGTGCCCCATCCTTTTCGCGGCTTTTCTGCGAAAAGGGTGGGAGGCTAATGAATCTTTGGTCTACGGAATTTCCGGAAATGCTCTAGCCTCCAGCTGGGGTTGGCGCGGAGGGTGTCTGGAATCGCAAGTCCCAGATGCTAAGACTGGGGAACCCGGCCGACTATTTCTTGGTGGCCTTGGGCTTAGGCAGAGTGACCGATCCACTCACCTGAATTGCGCTGTCATCCGATTTATCCCCACCTACCGGCGTAACTGCAAAGCTCCCGTCGTAGATTGAGGCCCCGGCAATGCACATTCCTCCGTTTATCATTTCGAGCGGGGTTGTCTTCTTGTGGTCGTGCATGAAACCGGCAGACTTGGCGCTGAAAGCGTAGGTCACTTTTTTACCGGCCGGAATCGCGGGCCATCCTCCGCCAGCATCGCAGTGCGCCAGAACAGGGGCCGCGCCAGGAATGGCCGGAGCCGCCGCTGCAACCACGGTTGCCTGGCCGGTGATATCGGCGGCTTTAACTGTGCTCCAGGCGGTTAAGGCTCCGCTCCCGAGCGTGCTCAATGTCGTCAAAACGGTTGACAGGGTCTCATCATCTCTTGAGACGCTGCCTTCGCTCAGCGTCCCGTCGGTGTTCAGTTTCGCGTCAACCGAGGCGGTGCCATTTAGGGGCGATTTCGCATTGAGATAATAGACGCGCGAGTAGTCGACGGCAGTTCCACTCGCCGCCGTATTTGTGATAAGCAACAGGTTTAACTGGCCGACCGCAGTGTCAATTCCCAGCTGAGTCTCCGGGATGGGAGTAACCGCGTATTTCATTCCCACGGCCTGCCACTGCGCAGCGGCTACGGCCGGACAGTACGGGGAATTCGTCACGGTAATATCATGGCTTCCCTGGAGTGCATTCAGTCCGGCGACAAGGCCCGGGGCATTCGCGGCTGGATCCGGCGCGGGGTCATGAAAAGCACGGTTATTCAAGGTCATGGTCTGCGAGACCGCGGCGCCATCCTCGGACGTGACAGTGAGGGCCAGTGTCGTCTGCGGCTCGAGCCAGGCAGCCTCCTGATTGCAGACGCCGCGATATGTGTAGAAAGGGATGCCTGGAAGCCTCTTTGCCGCCGCCGCCGATTTTTCAGGATCGGTCGAACCGGGCGGAAGAGCGTTGGGCACTATGGAGGGTCCATACACCATTGCCGTTTCGTGGCACGCACACAGTTCGAATGCCGCGAACGATAAAACAAGGAAGGTGCAGGAATTCAGCCGGAAGTTCAATCCAGTGTTCATAGGGCCTCCGTTTGAGGGAATGACTCCGATGCCTTGCAAAATGGCTCTTGCTTAACCGAGTTTTCAGCCAGCCTAGGAAAGCCGCTCAGTCTGCATTAACGCGAATCCTGAAGGCTTCCCTTTTTTTCAGCTCTCGGTCAGGTTCTATTTGCCTTTTAGAGTTGTTCGCATCAGCGCAACGTAAACGATGCCGGCGGTGAAGAAGCCCACAAACCACGCATAGTCGTAAAGGAAGTGGAGCGACTCGACGAAGAGACCGATGAGGGCTATGCCGACCCCAGCCGCGAGTGCGATGATCGCGCGGGGGTTGAAGCCTTTGGTGTAGTGGTAGACGCCCTCGCGATGATAGAGCGAATTCACGTCGAGTTCTGTTTTGCGAATGAGAAAGTAGTCGGCGATCATGATGCCGGCCACCGGGCCCATGAGCCCGGAGTAGCCGATGAGCCATCCAAAGATGAAGGAGTCGGGCGTGGCCAGCAGCTTCCAGGGGCACATGGCAAGACCGAGAAGGCCGGTGATCATTCCGCCGGTGCGGAAGCTGATGAGCCGCGGATAGAGGTTGGAGAAGTCATTTGAGGGCGAGACGACATTGGCGCCGAGGTTGACGTTGAGCGTGGAGATGAGGATGCCGATGAGGGCGATGAAGGCCACAAACGGCTGATTGAAAGCACCGATGAGAATGATCGGGTTCCAGATGGGATGGCCGAAGAGCACAGCAGAAGCCGAGGTGACGGCGATGCCGACAAAGGTGTAGAGCACCATGGCCAGCGGAAGGCCGAGAGCCTGGCCCCAGGCTTGGTCGCTTTGCGAGCGGGAGTAGCGCGTGAAGTCGGGAATGTTCAGGGCGAGCGTGGCCCAGTAGCCGACCATGGCTGTGAGCGATGGAAAGAACACAGCGAGAAATGAGCTTGTGGAGTGGAACTGGCTGGGCGTGGAAAGCATGGTGCCGAAGCTGCCCGCCTTTGCATGGACCCAGAAGAGCAGCGCTCCGGCCATGACGAACATGAGTGGCGCGCCGATGCCCTGGAGATGGCGGATGGATTCGACCCCGCACCAAACGACGACCATGTTTAGAAGCCAGAAGCCGAGGAAGCTGGCCCACAAGATGCTGGGCTGAGTGGAGACGGATGGCCAGATAACTTCGAGCATGGCGTAGATGGCCGAGCCGCCGATCCAGGACTGAATGCCGAACCAGCCGCATGCAACCACCGCGCGGAGGATGGCGGGAATGTTGGCGCCGCGCACCCCGAAGGGCGCGCGAATGAAGACCGGAAAAGGAATGCCGTATTTCGCGCCGGCGTGGGCATTGAGCAGCATGGGGACTAACACGATGAGATTGCCGAGGAGGACTGTGCCGACCGCTTGCTTCCAATCCATGCCTTTGGCGATGAGGCCGGAGGCGAGCTGGTAAGTGGTGATCTCCATGCACATGGAGAACCAGAGTGCGGTGTAGTTGTAGAGGCCCCAGGTGCGCTGCTCCGGCGTGGTGGGGGCCAGGTCACGGTTCGATAACGACGGGTCGTTGGAGCTCAAGAATCCTCCCTTGCAGGCAACGATGGAAGCCGCGGTGATTTGGAAGAAAGGCGGCTACGGCCCCGGATGCACCCACCTTTTGATCTTCTATATTCCATGAAAATACAGGATCGGGCATGAAAAATCTGTAGGACAAATTAGGACGCGGCATGCTGTGTTGCGGGCGGTGAGGGCGGGCGCGAGGGCCGGATGTCATGTGACGGCGGGTGAATGAGCGGCAGACTGCGCGGGTTGGGTTGTTTCGGGCAATGATGCTCATTTTTTGATCTGGACAGATTGACAGGTAGAATTTGATATGGTCACCCCCCGTAAACCATCCACAGCAGAATCAACGCCTGCTCCCGAGGTGGAGCTGCCCATCGTCTGCATCGTGACCGTGGACGAGGAGTTTGTCGAAGGATTGTCTCGCGAGTTAACTCCGTGGTGCAAGGTGGTGGTGCGGGACAGCTACGAGGGCCTGACCCGATGGACCCGCGAAACGGGCGCCGCGGCTGTGCTGTTGAGCATCGACACCGAGGGCGGCGAGCCGTTTGGCGGACTTCCGGTTCTGAACGAGCTGCGCCGGCTGAACGAAAACCTGACATTGATTTCGATGAGCCGCGCGCGGGCACGCGCGGTGGAGAAACAGGCGCTGAGCAACGGTGCGGACGCCCACTTTCGCAGCCCGGTGGACGTGGATGAGCTGCGCGTAACGCTGGTGGAGATCATGCGCCTGCGTGCCGAGGCGGCCGCGCGCGAGTGGATGGTGCAGCGGTCTCTGGAAACGAGCCGATTTCAAGAGTTTATTGGCGCCAGCGAGCCGATGCGACGGGTCTACGACGCCATTCAGCAGGTGGCCGGGAGCAGCATCAATGTGCTGATCCGCGGCGAAAGCGGAACCGGTAAGGAACTTGCGGCGTGGGCCATTGTTGCGCTCAGCCCTCGCGCCAAAAAGCCGTATATACGGTTGAATTGCGCTGCACTGCCCGAGACCCTGATCGAATCGGAGTTGTTCGGCAGTGAGAAGGGCGCGTTCACCGGGGCGACGGAGTCGCGACCGGGGCAGATCGAGTTGGCCGACGGAGGCACGCTTTTTCTGGACGAGATCGCGACGCTTACCCCTGCGCTGCAAACGAAACTGCTGCGCGTGCTCGAAGATCACCAGGTGCAGCGGCTTGGCGGACGCACATTTCGGAAGATCGATTTTCGGCTTATCTGTGCGACCAATGAGCCACTCGAGGAGATGGTTCGGAACGGTAAATTCCGCGAGGATCTTTATTACCGCATCCACGTGGTGCCCATTCACCTGCCTCCATTACGGGAACGCGCGGGCGACATTCCATTGCTGTGTGAGTACTTTCTCCAGGTACACTGCACTGCCAACGGAATTGCAGTGAAGCGACTCGCCGAGGATGCGCTGACTGCGCTTGAAGAGCACAACTGGCCGGGCAACGTGCGCGAGCTTGAAAACCTGATCCAGCGCCTGGTGGTGACGGTGCGGCGCGAGGAGATCGGCGCGAACGATCTACCTTCGAGGGTGGTGGCGCACAGCGTGGCAGCGCAGGAGGCGATCCTGGTACCCGAGGAAGGGACCGACTTCGACGGGGAAGTCCAACGCCTGGAGGTAGCACTGCTGACGACCGCCCTGCGACGCACGGACGGGCACAAGGCTGCGGCGTCAAAACTGCTGAGGATCGACTCACAGCGCATGAAGTATTTATGCCGGAAATACGGGATTTGAGTGTGCAAGGGTGAAAAATTAAACCGAAATAGGTGAAATTTTAACCCTTTGAAGGAGATACCGGTTCGGGCTCGATTTTTGGGCGAGTCCGAAAGGCGCGCAGAATCAGCAAGATACGTAATTTTCAATCTTCTGCTCGAGTTTGGCACGCAGGATGCAATAAGGAGGGCACTCGGAAGTTCAAAAAATCTTAATGGGGAGAATCAAAAATGGCCGTTACGAAAAAGTCTCTGATCAGCACCGGAATGACCGCCAAGACCACCAAGAGCGCCAAGCTGTCCAACGCCACTGCAGCCAGCAAGATCGCCGCCGCAAGCAAAATTGTCCCGGCCAGCCCGTTCAAGGCAGCCAGCCCGTTCAAGGCAGCGAGCCCGTTCAAGGCAGCCAGCCCGTTCAAGGCAGCCAGCCCATTTAAGGCCGGCAGTGTGCTTCGTTCCAGCTAGTGCGCCTGCGTACAGGGGTGCCCGGCGGCGGTACTTTCGCCAATGCTTCTTTGCCTGGACCGGCCGCAAGGTAGCTCGAGTCAAGGAAAGATTCCTACAAGAGGCA
>Ga0302324_100004335_pt1 | contig 31441 bp, 29 predicted proteins | sample Palsa_T0_1_FD_201949 | JGI IMG/M metagenome (GOLD analysis project Ga0302324, IMG submission 201949) | Peat permafrost microbial communities from Stordalen Mire near Abisko, Sweden - Palsa_T0_1 | ecosystem: Environmental > Terrestrial > Soil > Palsa > Peat permafrost | place: Sweden: Abisko... | reverse complement strand
ACGGTGCGCAAGGATCCGGATCTGGTTTCGACGCCCATCATCTTCCTGACCGCGCGAGCGTCGGAAACGGACCGTATCGTCGGCCTGGAATTGGGCGCCAACGATTACGTCGTGAAGCCTTTCTTCGTGCGCGAGCTGATCGCGCGCATCAAGCTGCAGTTCCGCAACCAGGCCGCCCCGGCGCGCGTGTTGGACGCCGGCGGGGTGCAACTGGACCGCAGCAGTTGCCAGGCGCGCTTGCACGGGAAGCTGCTCAACCTCACCGCCACGGAGTTCCGCCTGCTTGAGTTTCTGATGAGCCGTCCGGGCGTGGTCTTCAGCCGCGAACAACTGCTGAACGCCGTGTGGGGGCAGAATCGCGCCATCACCGACCGCGCCGTGGACGTTTATATCCTGCGCTTGCGGCAGAAGATCGAAACCGACCCGACCAATCCGAACTTGATTCATTCGGTGCGGGGATTCGGCTACACGTTCGAGCCGCGCGCTTCGAGCGCTACCTCCGCGGCTTAGATTCCTGTACAATAGAGGCGAAAGGAGACCGCATGGAAACTACTGGCACATTTTTCGCCTTGGTGGGGTCCTTTGGCACGCAGGAGATTCTGCTGTGCGCCTTAGTGGCGTTGATACTGTTTGGCGGCAAAAAGATTCCGGAACTGGCCAAGGGTTTGGGCGCGGGAATCCGCAACTTCAAGGAAGGCATGAAGGGCGACGACGACCAGAAGAAGCCGTAGGCTTCCGGAGGCTGCCCGCAAGTTGGGCGGATCTCAACGACATTTGGTAGTGGGTCAGTTTGCTTGTGGGGCGGCCAAGATTGGCCGCCCTCCAAAAGCAAGAAAAGAATCCCCGCGGGCACTTGCAGGAGGCGCGCGGGGATTTTTGCTATTGGCGCTGGCGACGCCGGCCTACTTCTTCACCTTGGGCGGGACGATGGCGTCCTTTGCGGCTTTCGCCACGCGGAACTTCACCACCTTCTTCGCCGGGATCTTGATGCTTTCGCCGGTTGCGGGATTGCGGCCCACGCGGGCTTTGCGGTCCTGGCGGACCAGGCGTCCGATACCCGGCAACACGAAGACTCCGTTTTTCTTCACTTCCCCGATCGCCATTGCGGAAAGCGAATCCAGGAACTGGCGGGCTACTTTATTGTTTACTTCGCAACTCTCGGCGAGGCTCCTCACCAGTTGCGTCTGCGTCATACGTTGACTTGCCATAGATCTCCTTTGGTTCTCACCATCGATTCAAAATCAAGAGCCGCCGAAACGGAGGCCCCCAAACGCCATCCATCGAAATTAAGGCGCCGGCCGCGCCCGTTATGAGCGGCGGCATGATTACGCTATCAATAATAAGGGATCGCGAAACTCGATGTAAAGAGAAAATACGCGCGAAACGGCCTGTTTTTGGGCTTTTTTTGAGGACCAGCCGTGCGAAGCCCGTCAAACGGCCTTTTTGACGGGGGTCTCGGCCCCGGCGGCCACTACGGCCGCCTTGCGGGGCTGGTCCTGCAGGTTGTCGAGGCCTAGTACTTTGCGCAATTCGCCGTCCAGATTCCGGCATAAGTCGGGATGCTCACGCAGGAACAGGCGGGCGTTGTCGCGTCCCTGGCCGATACGCTCGCCGTGGTAGCTGAACCAGGAGCCGCTCTTTTCCACAACGTTGTTAGACGCGCCCAAATCCAGCAGATCGCCCTCGCGCGAAATACCCTCGCCATAAAGGATGTCGAACTCCGCTTCTCGAAATGGCGGCGCGACCTTGTTCTTGACCACCTTGGCGCGCGTGCGGTTGCCGACAACGGCGTCGCCGTCCTTGATGGCGGCGATGCGCCGGATATCCACGCGTACGGAGCAGTAGAACTTCAGGGCGCGTCCGCCGGTGGTGGTCTCGGGGCTGCCGAACATCACGCCGATCTTCTCGCGGATCTGGTTGATGAACACCATGCACGTGCCGGTGCGGCTGACCACGCCGGTGAGCTTGCGCAGCGCCTGGGACATCAGCCGCGCGTGCAACCCCATGTGGCTGTCACCCATCTCGCCTTCCAGTTCGGCCTTGGGAACCAGCGCCGCCACCGAATCGATCACTACCACATCGACCGCTCCCGAAGCTGTGAGCGCACCGGCGATTTCGAGCGCCTGCTCGCCGTGATCCGGTTGCGACACCAGCAGGTTGTCCACGTCCACGCCCAGCTTGCGCGCGTACCCGGGGTCGAGCGCGTGCTCGGCGTCGATGAAGGCGGCAGTGCCGCCGGCCCGCTGCGTTTCCGCGATCAAGTGCAGGGTCAAGGTGGTCTTGCCGGACGACTCCGGCCCGAAGATTTCCATCACGCGTCCGCGCGGGAAGCCGCCCACGCCCAGCGCGTGATCGAGCGAGATCGATCCGCTGGGGATCACCGCCACCGGCACGATGGCGCCGGATCCCAGGCGGAGAACAGCGCCTTTGCCGAATTGCTTGTCCAGTTGTAAAAGCGTGACGTCGATTGCGTGACGCCGTTCACGTTCGTCCATTGAGGTTCCTCCTTACAGGAAGCAATCTCGTGGCGAATTGGGGGAAGTTCTCTCTAGATATTTTTGGGGATTGGAGGTTAACGGCATTACGGCAGCATCCGGCACGTATTTTACGTGTAAACTGGAGATTGGATGGGACGGGCCTATGAAGCAGAACATTAACACTGGCGATCGACCAGCGCCTTTTGAAGCGGGCGCGATCCTTCGCGGCCGGGCAAGGCACTAGCGTCAGCGCCATGCTGGCGAATGAATTGCGCAGGATTGTCGAAACTCAAGAGGCCTATGCGCAGGCGAAGTCCTGCGCTCTGGCGCAACTGGACGCGCCTTTCCATCTTGGAGGCCGCGGCGTCCGGAATCGCGAGGATCTGCATGACCGCGACGAGCTTCGTTGATTCCAATATCCTGATTTGCGCGCACGATCTGGATGCGTGCTCCAGGAATTCTGCGTCAACGTGACGCGCAAGATTCCACGGCCGCTAAGCGGAGCGGCAGCGCGGGAAATCGTACGCAACTACGCTTGTTGGGTTCACTTTCCCATCACCGCCGCGACCGTGATCCGCGCATCGGGATCGGCGAGGCCTGGATGCTTTCCTTGTGGGATAGCATGATCGTCGCGGCCGCGGAGCAAAGCGCCGCGACGGAGTTGCTGACGGAAGATCTCAATCACGGGCAAATCGTTGCAGGCACCCGAATCCACAATCCGTTTATCCCCGATTGACCTCACGACCTGCCGTTGGCCCGCCTCACCGGTGGCAAGGGGGCGGATTACGGCGCGAACACGATCGCTGACGGTGAGCCCGGCAGCGCCACCGGACCGCCCACCTCGCTAGTCGCCAGATTCACAATCTCCAGGCCAGCCCCGGTCAACACCCACGCTTCGGAACCGTCCGGCGTAATGGCGACATTTAACGGATCCTTACCCACCGCGATCTTGGCCAGTTGCGTCTGCGTCGCAAGACTGGCCACGAACAGCAGGTTGTTCTCCGCGTCCGCTACATAGGCCGTAGAGCCATCGCTCGAAAGCGCTACCGATTCCAGAAGCCCATTCGCAGGCGACAGGCCGATCGTCGCGGTGATTTTATCGGTGGCGGTGTCGATCACATGCACGTGCCCCTTATTGGACGTGCAGACCAGCGTGGACCCGTCGGACGTCAGCGCCATGCCCCCCAGACCATCCGGAATATTTATGGTCCCGACGCGCTTCAAGGTGGACGTGTCCAACACGGCAATGTCCCCTGGAGGAAGAACGACCCTCTCCTGCGGCTGCTGCGGGCCTCCCGAAACGAATGTGATCGAGAGGTACAGGCGCGTGCCATCCGGCGACGGAATTGCTTGGCCGATGTTCTGCAATTGGGCCGCGGAGAATTTCGCGACCTGAGTCATCGATTGCACGTCGAGCGCGACCACCTGCGCCGGATTCGCGACATAGAGCACCGTCCCGCTGGGAGAGAAGGCCAGTGCGCCGGTGGGGCCGAACGTGAACTTCAGTTGCCCCGTGGCCGGATTGAGCATCAGGATATCGCCGCCGGCCGCGAACTGGTAAGACGACGCCCAGACCGTGTTGCCGTTCGCAGGGATCGCCAGCGAATTAATGCCAACGCCTCCGAGAGTGACTCCGGTCGCTTTTCGAGACGAGACATCCACCGAGGCAATCGCGCTCTCGTCCGCGTTCAGCACATAGAGAGTGCCGCCGTCGTGCGAGAGCGCCAGGCCGCTCAAGGGCCCGAGTTGCCTGACGGTGGCTACCGCCTTTTGAGTCGGGATTTGGAACTCGGATACACTGGGTGTCCCGGTGCGGGAGTAATTAATAGAATAGAGCGTCGCCCCATTGGACGAAATCGCAAGCTGGCTCGGGTTGTAGCTGGTGGGAGCCTCGAATACGGTCGCACCGGTTGTGATATTCACGGCCAAGATAGAAGGTCCCACGAATCCGATATAAGCCGTGGTGCTGTCGGGCGAAGAGGCGATGGCGCCGGAGAATACTGCGGTCCTGCTGGCCAGCGTAAACCGGTTCAGTATAATGCCTGCCTGGGGATCGATGACCAGCAGCTCGTTGTCGGTGTCCGTCATGAGAATCAGCCCGCTGGGAGTCACGGTAAGCCACAACGGGTACTCATTCACCGGGATTTGCTTTACCGGCGCCAGGGTAGCCGTATCGACCACCTGGATATATTCGCTCGCCAAGCCCATTTCAAAGTAGAGTTGACTTCCGTCGGGTGAAACCAACAGGGGCCCGACGCTTTCGTTGAACGGGAGATTCAGGGAGTGAGTTACCAGATACGTGGTGGTATCCACCTCGAGCAGCTCGGCATTCGGATCGTCCTGCGGTGCGAAAACATACACGCGCGAACCGTCGGGACTGATGGCCAGCTCCAGGGGCGGCTCGCCCGATACATTGATGGGCACGGGCACGCGGGCCAGGATTGTGCCGGTGGCTGCGTCAATGGCCTGCAATTCACGCTTGATGTCGACGGTGACGAACAGCTTGGTCCCGTCGGGAGTGAGCGCGATGCCGTCGCCGCCGGACCCGGTCGCGATCGAGCGTGTTTGCGCCAGTGTGGATGCGTTGAAGACGCCCGCGGTGGAAGGCGCGTTGCAACAAAGGCTGACGTATGCGGTGGGTGTGGATGCTTCAAGGTGAGCCGCGATGCAAAGGAAAGCCGCGGCGGTTACGATTTGCGCGACGGAGCGGGTGCGTTGAGACATGACCTGACCTCTTTTCGTCTTTAGTATACGCTCGGTCGCGATCCCAGTGAGCTTGGCTAGTTCGGTTTTTACAAGTTTGTGGACGTTTTCGTCCGCATGCGGTGCCCGACCGGCCTCGTGCTGCGGGATCTGGTCCTACTGGTCCAGCGAAAAAGCGTTGCGCAGAACCGCTCTCAGGGCGACTTGAGCGGATTCCGTAAGCTCGCCGAGCCGACGCACCACTTCGTCTTTTGTCAGTACGGTCAGCTTGTGTGCCCGAATCGTCGAGGCCGTATTCAAGCCGGCCTCGCGCCATCGCTGAATTGGGACATCGAAGTCGGAGGTTCGGGGACGCGATGTTATGGGAGCGGCAACGAAATCATCGTCGCCCGAATCGAGCAGCACCACCGCCGGACGCAGTTTACCGCCCGGCGTCTGATGAAAGGCGATCCGGGTCAGGACGACTTCACCGAGTCGAAGGGTCATGGATCAACGATTCGTAGATCGAGTCGTCTTCGGCGTACGCGGCCTCGAAGGGCCGCCGCCCCGCTGCGCGCCAGGCGGCATCGTCTTCCGAGATTCCCCACCGGAGTACAACCTGAATCTGTTCCCCGGTTGGAACGAGAGCGGCAATGTCGGGCGGGACGGGAATCTGCCCATTCGGCGTGAGTTTTCCTTTGAAGTCGGCGGTCCTCATGTCCTTTACTCTATCTTCGCACGTGTTCGCGAAGCAAGCGCCCCGGACACGAACCGTGTAAAATGAATCCTTCCGCGTTATGGTCGCTAAGAAACCCATCGCCTTTCTCACCTACGCGCATTCCGACGATGCACACGAGGGCGGCAAGCTCCGCCAACTCGCCGGCAGGCTCAGCGGCGAGGTGCAGCTACTGTCGGGCGAAGAGTTCCCGATCTTCGTTGACCGCAAGGACCTGAAGGCAGGGCATCCGTGGCGGGCGGGGATCGACGACTCATTGGACGGGGTGACGTTCCTGATTCCCATTTTGACGCCGGCCTATTTCAGGAGCGAAGAGTGCAGAAGAGAGTTCCTGCGTTTTCTGGAGAAGGAACGCGATTTGAAACGGGAAGATCTGATCCTCCCGCTGTACTACGTGAACAGTCCGGTACTGGAGGACGAGGCGAAACGGGCTGGCAACGACGTGGCCAAAGTGCTCCGCGAGCGGCAATACCAGGACTGGCGGCATTTGCGGCACAAGCCTTTGACGGATCCCGATGTGGCACGCAGCATAGAGGAAGTGGCGCGCAGGATGGCCGACGCGCTGGATGCAGGTGTTTGGACGCGGCAGGCCATCGTTGACGCACGCGCCGGAATCGGCCCGCCGCATGCCCCCCCACCAGCGCCTGGTACGAAATCAACCTCTACCGCGACACCGGAGCTGGGGCCGGCAAACATGGCCGCGGATGGTCCGCCCGCTACCGCCCTGATCGATCGGCGCGCAGGTGAGAAGGGGTCGCCTTACAAAAGGGCGGTAATCTGCCTCAGACACCGCAGTAACGCGGAGGACCTATTCGAGGGAGCGTTTACCAGCGGCGGCGACGTCCTTTACATTACTGTCATGTCACAAGCAACCCTGAAGACCATGAGATCCCGCCTGGACACCTGCAAGACTACCGGCACGAAGATCCGCGTCCTTACGTGGTATCGCAAGATATCCGAGTCGGTTATCGAGGCCTACCGGAAGCATCTCAACGAGCCTTACCCGGAGAGGGCCGTGGAACAAGCCCGTCGCGCTACGGCGGATTGGCGCGTGCTTGAGACGGAATATCCGCAGAATGTATTCGTGCGGGAATATGCTTCGATTCCGACGATGCAGGGGATCATCGTCCACGACAAGTGGGCGGTCTTGGAATTGATCCCGTATGCCACACACCCGAATGAACGGCCGGCATTAGTCCTTACGCCAGAAAGCGATTCGGAACTCTTCGCGCTATTCGCCAAGCAATTCGAGCGCCTTTGGGACCAATGCACTGAACCGGTTGGCGCTGATGAAGGACCGCCCGTCGCCCCTGCACGTCCAACGATTACCTGATGTGGGGACACCACATCTAACGGCCTACCCCACCCGCTCCGCAATCGACTTCGCCTGCAAGAACAGCAGCATATAGTCCGGCCCGCCGCCCTTCGAATCCGTCCCCGACATATTAAACCCGCCGAACGGATGCGCGCCCACCATAGCGCCGGTACACTTACGGTTCACGTACAGATTGCCCACGAAGAACTGCTGCCGCGCGCGCTCGACATGTTCCGGCACATTGGAAAAAATCGCTCCCGTCAAGCCATATTGCGAATCGTTGGCCAGTACCATGGCGTGGTCGAAATCGCGCGCCTTGGTTACCGCCAGCACCGGCCCGAAAATCTCCTCCTGGAAGATGCGCGCCTTCGAATCCACGTCCGCGATCACCGTGGGCGGCACGAAGTATCCCTCCGCCGGCGCGGCCACACCCACCGGCAGCAATCTGCCTTCCCCCTTGCCGGTCTCGATATATTGCAGAATCGTGCGCCGCGCGCTATCGCTGATCACCGGCCCCATGTAGTTCTCGGTCTTCTCCGCCGCGCCCACCTTGATCGTGGAAACGCGCGCCTGCAGCTTCTCCAGGAACGCATCGTACACCTTGGCGTCCACGATGGCGCGCGAGCAGGCCGAGCACTTCTGCCCCGAGTATCCGAACGCCGAGACCGCCACGCCTTCCACGGCCTTGTCGAGATCGCAGTCCGCGTCCACCACGATGGCGTCCTTGCCGCCCATTTCCGCGATCACGCGCTTGATCCAGATCTGGCCCGGCTGCGTCTTGGCCGCCAATTCATTGATATGCAGACCTACATCGCGCGAGCCGGTGAAGGCCACGAAGCGGGTCTTGGGATGCTCGACGATGGTGTCGCCGACCGCCGCGCCGCTGCCCGTGAGCAGACAGAACGACTTTTCGGGGAAGCCGGCTTCCACCAGCACTTCGGCGAATTTTGCCGCGATGGTAGGAGTTTCGCTGGACGGCTTGACGATGGCCGTATTGCCGGCCACCAGGGATGCCACCGTCATGCCCACCATGATCGCCAGCGGAAAGTTCCAGGGCGGAATCACGACGCCTACACCGAGCGGCAGATAGCGCAATTCGCCGCGCTCGCCGGGCAATTGCACGTCCGGCGCCAGTGGACCGCTGAGCCGCTGCATCTCGCGCGCGTAGTATTCGCAGAAATCGACCGCTTCGGAGACATCCGCGTCCGCTTCCGGCCAAGTCTTGCCGGCTTCGAGGACCAGCCAGGCGTCGAACTCCAGCTTGCGGCGGCGGATGATATCGCCCGCGCGCAAAAGGAACCGGATGCGGTCTTCGGCCGGCACGGCGGACCACTCGGGGAAATAAGCGTACGCCGCATCCACGGCGCGGCGCGCCAGTGCGGCGGTGGCCCGATGGTGCACGCCGACAACCTCCCGCGGGTTCGAGGGGTTCACCGAGCGCAGCAAATCGCCGGTCTTCAGCCGCTCGCCGCCGATCGACAGCTCGTACTCGCGCCCCAACTCGGCGCGCACCTTGGCGAGCGCCTCGTCCATGGGCCGCCGGGTTGCGGGAGCGGAGAAATCCGTGTAGGGTTCGTTTTGAAAAGCCGGCAGTTTTTCCATAGCTCCATGGTACCCAATGGCAGGATACCGGAGCTTCCCGGACTAGGAGCCGGCCACCGATCCGGCGGTGGTCAATTCGCTGTTGTCTTGCACCCAGATCTGGTTGACGCTGCTCATCGGCACGGTGATGAGAGCCGCGGTGGTCAGCGCGATAAAGGCCAGCAGAAGCACGTATTCGGTGAGATCCTGGCCACCCTCGTCCCGCCAAAGCTGCTGCCAGTGCGACATGCGTCCTCCGGATAGCCCTCTCACTAATTCAAACAATACCGCACGGGAAGTCCGGTCGCTACCCCGCCTTCGGTTAATGAATGCTGGATAACCGAAGGTAACAGGGCAGGTACCAGGGTGCGGCAATCGCGATGCGCGGGCGGCCGCGCCCCTTGTCACCCCCCAGGTTTCCGCTCGGACGACGTGCTATACTGCCAACATTCAGTACTCTTAGGAGGGCGGAATGCGCTCCACCGCGATTCTATTCATCGCAGTTTCGGCAGCCACGTCGATTTCGGGCGCGGTCGTCCACCCGGTTTCGTTCAACTCCCCACAGGCATTTGGGTCCGGCCAGAATCCGGAATGCGTGGCGACCGCGGACCTCAACGGAGACGGAAAACTCGATTTGGTGGTCGCCAACACCGGCGGCAACACCATATCGGTCCTGCTGGGCAACGGGAATGGGGTCTTCAAGCCAGCGATCGAATACACAGTTGGTACTGGACCGGCTTTCGTCGCCATCGGCGATTTTAACCACGATGGCAAGCCGGACTTGGCGGTCGCCATCGAGGGCGATTCGAACTCTGGCGCGACCGTCGCAATCCTGCTAGGCAATGGAGACGGCACTTTCCGGACGCCGGTCGACTACCAAGTGGGAACGCAGCCAAACATCGTCGCGGTCGCGGACTTCAACGGCGATGGGAAGCCGGATCTAGCCGTGTCCAGCCTGCAATCGGATACGGTCTCCATTCTGATCGGAAACGGGAATGGGACCTTCCAGCCCGCGCAGTTCTTCTCGACGGGATTCGCGGCCAGTATGGTGGTAGCGGACTTCAACGGCGACGGAAAGCCGGACATCGCGGTGGCCGACCCGGTCGACAGTAAAGTTTCGGTTTTTCTGGGAAATGGAACCGGCAGGTTCGGACCTCCCATATCGACCGTGGTGAACGGCAGCCCGAATGTGATGGCGGTTGGCGACTTCGACGGAGATGGAATGGCGGATCTGGCGGTCGCCAACTCTACCGGCTCCAGCGTCACGATCGTCATCGGCAACGGGGATGGAACTTTTTTGCCGCTGCAGGCCGACTACTCCTTGTGGCCCGACCTCGTTTCCTCCATTGCCGTAGCCGATTTCAATCGTGATGGAAGTCAGGATCTGGCGGTGACGGGCGCGGGAGTCGCGATCCTGCTGGGCAAGGGTAATGGCGCGTTCGAGCCGCGGTAGTCTATGCGCCGGGCGCCACCTTCGCCGCGGTGGGCGACTTCAACGAGAGTGGCAAGCTGGATTTGGCGCTGACGGATGCGCTGGGAGTGCTGATCCTGCCGGGCAACGGCGACGGGACCTTCCAACAACCCGTGAACTTCCTCCTCACCGACACCGGCGGCAGGGCATTTCCCGGCGCAATCCTGGCCGGGGACTTTAATGGCGACGGCGAACCGGATATCGCGGTAGGTATGCCGCTTTCCGCGACGTCGAGTGTCGCGGTCCTTTTGGGCAATGGCAACGGGACGTTCCAGCCGACGGCTTACTACAGCGTGGCGAATGCCAATTCGCTGGCGGTGGGCGATTTCAACGGCGATGGCAAGCCGGACTTGGTCGCGGTGGGTTCCAGTTTCAGCACAAGCCACGTCTCCATCCTGCTGGGCAATGGCGGCGGCGCCTTTCAGCCGGCGATAAGTTTCGCTGTGGGCGGACCGGACGCCTCCGCCGTGGCCGTTGGCGACTTCAATGGCGATGGAAATGCCGACCTCGTGATTGTCAACCGGGGGGGCGGGAGTGTCTCCCTCCTGTTGGGGAATGGAAATGGCACGTTCCAGCCCGCGGTGAATTACACCGTGGGATCGGTTCCTTCGGCGGTGGCCGTAGGCGATTTCAACGGAGACGGTAAGCCGGATCTGGCCGTGACCAACCATGCCTCCGGCACCGTTTCGATCCTGCTGGGCAAGGGAGATGGCACGTTCCAGCCCGCGGTGAACTATGCCGTTGAGCAGTGGCCTTCGGCGGTGGCCGCCGCCGACTTCAATGCGGATGGAAAGCTGGACCTGGCCGTCGCCAACCTGCACTCCGGCAGCGGGTCGGTACTGATCGGCAATGGAGATGGAACCTTCCGGCCGGCCGTGCGATACGGCCTGCGAGGCGGTCCCGAATCCGTCGCAGTAGGCGACTTCAACGGAGACGGCAAGCCCGATCTCGTGTTTGCCAACGATAGCTCCAGCGCATCGATCCTGCTGGGTAACGGGGATGGCACTTTCCGCCCGCAGGAAATTTTCCTGCTGCAAGGCAACCCCAGTTCCGTGGCCGTGGGAAACTTTAGCGGGGATGGAAAATTGGACATCGTGGGCGTCTCCTACAACGATGTTTCCGTTCTCACCAACACTACGCCATAGCGCGGGAGGCGGGCAATGCCGAAACGAACTCTTCGATGGTGTCAGGTAGCGTGGGTGCTGGCGGCGCTCGCCGGTTCTTTGCGCGGGCAGAAGGTTTCATTCAATGCGGCCATGGAGTACGCCACCGCCTACGGCCCCCTTGCCGTGGCGGTGGGCGATTTCAACGGCGATGGAAAACCGGACCTGGCTATCGGGCTGGATGGCGGCGGCATTGCAATCCAATTGGGGCAAGGCGGCGGCATCTTTCGCCCCGGCGCAACCTACTCGATCGTGCCCAACGACGCAATCTCGAGCGTCGTGGCCGGCGATTTCAACCGCGACGGGAAACTGGACTTGGCGGCGGTCGTGGCGAACGCCGGGATCGCGATCCTGCTGGGCAATGGCGACGGTACGTTCCAGGCGCCTCTGAACTACAGCGTCGGTCCCTATCCGCGCTCTCTGGTGGCCGGCGACTTCGGCCGCAACGGAAAGCTGGACTTGGCGGTGACTACGGATGCGGGGATTTCTATTTTGATTGGCAGAGGCGATGGGTCTTTCCGCGAGCCGGTGAGTTATGCGTCGAGCGATACCTACAACGCCGTGGCCGTGGGCGATTTCAATGGCGATGGCAATCCGGATCTGGCCGCCATCGACGAATCGACGAACATGGTGGCGATCCTTCCTGGCAATGGCGACGGGACGTTCGGCTCGCCCACGGAATTCGCGGCGGGAACCACCCTTTGGTCCCTCGCGGCATCTGATTTTAACGGCGACGGCAACCTGGATCTGGCGGTGGCGTCCGCCGGTTCGGTTGCCATTCTGCTGGGCAACGGGAACGGTAGTTTTCAGCCGCCGCAGTACTATGGCGCGACTTACAACGCCCCCTCGATTGTAGCGGCCAACCTCAATGGCGATGGGAAGCCGGATCTGGCGGTGTCCAGCGGTGCCGTCGTTTCCGTTTTCATAAACAAGGGAAACGGCAACTTCCAGCCGGCGGTGAACTACGTTTCCGCAAACGGCAACGCGTTGGCGGCCGGCGATTTCAACGCCGATGGCAAGCCGGATCTGGCGATAGCCAGCTATGACGATAGTAGCGTGTCGATCCTGCTGAACTACGGCAATGGCGCCTTTCCGTCGGCGGCGCAATATCCGATTTCGGGATCCAAGGGAATCTCCGCGTTGGTCGCGGCCGACTTCGATAAGGATGGCAAGCTGGATCTAGCGCTGGCGAATACTTCGTACGTCACCGTGCTGCTCGGCAACGGCGACGGATCGTTCCAGCCGCCGGTTAACTATCCTGCGGGAACCATCGAGAGTGACGTAGCGGTGGGCGATTTTAATGGCGACGGCAAACTGGACCTGGCGGTGACGGATATCGGTTCGCACAGCGTCTGGATTCTGCTGGGCAATGGAGATGGCACATTCCAGCCCGGCGTGTCCTTCGCGACAGGCTCCGATCCCGTGGCCGTAGCCGCCGGCGACTTCAATGGCGACGGGAAACTCGACCTGGCGGTGGCCACCAACGGCACCCAGGACCCGGGCATCTCGATACTGGTTGGAAACGGCGATGGCACGTTCCAAGCGCCCGTCTACCACGACGTGGGCGGCGCCCCCGCTGCGTTGGTGGTTGGCGATTTCAACGGTGACGGCAAACTGGATTTGGCCGCTAACGAAAGTTTTGTTCCCGCCAATCACCAATGCGCTGTAACTGTCCTGCTCGGCAACGGCGATGGAACGTTCCAAAAACCCGCATTGTATGTCGTGCCACCGACGAGCGAGGCCCCCGACTCGATTGCATCCACGGACTTCAATCGGGACGGGATTCCGGACCTGGCCGTGACGACTAACAACGACGTGTTTGTTTTATTGGGTAACGGCGACGGCACCTTCCGGAAGGCGGTGGCTTACCGGTCGAACCTGCCGGTGGTAATGGATCAATGGATGGGTGGAGTGGCCGCGGCGGACTTCAACGGCGATGGCATCCCGGACCTGGCGGCGATCGCCGGCAACTCGGTCGCCATCCTGATAGGCAAGGGCGATGGCACTTTTCAGCCAACCAGATACTTCGCCTTGTCGATCGCCTACTTTTTCGCGGTGGGCGACTTCACGGGCGATGGCCAACCCGATGTGGCGGTGAGCGGCGCGGTCACGCTTTCAACCCTGCTGAATAACACACCGTAAGCGGAGCATTGGGGATCGGCGCGCACGCGCCGTCACTCCGCTGTGTTATTCTCAAGTCGCAGCCGCTATGCGTCTCCGTACTGCCCTTGGGGTTGGTTTCCTGGGATTGACCGCCTGGGGTTTCTTGATGGCACAAGCGCCTTGGAAGGAATACCCCGCCCTCGAGTACGAGAACTTCGAAATCCCCACGGATTGGAACCAGAAAACCGAGTGGACTCGCGCGCGGTTGCGCTATCCGGACATCTACGGCTATCCGTTTGTGGAACTCACCATGCAGAACGGCAAGCCGTTTCCGGGTTACTGGACCATGGATTATCCGCGCTCGGACCGCCACCTGATGGCGGGTATCCGGCGGCTCACCCGCATCGAGACGCGCTCCGTCGAACAGGTGGTGAGCCTGGATGGAACCGGCGAAGTCTGCAACTGGCCCACGCTGTATGCGGTGGAGGTCGGACACTGGCGCTTGCCCGACGATCAGGCCGCGCAGCTTCGGGAATTCCTGCTGCGCGGCGGTTTCCTGATGGTGGACGATTTCCATGGCACCGAGGAGTGGAACACCTTCGTGGCCAGCATGCGCAAGGTTCTTCCGGACCGGCCCATCGTGGAGATCCCCAATAGCGACCCGATCTTCCACACGGTCTACGATCTGGACGAGCGGTTCCAGGTGCCCGGCGCGCAGTATTTCGACTCTGGAAAGACTTATGAGAAGGACGGTTACCAGCCTCGCTGGCGCGCCATATACGACGACAAGGGCCGCGTGATGGTTGCTATCTGCCATAACATGGACCTGGGCGACGCGTGGGAATGGTCCGACGACGCCCGCTATTACGAGAAATGGGCGTCGCTGGCCTACCGCATCGCGGTGGACTATTTCGTCTACGATCTGACCCACTGACTTGCGACCGACTGTAATAGTTATCGCGGCTGCCGGTCTGGCCACCGGGCTGGCCGCGCAGGATGCCCGCGAGATCGTCCGCCGGTCGGTGGAGTTGGATCAAGCCAACTGGCTGCGCATGCAGGACTACACCTGGCTTGCGCGCTCCTCGGAACGGCACTTCGATTCCGGCGGCAAAGTGAAATCGACCGAGGGGAGCGCCTGGGAAACCGTGATGCTGGATGGCGAGCCGTACCGGCGCAGGCTGGAGCGCGACGACCGGCCGCTTCCGCCCGCCGAACGGAAGAAACAGCGGGAAAACTGGATAAGAGCACGGCCAAGCTCGCCCGCGAAACACCGGGAGAAAAGCGGCGCAGGCTGGCGGACTACGAAGCGCGTCGCCGCAAGGAGCGCGCGTTTCTGCGCGAGATACCGGACGCCTTCGACTTTCGCATCGTGGGAGAAGTTCAGGTGGACGGCCACGGCGCGTGGGTGATCGCGGGAACGTCCCAGCCCGGATACCATGCGCGCGGCGGGGATGCCAAGGCGCTGCGCAAGATACGCGGGAAGATCTGGGTGGATCAATCGAGCTACCAGTGGGTCGGGTTGGAAGGTGAAACCACGGATACAATCGCCTTCGGGTTGTTTCTGGCCCGCCTGAATCGGGGCGCCAAGCTGGTCTTCGAACAGACCCGGGTGGCCGAAGAATTGTGGCTGCCCAAGCGGCTCTACATGCAGGGCGCCGGGAGGCTGGGGCTAATCGAGCGAATCGCCATGGACGAAGAGATTACATGGAGCGACTACCGCCGATTCCAGGTAGACTCGAAGATTGCGCCGTCGCAGCCGTGAAATGGATCAGTGGGGCAGACCATCGTTTTTCGTGGTCTGCCAACTTCGGGTAGCGCTGGCAGACGACATAAACCGATCGTCTGCCCCACCTCGCCTTCTGCCTTCTCATCACAACCCGTACAGCTTGCGAGCATTGTCGCGCAGCACCAATCGCGCCAATTGGAGCGCTCCGTCGCGCGAAATCTCGCCGTCGCGGATCATGGCGCTCAGCGCGATAGCCAAAGCCTGGCGGCCTCTGTGCGCGGCTATCCAGCCGGATTCCTCCCATCCCATTTCATCCGAGTAGGGATAGGCATCCGTCGCGAACATCACCTTCTCCGGCACAAATTCCAGCCATTCGCGCAGGGTCGCGGCCAGTGTGGCCGGCGGTAAGAGCAGCGATTGCGCCGAGTAATCCAGGTACGCATTGGGCTTTTCGAGCAGCGCCGTGATCTCGCGGGTGAATGGCCAGCCCCCATGCAGCATCACGAAGTTCGTCTTACGCAACGACGGATCGTTCAGGACCGATTCGAGCAGCAGCGGATTCGCGCCGCCTATTTCGAAGTAACTGCCGGCGCCGGCCATGGTGTGGATGTGTACGGCCATGCCCAGCCGTCCGCACTCCGCCGCGATGTGCCGGAACACGTAGTCTTGCAGCAGCTTGTATGGCCCGTCGGGAGGCGCACCCTTCGCGCGATACTGCGCATAGACCTGCGCCGCCGCGGCGCGATCCACCGCATCGAATGCCAGCGATCGCAAATAGGCTGCCTCGAATTTCTCGGCTACGGCGCCGCCTAGCTTCTGCCGCTCGAGCGTGGGTGTCACTACGCGCGCAAGATACTCCTCCAGGGTGGCTGGCAGGCCGCTCAGTCCCGCGTCTTTCAGATAGCGGCGCAGCAGGGTGTCTTCATCCGCGAAGAACGCTTTGCGGTCGGAGTTCCGGGCGGCGAGCTGGGAATTGTCAAGCGGAAAGAGCAGCGCGTCGGCATAGGGCACCCATCGGAAGCGGGGCGGCTGGATTCCCCGTCCCATGCTCACGCGATTCGCGAGCATTACCTCCACGCCCATCTGGTCCAACACCCAGGCCGGGTATCCGTCGCCTTCGCGCTCGATCGCGCGCCGCTTCAGGGACGGCGCTTCGCGCGCGTGTTCCGGCAGCAAATCGGTGTAAGAGTACCCGAACAGCGCGCGCCACGCTTCCAGAATGCCCGGCGCCCCCGGCCTCAAATACACCGGATCGGAGGACGGTTCCATGTTATCGACCGGCAGCGCATCGAACTCACGGTCGCCCTCTCCCGCGCGCACCGGGTGCGCATGATCGTCGACGGCGCGAATGCGCGCGAGATCCGCCGCGATGTCCGCGGGCTGGCTCCGTCCGCAACCGTTCAACAGTAGACACAGGGCCGCGGCGGCGAGCACTCGTAGGGCGGCGCCATGCGCTGCCAGCGAGTCATGCCGGTCCAGGTTGGTGCGCATCCCGTTTGATCCAGCGATATGCCGCAATGGAGTTCTTCCAAAAGTATCGTTCGGCAGCCGCGGTTCCCTTGCCATGAAAATATTCCTCCACGATCTGCAGAACTTGCGGATAAGTTCCCAACGGATCGCTGTTCGGCCAGTCACTGCCATAGATCACCCGGTCCGCGCCGAAGATGTCCCAGATTTCATCGAGTCTGCCCCGGTAGAAATCCATATCCACAGGCACCCGGCCTGCCACGCGCCGGAGCACTCCGGAAACCTTGGCGTAGATTTGGGGCCGCTTGCCCAGCTCCCGCAGGTTGGCGCCGGCGGGATCGATCTGTGGCAGGTGATCCATAACGACACGCAGATCGGGAATGCGATCGGTCAGCCGCGCCACATCCGCGACGAGTTGCGGCGTGGGATTCGCTGTATCGAGCGCCAGCCCGGCGTCGGCCAGCGCCTTCAGTCCCGCCATGAAATCCGGCTTATCCAATTCCGCGCCCAAGTCCCGGCCCCATAAGTTGCCGTACCGGATACCTCGAAATAGCGGGTTGCGCGCGAAGCGTTCCAACTGCGCGCGGAACTTAGGGTCGTCGGGTTCCAAGTCTCCGATGGTGCCGACGATTATGGAATCCTTGGCAGCCACGTCCAACACCCATTGATTGTCCTCCAGCCATGGGCTGCATTCGATCTCGATGGCTCCCACCACGCCCAGCCCTTGGGTAACCTTGCGGTATCTGCCGGGCAGGGCCGGTTTGTAGAGTACGGCGTCCTGCTTGTCCGGCCACGGCACGCCTTGCGAACGGGCCGTATCGAACAGATGGATATGCGTGTCGATTATCGGGACAGATACCGCACCTGCCAGCCTGTCTCGAATGGCTAAAGGGGCGGCCATGCCCAGAAAGCTTCTCCTGTCCACCTTTGTATTGTATCGCCGCCCGTGCTACTCTGAACGATTCGGTATTTGGACGAAGTAACCCAAAACTCGGGAAAACGCCGGTTAGCGAGGATATAATCAAACTGATGCCACGAACACCCAAGCAAGACACTGAACTACTCGAAGCTGCTTTAATCGGTTTCCAGCACAAGCGGGACCAGGTGGAGCAGAAGATAGCGGAACTCCGCAGCCAGATTGGAGGGGCTCCGGCTTCCGGGCCGGCTTCCGCCGCGTCCGCTGCCGCGTCCGCGCCCAAGAAACGCACCATGAGCGCGTCCGCCCGCCGGCGCATCGCTTTGGCTCAAAAGAAGCGGTGGGCCGCTTATAAGGCCGGGCAAGGAACGAAGGCGCCCGCCACCAAGGCGGCTGCACCCAAGCCTAAGAAGCGCGTAATTAGCGCGGCCGGAAGGGCTCGGATCGTGGCGGCCACCAAGAAACGGTGGGCGGCCTACCGGAAAGCTCAAGAAGCCAAGAAGGCCGGTTAGTCCAGCCTCCTACCGGAGACTAATCCGGGCGCCCGCCGCGGCGCGCTGTCTGTAAGATTTGGCACGAAGCTTATCGTGTGCCGATGCAGCCCGCGCGGCGAAGACGGGCGCCCGCTATACTGGCTCTGTGCGGCTGGCCTGGAAGACATATCCCTATCTCCTGCGGCGAAGCATTGTTGCGGCGGCCGACGACAACTGCTTTAGCATCGCCAAGGGCGCAGCCTACTCGGCGTTATTGTCGTTTTTTCCGCTGTTGACGTCCGCGGCCGCCATACTCATTCAGACGCGCGCCGAATTTGTCTCCGACACCATCCAGGGCTTTCTTGCCCAAGTGGTTCCGCCGGGAACCGAGGACCTGGTCGTGCGCCAGTTTCAGGTCCGCGGCGCGCGTCCGTGGCTGGTGCTGGGAGTGGCTGCGCTGGTTTCGCTGTTTGCGGCTTCCAGCGTATTCAAGAGCCTCATGGAAGGCTTTCAAGCGGCATACCGCGTGCCTCGCAGCCGCAATTTCTGGCAGAACACGGGCGTGGCGATCTCGCTGGTCCTGTTGTCCGCGGTGCCCCTGGTGGCGGCTTCCGCGCTGCTCCTGTTCGGCGCGCAGGTGGAGCAGGTGGTCTTAGGTTGGATCAAGGTGGACCCCTTGTGGAATCCCTGGGCCTGGGCTTGGGCCGCGTTCAGCCGTCTGGCGCGATACGCCGTGGCCTTGGCCACGGCCATCCTGGTGACCATGCTGCTCTATTACTTCGGACCCAAGCGCAAGCAGCGCTTCACGGCTCTATTCCCCGGCGCGGCCGTGGCCACCGTCCTTTGGGCGCTAGCTACCAATGGCTTCGGCTGGTACGTGCGGCACATGGCGCACTACAACGTGGTGTACGGCAGTATAGGCGCCAGCATTGCGCTGCTGGTGTGGATGTATCTGGTGGCGGCCATCGCGCTGCTGGGCTGTGAGTTCAACGCGGAGTACGAGCGGCTGAGCAAGTCGCCCGCGGAGTAGCCCTCGTGGCGCACGCCCCCGGCGTGCCGTACCGGCACTCCTGCCGGCACAGGCGAGCGAAGCTCGCCCCTGCACTCCCCTTATTGGGAGAAACACGATTTGCCGGCCGAGCGTTATTGGCTTGCTGTTAAGGCTTTGTAAAAACGTTATTTTCATCCACGCCAGATCGTCTGTTGCGCCAGTGCTGTGCTAACATTGGAACCGCTGGGACCCCAGGCGGCGTCTCACGGAGATTAGGACATCATTATGGCTCAATCGTACGGACCCACGCGCCGCGGTCTTTTGACGCTGGCTGCTGGAGGGTGCCTGCAATCCGCGCTTCGACTATACGCCGGAGAGTCGGAATTCTGGAATAAGAAGGATCCGTCACAGTGGTCGAGCGAAGAAATTGAAAAGATGAAGACCAAGTCCCCCTGGGCAAAGGCAGTCAGCGTCTCGTTGCGCCAATCGGGCAGCGGTACCAACGGTAGCGGACAAGGATACCCGGGCGGCGGCGGAGGATACCCAGGTGGTGGGATGGGCGGGGGCGGCATGGGCCGTGGCAGACGCGGCGGGGGCATGGGCGGCCAGGCGGCGGTCCAATACCACGGCGTGGTGCGTTGGGTCAGCGCCAAGCCTGTGCAGGCAGTCCTAAAATCGCCCGTTCCCGAGGGTCTCGGGAACGCGTACGTCATCAGCGTGAGCGGCATCCCGATTGTCACTGGCGACCGCCCGCGCAGCAGCGACAGCGATTCCGACACTGGAGGCGCCAATGGACCCAGCCAGGACGTGCTGGACCGAATCAAGGAGCTCACTTACCTGGAGCCGAAGGGCAAGGCTCCCGCGCAGCCCGGCACGGTGCAGACGGGATCGGCCGGCTTCGAGAGTAACGTATTGTTGTTCGGCTTCTCCCATGACCTGTTGCAGTTGACGTCCGAGGACAAGGAAGTCGGCTTCACCACGCAACTCGGAAAGTTGGAGATCAAGGCAAAATTCAACCTGAAGGAAATGAGATATCGCGACGAACTGGCGCTTTAGCTCGTGGCGCAGGCACTCCTCCTGCCCGTCTTACCCGCGCCCATCCTGGACTCTACCCCGCTCCGCCGTCGTAAGCGACGCCAAACCGATTGGCCGCTTCCGACAAGCGCGTATCGGCCGTCCATAACTGCAATCGCCCAACGATAGCGGATGCCGGCAGGTGGACGTCGATCCAGCCCAATCCGCGCCCATGCCGCCAATGAGAAGTTCTCCATAGACCAACTCGTGTCCCGTCACTTCATCAAGACCGAGGAGTCTGTCCAACTCGGCGGCATACGGCTCCCGGCCGGCAAGCAACCGAACCCACACGGAGGTATCCACGAGAGCCATCAGGCTATCCTTTGTTTGCGCGATCGTCTGGGCGACGGCCTTTCACGACGCCTGGGTACATCGCTTGCGCGAGGCTCCGTGCCGCGCAGTTTCCGAAGGCGTTCGTAAGCCGCGTGCCGTACGAGAGCTTCAAGGCCCAAACGTAGGGTTGCCGTATCCGTGGCGGCGCCGCAAGCCGCCTTCGCCTCGTTGAAGAGTTCGTCATCGACATTGAAGGTTTTCTTCATTCATTCAATTGTGCCCTATGAGCATGGCTGTTAACGCTATACGCGTAGCGCCGCTCTCCAGCCCCGGCGCCTAGCCTAATTACCGGGTACCGCGGCGGCCGGCCCCGTGCGAAACTGATAGATAAGTGCCCCCAGAACCGAAAAAACTTCCCAAGTCCGAACGCCTCCGCGCGCTGCTCCCCGACATCATGGAGTTGGTGCGTCCGCGCCGCGGCCTGCTGGCCTTCGGCATGGTGCTGATGGTCATCAATCGGGTGTCGGGATTTGTGTTGCCCCTTTCCACCAGAATTCTGGTGGACGATATCATCGGCAAGCGCCATTACAGCCTGCTGAAACCTCTGGTCCTGGCCGTCGTCGGCGCGGCCGTAATCCAAGGCATCACTTCCTTCGGCCTGACCCAACTGCTTTCCAAAGCCGCGCAGCGCCTGATCGCCGAGCTGCGCCGTAAAGTCCAAGTGCACATCGGCCGCCTGCCGATCTCCTACTACGACTCCAACAAGAGCGGCGTCTTAGTCTCGCGCATCATGAGCGACGTGGAAGGCGTGCGCAACCTGATCGGCACCGGACTGGTGGAATTCGTTGGCGGGCTGCTCACCGCCGTCCTGGCCCTGATCTATTTGCTGCGGCTGAGCCCGTCGATGACCGGCATCGCGCTGGGCGCCATCGTGGCCTTCGGTCTGGCCCTGGGAAAAGCGTTCGGCGTGATGCGTCCCATTTTCCGCGAGCGCGGCAAGATTAACGCCGAAGTTACCGGACGCCTCACCGAATCGCTCGGCGGCGTGCGCGTGGTGAAGGGTTATCACGCCGAGGAATCCGAAGCGGAAGTGTTCTCGGGCGGCGTGGGGCGCCTGCTGGCCAACGTGATGAAGAGCCTCACGTCGACGTCCTTGATGAGCTTCGGCGCCACGCTCATGGTAGGCATACTGGGCGCGCTGGTTATGTATATGGGCGCGCGCCAGATCATGGCTGGACGCCTCACGCTGGGCGAATACGTCACCTTCACCGTGGTTCTGGCCTTTCTGATCGGTCCCGTTTTCCAAATCGTGGGTATCGGCACGCAGATCAGCGAAGCGCTGGCCGGCCTGGAGCGCACGCGCGAGGTGCTGCGCGAGCGTCCCGAGGATGAAGACCCACGCCGGCAAGTGGCCGTCGGGCGCATCCAGGGCGAAGTGGTTTTCGACCACGTCACCTTCTCCTACGATGAAGGCAAGACCGTGCTGCACGATGTCTCGTTCCGTTCCGCGCCGGATACGGTAACCGCGCTGGTGGGTCCCTCCGGCTCCGGCAAATCCACCATCATCGGACTCATCGCCGCCTTCTACACGCCGCGCGAGGGCAGCATCTTCGTGGACGGCGTGGACCTTTCCACGGTCCGGCTGGATTCCTACCGGACGCAGCTTGGCGTTGTGTTGCAGGACACCTTCCTATTCGACGGCACCATCCGCGAGAACGTGGCCTTCTCGCGCCAGGGCGCCACCGAGGTGCAAATCCGCGAGGCTTGCCGCATCGCGCGCGTGGACGAATTCGCCGAGTCGTTCGAGAAAAGCTACGACACCGTGGTCGGCGAGCGCGGCGTCAAGCTGTCGGGCGGACAGCGGCAGCGGGTCTCGATCGCCCGCGCCATCCTGGCCGATCCCGCGATTCTCATCCTGGATGAGGCCACTTCCAGCCTCGATTCCGAATCGGAAGCGCTGATTCAGGAAGGTCTGGCGTACCTGATGAAGGGCCGCACCACGTTCGTCATCGCGCACCGGCTGTCTACAATCCGGCGCGCCGACCAGATCCTGGTGGTCGAGGCCGGGCGCATCGTGGAGCGCGGCCGGCACGAATCGCTCTATACGCTGCGCGGCCGGTACTACGATCTCTACACCCGCCAGCACGGCGTGCAGACCAACCTGTTCCTGGCCCCTGGCGAAGGGCAGGACCAGCCGGCCATGGCCGAAGAAACCGCGTCGAACGGTGCGCCCGCGGCTGCAGGAAATCCCCTATCGAACGCGGTCCGCCTGATCCGCGGGTAGCCTCGTGGCGCAGGCGCCCCGCCTGCCGCGCTGGCACTCTTGCCAGCGTAGGCGAGCGCAGCTCGCCGAGGCCTGTAATGTTCGGTCCCTAAATTGCACTAATATATGCAGGGGTGAACGAGGATTATATGTGGATCGCAGGTGGACTCGCGGTTTTGGTGCTTTTTAGCTTGTTGCTATCGATGATTTCCAGCCCGCCGTCTGTCGGCCGCTGACACAGAGTGTGTCAGACCGACTCGAAATAACGCGCTAGTTCCCAGTCCGTCACCGCTTTCTCGTATTGCCGCACTTCCCATTCGCGCGTGCTCGCGTAGTGCTCCACAAACTCCTCGCCCAGCCACTCGCGCGCCACCCGGCTCTGGCGGAACAGTTTGGTCGCTTCGCCCAGCGTGCGCGGTAGCGGCGCCGCATCCTCGGAATACGCATTCACCGTGGGCGGCGGCAACTCCAGCTTGCGTTCGATTCCGTCCAAACCCGCCGCCAGCGATGCCGCCATTGCCAAATACGGATTGATATCCGCGCCCGTAAGCCGCAGTTCCACGCGCGTAGCCTTTCCGGGCCCCGGCATTGCCCGGACCGCCGTCGTGCGATTATCCACACCCCAACTGGCATTCACCGGAGCCCATGCGCCCCGCACCGTGCGCTTGTACGAATTGACAGTCGGGCAAAAAATCGCCGTCAATTCCTGCATACTCGTCACTTGCCCAGCGATATACTGACGCATCAGGCCGGACATGCCCCCGTCCGCCGCCTCGCCGGAAAACAGGTTCTCCGGATTCCCCACGCGGCTGAGGCTCTGGTGCAAATGCCCGCTCGAACCCGGCAGTCCGGCATTCCACTTCGCCATGAACGTCGGCGTCAAATTGTGCCGCCCGGCGATCTCCTTCACCGCCGTCTTGAATAGCGCCGCGCGATCCGCCGCCGGCAGGCCCGGCTCCACGGCGATGGCCGCTTCGTACACGCCGGGTCCGGTTTCCGTATGGAAAGCCTCCAACGGCACGTCGAAAGCCGCCAGCGCTTCCATGATCTCCAGCACCAGGTCCGCATTGGCCGACGCCCTCAGCACACTATAGCCGAACATGCCGGGCGTCAGCGGCGTCAGCCCCGCAAAATGTTTATCGCGCAAACTCTGCGCCGTTTCCCGAAAAATGAAGAACTCGTACTCGGCCGAAAAATAAGCCGTGTACCCGCGCTCGGCCGCGCGCCCCAGCACGCGTTGAAACACCTGCCGCGGCGCAATCCCCAACGGCTGTCCCGCCGCGTCGCAGAAATCCAGTAGGAAAAACGCGGTCCCCGGCTCCCACGGCACCAAGCGGAAACTCCCCAGGTCGATACGGCAGTGCGCGTCCGGATACCCCGTGTGCCAGCCCGTGAACTTCACGTTGTCGTACAGCACATCGCCGATATCCCAGCCGAAAATCACATCGCAGAATCCCAAGCCCGATTCCGCCGCCGGCCAGAACTTCTCCACGCTGATGTATTTCCCCCGCAACGTGGCGTCGGTATCGAATGCGCCCAGCTTCACGCGCCGGACGTGGTTGTCCTCGAACCGCCGCTTGATCGACTCGCGGTCCATCATAGCGCCACCCACACGGACTTGATATTCGTGTATTGCTCCAGCGCGTACGATCCCAGGTCGCGCCCGAACCCGCTCTGTTTATAGCCGCCGAACGGCGATGCGGTGTCGAATCCGTTGTAGGTGTTGATCCACACCGAGCCCGCCTTGATATCCGCCGCCATGCGATGCGCCAGCTTGATATCGCGCGTCCACACCGCCGACACCAGCCCGTAGATGGTGCAGTTGGCGATCTCCACCGCTTCGTCCGCGTCCCGGAACTTCAGCGCGCACAGCACCGGACCGAAAATCTCTTCCTGCGCGATCTTCATATCCGGCTTCACCTCCGAAAAAATGGTGGGCTTCACGAAGAAGCCCTTGGCCTTGGCGCCTTCGGTGTCGCGCTCGCCGCCGCACTCCAGCTTCGCGCCTTCATCCTTGCCGGCCTGGATGTAATCCAGGATGCGCTCCATCTGCCGACCCGAAACCTGCGATCCCATCTGGGTGCCCTTATCCAGCGGATCCCCGACCCTCAGCTTCCGCGCGCGTGCCACCAGCTCGCCCACGAACCGGTCGTGGATATCTTCATGCACCAGCAGCCGCGACGCCGCGCTGCAGATCTCGCCCTTGTTGGCGAAGATGCCCCAGAACGCCGACTTCAGCGCCGCCTCCATATCGCAATCCGGGAATATGATGTTCGGCGACTTGCCGCCTAATTCCAGGCTGAGCCGTTTCAAATTGGATTCGCCGGAGGCCTGCAGCAGCCGCCGCGCCGTGCGGATGCTGCCCGTGAAGCTGATCTTATCCACGTCCATGTGTACCGCCAGCGCGTCGCCGGCCGTTTGGCCGTAGCCCGTCACCACGTTCAGCACGCCATCCGGCAGCCCCGCCTCCTTGCAATATTCGGCCAGCTTCAGCGCGGTCAGCGGAGTCCATTCCGAGGGCTTCAGCACCACCGAGCAGCCGCAGGCCAGCGCCGGTGCCACTTTCCACGCGGCGATCTGCAGCGGATAATTCCACGGCACGATGCCGCCCACCACGCCCACCGGCTCGCGCAGCGTGTAGTTCAGAAATGGGCCATCCACCGGAATGGTCTCGCCGTACATTTTGCGCACCCAGCCGGCGTAATAGCGAAACGCGTCGATGGCCGGAGCGGCATCCGCGCCGCCCGCTTCGCGCACGGTCTTGCCATTCTCCAGGGATTCGAGCACGGCCAGTTCTTCGCGGTGCTTCAGCAGGATTTCGGAGATGTCCCAAAGAATCTTTTCCTTCTTCGACGGGTCCATGCCGCGCCAGCTCTTGCGCTCAAAACTGGCGCGCGCGGCGGCCACGGCGCGGTCTACGTCGCAGCCCTGGCCATCGGGGACGGTGGTCAGCAACTCTCCGGTCGCCGGGTTGACGACATCGATGGTGCGCCCGTCGGCGGCATCTTCCCACCCGCCATTGATGAACAACTTGCCTGGATGCAGACGTGGTTTGATCTCTTCGGATGCGGTCATTTGAATTATTCTCTCGCGCCAGTCTTTATTGTAAACGTGGCGCAGGCGCCCCGCCTGCCGCGCTGGCACTCCTGCCAGCGCTGGGGAGCGCAGCTCGCCTCACATTCTGCCGGACCCGTGGGGCGGCCAACATTGCCCGCCCCACCTGCGGCCTCTAGCCTGCTGAGCGGCAGTGGAGTCACACATGAACTCCGCTGGTGAGCCGGCCGGCTGAAGCCCGCCCCCCATTCCCGGTTTGCGGCATAATGGATGACGCTGGGGAGACACATGGGGAAACTAAACCTGCTTGTGGCGGGCGTAGCATTAACCGCGGCGGCTCTGCACGCGCAAGAACTCGGAAACATCGATTTCCCGACATCCGGCGCGGCAGCCGCGCAGCCGAAGTTCATCGAAGGCGTCAAAGACCTGCACAGCTTCGAATTCGACGAAGCCGCCGATGCATTCCGCCAGGCGCAGCAAATCGATCCGAACTTCGCGCTCGCCTACTGGGGCGAGGCCCTGAGTTACAACCATCCGCTATGGGCGCAACTCGACCTGCCCGCATCCAAGAAAGCGCTCGAGCGGCTGTCCCCGACTCTCGCAGGCCGCCTCGCGAAAGCGCATACGGAGAAGGAGAAGGCTTATCTGGAAGCTGCCGATCAGCTCTTCTACGCCCCAGGAGACAAGCTCGCGCGCGACAATGCCTACTCCGCGAAGATGGCGCAAATGTACGACCGTTGGCCGGACGATCGCGAGGTCGCCATCTTTTACGCAGTCTCGCTGCTCGGCACCGTCCGTCCGGCGGATAAAGGATTCCGGCGCCAGGCGCTGGCCGCTTCCATCGCGCTCAAGGTATATCAAGAAAACCCCAATCATCCCGGCGCCGCGCACTTCATCATTCACGCCTTCGACGATCCCGATCACGCGATCTTGGCGCTGCCCGCCGCGCGTATGTACGCCCGGATCGCGCCGGCCGCGCCGCACGCCCTGCACATGCCGTCGCATATATTCGTCCAGCTCGGCATGTGGCAGGACGTGGTCGATTCGAACATCGTCGCCTACCAAGCCGCGGAGGCGCTGATTGCGCGCATGCACCTGCCGGAAGGGCGCGAGGATTTTCATACGCTGTCCTGGCTGGAGTACGGAAATCTGATGCTTGGAAAGTTCGACGAAGCGCGGAAGAACGTGGATCTCGCTAAGCAGGCTGCCGATCGAAATCCGCGCAACGCCAATCTCGCCCAGCAATATCACACCATGCTGGCGCGCTACATCCTGGAGACCGGCAAGTGGGAGAAGATCCCGCTGGAGCGTTCGACGGAAGGCCCGGCGGTCCACGAAGGGATGCCCGGGATGCCCGGGATGCCGTACTCGGGGGAAGGCGCATGGGTCTTCATCGCCGGGCTAAGCGCCGCCAAACTGGGCGACGCGGACCAGGCCGAGCGGGCTCGCGCCAGCCTTACGGCGATGCGGCAAGGTGTGGAATCGAGCGGCGACGCCTACGCCGCGAAACCGCTCGCGATTATGGAGAACGAGGTCGCCGCGGCTGCCGCGTTGGCGCGTGGGCAAAAGTCCGAGGCCGTGCGCCTCGCTAAGCAGGCGGCCGATATCGAATCGACACTGGCCGCGCCGTCGGGGCCGCCGGACCCGATCAAGCCGGCGCTGGAGTTTTACGGCGAGGTATTGTTGGACGCGGGACGGACGGCCGAGGCAGTCACGGCGTTCGAACAGGCGTTGTTGCGAACACCCAAACGGAGCCCGTCAGTCGCAGGACTTGCGCGCGCTACCGCGGAAAGGTAAATATGATCGCGAAGCTGTTTTGCAGTCTGGTTCTGGTAGGCGGATACGCGTCCGCCATCGAGCGGGGCGAGGAAATCCGCCTTTGGTCGAATGGCGCGCCCGGGTCGGAAGGAGAAACCGCGGCCGAAGTCTTCGATTCGTCGCCCAATTCCAAGCTGCCCAAACGATTCACGGTGGTGCACTACCCATCCATCTATGTTTTCCTGCCCCCTGAAAAAGCCAACGGAATGGCGATGGTGGTCGCGCCGGGCGGCGGACATTCGCAACTCGTGATCGACAAAGAGGGCTGGGAAATCGCCGATTGGCTGAACCGCAACGGCATCGCGGCTTTCGTGCTGAAGTACCGGCTGGCGCGCGCGCCGGGTTCGCACTACACCGTCGATCGCGACGCCCTGGGCGACGCCACGCGGGCCGTGCGCACGGTGCGCAGCCGCGCCGCGGAGTGGGGCGTCGACCCCGCGCGCATCGGCTTCATGGGATTCTCGGCCGGCGGCGAACTGGCCGCGATGATGGAGACGCGCTTCGATGCGGGCAACCCCGGTGCCGCCGATCCTGTGGAACGCGCCGGCTCCCGCCCCGATTTCACAGCCTCCATCTATCCCGGATTCAAGCCCGGATCGATCACCGTACCCAAAGACGCGCCACCGGCGTTTCTGATGTGTACCGATGAGGACCGCGCGCATGTGGTGACCACCGTCAACTTCTATCTGGATCTGGAGAAGCAGGGAGTGCCCACGGAAATGCATATCTATGCCAGCGGACCGCACGGCGTGGGAATGCGGCCCTCGCACCTGCCAGTAGCCACCTGGCCGGAACGTCTGCGGGACTGGATGGTGGATCGGAAGCTGTTAAAAGAGTAGTTGTCCGTTTTATCGGCGTGTATCTGCGTGCATCGGCGGTTCAAGTTTTTGTGCTCTCCACCGGCGGGCGCGTCTTCCACCGGCGATGAATCCACAGCCACTGATCCGGGTATTCGCGGATCACGGCTTCCAATTGGCGGTGCAGCGCGCGCGTGTCCGCCTCCGCGTCGCCCGTGATCTCGATGGGCGGATAAAACCGCAGCACGTACTGGCGCTCGCTCTCGATCCACAGCGCGAAGCCTGGAATCACGGCCGCGCCGCTATGCGCCGCCAGCTTGGCGAAGCCGGTTCCGGCGCAAGCGGGCACGCCGAAGAAGTCCACGAACGTGCCTTCTTCGAGCGACGCGTTCTGGTCCACCAGGATACCAACGGCCTGGTTCTCGCCGAGGGCTTTCAGTATGCCGCGCGCGTACTCCCTCTTCCCGATCAGCCGGTTGCCCGACCCCATCCGCCGCCCTTCCACCAGCGCGTCGATCTTGGGATTGTCGAGCGGCCGGACTACCACGTACATGGGCGCGGCCATCCAGGCATGCGCGAACGCGCTCAGCTCCCAATTGCCCAAATGCGCGGTAGCGAACAAGACGCCGCGGCCGCGCTCGCGGGCCTCTTCGAAATGCTCGAAACCTTCGTAGCGGATCCACTGCCCCACGTTCTGGCGGCCGATGCGCGGAAATCGCGCGAAGGTCACCAGCAGCCGCGCGATCGAGCGGAACACGCCGTCGGCGATACGCTGGTGCGCGCGCCGGTCGAGCTCCGGCAGGGCCATCGCCAGGTTGCTCAGGGCTGTGCGGCGCAGGCGCGGCAACGCCAGATCAAGCAGCCCCGTGTACCTCCGCGCCAGCCAGTTCGCCGCCGGCAGCGGCGTCCAAGCCAGCGAGCCGGCCACCGCCAGCGCCATCCAGTATTCGAGCGTGTCGCGCACAGCCGAGCGGCGTCGCATGAACCGCCATTGTACCCGTGGCGCAGGCACGCCTGCCCGGCACGCCTGCCTGCCGCGCCGCGCCAACAGCCCTTCTCTACGATTCGTAGACCCAGCGGCCGCCCACCATCGTCCGCTCGATGGGAATCTCGATCAGCGACATCGGATCGACGCGCAAAGGATCGCGGCCCAGCACCACCATGTCGGCCAGTTTGCCAGCCGTGATGCGGCCCTTCCGATTCTCCTCGAATGAAGCATACGCGCCGTTCTGGGTGCCCACCCGCACCGCCTCCTCCACCGTCACTCGCTGGCGCGCTCCCCACACCGTGCCGTGGCTGCCGGTGCGCGTGACTTCCGATCGCAGCACCATCATCGGCTCGAAGGGACCGGAGCGTCTATAATACCGGAGAAACGAGCCCGCCGGGCGCCCTGGACTGGCCTGCAGGGTGCTAAGGCAGTTCGAGAGCCACCTTGATGGCTTCCCCTATCCTATCCAGCGATGTCCGGCTAAGTGCACCGAGTGGCGGATACAGCGCCTTTGTCTTTTCGATGGTGGTGACCTTGTCGCACTTGACCCACGAATCGCGGTCCAGACCTCCCTCACCTGCCCGGAGGAGCGGACGCAGGCGAAAGGCGTTGTGCTCGACTGTGGAGATCGGCACTATGCAAACGTCCAGCGCATGGCGATTCAGCGTGTCGGAAGAAATCACGAGCGCCGGCCGCTCCTTGTCGAGCCCAAAGAGGCAGATCTCGCCTCGTCTGGGAAACCAACCGGGCGGAGCGTTGATTCTACGCTGGGACATCAGTCTCGTGCCAAGGACTCCAGGGCGGCGGACTCGAATGCGCGGCGTTCAGCCCGGTCTTCCGGCGCGGACTTGTAGAAAGTCGCGGCTTCCCGCTCGAACGCCGCCCGCCGCTCCAGATCCAGCGCCAGACGCAAGAGCCGGTTCACCCGCTCACTTTGGGACAGCGCTCCCCGCGTGCGTTTGACCTCCGCAAGGATTTCGCAGTCCAGCGAAAAACTTTGTGTGGTTCTTGCCGCTGTTCGCATATCTATTGGCAATCCTATCAGGAAACATCATAGCACGAGGGTGGCGTGGTCACGGCAGGAACTTCTTGACGTACTGCCGGTCGCGCGCCCGTGCCAAGAAACGTTACGGCCATCACTTCGATAGCTGGTACGGGAAAAGCGGACGCCCCGTGATGGATTGCCTTGGATTGCTCCCGGCCATTGCCGATGATATATTTGTGTCCATGACCTTGCCTTCTCCAGCTCTGGCTCACCTGGGTATGCGCCGTTGGCTAGATATGACTTTTCTCGCCCTCGCGGCGGCCGCCATAGTCACCACGGCGCTAATTTGGCAGAGGCCCTTGACAGCCCAGCGCGCTAGCGGCGACCAAGCGAAACAGAAGGCCGCATCGCAGGATGACCCCGAGTCACGCCTCGCACAGAGAATCACAACCGATGAAACTGAGGTGAAACTTCTTGAGTCACGCATCCAAGTGGCCAAGCAACTCGTTGACAATGAAAAGGAGCGCCTGGCCTCGCTAGACAATTCTTCCCGCCTCTTGATGTCCATTGCCACCGTCTTCGCGATCCTACTTGGCTTCGCGGCCCGGAAGACCCTGGAGGACCAACGGAAGGCCGCGGGCGAGGGTCTTAAACTGCAGTTGCAGCTGTTCGACCAACAATTCGCCAAGCCATAGCAGAGTACAAGAGGGACGCGCAGGCTGCGATGCGCGAGGTCGCTGGACTGCGAAAGGAGGTGGAAAGGGACTTTCCAATGTTTGGGCGGATTCAGACCAATTTCCGCAACATTCTCTACGCACTTGAGGGCGCTTGCGCGAACCTAGAGCCTCGCGATGACAGCTATCAGAAGCTGAACTGGGAAACCAAACAGAAGATTCTCCTCTACGAGAGCGTCGTTGCCACGTCTTTGTTGCTCGATGCTCGCGAGTACGACGAGCAACTCTCGGAAATATATCGCTTGCTAGGCATATTCTACGGTTCGCGTCACGCTGGGGCGCAGGCGGAGGGCTGCACGGCTAACGCGGGCGACCTCGACCGTGCACGGTTCTATTTCGATCATTCGATCGATT
>Ga0302324_100004333_pt1 | contig 31451 bp, 35 predicted proteins | sample Palsa_T0_1_FD_201949 | JGI IMG/M metagenome (GOLD analysis project Ga0302324, IMG submission 201949) | Peat permafrost microbial communities from Stordalen Mire near Abisko, Sweden - Palsa_T0_1 | ecosystem: Environmental > Terrestrial > Soil > Palsa > Peat permafrost | place: Sweden: Abisko... | reverse complement strand
CCGCCGCCGATACCGATCGCCTGGCACTGTACGCCAACGTCGCGGCGCGACTGGCACAGCGCGCGACGCTGCTGGATGACCGGGTCGGACTGCTGGTCTACGCCGATCGCCCGCTGGCGGCGCTGGCGCCCGGCCGCGGTGTTGCCGCCCTCAGCAGGCTGCGCGCCTGCCTGGCCGAGATCGCGGTGCAGCCGGGCGATTCCAATCCGGCGCTCGCCGCGATGCGCATACGCTCGCTGGTGCGCCAGCGCAGCCTGATCGTCATGCTCACCGACCTTGACGATGGCGCAGCTTCCGGGCAGCTGCGCGCCGCGGTGCGGCTGTTGCTGCCCAAACACCTGCCGTTCATTGCGGCGGTGACCAGCGAACGTGTCGCGGCGCTGGCGGGCGCTGCCGCCGGGCAAGTGCTGGACGTGTATCGCTCACTGGCGGCGCAGGAGTATCGGCATGGGCTGGCAGCGAACCTCGCCACGCTGCGCGCACTGGGCGTGGCGGCGGTGTCGGCCGCGCCGGCCGAGCTCGATCAGGCGGTGCTTGCGGCCTACAGGAGTTTTCGCCAGCGCCGTCGGGTGTGAGAAGAGGGCGGCCGCCCATGGGGTGAGTAATCGAGATAGAAACCGGTAATATGTTGGTTATTATCTAGTTTCATAATAGATGGTAACCACTTATGCTCTTCAGTGTTGCGCAATTACCCGATGAGTACCTACGGGTCGTGGAGCGTATTGATGAAATGCGCCTTCGGCTGAGGTTTCTATTGCTTCAGCAACCGAGGCGATGGAGCGGCCTGTTGCGGCGTTCGGAATTCGCTCGTGCCATCCAAGGATCCAACAGCATCGAGGGCTATCACGTCACCGTAGATGATGCAGTCGCTGCGGTGGCGGGGGAAGAGCCGCTGATCGACGAACGCACGGAGCCATGGCTTGCCGTGCGTGGCTATCGGGAGGCGATGACCTACGTATTGCAGCTCGCCGGCGATGCCCATTTCGCCCACCACGAGACCATGCTTCGAAGCCTTCATTACATGATGCTGAGCTACGATCTGGGCAAGCATCCAGGTCGCTGGCGACCGGGAGTCATCTATGTGCGCCGCGATCCGACCAGACAGATCGTCTACGAAGGCCCGGATGCGGCGCTGGTACCGGGATTGATGGATGAATTGATGGCTTCGCTCAATGCAGTGAGCCCATTGCCGATCATGGTTCGCGCGGCACTTGCACACCTGAACCTCGTCATGATTCATCCGTTCTCAGATGGCAACGGATGCATGGCGCGCGCGCTACAGACGCTGGTGCTCGCCCGCGAAGGCATTCTCGACCCGCACTATTCCAGCATCGAGGAATATCTCGGACGCAATACGCCGGCGTACTACCAGGTGCTCGCGGACGTCGGGCAGGGGTCCTGGCACGCGGAACGCGACCCATTGCCGTGGGTAAAGTTCTGCCTGACGGCTCACTTCCGTCAGGCCGAAACCTTGCTGCGGCGTTCTCAGGAAGCGGCGCGTCTTTGGTCGGAGCTGGAGATGGAGGTCAAGCGGCGTGGATTGCAGGAACGCATGATGCTTGCACTCCACGATGCCGCGTTTGGGTACCGCGTCCGAAACGCAACTTATAGGAAAGCCGCGGACGTCTCTGACGCCGTAGCAAGCCGCGATCTGGGGATATTGGTGAGCGCCGGATTGCTGTTGGCACGGGGCGAGAAACGAGGACGGTTCTACGTCGCTGGCGAATGGCTCAAACAGCAAAAAGCGGAAACGAGCCTGCCCAAGCTGGCGAGTGATCCGTTTACCGGAGAACACGTTCGCGAGGAACGAGTGCCGTATATCGCCCCCGCAGCAATCTGAGCCGCGGAGTCTAAGCGTCGGTAGCGATCATTAACGCAACAAGGCAGACCCATAATGAGCCAATCCTCAGCGCACTTGCTGCTCACGCCGGAGACGCGACTGACGTGTCCACATTGTGAACGAGAGTTCGCGCTGGCAGACGGGTTCGCGCGCAAGGCCCTTGAAGGCGTGGAGCAGGCGAGCGCAGCCGCCCTCGCCAGGCTTCGCGAACAAGAGCGCGCGGGTGCCGATCGACACGCTCAGAGAATTGCGGCGGAGCGCGATGCCGCCCATGCCCAGGCTCTGAGCGAGGTACGCGCGCTGACGGTCCAGTCGTTGGCACCGCAAATCGACGCGCTCAAGGCACAGCTGAGCGCGAGCGAAGCAAAGATCGCGCACATGGATGCGCGCGAAGCCGCCCTGGTGGCCCGGGAGCGGGGTATCGAGACACGGATCGGGGAAGTCGCGGCGACGCGCGCCGCAGAGCTCGTGGCGAACGAGCGACAGGCCTATGAAAGGCGGCTCGCCGAGCAGACCTTGAGGTTGCAGGCGTTCCAGGCGGGACAGGCTGAGCGCGATTCGATAGTGCGGATGCAGGAGCAGGAAAGGTCAACGCTGGAGAAGGCAGAACTGCAAAAGAAGATTGATGATATGGCTGCGAAGCTTGCGGAAGCCCAGGCCAAGGCGAGCCAGGGCTCCCAACAGTTGCAGGGTGAGGTGCTGGAGCTCGCCATCGAGGAGGGGCTTCGACGATCATTTCCTCTCGATACGATTGAAGAGGTGAAGAAGGGACAGCGAGGCGGGGATGTGCTGCAGCACGTTGTGACCCGTACTGGTCAGGCCGCGGGGATCATTCTTTGGGAAACCAAGCGCGCCAAGGACTGGAGCCCACAGTGGATTGCGAAGCTCAGAGACGACATGCGCGGCTGCGGAGCGGAGGTTGGCGTTCTGATCACGATGCCGACAGCTATTCCGAAAGAGTGGCAGCCAGGGCAGCTGTTTGCACTCCATGAAGAGGTGTGGGTCACGCTTTGGACGCCCGCGCTGCAACTGGCGACAGCGCTTCGCGCTGCATTAGTCGATATATACAAACAAAAGGTTATTTCTGCTGGCAAGGGCGAACACATGGAGGCGGTATACGACTACCTGACGTCGCCGCAATTCGCTCAAAAGCTTAAGGCTGTCTATGGGGCATTCAGCAAAATGCGCGAGGAGCTCGAAAGCGAACGCAACAGCACGCTGCAGCGATGGGCGCGGCGCGAAAAGCAGTTGCAGGGTGGGATGGCAGAGCTGCTCGGAATTGCTGGCGAGCTGCAGGGATTAGCGCACCACGGGATGGCGGCGTTGGAGATGGAATTACATCACGACCGGCTAGCTCATGATCCTTGAGGCGGTCCGCCCTGCGCGCGCAGCGGGATGCCCGCGTAGCTAGCCGGGCGCGCGCAGCGGGCGGCGCGGAAACAGCCGCCCGCCCAGCCACAGCAGCATCAGCAGCCAGTAGCCGAAGCCGATGATCGCGCGTGCTGCCAACGACACGCTCGGATCGGGCGACACAAAGCCTTCGATCAGTCCGCAGCCGATCAGCAGCAGCGCACAGGCGATCAGCACGCGAGCGACGCGGCCGGCCGCCTGTTGGAACGATTCGCGCCGTGTCGGCGCGCTCGGGCGTATCAGCGATTCCCCGAGTGCGGTGCCCGCCGCCGCCGAGATGCAGATCACCGACAGTTCCACCGGGCCGTGCGCCAGCGCAAATTTCAGCAACTCGCCATCGAGGCCGAACTGGTGCGTGAAGGCGAACAGCGCCCCGAGCATCAGGCCGTTGACCGCGATGATGTAGAAGGCACCGAGGCCGAAGAAGATGCCGGCGCAGAACGCGAACAGGCTGACGACGATGTTGTTGGACAGAATGCGCACCGAGACGATCGAGGCGGGCGCGATATTGAGCATCCCTTCGGTCCACAGCCGCCCGTGTTCGACCGCATCGATCATCTTCGGGCTTGCGACCAGCGCGATCAGCTCGGGATAAACCGATACCAGCCACGAACCGGCGGCAGCGGCGGCGAACAGCAACAAGGCCAGCCACAGGATGGTCGGGCGCAGTGACCCGACGATAACCGGGATGTCATCGCGCAGCAGCCGCAGCAGGCTGGTGCCGGTCTGGCGTTCCGATCGGTCAATGCCGGTGTGGGCAGCGACATACATGGCCTCGAGCGCGGCGGTGGCGCGACTGCCGGGCAGCAGGCGGCGCGCGCTGACCAGGTCGCGCGCCAGCGCGCGGTAACGCTCGATGTAGCGTTGCGCCGTGTCGACGTCCAGCTGCCGCGGCCGCGCGGCCGACTGGGCCAGCCATTCGCTCCATAGCTGCGCACGCGATGTCATCCAGGCGCTGGCCGTGCGGGCGGCCGATGCCGGGCTGGCGCCAATTGTAGGGCCGGCGGCCGTTGCACTGCGGGCGTCAGTTTCAGGGTTGGCGGCGTTCATCAGCGATCGACGCGGCCGCTGTCGAGCAGCTGGCGCAGGCGGCGCGACAGTTCGGCATCCGTGAGGCCTGCGAGTTGCACGGCCGGTGTCGAAGGATCGGCGCGCGCCAGGATCGAACGCGCCAGTTCATCGCGCCGGGCGATGTCGAGCGCCGCCCAGCGCTCGAGCAGATCGTGCATCAACTCCACCAGCACCGGCGGCAAGCCACTGTGCGCGACCATCGACCCGAGCTGCGCCAGCGTCTTTGCGGCCGATTCGGAATCGAGTACCAGCAGCGTTCCGGCAGCCAGATCGCCGATGCGCACCCGCTGCTCGGTGATCAGGCAGCTTCCCAGTCCAAGCAGGTAAAAAACCGGCAGCGAGTCCAACAGCCGGAAGATATTGCGGATCAGCAGTGCGCCGGCGCCCGGCGTGCCGCCCTGGCGCGTCACGATGCGTACGCCGGCGCGACGCTTGCCAGGTGTGCGGCCGCGCAGCACTACTTCCAGCACCGGGTGATAGAGCAGATAGATGCCGATCGCCGGCGCCACCGCGGAGATCCCGAGCGCCCTTGGCGTCGCCGTCATCGACGGCAGTGCCACACCGAAGGCCTTGACCAGCAGCCAGGCGCCGCACAACCACGCCAGTGCCAGCAGCAGCCGGATATGCCAGTCGATGATGAACGCATAGCTGCGGCTGCCGACGCCGGCGATGTCGAGTGCGACATCGACGCCGGTAAATCCTGAGATCCGCAGTTGCTCGCTAGCGCTGATAAGTGCTGACCAGCTGGCCCCTGCCGATCACGTGACCCTGCATGGCCTTCCTGATTTGCCGCTCGCTCGCCGCGATCGGAAGATCAGGCTTGACGTCGAGAGTGTACAGCGTGAACACATAGTGGTGCGGAATATGGTTGTCCGGGCAGGGGCCGCCGTAGCCGAAGTCATTGACGCCCTTGCTTCCCTGGCGCGAGCCGTCGGCGAGTTGCTGTTGCTGCGGTGGAATGCCTTCAGGCAATTCGTGCGCATTGCCTGGCAGATCGTACATGAGCCAGTGTGCGTACAGGTGCCGCCTCAGACGACCAACGATGGAGTCACGGTCGTTCATGATCAGCACATAGCTTTGTGTGCCCGGCGGGGGAGCGGTCCATGACAGCGCCGGCGATAGGCCATCGCCGTCGCAGGTGTATTTCTTCGGGATGATATCGTCGGCGATACTGGAACTGCTCAGCGTGATCACCGCGGCGGTTCCCTGCTCCTCCGCAGGCGGCGCACAGCCGATCGCGCCCAGCATCGCGAGCACCGCAAGCAGAGCGACGCCGACCCATGCACCGGGAGGACCATGATTCGCTTTCATGCGCGGATCATCCCAGATCAAGCGCGGCTTGTCAGTCAGCCTTGGTAAACCAGGGAATGAACCGGCTGGTGGTACGCTGATACTCCCGATAGGCGTCGCCGCGGCTCTCGAGCGAGTGCTTCTCGGTCAGCGGAATGCCGGTGACGTTCAGGAGAATGTAGAGCATCAGCAGCGGGCAGACCAGCGTGATCCAGCCATGGGGCGAATCCAGGGCGGCGAGGAAAAATCCCCACCACACGATCGACTCGAAGAAGTAGTTCGGATGGCGCGAATAGCGCCACAGCCCGACGTTCACGATCGCGGCCCGGTTGGCTGGATTATTCTTGAAGTGCTGCGCCTGCCAGTCCGCCAGCGCCTCCCCGGCGGTGGCGATCAGCGCCAGCGACAGGCCGCACAGCTCATAGAATCCAAGCCCATGGCGCGGATTGAGCGCGGCCAGCAGGAACGGCAGCGAGAACACCACCGCGATTAGCGCCTGCAGCTCGAAGAACAGCAGAAAACGGCCCGGCCCGGGCCAGCGCTCGCGCAGCGTTCGATAGCGCTTGTCTTCCTGCGGGTGATGGCGCCGGACGCGGATCAGGATATACAGCCCGAGCCTCAGGCTCCATGCCGCGCCGACAACCGTGAAGGCGAATTTTCGCAGCGTGTCGCCTGCGCCCAGCAGTGCGTAGATCGGCGCCAGCACGGCTACGCTGAGCGACCAGGCGACATCCAGGAAGCCGTAGTTGTGGAGCCGCACGCTGTAGATCCATACCAGCGCGAAGCCAATCACCGCGACACCGGTGCCGATCAGGAGCAGCAGCATCAGGGTGCGGACGCGGCTGGAGCTGCGCGTTGCGGCACCTTTGCAAACTTCGCCGGGTCGTAGCCCTGGGCGGCAAGCCTTTGCACAATGCCCTGATAGGTCGGTTCATCCAGCGTCTTCGAGCGCGCCATGATCCAGCCGTAGTTGCGCGACGGATGGCCGACGGCGACCCACTGATAATTCGGATCGAGATCGAGAATCAGATACTTCACCGAGATGACGCCGAAGAACCGCACCTTCCAGACCGCGTTGCTGGTCTTGTCTTGCACCGTCGCTAGCGCTGTCGCCTTGCGTTCGAGCGGTGCATCGAAGGATTTCTTGCGACACTGGAACCAGTTGTCGATCCTGCCGTCCGCGCGCAGCGCGTAACTCTCGATCGAGTCGTAGCAACCCTTTTCGGCGAAATACGGAATGTTCGCGATCACGAACCAGTCGCCCATGTAGCGCGGCAGGTCCACCTGCGGCACGGTTTGTAGAGGCTGCTTCATCGATGCGCATCCCAATGTCAGGCCGGCGAGGGCAACAATCACTGCTGGTCGAAACAAGGCGTTGACTCCGTGGTTGAACCCGGCGCAATTGTAAACTTGGCGCTATCGTGGACCGCGCCACCTCGTTTGCAGCCACGGCCGCCGCGCCAGTCGGCGTAAGACAATGCCGCTAAAACCAGGCGCACTCAAGCTGGCGGCGGGTGATGCCGGGTCGGCCTGATCCTACGGGATACAGCGGGTTTCGACGAGCGAATTTGCACCATTGGTGCCAACGGATCCCCACCCGTTGAGCGCTAAATGCACCGTGCGACACAAGGAGCGATATGAAAGCTGTTCGCCTGTACGAATATGGCGGCCCTGAAAATCTGAAATATGAGGACAATGTTCCAGAGCCTGCACTGCGCGACAACCTGGTGCTGATCGAGGCGGCGGCCGCGAGCGTTAACCCGGTTGATTGGAAGATCCGGTCGGGCGCAAGGCAAAAGGACTTTCCCCTGACGCTGCCGGCCATCCTCGGCAAGGACGTCAGTGGGATCGTGCGCGCGGTGGGCAAGAGCGTTCGTACCTTCAAGGCGGGCGATCGCGTGTTGGCGGTAGCCGAGGCGACCTACGCCGAGCTCGTTGTCGTCGACGCCTCCGTGCTCACTCATCTGCCTGAGGGGGTGGACCTGGTCGATGCGGCGGCGATTCCTCTCGTCGCTCTGACGGGCGATCAGTTGGTGACTCTGGCGGCTCGTGCCCAGCGCGGGCAGACCGTGCTTGTCAGCGGGGCGCTCGGCAGCGTCGGCCGCGCTGCCGTGCACAGCGCGATCAAGCTGGGCGCGCGCGTGATTGCCGGCGTGCGCGCACGCCAACTGCCACAGGCGCGCGCGCTCGGGGTCGCGGACATCGTGGCCATTGATGACGATAATGCCATCGCGAATCTTGCGATGGTGGATGCCGTTGCCGACACGGTGGGCGGTGAGACCGCGGCAAAACTGTTCGCACGAGTGAAGAATGGCGGCAATTTTGGCTACGCCTCCGTGCTTCCCGCCGGAGTGGCAGAGAGCAATAGCGCGGTCAAAGTCACGCGTGTGTTTGCGCGTCCCGATGCCTCGAAGGTGCGGGAGTTTGCGGACGACATTCGCGACAATAAATTTGTGCTGCCCATCAGCCGCCGCCTGGCGCTGCGCGATGCGGGCGAAGCGCAGGCCTTGGGGGAAAAAGGCGGCGCTGCAGGCAAGCTTATCCTGCTGAGCCGCAATCACTATTGATCGGGACTTGCCGCATTGATCGAGACTTGCCGCGCTCCATGCCATGGAACTGCGTGCGCTTATTGAAGTTCAGTCGTCTGCGCTGTAACACCCCGGGGGTTAAAAAAAACCCCGCGATGCGGGGTTTTAATTTTCTCACACGACACAGGTCTGTCCGGGTGCGCAGTCCAAATGTTGGCAGACTTCAGTGCCTGGCCAAAAGGCCCGTCCCAAAATTGCGGGACCGGCGCGTTAGTTCGCGCTCAAGGACACTCGCGACAGGCTCAAAAAGTGGCTTGCCGCAGTCTGTGCGCACCCCGACAGCCTGGGTTTCTCACATCAGAGTGAAGCAGAAACACGTGCTGTCCGATTTTTGCTGCAACAACTGGTGTCGCCGCAACTACATGAGATGATAACTCGGTACCGCGGGCAAGACCATAACGAACCACAGGTTTATTTTACTTATGTCGCCAGGTTGCGACAGCTGCGATGAGACATATTCTGTCAAATGTGGTGTCAACCACACCTCACGCGTTGTCAGAACGCGCTGACGCCAGTCACGGCGCGTGCGATCGTGAGCTGATGAATCGTCTCGGTACCCTCATAGGTGACCACACTTTCCAGGTTCAGCATGTGACGGATCGCGACGTGCTCGATGCTGATGCCGGCGCCGCCCAGCAGATCGCGGCAATCGCGTGCAATCTCCAGCGCCATGCGGCAGTTGTTCCATTTCCCGAGCGAGATCTGCGCGGCGCTGAGCGCCTCGCGCTCCTTGAGTCGCCCCAGTTGCAGGGCCAGCAGCTGCGCCATGCTGAGCTTGCGCACCATCTCGGCCAGCCTGAGCTGAACCGCCTGGGTGTGATCCAGCGGCCGGCCAAACAGCACGCGCTCACCGGCATGATGCAGTGCCTCTGCCAGGCAGGCCTGGGCGGCGCCGATGACGCCCCAGCAAATGCCGAAGCGCGCCTGTGACAGGCACGACAGCGGCGCCCTAATGCCTGCCGCACCCGGCAGTAGCGCGTCCGCCGGCAGCCGCACGTCGTCGAAAAACAGTGCGCCGGTATTCGAGGCGCGCAGGCTGAATTTGTGCTTGATCTCCTCGGTGGTGAAGCCGCGCGTGCCGCGTTCGACCAGGAAGCCGCGCATGCCCTCGGGCGTCTGCGCCCAGACCACGGCCAGATCGGCGATGTGGCCATTGGTGATCCACATCTTCGAGCCGTGCAGCACCCAGCCGTCGCCGTCGCGGCGTGCCGTGGTACGCATGTTGGCGGGATCGGAACCGCCCTGCGGCTCGGTCAGGCCGAAGCAGCCGATCACCTCAGCGCGCGCCATGCGCGGCAGCCACCGCAGCTTCTGCTGCTCGCTGCCATAGGAGTGGATCGGATACATGCACAGGCTCGACTGCACCGACACGAAACTGCGCAACGCGCTGTCGCCGCGCTCCAGTTCGCGGCATATCAGCCCGTAGCTGACCGCACTCAGGCCGGCGCAGCCATAGCCGTGCAGGGTTACGCCGAAGACGCCCAGCTCAGCCAGCGCCGGCAACAGCTCGCGCGCAAACCTGCCGCTCTCGAAGCATTCGCCGATGATCGGCAGCACCTGCTCATCGACCAGGCGCGCCACCGCATCGCGCACCAGCCGTTCATCCTCCGTCAGTTCGCCGTCAAGTCGCAGGAAATCCAGTGCGCTTTCGTTCGATGAGCTCATGGTGGCGACCTACGTTCCCCTACAATTGGTAGATGATGCCCGAAGCGGTGAGAAGATGAGCGGCCGCCGAGTGGTGGCGCAGCCGTTTTGCGGGCTGGCGCTGACCGCAGCGGCGTTGCTCGCGGGCAGCGCCGGCGCCGCCGGGAGCAATGCCGGCAGCGATGCCGATACCGGGGCGCCGGCGGCGGGGGTGAGCCGTCAGCTCGACCGCGCGCGGTCGCTGCTTGAGCTGCGGCTCGCGGTGCTGCCTGCGGACAGCGGTGTGCTGCTGCTGCGCGATCCTGATCGGCTGACGCTGCGTATTCCGTCGCGGCTGCTGTTCGCGTACGACACCCCGGTGCTCTGGCAGCAACAGCCGGCAGCCACCCCGCAGGCTGCCATCCCGGAGGGGCAGGCGCAGGCGCCGGGGCAGGCGCCGGCGCCGCTCGCGATTCCGCTGCTAGCGACCGTGCAGTTGCTGAAGAAATACCGCGCGCTGCGGGCGCAGATCGTCGTGTATACCGACAGCATCGGCGGGGTCAGTGCGAATCAAAGCCTGTCGGATGCGCGCGCGCAGGCGGTCTACCAGGTGCTGACAGCGGCCGGCATTGCGCCCGATCGGCTACAGCAGCACGGTGCTGGTGCCGCCACCATGGTGGCGGGCAACCAGACGCCGCAGGCACGGATCGAGAATCGACGCGTCGAGATCGAGTTCAGGCCGGAGCCGGCAGCAGCGCCTTGAGACGCGTCATCGCGCCGGCCTCGATCTGGCGGATGCGCTCCGCCGACACGCCGTACTCGGCGGCCAGTTCATGCAGCGTGGCCTTATCGTCGGTCATCCAGCGCCGCTGAAGGATGGTACGACTGCGGTCGTCGAGCCGGTTCATCGCCGCCGACAGCTGTTCGTGCGATGAACTGCTCCACTCTTCGGCCTCGACCTGTTCGGCCGGATCGGCATCGGCCGCCGGCAGGTAGGCCGCCGGGCCATAGCTCTCCTCGTCCTCGTTCTCCGGGCCCACATCGAACGACAGGTCACGCGCCGACAGCCGCCGCTCCATCTCGGTGACCTCGGCCGGCGTCACACCCAGATCCCTGGCCACTGCGCGCGTTTCGTCCGCGCTCAGCCAGGCCAGGTTCGGCTTCATGCGTCGCAGATTGAAGAACAGCTTGCGCTGCGCCTTGGTGGTGGCGACCTTCACCAGCCGCCAGTTGCGCAGCACGTATTCATGAATCTCGGCGCGGATCCAGTGCACGGCGAACGACACCAGGCGCACGCCGACGTTCGGGTCGAAGCGCTTGACGGCTTTCATGAGCCCGATGTTGCCCTCCTGGACCAGATCGTTCATCGGCAGGCCATAGCCGCTGTAGCCGCGCGCAATGTGCACCACGAAGCGCAGGTGCGAGAGCACCAGCTCACGCGCCGCACCCAGATCATCGTCGCGGCGAAAGCGCAGCGCGAGCTCCTGTTCCTGCTCGCGACTGAGCACAGGTATACGGCTCACCCGATCCAGGTAAGCATCGAAACTGCCAATAGGGCCAGCCAGTCCGAAGGCGGCGGGTTGGGCGATCAGCGCAGTTTGGGGGTTAGTCACTCCGCGATCCTCCTTATCTGTTAGGTGCCTATATTAGCACTCTGGAGGCCAGAGTGCTAAGCCCACGGGCAGCCGGGACGGCGACCCGAATCACAAAATCTGCCCTTAAAGTTCAAGGGGTTATAGGGTGCCATGAGGACAGCGGTGGGCGCTGTCTCGAGGGATTGGACAACGCTGGGGGACCGGGGTTCAAACCGATCGCGGCTCGATGCGCGACAGCTGCCGGGAGGCGGCAATCCAGGCGCCTAGCCAGCCCAGGACCATGCCGCCGAGCAGCAGGGTGCTCAGATCCGGCAGCGTCGGCCCGGCCAACCGGAACGCGCTGCCATAGGCCGCCGCCAACCGCAGCGCCGCGGGTGCCAGGCTCGCCTGCGCGATGGCCACCAGGCCCCAGCCAACCAATCCGGCCAGCCCGCCATAGCATACGCCGGCATACAGGAACGGCCGCCGGACGAAACCGTTGGTGCCGCCCACCAGTTTGGTGACTTCGATCTCCTCGCGGCGGTTGAGGATCTCAAGCCGGATGGTATTGCCGATCACGGCGATCACGCCGGCCGCCAGCAGCAGCGCCGCGATCAGCGTCACCCGGCGCAGCAGATCGAGGATCGCGCCCAGGCGCATTACCCAGTCGCGATCGAGCTGCACCGAGTCAACCTCGGGCCATGCCAGCAGGTAACTGCGCAGCGCGTCGAGCTGGGATGGCGAGGCGGCGTCGGGAGTCGGGCGCAGCGTCAGCACGTTGGGCAGCGGATTGTCGGGCAGTGAATCAAGCGCCGCGCCGAAGCCCGACTGGGCACGAAACTCCGCCAACGCCTCGCTGGCGGTGATCAGGGTGGCGCTGGCGACGCCGCTGCGCTCGGCGGCGATCCGCGTCAGCTGGCGCGCCTTGGCCTCTGCAACCTCGGGCTTGAAGTAGACCGACAGTCCGACCGCTTCGGAGAAGTCCCCGGTCGCGTCGCGCACGTTGCGCACCAGCACATCGAGCGCCAGCGGCAGTGCGAGTGCCAGCCCCATCACCGACACCGTCAGCACCGTGGCCAGTCCATGGCGTGCCAGGTGGCCGGTGGTGGAGACCAACGCGTGGCCGTGGCGCGCGCTCCAGTTCGAGACGCTAGCCATCGACGTGGCCATCGACGTGGCCATCGACGTGGCCATCGACGTGGGCCGCCGGCGTGCCCAGGCGTCCATCGTCGAGCTCGATCTCGCGCAGCCGCGAGGCGCGCACCAGCGGCAGATCATGGGTCGCCACAACCACGGTGACGCCCACATCACTGAAGCGTCGAAACAGGCCCATGACCTCCGCGGCCAGCGTCGCATCGAGGTTGCCGGTGGGCTCATCGGCCAGCAGCAACGGCGGCTTGCTGACGATCGCGCGCGCGATGCACACACGCTGCTGCTCGCCGACCGACAGCTCCAGCGGCGCCACGCGCTCCTTGCCGAGCAGCCCGACCTGGTCGAGCGCGGCGCGCACGCGCTTTTCGATGTCGCGGAACGCGCTGTCGGCGACGATCAGCGGCAGCGCCACGTTGTCGAACACCGGGCGATCCATCAGCAGACGGTGATCCTGAAACACCACACCGAGCCCGCGGCGGAATTGCGGCACGCGCCGCAATGGCAGCCGCGTGGTGTTATCGCCGTTGACGGTGACCTGGCCGCGCGTCGGGCGCTCGAGCAGCGCGATCAGCTTGAGCACGCTGCTCTTGCCGGCGCCGGAGCGGCCGGTCAGGAATACCATCTCGCCGGCGCCGACCTCGAAGCTGAGGTCGGTGAGCGCCTCGCGCCCATTGGGGTAGCGCTTGCTGACGCGCTCGAAGCGGATCACGAGGCCTCGGCCCCAAGCGCGGCCACGCCGCTGCCGCCGCGCTCATCAGCGGCGCCGTCCACCAGCGCGGCAGCGAACGCCCGCGCGTTGAAAGTGCCGAAATCTTCGGCCTTTTCGCCCACGCCGATGAAGCGGATCGGCAGCTTGAGCGCGCGCGAGATCGCCACCACGATGCCGCCGCGCGCGGTGCCGTCGAGTTTGGTGAGCACCAGGCCGGTGACGCCGAGCGCGGCATGAAACTGCTGCGCCTGCGCCAGCGCGTTCTGCCCCTGGTTGGCGTCGAGCACCAGCAGTACTTCGTGCGGCGCCTGCGGCATGACGCGCGCGATCACGCGCTTGACCTTCCTGAGCTCGTCCATCAGGTGTGTCTGGTTGTGCAGGCGGCCGGCGGTGTCGGCCAGCAACACGTCCACGCCGCGCGCCTGCGCGGACTTCAGCGCATCGAAGATCACCGCGCCCGGATCAGCTCCGGTCTGCTGCGCGCTGAACAGCGCGCCGGTACGCTCGGCCCAGATATGCAGCTGCTCGATCGCGGCGGCGCGAAAGGTATCGCCGGCGGCAAGCATCACCGAGAGCTGCTGCGCACGCAGTTCGCGCGCCAGTTTGCCGATGCTGGTGGTCTTGCCCGAGCCGTTGACGCCGACGATCAACACCACGAACGGTCTGACGCCAGGCTCGATGCGCAGCGGCTGCTCGCACGGCGCGAGCAGCCCGGTCAACTGATCGCGCAGCGCCTGCAGCAGCGCCTCGACGTCATCGAGCTCGCGGCGAGCTACCCGCCGTGTCAGATCGGCCAGGATCTCGTTGGTTGCCTCGACCCCGACATCGGCGCCCAGCAGCCGTGCCTCCAGCTCCTCGAGCACCGCGGCGTCGATCCTGCGTCCACGCAGTGCCGTGCGCAGGTCGCGGGCGATGGAGGCGCCGCCGGCGTTGAGGCGCGCCCTGAGGCGGGCTAGAAACCCCTGAGGCTCATCCGGGTTCATGGTCTGCGATTGTCGCACGTCGCGCACGCCTTGGGCTTGCGCCTGCGGTACGCTTGTCGCCATGGCAGCCAGGCGCGCTCCGCCGCGAAAAAGTTCCACGCACCAAGTGCGCGGCCGGCAGCAGCGCGTGCTGCGCATCATCGCCGGCCAGTGGCGCGGCAAGACATTTCGTTTCCCGGAAGCAGACATCCGGCCGACGCCGGATCGCGTGCGCGAGACGCTGTTCAACTGGCTGCAGGGCAGGGTGGCAGGCGCGCATTGCCTGGACCTGTACGCCGGTTCCGGCGCGCTCGGGCTGGAAGCGCTGTCGCGCGGCGCAGCCTCGGTGGTGTTCGTCGAGCATCAGCGCGCCGCGGTCGACGCGCTGCGCGCGCTATTGCGTGACTGGCAGGCGAGCCACGCCACGGTGGTGCGCGATGAGGCGCAGCATTACCTGGCGGCGCTGCGCGCGCCGCATGTAGCGGCGGGCGCTGCGGGCGCTGCGGGCGCTGCGGGCGGCGAGGGCGGCGAGGGCGGCGAGGGCGGGGGTGGCAACGGCGAACGTGGCTTCGACCTGGTGTTCCTGGATCCGCCCTATGATTCCGGCGAACTGCCGGCGGCGGCGGCGGCACTTGCGCGCAGTGGACTCAAGCCGGACGCTCGCATTTATGTCGAACAACACGCCGTGCGGCAGCAGGCGCTGCCGGTGTCGTGGCGCGAACTGCGCACGGGTAAGGCCGGTGAGGTCAGGTATCATCTGTTTGCGCCATAAGCATAGTGAGTCACGGCCAGGGGCGGGAACAGGATGAGATCGACTGCGGTGTATCCGGGGACCTTCGACCCACTGACGCGCGGCCACGAGGATATCGCGCGCCGCGCGGCCAGCATCTTCGGTCGGGTGGTGATCGCGGTGGCCGCAAACCCGAACAAGGCGCCGATGTTCAATGTCGAGGAGCGGGTCGAAATGGCGCGTGCGGTGCTGTCCGATCTCAACAACGTAGAGATTGTAGGCTATTCCGGCCTGACGGTGGACTTCGCTCGCGAGCATGACCTGGCAGTGATCGTGCGCGGCCTGCGCGCAGTGTCGGACTTCGAATTCGAGTTCCAGCTGGCCAGCATGGGCCGGCACCTGCAGCCTGACGTGGAAACCGTGTTCATGGTGCCGAAGGAGAAATTCACCTTTATTTCCTCCACGCTGGTGCGCGAGGTCGCGATCCTGGGCGGCGACGTCAGCCCGTTCGTGCATCCGCTGGTGCAAGCGGCGTTCAAGCGCAGGCTGGCGCGCAAGATGTAACTGGCGCGCAACAGGTCAGTTGCGGCACAGACGGTGGTCAGGGCGACGGGCGCACCGCCTGCAGCTCGTTCCAGTTACCGGACAGCTGGGCGTTGGGGTTGAAGTTCGGATCATCGCTCATGATGTATTCGTTGTTTCCGTTCAGCCAGGCGTGGCCGTACTGGTTGCTCAGTTCCATGGTCTGGCCGGTCGAGGGATCGCGATACGTCTGCACGTTGCGAATGCCCTGGTCCGCGTCGACAAAGCCCTGGCGCGACACGCGCGCGGAATTGGCGCTCATCTGCCGGTAGGTTTGCGTGATGTCGTTCTGCAGGTCGGCATTGATCTGGTCCATCTTCGCCCAGGTCTTCGCCCAGAGCTCGTAGTTGTTGGCTATGATCCTGTTCGCAAAGGCGCTGAGTGCAGGCGTGGGCCTGGCGGACGTCAACATGACCCGCAGCAGCTTGTCATTGCCCGCAAGTTTTCCCTTCGGCGCGCTGAACGCCGTCAGGTCGATGGCGTGCAGGTCATACAGATAACCTCGGCCCACCCGATAAGTGCGCATCACCACGGCGGCGGTGCACCAGGCTTCCGTCGGACCGTTGTCTGTCGGTATTTCGACGTGGGCGCGGATCGCGTCCGTGCGCGCGCCGTTGTTAGCGGTGTCGCTGGGGCCCAGCCCCAGTTGCTGGCGCGCCAACTCGTTGAGTTCAGGGTAGGGATCGATCGAGACCAGTGTCGTACCGCTGGGCAGCAGCGCCATCAGGTGCTCGCGGAAAAACTGCTCCGCGGTCAGCGGCTTCGATACCGGACAGAACTTGCCAGCCCCGTCGCGCGTGCGCCGGTGGGGATCATTGAGCTTCTGCAACTCCTGTGGATCGTCGCTGTATTGCCAGCTGTAGTTGGGAATGCCTCGAAACACGGTAGTTCCATCCGCGCTCTTGGCCTCCGAAAAGATCGCAAACATGTCGCATAGGCAGCCGCTCTGGCTGCCGTTGGGCCGCAGTTCGCCCTTCAATTCCCAGGTGGTGGGGATCAGCATTTCGACGATGGGTTGCGGCTGCGCGTTCGGTGCGTCACTGGCGATGCCCATGATCTGCGCCTTCTTCATGCGCAGGTAGGAGCCGGGGGCAGCGTCGCTCGCCGCAAGGGTTCCTGTGGGTGCCGACGATTTTTTGGAAGGCGCGCTGGCGGAACGCGGGGCACTGGGCGGCGCGGCACTGGGCGGCGCGGCGCTGGCGGCGGGCGGGGAGCTGGGCAACGGCGCGCTGGCGGAAGGCGGACTACCTGGCGGCGGGGCGCTCGGTGAAGTGGGCGCCGGATTGCCGCCGCTCATGGCCGCGGCCTGTTGGGCGGCCTGCTTGCACTTATCCGACACCGCGTCCTTGTGTTCCTTCAGACAGGCGAGTATCCGGCCGCCGCCGGGTTGCACGCCGGCACAGAGTCGTTGGACGTCGTCGGTGCAACCGGCGCGGAAGACTGCCGCCGCGGCGGCTTCATCCGCATGAGCATAAGAAATGCTGCAAGCGACACCGCAGAGCACGAGCAACACCAGCGTTTTAGTTTTCATTGAAGTCCTTCCCCCTGAGAGAGTCTCCCATAGTCAGTAGCTGAGCGCGACGCCCTCGCGGCGCGGATCGGCGCCGCCCTCGTAGCTGCCATCGGCACGCACCAGCACGCCGGTCAGTCCCGACTCCTCGTATTGCACCGGCCTTGGATCCAGGCCATGCGCGATCATGCCGTTCAGCACCTCAGGTGCGAACTTCGGACTCTCGGCGGTGAAGTGATCGCCGTGCGCGATCAGGTTCGGCAGGCTGATTGCTGCCTGCATGCTCATGTGCCAGTCGAGTGTGCCGATCAACGTCTTGAGCACGTAGGCAATGATCGCAGGTCCACCGGCGGAACCGGTGGCCGCGACGAAATGGCCGTCGTGATCAAACACGATCATGGGCGACATCGCCGAGCGCGGCCGCTTGCCGGGGCCGGGCGCATTGGCCGCGGGCGCGCCATTCGCATCCAGCGGCGAGAAACTGAAGTCGGTCAGCTGATTGTTGAGAAAAAAGCCGTCTACCATGCGGCCGGAGCCGAAGATGCTCTCGACCGTCGTGGTCATTGAAAGCACGTTACCGGCCTCATCGACAATGACCAGGTGCGTGGTGCCGCCGGGCTCGGCGGTGTGATCGGGGCCGTAGCGCCTGGCGCCCGGCGGCTGGCCGGCCCGCGGCGGCAGAGCGGCGACATGGGTGCCGATCAGCGCGGCGCGTGACTGGATATACGCGGGGTCGAGCAGGCCGGCGAGCGGCACGTCGATCACCGCCGGATCAGCGACGTAGCGGTCGCGATCGGCGTACATGAGCCTCAGGGCTTCAGCGAACTCGACCCAGCCGACCGGATCATCGGCTGAGCGCGCCGCGATGTCGGTATGCGACAGCAGCAGCAGCGCCTGCAGCACGCCGATGCCGCCGGCCGGCGGTGGCGGTGCGCACACGCGATACTGCTGCCAGTCGTGGCACAGCGCCGGCGTCTCGATCGGTCGGTAGCGCGCGAAATCGGCCAGCGACAGCGTGCCGGGAAGATCGCCCTGGTGCACGCGGTTGACGATGTCCTGCGCGAGTTTGCCCCTGTACAGCGCGCCCGCACCCCCATCGGCCAGCAGCCGCAGTGTCTCGGCGTAAGCGGGATTGCGCAGCAGATCACCGCTCCTGTAGCGCGAGCCATCGTCCTTGGTGAAGTAGCGCACCGCGTCCGGCGCCGAGGCCTGCAGCGCGCGGCTGGTAATCATACCGGCCAGGCGCGGACTGACCGTGAAGCCGTCGGTCGCGAGCCGTTGCGCGTCGGCGAACAGTGCGCGCCACGCGAGCTTGCCGTGCTCATGCTGCAGCAGGCCCAGCGCCGCGATCGCGCCGGGAACCCCGGTCGAGCGGCCGCTGAGTACCGCGGTCTCGAATGGCAGCGGACGACCGTCGGCTGCCAGGAACAGGTCGGCGCTCGCACCCGCCGGCGCGGTCTCGCGGCCGTTGTAGGCCAGCACCTGGTTCTTCTTCGCATCGTAGTAGGTGATAAAGGCGCCCCCGCACACGCCTGAGCTCTGCGGTTCCACCAGGCCGAGTACTGCCTGCATCGCCACCGCCGCGTCGGCGGCCGAGCCGCCGGCCTGAAGGATTCGCATGCCGGCCTGTGCGGCCAGCGGATTGGCGGCGACGACGATCGCGTGGAGCGCCCGTGTGCTCGCGGCAGGTGCACTGGCGGGCGGCGGGGCGTTGCTGCGGCAGGCGTTCATGCTCAGCAGCACGGCGAGCGCTGCTGCGGCGACGAACAGCACACGGTCAGGCGTAGCACGGTCAGACTGCATCATGATGGCGCCAGCAGCCGCGATCAGGCGGCAGTGTCAGTGAGGGAAAAAAAACTATAACACCGACGGCGGCAATGGCGACGTACACTCTGAAACCATGCGTTGTTCTGTTGCTGCCTCGCTGACCGGCACCTGGGTGCCGGTGGCGGCGGACGTTTCCGGGCGGCCGTTGCCGGTGGCGCAGCTGCGCGTGGCGCGGCTGGTCATCGAGCGCGACAGCTATTCGATCGTCGATCACGCCGCGCAGGTGGTGGACAGCGGCGCGCTGCAGCTGGACGAGTCCGCTATTCCGTGCGCGCTCGATATCGTTGGCATGCTCGGACCGCATGCCGGCAAGCGCCTGCGGGCGATCATCGATCTGGATGGCGATCGGCTGTGCGTCTGCTACGACCTGGAGTGTGGCACCCGGCCCGCGAGCATGCGGCCGGAGGTCGATCAGCTGCTGCTGTCGATCACTTATGTGCGCGACGCGGGCGGGGCTTCTTCTTCGGCGTCGTCCTGACTCGCTTCTTCACCACCGGCTGCAGCGCGATGCGCGGAGGACGTGCGGTGCGCGGCAGCAGCTTGACGCGAGCCAGATCGCTCGCGCGCCACAGGTACCAGGCTGCGAGGCTGCGATAGGGCTTCCAGCGCTCGCCGAATTGCGCCAGCGCGCGCGGCCTGGGCATGCCGGAGAGCCGATACGCCAGGCGAAAGCCATTGCGCACGCCGAAGTCGCCGACCGGCAACACGTCGGGCCGCTGCAGCTGGAACATCAGCATCATCTCGACGGTCCAGCGGCCGATGCCGCGTACCTCGGTAATCCGTGCAATGATTTCAATATCAGACAGCGTGTCCAGTTCAGACCTCTCGGGTACAAGGCCGCTCAAGGTCTTGGCCGCCAGGTCCTTGAGCGCGGCGATCTTGGCGAACGAAAAGCCGGTGGCGCGCAGCCGCGTATCCGTCGTGTCGAGCACCTGCTGTGGCAACGGAAAGGCGCCGGCGCTGCCGCAGGCTTCCACGAATCGCGCCAGGATGCGTTCCGCCGCTACGCCGTGCAACTGCTGGTGGGCGATGGCGCGCGCCAGCGACTGGAATGGCGGGTGGTCGGGTAGCGGTTCGGGGCGGTAGCGGCCGGCCGCTGCGATCAAGCCAGCCATGATCGGATCGGCGCGGAGAATTCTATACGCGGCGCGCGTCGTGCTCGTGCCCAACATGCAGTCGCCCGGTTTACACCTGGCAGCTGGGGCAGTAATAGGTCGAACGCTGCCCCTGCCGGATGCGCCGTACCACGGTGCGGCAGACCCGGCACGGTTTACCGGCGCGCTCGTAGATATAGAGGCGCTGGCGGAAGTAACCCGGATTGCCGTCGGTGCCGACGTAGTCGCGCAGCGTGGTACCGCCGGCGCGAATGGCGGCGTTGAGCGCGGCGCGCACCGAGCGCACCAGGCGCGCGCAGTCGGCACGCGACAGGCGGCGCGCACCGCGACGCGGACTGATGCGGGCGCGGAACAGCGCTTCGCTGGCGTAGATGTTGCCGACGCCGGTGACCAGGCGGCCGTTCATCAGCACCTGCTTGATGGCGACACGGCGCCCGCGTGTGACGCGGTGCAGGTAATCGGCATCGAACTTGGATTCCAGCGGCTCGGGCGCCAGCGCGCGCAGCAGCGGGTGCTGGTCTGGATCTTCGCTGGTGAAATGCAGGCTGCCGAAGCGGCGCGGATCGTTGAACCTCAGGGCCATGCCTGACTCGAGCAGCAGATCAAACTGATCGTGCTTCAGCCGCGTGGTCGCGGCGGCCAGCACCCGCAGGCTGCCGGACATGCCGAGGTGCAGGATCAGTGTGCCGCGCTCGAGCCGCAGCAGCAGATACTTGGCGCGTCGTTCCACCGCGACGATGTGCTGGCCCGCGACCTGCGCGGGCATCTGTGGGTCGACCGGCCAGCGCAGCCGGTGGTCGTAGATACGCAGTTCCCGGATGCGCAGACCGCTCGCCTCACGCTCGATGCCGCGCCGCGTGGATTCGACCTCGGGGAGTTCGGGCATCCCGGCATGTTATCAGCGGTCGGTGCGGCGCTGCCGAGCGCGGCGCCGGCGCTACTTGATCTTGGTCTCTTTGTAGGCGACGTGCTTGCGCACCACCGGATCGAACTTGCGCACTTCCATCTTGTCGGGGTGAAGACGTTTGTTTTTCATCGCGACGTAGAAATGGCCGGTTCCGGCAGAGGACAGCAGTTTCACTTTTTCACGCATGGCTTGGTCCTCAGATCTTCTCGCCGCGGGCGCGCAGGTCGGCGAGCACGGCTTCCAGGCCGTTCTTCTCGATCGTGCGCATGGCGTTGGTCGATACGCGCAGCGTGACCCAGCGCTTCTCGGCTTCGAGCCAGAAACGCTGCGTGTGCAGGTTCGGCAGGAAGCGCCGCCGACGCTTATTGTTCGCGTGCGACACGGTATTGCCCGTGATGGGGCGCTTGCCGGTGATCTGACAGACGCGGGACATGAGCTTCACCTTGCGAAATCAATGAGTTAACAGGGTAACGCCCACGCTCGGTACGGGCGAAAGGGGCGCTTTATAGCAGTCAGCGGGGCTCTCGCGCAAGCCGGCGGTCCTTGAAATCCTGCTGCTGCTCTAACGGCGAGCGCTGGAACAGTACCAGGGCTACTCCGACCAGCACCAGGATCCCCGAGAGTATCGCAGCTGGCGTGATGTTCTCGCCGAGCACGACGGCGCCCAGGGCGAGGGCGATCACCGGGTTCACCAGTGCGTAGGTGGTCACTTTCTGTGCCGGCACGTGTGCCACCAGGAATGAATAGCAATTGACCGCCACCAGGCTGCCGAACACCACCAGGTAGGCCACCGCCAGCATCGACTGCAGGGAAATGCGCGCGGGCACGAACCCGGCCCATTCCCGATCGATGACGGACATCAGCAGCTGGAATGCGGCGCCAGCCAGCATCTGCAGGCAGACGAAGTTCATGACGCGAGTGGCGCCGACATAGCGCCGCTGCAGCAGCGTCCCGGCGCTCCAGCCCAGTTCCGCAATCAGCACCGAGATGACGTGCAGCGGTCGGACCGTGCCTGAGAACGAATGTGTATGGCTCGTCAGTACCACGATGCCCGCCAGCCCGATCGCCACGCCGAGCGCCGACTGTGACGAGGGCGCGCGTCTGGAGAAGAACAGCCAGTCCAGGATCAGCGTTGACACCGGCAGCGCACCGACGAACAGCGCGGCGATGCCCGAGGGCAACCCCTGCTGCGACCAGATCACGAAACCGTTGCCGATGCCGCTCATCAGCACGCCGACCAGGATGCAGCCGCCGATGTGCAGGCCCGAGAACGGGCGCGGCGCGCGCGCGCGCAGCCATGCGTACATCAACCCGCCGGCGATCGCGAATCGAAGCGCGCCGCTGATGAACGGCGGAATGGTGCGGATCACGATCGCGAGCGCGACAAAGGTCGTGCCCCAGATGATGTAGATGCCGGCGAAGGCCAGCAGGATCTGCGTCAGTGGCGGCGTCGGCTGCCTCGGTGTCGAGGTCATGCCGCCATTATAAGGAGGGCGGCAGGTTACATAAGACCACGTTCGGCGAAATATGGAGTGCTCCCCATAATTCGCCGAATCGGAACTTCTCTGAAATGTGGAGTAGCCGGCCTCGGCGGCTGGTTCTCCCGCGCCTGTGCGCGGGAGAACTCCACATAGTTGTCTATAGCCTGCGCAGCCAGCCGACCAGATCGGCGCCGTCGAGCAGCAGGCGCCCGCCGGGCGGGGGTGCGACGGCGTCCGGAAACGCCTGCGCCAGAGCCCGTCGTTTGAGATCAATGTCAGCACGGGCGTAACGCATGGTGGTATTGAGTCCGGCGTGACCCAGCCACTGACTGATGGTGGCGAAGTCAACCCCGGACTTGAGCAGCGCCACGGCGGTGCTGTGGCGAATCGAGTGTGGATGCAGGCTCTTTGCTCGCAATGACGGGGCGAGCCTTGAGGCCTTTTTCACATAGCGCCGTAGCAGATAGCGAACGCCGTAGCGGGTCAGCGGCTGGCCGCGGGCATTGGTGAACACGAGTGGTGAGGGCGATTCGACGGCATTGACTGACCGTTCGGTAATCAGATCACGCAGCAGCCGTGCCGTGGCGGGCCAAAGTGGGCAGACTCTCACCTTGCGACCCTTGCCGAGCAGCCGCACCTGCGGGGGAGCCTCGAGGCGTATGTCGGCGACGCGCACATCGAGGGCTTCCTGGACCCGGGCGCCGGTGTTGAACATGAAGGCGAAGAGCGCATAGTCGCGCCGACCCAGGCTCCGCGAGCGGTCGATGCTCTTCAGGAGTGCATCGAGCTCGCTTCGATCGAGGTACTCGATCGGTGCCTCGACGGCTCCACGCTTGAAGGGCATGCCGATGATGCGCTGGAGTGTACCGAGGTGCTCGGGGCGCTGCGAGGCGAGGTACCGTGCGAAGACATGGATCGCACCCAGCCGGGCGTTGCGTGTCGCGATGCCGTTGGACCGCTCGGCTTCGAGCGCCGCAAGAAAGCGCGTGACGCGCTCGACGGTGAGGTCCGGTACGCCCAGGCGGTCCACCGTCGTGCGTCGCTCGCGCGCCGTGAAGCGCAGGAAGAGCAGCAGTGCGTCGCGATAGCTACGGATCGTGTGGGGGCTCAAGCCGCGCTGAGCGGGTAGGAAATCGTCGAAGAATGCGACCAGGTCGCGACCTAAGGCCGTGGGGCCTGAGCGGCTCATGCGGCACCTCCTTCGATCAGATCTCCACAGGCCTTGGAGAAGCGGTCGCTGGCGAGCGCTACCACCGCCGGCATGAAGCGCAGGTAATAGGCCGTCGACGCGATCGACACATGGCCCATGTACATGGCGAGCTTGGGGGCTCGGACTGCACGTCGTGGCCTTCCTCGTACCAGCGGCGCACCGCTGCGACCGCAAAGGCGTGCCGGAAGTCGTGGACGCGCGGCACCCGTGGTGCCTTGCTCCAAATACCCGAGCGACGCATCACGTCGCGCACCGCGTTACCGAGCCCTCCGGGCGTGTAGCCGTGCGCAGTACGGCTGCAGAGCAGTGCGTTGTGCGCCGCCCGAGGAACAAACGCCGCCCTGACACGCAGGTACGCGCGCAACTCCCGGGTGGCGCTTGGCGAGAGGGGCACCCAGCGGGACTTGTGGAACTTCGAGACCTGGATGCGCAAGACGCCCTTCTGGGCATCGGCATCCTCCAGGCGAAGTCGGGCGACTTCGCCGCGCCGAAGACCCGCCGTGTACATCAGCACGATCGCAAGTCTGTGAGCCGCTCGAAACAGGGGACGATCCCCGCCCGGGCGCCGGCGGCCGGCGAAGGCGAGCAGGCGGCGGACCTGATCCGGCTCGATCGGCGTGGGCAACGCATACGGCCGATGTCGGCCGAAGCTCCAGCGCTGCGGCAGAAAGCATCGGCCCTCACGGCGTCGGCGGTAGAGGCAAAACCGATAGACCATCATCCCCCAGTCGAGCTGCGTGTTGTGCGTGCAGTGACGCAGCCGGCGGTGCCAGGCGGCGAAGCTCGTTGCGGTGAGGTCGGCGTGCCCGGCGCGCGAAAGATAGGCTCGCAGGCGGCGCAGTACGTACTCATCGAGCCGTGAGGCCCGACCCAGGGCGTGACGACTGGCGATGAACCTCTTCATAGCGGTATCGAAGTGTTGCAACCGGGCTGAGTCAGACATGGCGCCCTCCGACCCGGGTGGGAACGGCAAGCGCCACGCCCCGCAGCATGGCGACGTCGAGTCGCAGGTAGGCGCTGGTGCCGTAGAAGCTGTGATGCCCGAGGACATCGCCGATCGCCTTCATGCCCACGCCGCGACCCAGCAGGCGCATCGCGAACGTGTGTCGAAGCCGATACACGTGCTTGCGACAGTCGGGTAGCCCCGCCTCGCGCATGCGCTTGCGAAAGATGTCCCCGACACTCGTGCGTTCGAGCGGGATGAACGGGCAGCGCGCTCGCAGGAAGAGCATCGGCGAGTCGCTCGCGCCATCGCGGCGCCCGTGTTGCAGGTAATCGCGCAGCAGTCGCACCGTGCGTGGGTCGAGCGGCAGCGTCAGGGGCGAGCGCGTCTTCGCCTGAAACACCTGCAGCAGGCTTCGCTCCCAGTCGATCGACTCGAGGCGCAGGGTCACGACCTCGATGGGGCGTAGACCGTAATAGGCCATCAGATGCAGGATGCACAGGTCGCGCCAGCCGGCACGGCCGGTGCGGTCGATCGAGCGCAGCAGCCGCAGCACGCTCGGCCACGGCAGCGCCCGCGGCGGCAGCTCGTCGCGGTAGGTTCGCGGCGTATCGAGCCCGTCGAGGCGCTCGCGCACCAGGCCCGCATCGTGGGCATAGCGAAGGAACGCCCGCAGGTGCGCGACCTCATGCTGCAGGCTGTGGCGTGAAACGCGGCGCGAACGCTCAAGGATGAAACCCTCGACGTCATCGCGGGAAAGGCTCTCGAGTGCACGACGTCGACTGCGAATAGAGGTGAGCAGCCCGCGCAGTGTGAGTCCGTGATGACGGCGCGCCGAGACGGATAGACCACGCACGTCGGTGAGGTACTGGTCATAGCGGCGGATGAGAGCGTCAGAGGGTGTCTGCGGCTCAGGCACCAGGCGTGACTGCGCACGCAAATAGCGGGTGTAGACCCGTCGGGTACCGGCGAAGTAGAAGAAGCGCGAACGGGGGCGACGTTCGCGGCCAAAGACGGCGAGAAGATCGGCGTCGCGCAGCATCGGTGGTGCGCCGCCCGGGGAGAGCCGCGGCATGACGAACAGCAGCCGCCGGATGTGGCAATCGATGATGTAGTCGGTGTAGCGCTCGGCGCGCATCCAGCTGATGAAGCCCTCCACCTCACCCGCTGCCGGCGACGAATCGATCATGCGGCGGGTGCTGTCACGCAATATGACGTTCATGGGTCTCTCCTTGAGGTGGTGGTGATGCAGCGGGAGAAACCCTACGCCTGGGCTTGGCCTGGGCGCTTGACATTACGACATTGATCGAAATATCGTATGACCATGAAAGCCAAAGACGTGATCGCGGCTCTGGGCGCCCTGGCCCATGAGCACCGACTGGCGCTCTACCGGCTGCTGGTCGAGCGGGGACCGGCGGGGCTACCCGCCGGGCACATCGCCACGCGTCTGAAACTGGTGCCGTCCTCCCTGACGTTCCACCTGCAGGCATTGCATCGCGCGGGGCTCATCCAGCAGCGGCGCGAGAGCCGCCAGCTCATCTACAGCGCGGACTTTGATGCCATGAATGACGTGGTGGGCTATCTCACCGAGAACTGTTGTGCCGGGAGCGGAGAGTGTGCTCCGGGGTGCAAACCCGCCCGGGCGATGCCGCCGAAGCGCGCGGCCACGGCCTGAACCAAACCAAACGGGTGATCCATGAAACGACTCCATGTGCATGTCAGCGTGGCGGATCTGCCCGCCTCGATCCGCTTCTACACAACAATCTTCGGCGCCGATCCCTCGGTAACGAAGGCGGACTATGCGAAGTGGATGCTGGAGGATCCCAAGGTGAACTTCGCCATATCAACGCGCCGGCAACCGGTCGGTATCAATCACCTGGGGTTCCAGGTCGAGACTGACGAGGAACTGCACGCGATGCGCACGCAGCTTCAGGCAGCGGACGCCCAGATGATCGAAGAGCGCGAGCAGCCGTGCTGCTACGCGCAATCGGATAAATACTGGGTCACCGATCCCACCGGGATCGCCTGGGAGACCTTCCACACGTTGGGCAGCATCCCGGTCTATGGCGAGGATAGCGCTGTGTTTAATCACGGTGCGTCGACCACACCCGCGGCACCGGGGGCCGGATGCTGCGTGCCAGAGAAGCCGCAGGCCAAGGCGAGTTGCTGCTAGGTGAACCCACGGCCCTACCACGTGCTGTTCCTGTGCACGGGGAACTCGGCGCGCAGCATCCTTGCAGAATCGCTGCTGAATCAGTCAGGTGAAGGGCGCTTCCGAGCGTTCAGCGCCGGCAGTTATCCCAAGGGCGCCGTGCATCCGCTGGCCCTGGAGCTCTTGAAACAGGAGGGGCTACCGATCACCAACCTTCGCAGCAAGAGCTGGGATGAGTATGCGGCGCCGGGTGCGCCGCCGATCGACTTCATCTTTACCGTATGCGACAACGCGGCGGGTGAGGCGTGCCCGGCGTGGCCGGGGAAACCGACGAGTGCACACTGGGGAATCCCCGATCCGGCGGCCGTCGAGGGGAGCGAGCGCGAGCGCCGGCAAGCCTTCCGCAGCGCGTTCGACTCACTCACCGGCCGGATCGCGCGCTTCATTGCCCTTCCCGTAGAAAAGCTCGCACCGAGAGAGCTCAAAGACGCGCTGCAAGAGATCGGACGTACCACGCCATGATGCGGCGGCTTCTGGCCGAGGGGTTGGGCTCACTGCTGCTGGCCGCCACCGTGATCGGCTCGGGCATCATGGCCGAGCGGCTCGCCGACGGGAATCTTGCCCTCGCGCTTATCGCCAACACCGGCGCCACGGTTGCGGTACTCGCGTCCCTGATCGCGCTTCTGGGCCCGGTGAGCGGTGCCCACTTGAACCCGGCGGTCTCGCTCGTCCAGGCGCTTCGAGGAGCGCTTACCTGGCGCGAGGCCGGTGCTTACATGCTCATCCAGGTCGTCGGCTGCTGCGCAGGCGCCGTGCTTGCGCACGCCATGTTCGACCTGCCGCTGATCCAGGCCTCCCTGCACGCGCGCACCGGACTACCGCAGTGGCTCGGGGAAGCCGTAGCGACCTTCGGGCTGCTGATGATCGTGCTGGGCGTGCGCCGCAGCGAGGATGCGCCATGGATGGTGGCGGCCTGGATAGGGGCCGCCTACTGGTTCACCTCATCCACCTCGTTCGCCAATCCCGCCATCACCATTGCCCGCTCGCTCTCGAATACGTTCGCCGGCATCGCGCCGGCACACGTGCCGGGCTTCATCGTCGCGCAGCTCATCGGTGCGCTCGCAGCGATCCCCGTCGCTCGCCTGCTGCAAGCGCCTCCTGCCGCAGAAAACTATGTGGAGTAAACGAGGCGAATAGTGGCTCCGCGCTGCAGAGCCGCTACTACTACTCCACATATTACATAAGTCCACGTTCGGCGAACGACAGGCAGCCGTTGTCGGCAACGATCATGTGATCGAGTACGCGGATGTCGACCAGCTGCAGCGCTTCGCGCAGCCGGCGCGTGACCAGTTCGTCGGCCTGGCTGGGCTCGGCGACGCCGGACGGGTGGTTATGCGCCAGGATGACCGCGGCCGCGTTGCGGGCCAGCGCCTGCTTGACCACCTCGCGCGGATGCACGCTGGCGCCGTCGATGGTGCCGCGAAACAGCTCGTCGAACGCGATCAGCCGGTGCCGGTTATCCAGGTGCAGGCAGCAGAACAATTCGTGCGGGCTATCGCGCAGCCGGCGGATCAGGAAATCGCGCGTCGCCTGCGGCGAGTCGAGCGGCGGACCGGTGCGCAGCGCTTCGGCGTAGTGGCGTCGGGCGAGCTCCACCGCGGCCTGCAGGCGGCAATAGCCTACGGTTCCGAGGCCGGGAGCGGCGGGTGTGCTCAGCGTGGCGGGTGTGCTCAGCGTATGGTGGCGCTGTGCGGACAATAGACCGCGCAGCGACTGATGCCGGCCCAGCAGCGCGCGCGCCGCGGCGACCGCATCCTGGCCGCGACGCCCGGAGCCGCCCACTAGCACAGCCAGCAGTTCGGCGTCCGAGAGCGAGTGCGCGCCATTGGCGAGCAGCTTCTCACGCGGGCGCTCGTTCACCGGCCAGTCCCTGATGCTCATGCGAAAATCACGCGTTGCCCGGCTCCCATTGCTGCAGCCGCATGGTGCAGCGATATGGCGGCGGCGTGCGATCGTCATATCGTGCGCGCATCACTCAAAAGGCCGATAATCGGCGCATGCATGGCAAGAGGATTCTGCTCGGGGTCACCGGCGGTATCGCGGCCTACAAGAGCGCAGATATGGTGCGCCGGCTGATCGAGCACGGCGCCCAGGTGCAGGTGGTGATGACGGCGGCCGCCAGGGAATTTGTTACGCCGACCACGTTCCAGGCACTGTCCGGACGCCCGGTACGTACCGACCTGTGGGATGCCGCGGCCGAAGCGGCGATGGGGCATATCGAGCTGGCGCGCTGGGCGCAGCTGGTGCTGGTGGCCCCGGCCAGCGCCGATTTCCTCGCGCGGCTGGCACACGGACTGGCGGACGATCTGTTGACCACGCTGTGCCTGGCGACCGAGGCCCCGATCGCGGTGGCGCCGGCGATGAACCAGCTGATGTGGCGCAATGCCGCTACGCGCTCCAATGTGGAACTGCTCAGCGCCCGCGGCGTGCGGCTGATCGGGCCGGGCGTCGGCGATCAGGTCTGCGGCGAGCACGGGCCGGGGCGGCTCGTGGAGCCCAACGAAATCGTCGCGCAGATCGCGCCGCTGCTGGCGCCAGCCGGACCGCTCACGGGCCGGCGCGTGCTGCTGACCGCCGGCCCGACGCGCGAATGCATCGACCCGGTGCGCTTCGTCAGCAACCGCAGCTCCGGCAAGATGGGCTTCGCGATGGCGCAGGCGATGCGCGCCGCCGGTGCCGAGGTGGTGCTGGTCAGCGGGCCGGTGTCGCTGCCAACGCCAGCGGGCGTGCGCCGCATCGACGTCGAGAGCGCCGAGCAGATGCACGCCGCCGTGCAGCGCGAACTGCCAGGCACTGCGATCTTCGTCGGCACCGCAGCGGTGGCCGATTACCGCCCCGTGGTCTGCGCGCCGCAGAAGATCAAGAAGAACAGCGAAACGCTGGCACTCGAACTCACCCGCACCACCGATATCCTGTCACAGGTCAGTGGCAGCTCCCCGCGGCCGTTCATGGTGGGGTTTGCAGCCGAGACCAACGCGGTCGAGCATTACGCGCGCGCCAAACTGCTGGCGAAGAACCTGGACCTGATCGCGGCGAATGAAGTCGGCCATACCAAAGCGTTCGACTGCGACGACAATTCGCTGCTGGTGCTGTGGCGCGGCGGCCGGGTGGAGCTGCCGGTGGCGAGCAAGCAGGAGCTGGCGCGGGCGCTCACCGGCGTGATCGTCGAGCAGTACCTGGCACAGCAGGACGGTGCGCAGCACGGCGATGCGCAGCACGGCGATGCCGGCGACGCGCAGCACGGCGATGCGCAGCTTGCGAGTCTCGAGGGCGCTCGGGCATCCTAGTGCATGGATGTTCATAGCCGCCGGGCGCTTCAGGTCCGGATTCTTGATGCGCGCCTGGGCAGCGAATATCCGCTGCCGCAGTACGCCACTGCGGGTTCCGCCGGTTTGGATCTGCGCGCCTGTATCGCCGGCGCGCTGCGGCTTGCGCCGGGACAGGCGGAGCTTATTCCCACCGGTCTGTCGATCCACCTGGCCGATCCGAGCCTTGCGGCCGTGATCCTGCCGCGTTCCGGTCTTGGCCATAAGCACGGCGTGGTGCTCGGCAACCTCGTCGGGCTCATCGACTCGGATTACCAGGGCGCGCTGATGGTGTCGTGCTGGAACCGGGGCGCAGTGCCCTATGAGATTCAGCCGGGCGAGCGCATCGCGCAACTGGTGGTGGTGCCGGTGGTGCAGGTGCAGCTTACGATCGTCAGCGAGTTCGGCGCCAGTGAGCGTGGGGGAGGTGGATTTGGCCACAGCGGCCAGCATTGAGGACAGCGACGGGGATCCCACCGGATTTGGCCACAGCGGCCGACAGTGAGGAGGCGACGGGGATCCACCGGATTTGGCCACAGCGGCCAGCATTAAGCCGGGCGCCGGGCGCCGGGCGCGGGTCGCGGGGCGCGGTCAGGAGCGCCTTTTCGCGGTCAGTTCCCGGAAGCGCTGAATGTCGGACTCGAACTGGGCGCGCAACTCGGTCTGTTCCTGGTGCTTGGTGTCGAGTCCCTTGCGCTGGGTGTGTAACTCGTTAGCGGTGCGCACCAGATCCTCGGCCAGGTCGTCGGGCATGCGGCGCGCGTTGGGATCGCTGCTGTAGGGCTTGAACTGTAGCGCGCGCTCCTGCAAGCCGCCGAGCCGGCTGGCCAGCGATTCTATATAGGTGGACGTCGCCTGCAGCTGGCCGTCGATCTGCGCCAGACGCTCGTCGCGCAAGGCCTCGATGTCCTTGACCGACACGTAGGTGGACAGCAGGGTCTGGTCACGCTGGGCATGCTGCCGCGCAAGTTCCTCGGCCTCGGCCTGCGTGGCGAGCTGCGCGGGGGTCTTGGGTGCGTCGACGTGGCCGACCTCCACGCCCTGGCCGTTGAGTACCGAACGCTCCCGGCCCGCGAATTCCGGCGGTACGCTGTCGCCGTAATGCACTTCGCCCTTGTCGTCGGTCCAGCGATAGGTCTGCGCCGGCGAGCCGGCGGTAGCGCCCGAAGCCGCCGCCGATGGCAGTGCCGGCGCCAGAGCCGTGGTCAGCGCCAACAAGGTCAGGAGGATGTTCCGCCCGCGAAGCATCAGTAGCGGCATTGTCCTCGTCCGAACCGCCGCGGCGCAAGCGGGTTCGCCGCGGCGAAAGCGGGACCGGATCAGGTGTGGTCGACGCCGTATTTGTGCCGGTAGCTTCGCATGGCGGCCAGTTGCTGGGTGCTCGGGGCGCTCGACGGCCGGGTTCCGGGG
>Ga0302324_100004328_pt1 | contig 31467 bp, 34 predicted proteins | sample Palsa_T0_1_FD_201949 | JGI IMG/M metagenome (GOLD analysis project Ga0302324, IMG submission 201949) | Peat permafrost microbial communities from Stordalen Mire near Abisko, Sweden - Palsa_T0_1 | ecosystem: Environmental > Terrestrial > Soil > Palsa > Peat permafrost | place: Sweden: Abisko... | reverse complement strand
GGAGGAGCGACGTCCCAACCGGGAGGAGCGACATCCCAACCGGGAGGAGCGCACCCATCGTCCACTTCGTCGGGCAACGCAGCCGGCGCCAGCCCGACTACCGCACCGTCGGTGAGCGGCGGTGGCCAGTCCGTTTCGACCGGATCTGGTCACGTGACCGCCTCCCCCTCGTGCAGCTACCCCCAGCCCACCATCACCATCGGCAGCGTCGGGGAACAGTCGGGCATAGCCGGGGCGGCGGTCGCTGATGGTCCCCGTGCCGTGGCCGCATGGGTGGCCTACATCAACGCTCACGGCGGGGTGGCCTGCCATCCCCTCAAGTACATCGTGGCCGACGACGGCGGAAGCCCTGCCGAGAACGAGGCCTTGACCGAGCAACTGGTCGACCAGGACCATGTTGTCGCCTTCGTGCAGAACGATGCCCCGCTCGCGGCCGTCGGCAGCGAGTCGTTCCTCGCCTCGCAGGACATCCCGGTCATTGGCAGCGAGGGAGCCGAGCAGTTCTACTACGACCACCCGAACTTCTTCCCGGAGTCGGCGAGTGGCAACGCCCTGGTGTACTCGGTCTTCGCCGGGATGGCCCAGGCTCTGACGCCGAGCCAACGGGCGCACGTCGGGGTGCTCTCGTGCATCGAGGCGGCGGAATGCTCCGTCTACGGCCAGCAGGCCCCAGCCGACACCAAGGAGTTGGGACTGACCCTCGCCTACAACGGCACCGGCTCGTTGAGCGCGCCCAACTTCACGGCCCAGTGCCAGGCTGCCAGGAGCGCCGGGGTCACGGCCTTCCTGCTCGTCCTGGATCCCGACAGCATCCACCGGGCGGCGTCGTCCTGTGCTGGCATCGACTACCACCCGCAACTGGTGACCGCCGGCCAGACGACTACGCCCGACATGTCGAGCGATCCCAACCTCAACGGCCTCGACACCGAGCTCGGCTACGCCCCGTGGACCGCCACCAACATCCCGGAGGTGGCCACGTTCCAACAGGTGATGAGCGAGTACGGGGCCGGCGTCCAGTTGGACGGATCGTCGATCCAGGGTTGGGTCAGCGCCCAGATGTTCCTGGCCGGCACCTCCAAACTGCCGGCCGGGAATGTCAGCAGTGCCCAAATCCTGGCCGGGATGGACAGCATCAAGAACAACGACCTGGGCGGGCTCACCAACGCCCTCACCTTCACTGCCGGCCAGGACGCTCCGGTGGGGATCTGCTGGTTCGAGGTCAAGCTGGACCACGGTTCCTTCTCCAGCCCGAATGACGGTCTGCGGACGTGCCAGGCGTGAGGTGTCTGGCCCGCCGGCGTGCGCTGCGGTGGGCGGCACCGATCGGGGCCGGAGCGATCGCCGTGCTGCTGATGCCCGTTTCGGCCACAGCTCAGGGCGAGCTGACGTCCTTCTCAGGTTCTTCCGACGGCTTCGGCGTCAACCTGACTGTCACGGTGCCAGGGGCGCCGATAACGAATTCGCCGGTGGACAGCGGCGGACCGACGGCTCAAGCCGACCTGACGTCATTTGGCACCAGCGAGGGATACGCGGCCTTCCCCGACCCGGGCCAGACCGTCATTTCCCTTCCCGGTCTGGCGGCAGGGCTGCTTGGTACCGGACTGGCGGGCCTGCCCCCGGTGAGCCTCCCCCAGCTGCCATCGTATCCGTTCTTCGTTCAGTCCGAGGCCGGCACCGAACCCAGCGACCAGCTCGGCGCCGGCCCGTATGGGCTCAGTGCTACCAGCAACGCCTCCGCGAGCGACGCGTCTGCCAATGGTGGTCTACAGGATGATCTCACCGGCGACGCCGCCCTGATCACGTCCGACGCCAGCGTGGCCGTCCAGTCCGACGGCAGCGTGGTGGCCCGAGCTACCTCGGAGATCCAGGGCCTGACGGTGGGGCCGCTCACCGTCGGAGAGGTGCTCTCCACCGCGACCGAGACGGCCTCAGCCGCCGGCGCGCTCACCCCGTCGACGAACCTGGTCCTTTCCGGGTTGCAAGTTGGAGGTCTGCCGGTATCGCTGTCGACGGCCGGGCTCGACCTGCCGGGGCCAAGCCTACCGTTGCCGCTCAACTCCATCCTCGGGTCGCTTCTGACCAGATATGGCCTGACCGCCACCGTGGTCGCAGCCCAGAACTACAAAGGTGAGGTGGTGGCGCCGGCTGTCGAGTTGACCGGTCCGGTCAACGACCTCGGCCTCGGCACCGGTGCGGGCACGTTCACCCTGACGCTCGGCGGAGCGGAGGCGGCCATGCAAGTCGGGGTCGCTCCGCCCGCTGCGCCTCCGGCTTCCGGCACCACTTCGAGTCCGGCGTCTTCGTCTGGTTCGCCAGCCGCGACCACCGTGCCGGGTCGGGCTACCGGCGCCACCGCCACTTCGGTCGCCACCACTACAGCTGCGGCGTCGGTCGCCCCTGGAACCTCGGCTGTACCCGCGGTTGCGGGTGCCGCGTCGACCCCCACGACGGAGCCGGATGATCTGATGCAGTCGTCGGCGCCCGCACCGACGCGGCGGTCGCTGGCCGTCGTGTCGGACCCGCTCGGCTTCGATATCCGGAGCGTGTATCTCGTGTTCGCCGGCGCCGCGATGGTTTCTCTGCTGGCAGCTCAGTTGGTGCGCACCCTAGGAGTGAGGGGACCATGGACATCGTCAAGTGGTTGAGAAACCAATGGGACCGAGCGGCGGCCATCGCCGCGGTCGGGTTCGGCGTCGTGGCCCTGATTCTCGGGTATCTGGGCGTAAGCCGTTCGACCCTCGCCACTCAGCAGATCCCGTACCTGGCGTCGGGCGGCTTGGCTGGCCTCTTCGCCCTGGGGTTGGGTGCCACGCTTTGGCTCTCGGCCGACCTGCGCGACGAATGGCGGAAGCTGGACCTGATCCACAAGGACATCCGCTTGCGCCAGGTCTCCGCGACCAACGGCAGCGGACTGATTGCCGCGTCGAAGCCGCGGGCCCACCGGACGCGGACCGCAGTCGATGGATGAGCTGGATCCCGAGGTCCTGAGCCGGCGCCAGCAGGCGATGTGGCATCCCTGGAAGGCGGATGACATGACGCGGGGCCTTCTCGGCCAACTGGTCGGGTTGGCGATGATGGCGGCTTCGTGGTTTGAGATGAGCAGTCAGGTGACTGTCCGCGGTGAGCTCACCTGGCTCAACCTGGGGGTTGTCGGGCTCCTCGTGTGTGGCGTCAGCAATACCATATGGTTGTTGCAGGGCCGCCGCAACGTCGGCACCGCCCGGGTGTTGGTACTGCCCGACCCTCAGCCACGGAACGACGCAGCGGCGGTGGCCGGCCCGGATGCCCGAGTGGTCGTGAAGGCGCCCGGCGTCACCATGTACCACCGGCCGGGTTGCCCACTCATCGCCGGGAAGCCGACCGTAGCCCGCGGGGCCCGCCATGGCCGCGTGCCCTGCCAGGTCTGCCAGGCGTGAGCGCTCTGCTTCCGTTCCTGGTGGTCGGGGTCGTGACCGGCTCACTGTACGGGCTGGCCGGAGTGGGGCTGGTGTTGACCTACCGGACCTCAGGCGTGTTCAACTTCGGGCACGGGGCCCTCGCCGCGGCCGCGGCCTTCGTCTTTTACGACCTTCACGTCAGCCACGGCTGGCCCTGGCCGGTGGCCGCGTTAGTGGTGCTGGGATTGTTCGCGGCAGTCGGCGCCTTCGTGCTCGAACCGTTGACCCGCGCAGTCATGAACGCCCCCGCCAGCCTGATCGTGACCTTGACCGTCGGTCTGTTTCTGGCCGTCGACGGACTGCTCTTGGTGGTGTACGGCGACGTGACCCGACCCTTCCCGCCGTTCCTTCCCCAGAGCGGGTTCAGCCTCGACGGGGTCTTGATCACCTGGGGCGACGTCATCTCGTCCGCTCTGGTCCTCGTCCTGTCCTTCGGCCTGTATTTGTTCTTGCGCCTCCACCGCCTCGGTGTGGCCATGCGAGCCGTGGTGGATGTGCCCACTCTGGTGGGCCTGACCGGTGAGCGGCCCAGATGGGTGCGGTCGGCCGCCTGGTGCCTGGGCTCGGTGTTCGCGGCATTGTCCGGCATGCTGCTCGGTCCGACCCTAGGTCTCGACGCCACCTTGCTCACCCTGCTCGTCATCCAGGCCTTCGGGGCTTGCGCCATCGGGCTGTTCTCGAGCCTGCCCCTGACCTACTTCGGCGGGATCCTGGTAGGCGTCATCGCGTCAGTAGCCACCAAGTACGCCACCCACGGCCCCATCGGTGGTCTTCCCCCCAGCATCCCGTTCCTGGTTCTCATCGCGGTTCTCCTCGCGGTCCCAGCCAGGCGGCTACCCGGCGGTCCGGCGGTGGTGCGCGGCATCGCCCAACCGGCGCGTCCTGTCAACCGCCAGCACGCCATCCTTTTTGGTGTACCTGCCGCCGTCCTGCTGATCGCGCTCCCGCATCTGGTGGGCGCCTACCTGCCGGTATGGACCGCCGCCCTGACCTATGTGGTCATCTTCGCTTCGCTCGGGTTGCTGGTCTGGACCTCGGGACAGATCTCGCTGTGCCAGATGGCGTTTGTGGCGATCGGCTCGACGACCATGGGCCACTTGACCTCGGACGGGGTGCCATGGTTAGTGGCGCTGGTCCTGGCCGGCCTGGCCACTGTCCCGGTGGGAGCTCTCATTGTCATTCCCGCCATTCGGATGTCGGGTATCTACCTGGCCTTGGCCACGCTCGGGTTCGGGGTCCTCATGCAGGACGTGATATTCCCGTCCTTCCTCATGTTCGGTGGCGGGCTCACCGTCAACGCGACCCGGCCCCGGCTTTGGTTCGTCCACGGAGCCAACGACACCTGGTTCTTCTATGTATGCCTGGCCGTGGCTGCCGTGTGCTGCGCGGCCATGGTCGGCGTGCAGCGGAGTCGCCTGGGACGATTACTGCGCGGCCTGTCCGAAACGCCCACCATGCTCGTTACCAACGGACTCGAGGTGAACATCACTCGGCTCATCGTCTTCTGCGTGTCGTCCTTCTTCGCCGGGATCGGCGGGGCGCTCATGATCTCGCAGTTCTCCGCGGCCAGTGGCTCCGCCTACGGGCCGGTCCAGTCGCTCGTCCTGATCGCCGTCCTGGTCATCTGCGGCACCCGGCTGTTTCGGTCCAGCGCGCTGGCCGCCGTGCTCATTGCCGTGGGGCCCGGGTACCTCACCCGGTTTACCAGCGACCAGCAGACCTTGCTCTTCGGGGTGGCAGCCATGATCGCTTCCTTGGTGCTGGCGTCGTGGTCTGGTCTCGCCGCCTGGGTGGGTCGGTTGGCAGCCGAGTCGTCTTGGCGATCGCAATCGAGCCCCCTTGGGTCGCGGCTTGGTAGCCACGGATGAAAGGGGCGCCGCCTCGACTCAACGATGGATTGGCCGTAGACAACCTCTCGGTCGAATACCAGGGGGTCCCCGCGGCGTCGGGCGTCGAACTGGCGGCTCCGGTTGGTTGCATCACCGGTCTGATCGGGCCCAACGGAGCGGGCAAAACTACGGTCTTCAACGCCATCAGCGGCCTCGTCCGCCCGAGGTCTGGATCCATCCGGCTTTTCGGGGTGGACGCCACCCACTTTTCTGCGAGTCGGCGGGCCCGCTTGGGCTTGGGCCGCACCTTTCAGATCGTAGAGGTGTGTGACCAGATGACCGTTCGGGAGAACGTGGCTCTCGGACTCGAGGCTCGGTTGGTCGGCCGCAACGCCGTGCGTCATCTGAGAGCTGGCCGAGTCGAACGACGTGCGGTGGTGGAGAACACTCTTCGGGCTCTGGAGATGTGCGGGATCGTCGATCTGGCTGCCCAGACCGTGGCCGCCCTCAGTACGGGGCAACGGCGCCTGGTCGAGTTGGCCCGGGTCGTCGCCTGCGGCTTCCGCCTGTTGCTCCTGGACGAGCCGACCAGCGGCCTAGATAGCGGGGAGAGTCACCAGATGGGTGAGATCCTGGCCCAGATCGTGGCCGATCAGGGAGTCGGGGTGCTGCTGGTCGAGCACGACATGCAGTTGGTCATGAGCATCTGCTCCTACCTGTATGTGCTGGACTTCGGCCAGCCGATCTTCGAGGGGACGCCGCGCCAGGTGCAGGCCAGTCCGGAAGTCCGCAGCGCGTACTTGGGGGTGCAGGCGTGAGGTTGGACCTGGACGAGGTGACCGCCGCCTACGGCTCCACGGTCGTCCTGAGGGACATCTCGCTGTCGGTGCCCGAAGGCCAGGTGGTGGCCCTGTTGGGGGCCAATGGCGCCGGCAAGACCTCATTGCTGAAGATCGTTTCGGGCCTGCTCCGACCTCGACGCGGGCGGGTCCTGATCGACGGAGAAGAACTGTCCACGGTGCCGTCCGATGCTCGAGCCAGGCTCGGCGTCTGCCACATAACCGAAGGCCGCAGCATCTTCCCTCACCTAACAGTGGGGGACAACATCAGGCTGTTCGCCCCCAAGCGGGCCAGTCCAGGCGCGGTCGAGGGGGCTCTCGACCGCTTCCCTGCCCTGCGCCCCTGCTTGCCCAGGCCCGCCGGCTCCCTCAGCGGTGGGCAGCAGCAGATGTTGGCGTTGGTACGGGCCTACCTGAGTGAAGCACCGCTGGTGCTGTTCGACGAGATATCGATGGGCCTGGCCCCGGTGGTGGTCGATGAGATCTTCGAGTTCCTGGCCGGCCTGCGACGCGCCGGTCGCAGCCTGCTGGTGGTGGAGCAGTACATACCGAAGGCGCTGGCTCTGGCCGACGTGGTCTACATCCTGGCCAAAGGCCGCCTCGTCTACGCCGGAGAACCCGCGGAGCTCAGCGGTTCCGCGGAGATCATGGATCACTACTTCAACGCAGCAGAAAGCCGGCGTCCACGGGAAGGGATATCCCGGTAACGAACCGGGCCTCGTCGGACGCCAACCAGGCCACGGCGTCGGATATGTCCGACGGCTCTACCCACGGGGTCGGCAGGGAGTGGACGTACCGGAAACCGCTCATGGCGTCGTCCCGGGTGGCATGATCGAGCCCGGGCCGGAACAGGTTGTAGGTGGCTTCGTTGTGGAGCATCTCGGTGTTCACCGATGTCGGGTGCACGCAGTTGACCCGGATTCGCTCGGCCGCCAGTTCGGTCGCGAAGACCTTCATCAGACCTACCACTCCGTGCTTGGCCGCGGTGTAGTGGGCGGTGTGCGCCAGCCCTTTCAGCCCGGCCATGGAGCTGGTGATGATTATCGACCCACCCTGGCGGGCGGCGATCATGTGAGGGACGCAGGCCTTGAGGGTGTGCCACGCCCCGGTCAGGTTGACGGCGATCATGTCCGTCCACGCTTGTTCGCTGAGTTCATGGCCCGGTCCATACGAGACGATCCCGGCGTTGGCGCACACCACATCCAACCGGCCGAAGAGTTCTGAGGCCTCGGCGGCTACCTCTTTTAGCCCTTCGAGATCACGGACATCAGCCCGTTGGCTGAGGATGCGGCGGCCGGTCGCGCTGACGAGCCGCGCCGTCTCCTCGAGGTCGGCCTTGGTCGCGAGGGGATAGGGCACGGTCCCAATATCCTCCAGGGCGTCGACGGCCACGATGTCGGCCCCCTCCTCGGCCAGCCGGACCGCGTGCGATCGGCCTTGGCCTCGCGCCGCGCCAGTGATCAGAGCTACCTTGCCGGCGAGCCGGTTCATGTGGGGATCCCCTTCAGCACGCGGGCGAGGGCAGGACGATCCACCTTGCCGTTGGGCACTCGGGGCAGCGCGTCCACGATCAGAAGGCGGCGGGGACGCTTATACGGCGCCAGCCGACCGGCGACCCGGGCCAGGATGGCTTCCGCCTGATCGCTGGCCTCGGCCACCGCGACCGGTACCTCGCCGAGCCGGTCGTCGGGAACGCCCAGCACCGCCACATCCCGCACCGCCTCATCGACGGCGATGGCCGCCTCTACCTCTTCGGGAACGATGTTGAACCCCCCACAGATGATGATGTTCTTGAGCCTGCCGGTCACGTACAGGTACCCGTCGTCGTCCAGCCGTCCGGTGTCGCCGGTGTGAAGCCACCCGTCGCGGTCAACCGGGCTGACCTCGCCGCCGAGGTATCCCGCGGTCACCGAAGGGGTGCGGACCAGGATCTCCTCGTCGGCTCCGATCCGGATCTCCACCCCGGGCAGCGCCTTGCCTACCGAATCGGGGCGCCGCCTGCCGGCGAGGACATCTTTGACTGGTTCTACGGCGACGCCGCCGAACGCTTCGGTTTGCCCGTAGGCCTGGAGGACGGGCACTCCGAAGCGGACTTCGAACTCCTCTCGAAGCGACGTCGTCAAGGGCGCGGTACCCGACGACACGTAACGCACAGATCCCAGGTCGGCGCCGACTGGTAGGGCGTCGAGCAGCATGCGGATCATGGTCGGGTTGATGGTGAGGTTGTCGATGCGGTGGCGAGTGATGGCCCGATGGCAGGCGAGTGGGACGAACTTGCGCAACAGTACGAAGGGCCGGCCCACATAGAGAGCGAACAGGATCCGGACCACGCCGGCGGTGTGGGACACCGGGTTGGCGATCAGATTCGGGGGCTTGCCGTCGCTCGAGATCGGTGTGGGCCGGGTGTCGCTCCGGAAGGCCGACACCGTCGCCGCCAGGTTGGACCAGCCGCTGCCGTGGGTGAGCAGGACGCCTTTCGGTTCGCCCGTCGATCCGGAGGTGAGAAGGACCAGGGCCTCATCGCCATCGTCTACGGCCGGGACTGAATGCGGCTCGTCGGTCGTCGCGGCGTCTCTCGGCAACCGGGGAACCACCAGCGTTGGGACGCTTCCGGTCGGCGCCTGGCTTTCGACGCCTTGAATGAGGGCGCCGACACCCATCGATCTCACAATTTGGTCGACGTCAGCGCCGGGAGCCGCCGGGTGCACCACCACCGCGGACCCACCCTGAAGCCACACCGCGGTCAGGGCGGCCAGGAACCTCTCGTCGTTGCCCAGCCGTACGATCACCCGGCCGGGACGATCAGGCAGGTGGCGGGAGATTTGGGTCGCCGCGGCGGCTATGGATCCGACGGTCCACGGCCCTTCCTCCTCAACGAACGTCAGTGGGAAGTCCGGTCGCTCGGCGGCCCGCCACCACAGCAGTTTGGACAGCGAACCGGTCGAGGCCATCTCGGTCACGATCCCGCCCACGGACCTTCTTCCGGCACGACCATTCCGTCGAGCAAACCGTGGTCTTCCGGCGGGATCGGGAAGTGAGGCAGGCCGAAAGCGCGCGACGGCAACCGGACCCGCAGCGTTCCGATAGCTGTTTGCTCGTCGCGTTGGTTGGTGCAGGCGACCTCGATTACGACCTCGGGCCAGCCCGGGGCCCGGTCGATGTCGACGACGGAGCCAGTGATCCGGGTGAGGTCGCCGATGGTGTTGAAACCTTTGATGCGGTCGTCGACCGCGACCAGGAGGGCGTCGTCGCCCATCCAATCGGTGACCATCTGCATGATCCACGCGTTGCGAAGCATGCCGTAGTCGTAGGCGCGCGGCGCGCCCACCGACTGGGCAAAGCCGTCGTCCCAGTGAACCCGCATGGCCGAGTCCCAGGCTCCCAACTCGTTCTTGGCGTAGAAGCCGGCCATGCGCTGGCGGTTCTTCCAGTTGAGCCGGTAAGGGAATATCTCGTGCCGCCCGTTGCCCATCAGCCAGGCGATCACGTCGCCGACCACCATCGGACCCCGGTATCGGATACCCAGGTCGGCGTCGGCTCCGTCGAGGGCTTCTAGGTCCTCCAGGTATCTCGGTTCGGCGCCGCGTATCCGCTCTGCGGCGTAGTGTCGGTCGACGAGGGCGAGCTCGTCGTCTGTATAGCGGTGCTGCTCGCGGGCCGCGTGAAGGGTGTCCCGCTTCGCCGCGGTGTCGCGCTCGGTGTGCACGAAGTCGGCGTCCCAGATAGCGATGAGCTCGCCCCGCTCATTCCAGTACACCCGCCGGCGCACGGAGACCGCGGATCGCCCCCCGAAACGGGAGCTTTCCTTCATCTGTACCTCGACGTAGAAGCGCCGGACCCAGATCCGGTCACCTTCGTGCACGGTGTTGAAGTACCGGGTGTGGTCACCGGCCCAGAACATGTGCACCCCGGACAGGGCCCCGCGGCCCCGGCCTCGTAGCTCGGGGGCGTCAGGTAAGTGCGGGGTGAGGCCGGCACCCTCCAAGAATCCGGGTGGGGCGATGACGCCCCCCCACCGGGTGGAGGCGGCGTAGACGGGATCTGTGTACAACGGGTTGTCGTCACCGAACCCGTAGGCGTAATGCCTGATGCCGTCCCGAGTGGCCTCCTCGTTCCACGTCGTCCACCGGTTGTAGGGCCAGTCCACGCCGACCTTCTCCCGGAAACGCTCCACCTCGGCTTCGGTGAGCCGGCCCCGTTCGCTTTTCTGCTCCAGATTCATTTCGTTCTAATCGTTGCATGATTCGCCTATATCTGGCAAGATGTTTTTTGTGGCTCTTCAAGCGCATATGAAGTTGATCTCCACCGACGACCACGTGATCGAACACCCGAGGGTGTGGGAGGACAGATTGCCCCGGGCCGACCTAGAGGTCGGTCCTCGGATTATCGAGATGGTGCCGGCGGGAGCCCCCGAGGGAAGCCGACCGGGCCACGTATGGCTGTACGAGAAGCGCCAGTATCCTCAGATCGCCTTGAACGCGGTGGCCGGGCGCAAGCCCGAAGAGTTCGGACTCGAACCGAATCGCTTCGACGAGATCCTGCCCGGATGTTACGACCCGAAGGCCCGCGTCGACGACATGGATGCGGACGGGGTGCAGGCCCAGCTGTGCTTTCCCTCGTTCCCGAAGTTCGCCGGCACGGTGTTTCTCGGCGCCGAAGACAAACAGTTGGCGGGGAGATGCGTGCGGGCGTACAACGACTTCATCCTCGACGAGTGGTGTGCGTTCGCGCCGGACCGCCTGATCCCTTTGGTCATCGTGCCGCTGTGGGACCCCCACCTGGCTGCCGCCGAGATCGAAAGGTGTGCGGCCAAGGGCGCCAAGGCCGTGTCCTTCCCGGAGGCCACTACCACCCTCGGCTTACCCTCGTTCCACACCGAGCACTGGGATCCGGTTTTCGCCGCCGCCGAGGAGACTGGGCTGCCGTTGTGCATGCACTTCGGGAGCTCCGGAAAGCCGCCGGCGACCGCCGCCGACGCCCCTCTCGCCGTAACCATATCCCTGTACGGGTGCAACTCGATGTATGCCACCGCCGACCTGCTCTTCTCGCGGGTGTTCCACAAGTTCCAACGTCTGAAGGTGGCCTTGGCCGAAGGGGGGATCGGATGGGTGCCCTATATGCTCGAACGAATCGACTACACGTGGGAGCGTCACCGCTTCTACACGGGAGTGGACATCGATACCCGTCCGTCCGATCTGTTCCGGCGCAACATGTGGGGTTGCTTCATCGACGACGTAAGCGGGCTCAGCCAGCGGTACACCATCGGGGTGGAACGGATTACGTGGGAGAGCGATTATCCGCATTCGGACTCCAACTGGCCCAACAGCAGGAAGCGGGCCACTGAGGTCCTGGCCGATGTCCCCGACGACGAGGTGCACCAGATAGTGGAGCTCAATGCCAGGGAGCTACTCGGTTTTACCGCTGACCTCGATCTGGTTTCGGGTCGTGGATGAGCGCCGTACCGGCTCACGTCCCGGCTGACCTGGTTCGCCCGTTCGATTACCACCAGGACCCGGACTTCCTCTCTGATCCCCACCTGGCCTTCGAGCGGATCCGCGACCAGCGGGTCTTCTTCTCTCCGCGCTACGGCGGGTACTGGGTTCTGACCCGGGCCGAGGACATACGCCTGGCGTTCCAGCAGCCGGACATCTTCTCCAGCCGGGAATTCTCCATTCCAACCGGGATATACCCCAGGGTGCTCCGGCCCCTGTCGCTGGACCCTCCGGATCACGGCACCTACCGCCAACCGCTGGCGCCTCTGTTCGCGCCGAACTCGGTAGCACGGAGGGAAAAGGAGTTGCGGGGAGTATGCGCGGATCTGGTCGAAGGCTTCGCCGGCGACGGAAAGGTCGACCTGGTCGCGGGGCTCGCCCGCCCCTTCCCGACCACGGTGTTCGTGTCGATACTTGGCCTACCCGTCGCCGAGGCGCCCGTCTTCGAGCAGTGGAACCACGACTTGCTGCACGCCTACGACGAGCCAGAGCGACGGCAGCAGGCGGCCAAGAACATCCTCTCCTATCTCGACGACCTGGTCGGGCGACGGATGGCCGAGGGACCTCTGGCGGGCGAGGACCTGTTTTCAGTCCTGCTGAAGGCCAAGGTGTCGGGCCGGGCCCTCACCCACGACGAGCTGCTCGACTATGCATTCATGCTGTTCATCGCCGGCCTGGACACCGTGACCGCCAGTTTGGGATTCAGCTTGCACTGCCTGGCTACCCGCCCCGACCTGCAGGTCCAGCTGGCCAGTGGTCAATCCCTGGTTTCGGCCGCGGTCGAGGAGTTCTTGCGTGCATACTCGATCATCAACACCGCCCGCGTCGTGACCCAAGACGCCAGCTTTGCTGGCGTCGAGATGCGGGCAGGCGACCGGGTGCTGTTGTCCACCCCCCTGGCGGGACGCGATCCCTATGAGGTCGACCAGGCGGACCAGATCGTGCTGGACCGCCAGGTCAACCGTCACCTGGCGTTCGGCGCCGGTCCCCACCGTTGCCTCGGGTCCCACCTGGCCCGCCTCGAACTGCGGATCGCGCTGGAGGAGCTGCTTCGGCGGGTCAGGGCGTTCCGCCTTCAGGACGGCGCCGAGGTCGTGCGCCATGGCGGGGGAGCACTCGGTATCGACCAGCTTCCCGTCTGCTGGCAGACCTGATGCGTGCCGCGCCTTCACCGCTTGAAGGCGCCCACGCCTTGGTAACCGGAGCGTCGCGAGGTATCGGCCGGGCCATCGCCTTGGAGATGGCCCGCCGGGGGACGCGCGTGACGGTCGTGGCTCGGCCATCGGACGACCTGACCTCCTTGGCGGCCCAGATCGAGGCCCTGGCCATTCCGGCCGATCTGGCTGAGCCTTCGGAGGTCGACGGGCTGATCGCCCGGGTAGAAGCGGAAGGCGGCGCCGTCGACTTCCTGGTCAACAACGCCGGGGTGGCCTTGGTGGACCGGCTGGTCGACCAGCCGGCGGCCGGGATCCGGACCAGCTTCGCGGTCAACTGCGTAGCCCCAATCGAATTGTGCCGGCAGGCCGTACCGGGCATGGTCGGGCGCGGCAGGGGCCGCATCGCCAACATCTCGTCGCTCGCGGCCATCACCGCGTTCCCGACGCTTTCCACCTACGGAGCCACCAAAGCCGCGCTGGTCCAGTTCTCGGCCGCCTTGCAGCGGGAACTACGCCGTACTCCGGTGCGGGTGACCATCGTGCAGCTCGGCGAAGTGGCCGGGACCAACATGATGGAGCAGGCCCGCCGGTCGCCGACCATCGCCGCCGTGTCGCGCCGCCTGGCTCGCACCCGGGCGTTGCCGGAGATCACGCCTGAGTTGGTAGCCCGCAAGGTGGTCGACGCCATGGTCGAAGGCCGGTCTCATCAGGTGGTCCCGGCCCGGGTCGGCGGCCTGCACCTGGTGCGTGAGTTGCCGAGCCGGCTCAACGACGCCTTACTGACCGGCATCGACTGACCGGCATCGACTGACCGGCATCGACTGACCGGCCCCGACCACCAGCCTCGACTACGTCCGTCCGACCAGCTGGAAGTCGCCGATCACCTCGACTTCGTGCGCCAGTCGCAAATCCAGCTGGGCCTCGACTTCCGGCCGGAGCTCGGAGTCGGTCGGCACGTCTTCGAGCAGGCACGACAGGACTTCACTGGCCAACGAGTAGCGCGCCGCGACGTCGGACAGGTGCAACGACCCGCCTGGCGCACCCCGCAGGTTTGCCAGGGCAGCAGCCACCCGCTCGGCGCGGGGGTTGGCGTCGACCAGGCGCGCCGCTATCGCTTCGATGGCCGCGGTCTCCTCTACTAGCCAGGCGATCTCGTGCTCGACGCGGACGGCCAGGGTCGACAGGATCTGCTGGATCATCTGCATGCCGGCTTCGCCGGCGGGGTCCGCGAGAGCTGGTGCGATGTGGTCGGACAGTTCCTGCTGCAACACCTCGATGATCCGCGCGCTGCTTGGTTGGGTGATCACGCCATGACCTCCGACATGGCGGCCTCCATGGCCCGGACCCCTTCGCGCCACATGCGGTGGGTAAACGGCATGGCCGAGACCAGGTAGGCCGAAGCGAGCAGATGGTTCTGGCCGTCGGCCATGGCCGCCATGCCCTGCAACATTCCGCCCAGCGCCTTGTAACCGGCCAGGATGGCGAACCAGGCGATGGTCAAGGGGTTGACCACTTCCTCACTCAACCCGGTCACCTCCCGGTACACCTTGGTGAAGCCGGCCGGGTTGGCTCCGATCAGGTCGGGCGGCATGAACGCCGCGCATTGTTGCGCCCACCCCAGGTCCACCCGGGGATCGCCGATGTGGGCGTACTCCCAGTCGACGATCCGCAACTCGCCACCGGCGTCGAGCATCACGTTGCTCGATTGGAACTCGCCGTGGACCAGGGTCAGGGGCGCCGGCGGGGGCCGGTGCTTATCGAGCCACGCCGCGACCCAGCGGATGAACGGCATGCGCTCGGCGTGCTCGGCCTCGACTCGCCGCCAGCCGGAGATGAAGCCGTCGATGTAGGCGTCCCAGGACGTCGGCCGTTGGAACGAGGCCGGCACGGCCACCGCTCCGGCCCGGTGGACGGTTCCTATGGCCTCGGCCAGCTTTTCGGCGAGGGCCCCGTGCTGCACGGGGTCGACGGTCTGGCTGTGGGCGAGAAGCTGGTGCCCGTCCACGAAGTCGATGATGATCGCCGGAACGCCGAGATGCTCACCGGTGACGTCGGCCCATCGGGCGGCAGGCATCGGCACGACCAGTTCTGCAGAGAGAGCCCGCAGGAGCTCCCACTCCACGGCCCGGTCGGTGCGGCTCAGGACCTCGCCTTCGGGCCGGTTGGCCCGCACGACCAGCCGGCGGTCTTCGCCGTCGATTTCGGCTACGAACCTAGCCATGAACAGGCTGTAACCTCCGGTGAGCGGCTCGAGGTCGCGCACCTGCACATCTGCACCGGTCTGGTCGGTGAGGAACTTCCCCAGACGTTTGCTCAGCAGCTCGGTGTCCATATCCCCCCCATGGGTTAGAATCGATATATGATTAGTCGATTCCCGCCGAGAAATCAAGGGTGATCAATGACCGACCTACGCAGTGTCCCAGACGAACGGATCCGCATACCGAAGGCGGCCGAACTGGTTGCCGATATGCTGCGCCGGCGCATCGTCACCGAGGAGTACCAACCCGATGAGCTGCTGCCGCCTGAGGGTGCGTTGATGGCGAGTTTCAGCGTGGCCCGTACTACGGTAAGGGACGCGTTCCGGGTGCTCGAATCGGAGGGTCTGGTCGTGGTGAGGCGGGGGGCCGGCGGCGGGGCGCGGGTCCAGGTCCCGTCGGTGAGCATGGTCTCCGACAACGCCAGCGTGCTGCTCCAGTTCCGGGGCGCCACCCTGGAAGACGTCCATCAAGGCCGCCTTATGGTCGAGGTACCGATTGTCGGAATGTTGGCATCCAAGAAGGCCAACCGCAGGATCGTCCGGGAGCTCCGGGCGGCACTCGTCGACGAGGAGACGGCCATCGCCGACTCGGGACAGCTGTCACGGGCCGAAGGCCGCTTCCATCTGCGGCTGGTAGAGCTGGCCGATAGTCCCACCATTGCCATGCTGAGCGCGGTGACCAATCGGATCATCGCTCAGCAGGTGGCGAGGAACTTTGTTCGGCGGGCGACCGGCGCGGACGGTCAGGAGGATCATGGAGAGGAAGCCCATCGGGCCCACGTCCGGCTGGTGGATCTGATCGAAGCCGGGGCGGCCGCCGAAGCCGAGGCGCTATGGCGTCGTCATCTGCAGAGTGCCCTGGTGCACCTGTTGGACTCCCCGGGGGCGGCCCGCACCGTCATCGAGCTGATGTCATAGGAAGTCGGGCCGCGTCTTGGCGGTCTGGGCTTCGAGCCCTCGCCGGAAGTCCGGGTGGCGCAAGGCCTGGTCCATGTCCTGGACCGAGGCCCGGTAGGCGTCGTCCAGGCTGCCGGCGGCGTCGACCACCAAGGCCCGTTTCATGGTCTGGAGCGACTGCTGTGAGCTGTGCATAGCCAACCGGCGGGCGTAGCCCAACGCCATCGAGAGGATCTGGTCGGCCGGCGCTGTCCATTGGGCCCAACCCAGCCGCGCGGCGGTCTCGCCGTCGATGACGTCAGCGTCGTAGAGGAGTCGCATGGCGTTGGGCAGGCCAACCTGGCGGGCGAGCAACCAGGCCGTGCCGTACTCGGCCGGCAGACCTAGCCGGGCGAAGGCGCTGGTCACCCTGACGTCGTCAGCCACCCAGCGCAGGTCGGCGTAGGTACCCAGTACGAACCCGGCTCCCGCGCATGCTCCCCGGATCACCGCGATGACAGGAGCCGAGATCGCCAAAGGGGCGCACTGGTTGTGTTGCAACCACGGTGGCGTGCCCTCAGGGTAAGGCGGCAGATCGGCCGACTCCCGGACATAGATGCCCGCGTCGCCGCTGATGTCGCGCAGCAAGCCCCGGTCGGCGCCGACGCAGAAGTCGCGGCCCTCCCCGGTGAGGATCACCACCCGGACCGCCGGATCCACGTGAGCATGGTGCAACGCCCAGCGGTACTCGATCGCCATGGCTCCACTCCACGCGTTACGTCGGTCGGGACGGCTCAAGGCGATGACGGCGACGCCGGACTCGACTTGGTACGAAAGCTGGGAGAACTCGTCCGGCCTCATCGGGTCTCGAACGGCGGGACGTCGACCTGGCCCATCTCCAGCTTCGAGATCGGGTTGGCCAGCCGGGGGTACAGGAGCGGCACCTCGCGCTGGCCCTGAGCGGTCATGTGGTAGCCATCCCAAATGGCCTTGACCGTTCCCTGAACGGCCAGTGGCGGCTTGGCCGCCAAGCGCTCTGCCAGCTTCCGGGCCCGTGGCCACAGGTCGTCTCGCGGCAGCACCTCGCTGACCAGACCGATCTGAAGGGCCCGGTTCGCCGACATGCGCTCATCGAGTCCGAACAGGGCCAGCCGCATCACCTCACCGAGCGGGATCCGCCGAAGCAAACCCAACGGCTCCAGCGCCGAGGTCATGCCGTATGTCGTGTGCGGGTCGAAGAACGCCGCGTCCTCGGAGCAGATGATCACGTCCGCCTCGTTCAGCCAGTAGAAGGCCCCGCCGGCAACCATCCCGTGAACCGCGCAGATCAGGGGCTTCCACACCCGGTTCTGCTTGGCCCCCAGGAAGAAGCCGGGATCGTCCTCGCTCCACGGATTCGGGTGCCGGAACCGGCCTTCCTTTCGATCCACCCCGGTGGAGAAGGCCTTGTCGCCGGCGGCTCGAAGGATCACGACCCGGATGTCGTCCTCCATGCGACAGGTCCTCCACAGGTAGGCAAACTCGTCGAGCATCGGTTGGTTAAAGGCGTTGAGGGCTTCCGGTCGGTTCAAGGTGACGGTGGCGATGTGGTCTTCGACATCGACGCGGATGGTCCGGTACGCCTCGGTCACGACGGCGCCCTCGGCAGGCCCAGTGCCTTCTCAGCGATCATGGTCTTGAGTATTTCGTCCGTGCCGCCGCCCAGCCGGTACCCCGTGGCCCCCAACAGCCAACGGCTCCAGGCGTACGTTCCCCACTCACCCGTGTCGGCCGCCACCTTCGGGCCGAGCAGCCTGGCAGCTACTTCTCCTATGGCCTGCAAATTGCCGGCCAACAGCAGCTTGTCCATGGCCCGGGGCGGGCCCTCTCCCTCACCGTAGGCCGCGGCCTGGATCCGCAGCTGGTGGTAGCGGGCCACTTCCAGGCGGGCGTGCAAGTGAGCGAGTGCTTGCCGGACGGCGGGATCGTCGCCTTGACCTTGACGGCGGGCCAGAGTCCGCAGCAGCCGGAAGCCCCGGGCGGTCAGGGCGTGGCTGCGATCCCCGGTGGCTGTCCGCTCGGTGGAAAGAGTGCTGAGGGCGACCCGCCAGCCTTCCCCGGTCGCCCCGACACGAAGGTCATCGGCGACCTCGACATCGTCGAGGAAGACTTCGTTGAAGCTGGCCCCGCCGGTGAGCTGGCGGATGGGCCGCACTTGTACGCCGACCGAGTCCATGGGCACGAGGAACGCGGTGAGACCACGGTGTTGCGGAGCATCCGGATCGGTGCGGGCCAGGGCCAAGCCGACGTCGGCGAACTGGGCGTTGGAGGTCCAGACCTTCTGCCCGCTCAAGCGCCATACTTTGCCGTCAGCAACGGCGCGGGTCTTTAGGTTGGCCAGGTCGCTACCGGCGTCCGGCTCGGAGAACAGCTGACAGGCCACGATGTCTCCGGCGTGAACGCCGACGGCGAACCGGCGGATCTGGACATCGGACCCGTTGACCACCAGGGAGGGGCCCACGGTCGACAGACCGATCCGAAGTGGGCTGAGGTCCGCTACCGCGTAGCCTGCTTCCACGCTCCGGTAGATCCGGTCGAAGGAAGCCGGCAGACCGCTGCCTCCATATTGCGGCGGGCCGCAAATCCATCCGAACCCGGCTTGCCAGCGCGTCGCCTGCCATCGCTTGGCCTCCTCCACCTCGCGCTGCTCAGCGGCTCCGGTGGTCTCATGGAAGATCGTGAGCTCCTCGGGCCCTTCGCCCCAACGCAGTTCCTCGGGAGCACGCGGGCAAGCATGGCGTTCCAGGAAGCAGGTGGCCTCGTGCTCGAAGACCTCCTCTTCGGTCACGACGGAGGTCCCAGAACGCCTAACTGAGTGAGGATGGCGCGGCAGTCCTCCACCGTCGTGAAGATGAAGGCCTGAATTCCCAGTTGGGTGGCGGGGTGGACGTTCTCGTCGAAGTCGTCGAAGAAGGCGATGGCGCCCGGTTCGAGGGACAAGGCCTCGACCAGAAGCCGGTAGATCGCCGGCTCGGGCTTGCGCACACCGACCTGGGATGAATCGACCACCACGTCGAAGAGGTCGAAGGGAAAACTGGTCCGCCAGCCGGCGGTCTCGACGTTGTTGGTGAGCAGGGCTGTCTTGGCCCGGTGATGGACCTCGCGAACCAGGTCGAGGGCATCGGTCCGGAGCCGCTCGCCCTTCTGGGCGGCGGCAGCCAACTCGTGGATGTCGACGCGTACCTCGTGTTGGGCTTGGCAGGACACGCAGACGTACTTGAAGAACTCTCGCGAGGTGATGTCCCGGGTCTCGAGCCGGCCCATCATGGCGTCGCCGCGGAAGTACCGCTTGAACGCATCGTCGGGCAGACCAAGACGACGGGCGTACTCCTCCAGACCCCCGAACGGCGGCTGGGTGAGTACTCCTCCCATATCGAAGGCCACGGCAGCCACGGCCACGTAGCGCACGGTAGACAACCCTCGCTAAATCGTCAATACTATAAACGAATTAATCTAATAAACCCGAACCATGGTCAACGCCCACCTAACGCCTAGCATGCTGGCTATCGACGAGACCGCGGCACCCCGCCACGCCACGGACGGCATGGCGCACGTGCCCAAGGCGGCTCAGCTGATCGCCCGCCAGCTGCGCGGCGCCATTCTTCGGGGCGACCTGCCCGTCGGGGAACCGCTGGCGCCGGCGCCGGTGCTCATGGAACGCTTTGGCGTGTCGCTCCCGACCCTACGGGCGGCGCTGCATATCCTCGAGACCGAGGCGCTGATCGAGATGCGCCGGGGATCGCGAGGCGGGGCCGTGGTTCGTGAGCCGTCGGTGCATGTGACCGCGGCGCGAGCCGGAGCCTTTCTTCAGTACCACCGGGCCACCCTGGATGACGTGCACCGCGCTCGTATCTTGATCGAGCCGCCCGCCGTCACCATCCTGGCCGAGCGTCGTGATCCGGGCGACTTGGCGGCGCTCCAGCAGACGCTCGACGAGCAGTCGTCTGCGATCGACGACCGGGAGTTGTTGCGCGCTATCGGCGAACGGTTTCACTTCCAGATCCTGGAGCTGGCCGGCAACCAGACACTGATCGTGTTCTCCGCCATGCTCCACGAAATCATCGACCGCCACACGGCCAGATCTCAGGTGGATCGGGCCGAACGCGGAGACCAACGGCAGGCACCCAGGATGTACACCGAGCACGCCCAAGCGCTGGCTCTCATCGCTTCCGGCGATCCCGCTGCAGCAGAGCGGTACTGGCGCGCCCATCTGGAACATGTCCGCCAGGTCACCCTGTCACGCGAAGACGAGACCGTCCTCGACCTGATGAGCTGAGACGGTTCACCCCAGTGTGCCGGCGTGGCGGAGTTCGGTGATGTCGTCCCAGGATCGGCCCATCTCGAGGAGGATCTCCTCGGTGTGCTGCCCGGCTTCGGGGGCCGGGCCGGCGGGGTGTACCGGTTCACCGAATTGCATGGGTGGGGCCGGGATCCGATAGGGGATGCCCTCGCTGGTTGCGCCAGTTGCCAGGTAGCCGTTCGCCTCGACCTGCGGGTGGTCGTGGAGCTCCAGCGGCTCCAGGGCGGGTGCCCACACCCCGGTAAACCGGTCGAGTGCTTCTCGCCACTCGGAGAGCGTTCTTCTCGAGAAGGTCTGATCGAGCTCGCGGATGCACTCCTCGGCGTGGTCGGCGCGTAAAGCGGCGGAGCGGAAGCGCTGGTCCTGGGCCAGGTCGGGGCGCCCGATGAGCTCGCACAGCTCGGCCCAGTAGCGGTCGCCCTGCAGGCACACCAGATACAGCCACCGGTCGTCGGCCGTCCGGTAGGAGTTCACGATCGGTGTGCTCACCTTGGATCGGTCACGGGGCTCCATGAGACCAGTGGTCGGGGCGGCCATCAGGTCCGGGCTGAGCGACCACATGCCGACGTTGAGAAGCGACACGTCGACGTCGACGGCCTCTCCGGTCCGTTCCCGGCGGAATAGCGCGGTTCCGATCGCTCCGGCGAGCGTGTTCGCTCCCAGCAGGTCATAGAAGGCAGACGGCTGGAACATAGGCTCCTCGGGCGGCCGCGACATCCGCCTCGCCATGGAGGAAGTCGCCCACGCCGCGGCGAGATCGAAACCGCCTCTCTCGGCCATGGGGCCGGCCGGCCCCCAGCCACTACCCCTGACATAGACGATCTGCGGGTTGACCGCCCGTAAGTCGTCGACGTCGAGCCCGAGCTTCCGGCGCACCGGCTCGAGATAGCTGGTCAGGAAGACATCGGCCATCCGCACCAAGCCGATCAGGACATCGCGGCCCTCTGGAGCAGCCAGGTTGAGGATGATGCTGCGCTTGCCGTGGTTGGGAATCTCCAGAAAAGGGTTGGCCGCGTCGGGTCGCTGGAGCCGGTTCTTCAGGCCGCGCTGCGGATCACCGGATGGCGGCTCGACCTTGATCACATCCGCGCCCAGGTCGGCGAGGATGGCGCCAGCCGTCGGGACGAACGTCCAAGCCGCCACCTCGACCACCCTGATGCCGTTAAGCGGTTTGGTCATCGCCGGGTGGTCATCCGGCGTGATACTTGATGGTCTTGAGCTCGGTGTAGTGGTTGAGACCTTCCTCACCGTTCTCGCGACCGAGCCCGGACCGCTTGTACCCGCCGAAGGGAACGCCCGGATTGGTCCAGCCGGCCCCGCCGTTGATCGCCACACCTCCAGCGCGCAGCCGGCAGGCCAGTTCGAATGCGGTGCCGGCATCCCGCGATACCACCGCGCCGTCAAGCCCATAGCGAGAGTCGTTGGCGATCCGAACCGCCTCATCGTCGTCGTCGAACGCAATGGTTACTGCGACGGGGCCGAATATCTCGTCCTGGGCGACGGACCAGCTGCTGTCGACCTCGCCGAGGACCGTGGGTTCGAAGAAGTAGCCTTTGGGCGGCTCGCTCGGTCTCTTTCCGCCTGCGACCAGGATGGCGCCGGCTTCGATGGCCCCCTCGACATAACGGGCCGTGCGCTCGACCGCAGTGGGTCGGATGAGAGGGCCCATCTGGGTCTCAGGCCGCGCCGGATCCCCCACCCGTACGGCGCTGGCGAGCGCTCCCAGTTTCTGCTGGTAGTCGTCGATGACCGACCGGTGGACGATGTGCCGCGTGGTGAGCGCGCAGCCCTGGCCGGCGGTGAAGGTGATGCTCTGCAGCCCGAGGCGCGCCGCCTGATCGAGATCGGCGTCGGACCGGACGATCATCGCCGACTTTCCGCCGAGCTCGAGCACCACCCGCTTCAAGGTCGGCGCCGCCTGAGCGGCGATCGCCGCACCGACGGTGTCCGACCCGGTGAAGGTAACCAGATCCACTCGGGGATCGGTGCTCAGTTGTTGACCGACATCGGCGCCGCCCGTCAGCACGTTGACTACGCCGGGCGGAAGGTCCGAGGCGGCCACAGCTTCGGCGATCACGAAGGAGGTTAGAGGTGTGTATGGCGAAGGCTTGAGGACGACGGTGTTACCGGCAGCCAGCGCCGGCCCTAGCTTCATCACGGCGAGGAGGAAAGGAGAGTTGTAGGCGATGAGGGCGGCCACCACGCCAACTGGCTCCCGCCGCACGACCCAGCTACCGAGCCAGCTCGTGCCGCCGCTTCGTCGCGCCACCCGGGGTGCGCGGGCGATGAGGTCTGGTCTGGCTGCCACGGTCGTCCAGTAGTCGAGCTGCTCGATAGGCAGGCTGACGTGCTGGCTGGCGGCCAGTGCGTAGGTCGAACCCACCTCGGACACCAGGAGATCGGTCAGCTGCCCGGCGCGTGCCGCTAGCTCGTCCCTGAGCCGCCGAAGGTGAGCCGCCCGCTCGGCACCGGGCATCGCCGGCCACGGCCCTTCGTCGAAGGCCCGACGGGCAGCCGAGATCACCGCTTCGCCATCGGCGGCACCGCCGCGAGGGACGGTCGCCAACAGCTCCTCGGTCGCCGGATTGACAACCTCGTCGGCGCCGTCGCCGGTCGCGGCCTGCCAGTCGCCCCCGACGAACACCCCGGTGCGGGGGAGGGTCACCGAACTCACGGACGCACCTGACTTCATGACAGAATCGTTACATGATTCATCGTTTTACGCAAGTGCCCACCAGGGCAGGCGTGCAACACAGTGGTGCAATCGTTGCGCCAATAGGGGGAAAGATCACACCACTGTGCTAGCCGGCGGCCGGCGCCAACGTGGCGCGCCGTGCTGGCCGGCTGCGGCGCCAACGTGGCGCGGCCTGACCTCAGGGTGACTCCTGGGTCTGGGTGGCTCTAGGACCTCAGGGCGTGGCTTCGACGTCCGGAGACAAAGTACGCGATGGGGACGGCTCCGACGGAGTTGACGAGCACCACCGCCATTGCCCATTTGGCCTTTGATCCTCGGATCTCGCTGACGGGCCGGCGCTTGATGTCGATCAGGGCCGCGATCTTGAGGACGCCCTCGAACGCCGCTCCCAAGATGATCAGTCTGCGGGTGCGTTCGCTCAGTTCAGTCCATCGCCTTGTCATGTATGTTGCGGCCCGTAACCGGCATTTTTCAACATCCGCCGCAGGTCGACGACCTGTTGGGCGTCGACGTCCTTGTCTCGGGGCGGTTCGAAGGTCTCCGTCTCTGCTCCGAGGGTGACGAGGAACCGACCGTCGTGATGCTCCTCGACCGAGGCGACAGCCTCTAGTAGCGAAAGCACGGCTCGCCACTGGATGTTGTGGCTAACCGGGTGTTGGAAGATCTGGCCGAGTGTGTCGCGGTGATGGCTATTTAGATGGGACGGATCGACGGTGGATGTCACAGCGCTCCTCTCCCCGGCCTAACCGGGCGTCCGGGAACTGAAGATTGGGTGTATCGCCAACTTGATGGCCGGGAGTGGGGATGGAGTTCCGCCGGCTTTCAGCGCCCACCGGTGGGCACTCAGGCGGCTTTACCGTATTCGATTTGCTTCAGTGCGGCGATTCGTTCGGCGATCGGTGGATGGGTGTCGAAGAGGTGGTGGAACCAGGACTCGTGGTGCTGGAGCGGGTCGTCTATGCACATGGCCGCCGTGGCATGGTTGAACTTGGCGAACGGCTGATCGTTGGTTTGCAGCTTCTGCAACGCCTGGATCAGTCCTTCAGGATTGCGGGTCAACTCGACGCCGCTCACGTCGGCAAGGGACTCCCGTTGGCGTGACAGGGCGAAGCGCACGATGGGCCCGAAGATGAGGGCGACTACGGCGAGGAGCGCACCGGCCGCGAACACAACCAGCATGATCTGACCGCCTTGTCGGCCGCGGCGCATGAAGAACGCGGAGCGCCACACCATGCTGGCCAGGAGCGCTGCCATCCCGATGAGCGTGCTCACGATGAGGAGTAGACGAACGTCGTAGTTCTTGATGTGGCTCAACTCGTGAGCAATCACCCCTTCGAGCTCCTCGCGGTTCATGATCGCCAAGAGACCGGTGGTGGCCGTGATGGCAGCGTGCTGGGGGCTGGTGCCGGTGGCGAAGGCGTTCGGGGAGGGATCGTCGATCACGTAGACGTCGGGCTTGGGGAGACCCTCTCCGATGGCCAAGGCTTCCACGATGTTGTGCAACTGGAGGTACTGGACCGGGTCGGCGAGTCGGGCTCCCGATGCAGCCAAGACCATCCGGGTGCCGGATCTGAGTGAAAAGACGATTCCGAGCAGAGCAAAGGCTGCGGCCACGGCAACACCGGTGACGACGTCGCTGACAGTCGGCGAGGGAGTCCCGGGAGACGTCGACGCGGCCGCCCGTACCAGGCCGACCACGGCGCCGATTCCTACCCAGACCACGAGGAATATCGCGACGCAAGCAACGGTCCGGCGTTTGTTGCGGGCGATCTGTTCGTACAACCGATTCTCCGATCAGCCTGCTGGAGGTCCGGAGGACTCTGGGCTGGCCGCGGGAGGACCGGACGGGGTCGTCGTAGCAGCGCCGATGGGGTCCCCGAAGCTCACCTCGGGTACGCCGCGGTCGGAGTCAGCGATCTCGAAGAACCCGACGGCTTGGAATCCGAGCGCTCCGGCGAGGAGGTTGCGGGGGAAGGTCTGCAGGGCGATGTTGTAGTCGCGGGCGCTGGTGTTGTAGAAGCGACGGGCGAACTCGAGCTTGTCTTCGGTCGCGGTGAGCTGCTCTTGTAGCTGCAGGAAGCTCTCCACCGCGCGTAACTGCGGGTAGTTCTCCGCTACGGCAAAGAGTGAGCGCAACGAGGCGGACAGGGCGTTCTCCGCCGGGCCGATCTTGGCTGGATCTCCGCTGGCGCCAGCCGTTACCGCTCCGGCTCGGGCCGCGGTGACAGCCTCGAAGGTTTCCCGTTCGTGCGAGGCGTAGCCCTTGACAGTCTCGACCAGGTTGGGGATCAAGTCATGGCGTCGCTTGAGTTCGACGTCAATCTCGGACCAGGCCTCCTTGGTCCGGTTGCGACGCCGTACCAAGCCGTTGAACAGGAAGGCGCCGGTGCCGATGAGAACGACGATGATGATGACGACGATCAGGATGATCATGTGAGCATTGCTCCTCTCGGTAAACGCACTCGCTTGCTGCGCTACCAGGTTCTGGAGCAACGCTCCCGGGAGGATGCCGACACCAAGGGCAGAGTCCAACACGGTGCGGGTACGCGATCCGTGTCAAACGAATGCTACACCTCACCAGCTTCCTCTTTTGGCACCATCTCGACGCCGACCGAGCGGCGCAGCCGAGATCCAATCGGGTGGTATCGTGAAAAGGCTTCCGTGCCCGTCCCACACTCGGTTCGACGGCGGGAGGCAGATCGGGGGAATCCCCCACATGTCTGCTAGATCACCCGGGCCTGCCACCACGGGCGTCGATTCGGCGTTCACGGGGAGCCAGTCATGATCATCATTGTCGGCCTCATCATCGTGGTCGCCGTCCTAATCGTCGGCGTGGCCGGCGTTCTCAGCAACGGTGGCAGCGCCCACGCCCTCACCCACGGTTTCGCCGTCTTCGGATATCACGTGACCGGATCCACCGGCACGTTGTTTCTCTACGGCATCGTGGTCGGTGCCCTCTTCCTGTGCGGGTTGAACCTGCTGTTGGGGAGTGCCCGCCGAACCTCTCGGCGAGGTCGCGACGCCCGCCGTGGACTCGAGCAGTCGCGCCAGCAGACGGCTGCTGTCAGCCAGGATCGCGATGACCTGCTCATTCAACGCCAGACCGAAGCCGTGGAAACAGCCAGCGTGCGGGGACATGGGTCGCACTACCGGACCGCGATCTCGACCCCAGACGCGGATCGGTCGATGCTATCCAGCAGCTAGGCGGCGCCGATGTCGCCATCGCGGTGGCCGTATCGCCCGCGCTTTCGAACAAGCCTTCCGCAGCCTCAAGCGGGGCGGCACGCTGGTATTCGCCGTACGGGGCGACAGACCGAGGGTGGTCGTCCTGCCCGAACCAGGCGTCTCAATAGCTTTGCCAAGCCTATCGTCCGGAACACCACAGGATCGGCGAGCGCTTGACCCGCTGGTCGAGCCCGTGGTCAGAGGGCAGCAGTCATCATGGGGGAGGGCCCGGCGCCGGCTGTCCGACCGGCCGGTTACCGGTAGGGGGTATCGAGTCCGGCCCCGGGCGGGTGACCTCGAGCGGTCCATCCTCACCGCTCACCAGATGGCTGTGGCTGAGGGCCGTCACGCCGGCGACGAGGACGGCCAATGCCAGAGCTTCGCCGGCCAGGTCCAACGTCCCAACCCGGAGGTGCTCATCAAAGAGAAAGACCCCGAGCAGGCTGGCCGAGAGCGGGTCGACGATCGTGAAACCCGGCTGCGAGGCGGCGATCGGACCCGCACTCAGCGCGTGGGAAGCCACCAGCATCGAGGCCGCACCGGCGCCGATGAGGACATAGAGCGACCAGTTGGAGAAAATGGCATCGACCCCGCCACCGAGGTGCGAGCTGAGCTCCTTGATGACGCCCGCCACGAAACCCCACGAGATCCCGGTGGCCACCCCCAGGATTGCGGCCCGCTGCGACGCGGCTACGCCGGGGCGACGACCCCAACCGAAGGCGATGGCCAAGGCGAGGAGCACGCAGCCGAGGCAGGCCAACCCGGCCAGCCACCACAACGAGCCCGGCGCGTGCAGTCGACCTCCAGAAGGTGAGGCCACGAGCAGAAACAGACCGAGCCCGGCGGCCATGGCGGCCGCAGCCAGCCAGTCTCGGCGCTTGACCGCCCGGGAGCCGATGACGGTCATGTAAGCGAAGACAAACAGCAACTCGGTGGCCAGAATGGGCTGGACCAGCGCCAAGTCCCCGAAATGCAGGGCGGTCACCTGGAAGATAAATCCGAGGATCAGGCTGGCGATGCCGAGCAGCCAGATCGGTCGTCGAGCCAGCCGGAAGATCAGCCCGAGTTCAAAGCCGGTTGAGCCCTGTTCGCTCTTGGCGCCGAGACGCTGGCACACCGACGAGGTGGCCGTACAGAAGCTGGCAGCCAGAGCGAGCAGGATCGCCTGTTCCATCAGCGTCCACCCCGCATCCCCGGCTGTCGCCCAGGCCACAACATGTCGTTGATGCTATTGCTCCGCTCGATACTTGCGGCGATCCATATCAGCGCGGCCGTATCTCTTCAGCCGACGATCTCACTCGTCTGCATGACCGGGGTGATGGTCGTGTAATTGGGAACGTCGGCCAACACCGCCTGCGTGCCCTCAGCAGCCATCGCTGCGGCCAGAGCGTCTGGTGAATCGAACCGGAAATGGACCGCCGCGACATAAGGTCCGTTGACCCCGCGGTCGATCTCGGCGCCGCCGAGTCCCCATGTCTTTACCGCTAGAGGTACGTGCTGATCGCGGTAGTAGTCATGATCGAAGGTTGCGCCCTCGGTGGTCGGATAGAACACGCTGAGTCGGATCATGCCCTCAACCTATCGCCACTGTCGACTCCGAGTAACCTCCACCCGTCATGCCCAAGATCGTCGAGTCCGAGACCATTGCCGACGTGTGGATCGTCGACCCCGAGGGACACGGCGATGAGCGCGGCCGGTTTTACGAGACCTACCGGCGGGCGTGGTTTCCGCTAGGCAGGGAGATGGTGCAGGGAAATCGATCGGACAAAGCGGCCGGCGCCGTGGTCGGACTGCACTACCACCTGCACCAGGCGGACTACTGGCTGTGCCCGAGGGGTAGGGCGCGGGTGGTGCTGCACGATCTCCGGGACGGGTCGCGTACCGAACGGGCGACACTGACGCTGGAAATCAGCGAGCAAAACTGCCGGGGGGTATTCATCCCACCGGGCGTGGCCCACGGGTTCGCGTCATTGACTGATCTCACCATCACCTACCTGGTCGACAGCTACTACAACCCTGACGACGAGTTGGGCGTGGCGTGGGACGATCCCGAGATCGCGGCCGACTGGGGTGTCACGCATCCCATCCTGTCGGCTCGGGATCAGATTAACCCCCGTCGGGCGGACATCGATCCGGCCCGCCAGCCCCACGCCGGCTTGCGCCGATAGGCCGGTAAGCCGCCCCTCGGTCCTGGTGGAACTGCTCCGTACAGTCCGCGTCAAACAGTGGTCGAAGAACGTGCTGGTGCTCGCGGCGCCCGGCGCGGCCGGAGTCCTGACTCATGGCACCCCCCTGCTGCGAACCCTGGCCGCGTTCGCGGCGTTCTGCGCAGTATCGGCCGGCACCTACTGCCTCAACGACGCCGTCGATGCGGAGGCGGATCGGAGCCATCCGACCAAGCGATACCGTCCGGTTGCGGCGGGGACGTTGAGCACGAAGGTCGCCGCCGGCGCCGGCGCCGGCCTGATGGCGGTCGGCATTGGCGCGGGCGCGATACTCACGTGGCGCCTCGGAGTGGTGCTCGCCATCTACGTCGCCACGCAGTTCGCGTACAACCTGTACCTCAAGCAGCAGCCGGTGCTTGATCTGGTCACTGTCGCCGGCGGCTTCGTCCTGCGGGCCATCGCCGGCGCCGTGGCCGTCCCGGTCCCACTTTCGGAGTGGTTCCTCATCGTCGCTACCTTTGGCAGCCTGCTGATGGTTACGGGCAAGCGACTGGCGGAGCACGCCGCGTTGAGCGACGACCCGGGAACCCATCGCCCCACCCTCGACGCCTACAGCTCGACCTTCCTCCGCACCGTACTGGCCATCTCCGCCGGTGGGGCCATCGTGGGGTATTGCCTGTGGGCTTTCAGTCTGCAGACGGCACTCATGCATCACCGCGACCCCATCTGGTACCAGCTGTCGATCGTCCCGATGATCATCGCCCTCCTGCGTTACACGTACCTCGTAGACGGCGGCAAGGGGGCCGAGCCGGAGGAGCTTGTTTTCGCCGACCATCCGCTGCAAGTGCTGGGCGTGGTGTGGGCGGTCCTGTTCGCCTTCGGCGTGTACATCAGCTGATCACCTGCACCATTCGCGTCCCGGCGGCCCGACCCGCCCAACCCGTCGTCGTACGCTGAGGTTTCGTGCCGAGCGATGGCGGTCTCCGATTGGTGAGTGGCTGGGGGCGGACCGCCGCGACGGCGGCGCACCTCACATCCGCCCTCACCCCCGTCGATCTCTCCGCCGCCATAAAGCGGGCCGGACCTAGAGGCGTGATCGGGCGGGGGCTGGGGCGCAGCTATGGGGACGCCGCCCAAAATGCTGGCGGCGACGTGCTCGTAACGACGGGGATGAACAGAATCCTTGACGTGGATGTGGCGGGCTCCACAGCCCGGGTGGAGGCCGGCGTGAGCCTGGACACGTTGATGCGGACTGTGGTGCCCCTCGGCCTCTGGCCGGTGGTCACCCCCGGGACCCGGCAGGTGACCGTCGGGGGGGCCATTGGCTGCGACGTACACGGCAAGAACCACCACCGCGACGGCAGTTTTGCCGCCCACGTTGAATCGATGGTCCTGGAGACCCCGGCGCGGGGAACGCTGACCGTAAGCGCCAACCAGGAACCCGATGTGTTCTGGGCCACCGCCGGCGGCATGGGGCTCACCGGCCTCATCTCCGAGGCGACTATCCGGCTCGTGCCGATCGAGACCTCGTCCATGCGGGTGGACACCGAGCGGGCTGTTGATCTCGATACGGCGATGGCTCGAATGACCGAAGGTGACCGGTTCTACCGCTACAGCGTGGCCTGGGTCGACTGCCTGGCCCGGGGCCGGTCGCTCGGGCGATCGGTCCTCGAGTTCGCGGACCACGCCCGCCTGGAGGATCTACCACCGGCTGGGCGCCACCGGAAGCGGGCGCTGCGCTTCAAGCCCGTCGCTTCGGTCCCGGCCCCTCCGTGGGCTCCGTCCGGCCTGCTCAACCGGTGGAGCGTCGCCGCCTTCAACGAACTGTGGTACCGCAAATCGCCCCGACGGGCTGTGGGTCGTGTGGTGGCCGCAGCCGCATTCTTCCACCCGCTGGACCTGGTCACCGGCTGGCCTCGCCTCTACGGAAGCCGGGGCTTCCTGCAATACCAGATGGTGGTCCCGGATGGCGCGGCAGACACCGTGCGCCGGTCGATCGAAGCGCTGAGCGGCAATGGATGCGGATCCTTCCTGGCTGTGCTGAAGCGGTTCGGGGCCGGCAACCTGGCGCCGCTGTCCTTCCCGCAATCAGGCTGGACTCTGGCGTTCGACCTGCCGGCCGGCGCATCAGGCTTGGGCCCGATGCTTGATCGGCTGGACGCGATGGTCGCGGCTGCCGGTGGACGGGTATACCTCGCCAAGGACTCCCGGCTGAGGCCGGATCTGCTGGAAGCCATGTACCCGGCTCTGCCCACCTGGCGGGTCGTGCGGGAACGTCTCGACCCGGATCGCCGGATGTGCTCCGATCTGGCCCGGCGCCTTCCTGCCCTGCTTGACCCTCCGACCCCGGGTGCAGCCCGATGAAGGATGCCCTCGGCGCCGTCGGCTCCGTCCTCGTCCTCGGGGGCAGCTCGGACATCGGGGTGGCCATCGCGGCCAAGCTGGCCGGCCCTCGCCGCGCCACCGTGGTCCTGGCAGGACGGCACCCCCAACCCCTCGAATCGTCGGCGGCTGCGGTCCGGGCCGCGGGGGCTGGTCGAGTCGATACTCTGCCGTTCGACGCGGACGACACCGGCAGCCATGACGATTTCCTGACAAAGGCCACAAAGCACGCGGGCGGTGACCTCGACGTGGTGGTCTTGGCTTTTGGCGTACTCGGCAACCAGTCGGCCGACGAGGCCGGCGGGGACGGAGCGGTCCGTTTGGCCCGAACCAACTACGTCGGAGCCGTATCGGTCGGCCTAGCGGTGGCGCGGCTACTGAGAGCCCAAGGACATGGCACCTTGGTCGTGGTGTCTTCGGTGGCCGGCGAGCGGGTGCGACGGGCCAACTTCATCTACGGATCCTCCAAGGCGGCCCTCGACGGGTTCGCGCAGGGCCTGGGCGATTCGCTGGCCGGTAGCGGAGCCAAGGTGCTCATCGTCCGGCCCGGCTTCGTCCGCACCAAGATGACCGAAGGCTTGCCGGTCGCACCGATGTCCACGACGGCCGACGAGGTGGCCCGCGCCACCGTCAAAGCCCTGGCCTCGGGCAGGCAGGTCATCTGGGTCCCCGGGTCGTTGCGCGCGGTCTTCATAGTGTTCCGCCACCTACCCCGGTTCGTGTGGCGGCGTGTACCGGCATGAGCGATCGCCCTGGCGTCGCCGCCTTCGATTT
>Ga0302324_100004327_pt1 | contig 31467 bp, 27 predicted proteins | sample Palsa_T0_1_FD_201949 | JGI IMG/M metagenome (GOLD analysis project Ga0302324, IMG submission 201949) | Peat permafrost microbial communities from Stordalen Mire near Abisko, Sweden - Palsa_T0_1 | ecosystem: Environmental > Terrestrial > Soil > Palsa > Peat permafrost | place: Sweden: Abisko... | reverse complement strand
ATCACATGGTAAATCGAGGCCTGCACTTCCTGAATGCGCGGTATATAGTCGCAGGTCACCACTACGGAAAAGTCAGCCAGCCGCTTGCGCTTGATCTCGCCTCCGTCGTAGCCGAGCAGCGCCACCGTCAACATATTCCGCTTCCTAGCTTCTTCCAGCGCCATGACAATGTTGCGGGAGCCGCCACTGGTGGAAATGCCGAGGGCCACATCGTCTGGACGGGCCTGCGCGATCAACTGGCGAAGGAAAATGGCGTCCGCACCAATGTCATTGGCGACCGCCGTGATGTTCGCCGGCTCCAGCGATAATGACACGGCGGGAACGGATTGATAGCCCGGCGGCGGAAGTACGCAATCGATGGCGAAATCGTTCGCGTCGGTGGCAGACCCGCCATTGCCGAAAAGAATAAGCTTGCCGCCGCGGCGCAGACGCTCATGAATGGCCAGCGCGGTAGCGCCGATTTGCTCGGCTTCTTCCCTTGCGACTTGCGCGCGCAGCTTGGCATCGTCGTGCACCTTCATCAGGATCGAAGATGCCACTTCAGCCACGAGGTCGTTTGTCCCCTGCTTTTGTGTCCCTAGAAATGGATAAAGGAATCCCGATTCTCCCACGTCATGGCCGAGTTCGCGGTGTTCGAAAAAGACATGCACCGTCTCCCACAGCGTGTGGTAAAGGATCTCGATCATCTCCTGATGCATGAACGGATCTTGCGTAGCTGCGTCTACCGCATAGGATCCCTCAACGCCGGGCAGAGCGAAAGTCATCGCGTCCTGACGCTGTGCCTCTTGGAGAGTGGCCCAAACTTCTGGATCGCCCTCGGGTGGACCGAATCCAATCACGATATCTTCGGGACGAAGAATAGCTTGAAGCCATGGTCGAAAGAGAACCGATAGATCCAGGGCGGGCAGTGCGCGCTTGCCCACGATTACCGGATGAACGAATTCTACAGAAACGTGCTGCGCGTCAGTGGCATAAGGCCCGCGCCCGAAGGCGAGCAGGCGACCTCCGCGCAAGAAACGCGCCGACATTTCGCTGCAAGCTTGCGCCAGACGTGGCGCTTCGCACGAGAAGAACTGCTCGAATAATTGATTTCGCTCGAGCAAACGCTCTTCGATTTGGCTCGCGAGATTGATCGTCGTTGGCATCGCGTCGTAACTAACAAATCCGCGGCAAAGGATCGCCGACCAGCATATCTACGATTCGGCTGCCCCCGTAAAGGGTTGTGACAAGAACCGTGCCAGCGGGTTGTTCGCGAACTTCGCCGATCACCTGCGCCTCGCTTCCGCCCGGCGCCAGGCTCAAAGCGTTGATCGCTGCGTCGACGTATTCCGGAGAGACAACCGCGAGAAACTGGCCTTCATTCGCGATATGCAGCGGATCCAGCCCCAGCAATTCGCACGCGCCGCGCACCATATCGCGCACCGGAATCTGATCTTCGAAAAGGACCATCCCTAGTCCGCAGTCGCGCGCCAATTCGTTGAGAGATGTCGCGGCGCCGCCGCGCGTCGGATCGCGCATCCAACGGACGCCCGGCCCGGCCGCGCGAACGAGGGCTTCGACTAGAGGAAGCACCGAGCGGGTGTCGGAACGAAGGTCGGCTTCGAGATCGAGTTCACCGCGCGCCAGCAGGATGGTGATGCCGTGATCGCCAATGGGCCCGGAGAGCAGAATCCTATCGCCAACGCGCACCGAGCGAGGATCGATAGTCACGCCATGAAGCAAGCGGCCAATGCCGGTCGTCGTGACATACATCTGATCGGCTTTGCCGTGTTCGACGACCTTGGTGTCGCCGGCGGCGATGCGGACACCCGCGTCGCGCGCGGCCTTTGCCATGGCTCGAACCTCGGCTTCGAGGACGGTCGTAGGCAGCCCGGCTTCGAGCACGTAGGTGACTACGAGGGCTTCTGCCCTGGCGCCCGAAACGGCGAGATCGTTCACCGTGCCGTTGACTGCAAGTTCACCAATGGAGCCGCCCGGAAAACTTAGGGGCTTGACCACAAAGCTGTCGGTTGTGATCGCAACCTTTGTTCCGTTGATGTCCACATGTGCGGAGTCGCCGAGTGGGCCGGGCGCCGCGCCAAAAAGCAAGGGAGCAAAAAGACCTTCGACGAGCTTGCGGCTGGCTTTGCCTCCGGCGCCGTGCGCCATCTCGATTTGCGGATCGCGGAACCGAAGGGACGCGGATTCGGCAGGCATGGCAGCCGGAGGGCTCAGGCGATCGAGCTCAGGCTGGTCACCATTGCCGCCTTGCGATGTTCGTAGCTGTGATAGGCTGCGCATGATCCTTCCGATGACACCATGAGCGCGCCGATAGGATGTTCCGGCGTACACTCACGGCCAAAGAGTTTACACTGATGCGGCTTCAGCACGCCCTTCAGCACTTCCCCACATTGCGCGGCTTTAGGATCGGTTACCCGAATGCCGGGAACCTCAAAGCGCTGTTCTGCGTCCCATTCGGCGTACTTGTCGTTGATGCGTAGTGCCGACTGCGAGATGAACCCCAAACCGCGCCACTCGAAGTAAGGACGCAACTGGAAAACCTCGGCGATCGCGCGAAGCGCCGCGCGATTGCCTTCCCAGGGAACCACGCGTTTGTATTGATTCTCAACCTTGGCCTCTCCGGCTTTCAACTGACGCAGGAGCATGACAATGGACTGCAGCATGTCCAGGGGTTCAAAGCCCGAGACCACAATCGGCTTGCGTTCATTCTGGGCGATCCACTCGTAGGGTCGGCAACCGATGACGGTGGAGACATGGCCGGGGCCGATAAAAGCGTCCAGCCGCATGTCCGGCGAATCCAGAATGGCTCGGATGGCGGGAATGATGGTTACGTGGTTGCAGAAGACCGAGAAATTACGAATGCCTTCGGCCCTGCCGCGCATCATGGTGAGCGCGGTGGAAGGCGCCGTGGTTTCAAAACCGATGGCGAAAAACATGACATGCTTGTCGGGATTGAGCCGGGCCAACTTCAGGGCGTCGGAAGGCGAATACACGATGCGAACGTCCATGCCGCGAGCTTTGTGTTCGAGCGGGCTGCCTTGAGTTCCGGGAACGCGCATCATGTCGCCAAATGCGGCGAATATCACATCCGGCTGCTGCGCGATGGAAAGGCCATCGTCGATTCTTCCCATGGGCAGCACGCAGACCGGGCAACCGGGACCGTGGATCAATTCGATGTTTGCCGGAAGTATGTCCTTGAGACCAAAGCGGTAGATGGCATGAGTGTGTCCGCCGCAGACTTCCATCAGGCGGTAGTGGCGTTCCGTACCGGCGAGGCGGCGAATTTCTTCCGCCGTCTTCGAAATCAGCTCCGGCTCGCGAAACTCATCCACGAATCTCATGCTTACACCTTCCTTGCCGGCTGGACGCGGGCGGGTGTCAATTCACTTCCTCCAATCCGTATCCCTGAACTTCCTGCATCGCCCCGTCGATTTCTCCCAGCATTCTGAGCGTGTTCATCTGATCGGTGGCATCTTGCTCGCTGATCTTGCTCATGGCAAAACCCACATGAATCAGCACCCAGTCGCCGGGCGACGGCTTGTCGTCCTGCAAGAGGCCCAAATCAATCTTGCGCCGCACACCGACTACATCCACGAGCGCAGAATCCACGTTGTCGGAAGAAATCTCAACGATCCTCCCTGGTATGGCTAGACACATGCGGCATCCTCTCGCGACATCCTGATTTGCTCCATCCCGATCCATCTTCGAAATCCGTACCCGCTAGCAGATCATGCCTGCTTGCGCGCGGAAATATCAAACGCAAGCCTGAGCTCGTCCTTGAGCTTTACGGTTCCCCCGACCGCGGAAACCGGCCGAATCTCATACTCGCACTGACGCACAGAAAATTCTCCGGTGGCGCGCAGCGAATCTCCGTTCAGCGTCACTCGGGCAGAAACCGGCTGGCTGCGCGTGACCCGGTGCAAGGTCAGTTCCCCATCCAGAACCACCCAATACTGTCCTTCGCCTGTCTTGCTGGCTGAAGCTTTGGAGCATTCATACACGATCTCCGGGCAAGCGCCGGATTCGAGAACGTCCTCATGCATTCTGCGATTGATTTCATTCCGGTCCTTGGCGCTGATGTCGTCGGTAACCAGCAGCGAAGCCGCGCGAATCACGAAGCGAAGCGAGCTTTCCTCCGGGGCATTGGGATTCACCAGCGCCTCGCCCTCGAAATCCGGAATCGCAATCGTCGGATTATGGCCAAAGGCCGAGAGCGGGCCCGTGGCAAAGGCCCGCACCGTGAATTTACTTCTCTGGCCATCAGTTACGTAACGAACTGTGGCAGCCTCCGGTAGTCTGGTCCGATCGATAGCGTAATGCAAAATTGCAGCCCCCCGGTCAACCTCTAGGCTCCATTCTGCTTCCGGGCCACGACAAAGAACACGAACTTGAGTTCATCCTTGATGCGCAGCATTCCTCCAGCCACGGAAGCGATGGCGATGCCATAGTCGGTTTGCCGGAGCCGGAATTCACCATAGGCGCGCAGGCTCTCATCGCTTAGCACCAGTTGCGCCTGTATGGCTTGCGGGTTTTCCATCCCATGCAGGCACACCGTTCCTGTGATGTCGGCGCGATAGCGGTTTTCCTCCACCCGGCTGCAAAGCACCCGTGAACTGCGGAAGACCACCTCCGGAAACTTCTGCGGATGCAATACTTCGCCGAACATCACCCGCTCGATCGCCTTCCGGTCGTGTTGCGTCACTTCATCGATGATTTCCAGCGATCTGGTCTTGACGGTCAGATGCAGCGCACCATCCTCCAGTTTGTCGGGGCCAAAATCCATTTCGCCGGAGAACTCACGGACGGAAAACCTGGGGCGGTGGTCAGCTATCCCGGCCATTCCCTCGGCGAAGGCTTGTATCGTAAGCTGACTGGATTTGGCATCCAACCGGTAATGTATGCTCCCCATGAACCGCTAGACCTTTCGAGTTGAATTCAAAAGCATCGAAAACCTCCGCCGGTTGCGAGTCAAGATCGCAAAAACACACTGCACGAACCCATGATCAGCCAAGCCGCTGCACGCCAAACAAGGGAGCCAGCCTGTCGGCTCAGCGATTACATGGCTCGCAATTTCAAGTAGCGGTCCAGATCCGGCAAGGCCAGATTGGCGAGATTACCGACTCCCAACTGTCCCATGTAACGCCTCGCGATCGGATTGGTGAGAATCAAACCCGCCCCGAAAACGATAAGCGCGACGCCACCGAGCATGAACAGCGTGTCCTTGTCGTTGAAGCTCCCGTTACCATCTTCCATTGCCACGGCAGTCTCCTTTTGTTCAGGATGTTTAGAGTTTCGAACCAAGCGTGGAACCCGGTTTGTTACCAGGCCCACCTCCGTTGAGAACTTGGTCGATCATCGACTCGACCAAGTTGACCGCGCGATCCACCGCGGCCTCGACCGCGGCACTCAATCCCATCTGACCTTCTTCGCCTCCGAGAGTCTCCGGCTCGCAGCCGACCAGCAGAATATTTTTCAGTTCAATATTCATGGCTCTCGCCATGCGCAACACGTTCATGGGGTTCATGGCGTGGGCCTCCACCACAACCTGCGGGGCTTCCGGATCGTCCAACGCCTTCAAATCAGGCTCGATGACATAAAGCGTGCCGGGAGCTTCGCCATGCGGACAGGCATCCACCAGAACTGTGGTTGCGTAGCCGTCTTGCAGCGCATAGGCCAGGTCAAAACCGCGAATGCCAAAATCGGTCACGCGCACGGCTTCCGGCAGCTTCAGGTTGGCCAGGCGGCGAACTACTTCCACACCAAACGCGTCATCCCCGAGGAAGATGTTGCCGATGCCAGCGACCAGGATGGTTGGTTTCTGCGCGGCCGGGACTTGCCGGACTTCCTCTCCAGAGAGCGGCTCGACTTCTTCGGCATCAAAAAAGAAGCGATGACCGGGCTGGCGAAGCAAGCCCATATCTTTGCCGGGATCGTCATCCAGAACCACGCACACGTGATGCTTGCCTTCGTAATCCTGTTCGATGCACTCGATGGTCGCGGTCTGTCCGGTGAGGGCAATATCCATCACATCGCCGCCCGGGCGCGGGCGCAGACGAACGCGGCTTCCGGTCCGCAACTCGACTCCCGAAATCTCCAGGTGATTAACGGCGCTTTTCTCTTCGAGGAGCTGCCATTCCCACTCATTCATTGGGTCTGCTCCTTGAGCGGGCGCAGGTTTCGCAGCACTCCATGCAACTTCATCAACTGTTCAACCGGCATGGTTTCGGTGCGCTCCAGCATCTGGCGAGCGCGCTCGTCCGACTGGCTCATCTCGCGCTTCTCGTCGTCGGTCAACGTCATGATTCGCAGGGAGAGAATCTCGTCAATCTCGGTTCCGTCAAACAGATCTCCGGCGCTTTCGGGAGCAATCTGGGGATAGTCGTAGAGAATGATCGGGGAAGAAAGCATGGTGTCGCATTGCCCTTCTTCACCGACGAGCACTGGCCATGATCCCACGTTCTTACAGTTCGCCGCGCGCTCACGGAGCGGCTCCGGAGGCGCGAGCAGCGAAACAAACCGGCCATCCTGCACACCGAGAATGGTATGAGTTGAGACCAGGGAACTTAGCAAAGCCGCATCGCGGCCGGAATCCTGCAAAATTGCAAGAGGCGTGGTGTTGCGAATCAGCACACTGACCTTAACTACTCCGTCCTCAACCCGTTCACCCACGACTTCGATAGTGCCGCAGATCGCGCTCCGTTCGCGCACGATCACGGCGGCGAGCTGCCCGCCGCCGTCGCGCAGATATTCGAACTGCTTTTCCGCAGGGAAACTGAAGGCGTCGGGAATCGATCTGTAGCCCAGGGCCTCCACGTTGCATATCGGCAAAATCACTTCCCGCTCCAGAGCTTCCTGCCAGGGCTGGTAAAGGCGGCCGGCCACCTCAAGTTTTGCCACCGGGCGAAACTCCGGTATCTCGCCCGGCAACAATTCGCTCACTGGCACGGTCAACTCGCCCACCGAGCGCCCTACCAGTTGCAGAAACCGCACCCGAATTTCGAGCCCGGTCCGCGAACTGACTTCCACCAGGCATTCCGTCTGCATGGTCCAGGCATCGCTGCTGTTCTGCGCTTCGCTGTAGGACTGCGGGCAGAGCACTCCGAAGTTCCAGCGCTGCTGGTTCTTCACCGACGATGGGCGGTAGGGATAGAGCATGTATCCCTCATACAGCACCGCCTTCGCGATCTGCTCTACCGCCCTGAGATTCATCCCATTACCTTCTCTTCGATCTCTTCAAGCGGAATGATGTTCTCCAATGCCTCTTCCCACGTGGGAATGCCGTGCCGGACTTTGTATCGATACAGGCGATCAAAAGCATCTTTGTGGAGGCAAAGCCAAGCGCTGTTGGGATAATAGGAGTCCATCATGTCGCGCCAGACTCTTACCGGCAGCTTGAAGCGGGCTTCTTTATCCCAGGAAATGGGCGCGACCTGCAGTCCGCCTTCCGCACTCGCGTAGAAAACCGTGCCGCTGAACTGAAGGCAGATGGGAACTTCGCCGTCGGCCAATCCGTCGAAGTATTTCGTAGCGGCCACATTGAAATCGAATGTGCAGGGCACGGGAACGTCGGTGACCGTGGTTCCCTGGAATGAAGGCACGACGATGCTGGCGTGCGTCCATAGCAAATTTTTCAAGGTCTGGTTCCAGCGGCTGGGTTCGTCAAAGAGATCGCGAAGGCGTGTCTGGTCTTGCGGCGTATATTTGCGGCGGGTAACTTCAATCTGAATCTGACATCGCAGCGCAACCGTATGAATGATCTCTTCCGGATTGGAATTGGTCAGGCGAAGCTTAAAGGCGAGCAGGGGCGAGACGGCGTGCGGAACCACCTCGGCGCCCTCGACCTGAAAGCTCAAATCAGGCATGAGATTCCTCTTCGACTCGCGGGGCATCGCCAACCTCGACCGATCGCTCTCTCAAACTTTTGAAACATTCGCCCAGTTCCCGCCACACTTCCGTTCCACCAGAGAGACCTTTCCAATGCATGCGAATCAAACCCACCAGCTTGTAACATTCATCAATGGGAAGCAGATAGTACTCCGGCGCCGAATATCCGCGCGAATATCCCAGCCGGTTGACCAGGAGACCCTCCACATCAGATTCCATTTCATTCAGAATTGGGTTGCGCGTGACGATCTCGTTCCAGGATTCCAGCGCCAGCAGCGATTCTGTGGCGCCTGCGGGGCTGGGATAAAGCGCAACGACCCGGTCCTCAAGGCTGCTCCTGAAAAAGAAAGCCATGTTGATCGGGATCATCAAGCCGTTCCACTCGGCGTCGCTGAGATTGAAGTTGGGAAGCGAGCGAACGCGCCGCGGCACCCGCTTGAACTTCACTCCCTGGCCACTGAACAGGATCGCGCAGGCCTCACAAGTGCAGAGGAGCTTGCGCTGCGCTAGTTCGATCAGGTGCGGATGATCGGGCCGCAGACCCACGCTGCACAACTCGCAACGTTCGAGTGGCCGTTCGCGGCGCGCAAACTGGCGCAGGGCCCCAAAGCCATCGGCAGAGCTCGCAAATTGTCCTGCACTCATGATTGCAACATTCCCAGAGGTTTCGGGCGCCCTCTCAATCCGCGCCGTGCGGTTCAAGAACCGCCGCCGGATTAATGACTATCTGTGATCCGGCGACGCCGACCATCAATTTGTCCAAGGCCACAAATCCGGAAGCCGGTTTCTTTTCACCTTCAATCACCAGCGAGGTCAAATCTGGCGCTGCGTCGTAGATGGCTCCCTCAAGGGTGGCCTGCACGGTTTTCGCAGTTGAGCCGCAGGTATGCGAGCCGGTTTCAACTCGCAGCAGGATTGCACCTTCGTTCACGCTGAGCAGTTCCACTTCACAACCCTGTTTCCGCAACTGCGGCCGCACCCGGTCCACTGCTTTCACCACGCGGCTTTCGAGATCCTCGGGATGCAGGCCGTAAAGAACCAGGACGCTGCTTACCAGCGAATCGCGGCCCAACCGGTCAATGATGGCCATTCCCGGCTCTCCGGCCTCGGCGACGATGTCGAGCGCCTTTTCCAGGGCCGCACCGTGCAAGTCCATAAGAGACTGCACCAGATTCTTGGTCGCCGCCCGCACGGCCGGATCGGCGATCGATTCTATTTCCTGAACCAGCCCGCCGATCCTCTGGATGTCTTCCCGAAAATCTTTGCCGTCGGTCACAATGCTCCTGGTCAGACTTTCCCGGTCAAACAACCACAGTCAAAGAGTCAAACATTAGGAGTAAGAGCGCAGTTCAAAGTGCCAAACAAGTCGTCAGCGAGCATATCTGGCATCCCCAGCAACGGCCCTCACTCCAATTTCCCGCACACACTATGGATTTAGGTTTGGAGACCAAACATCGGAGAATGATGCGTCTCCAGCACTTTGCCGTTCCCCAGATACATGTGCACGCCGCACGGCAAACAAGGGTCGAAGCTCCGCACCGCGCGCATGATGTCAATTCCCTTGAACTTGTCCGGACCGTTTTCTTCGAAGATCGGAGTGTTCTGCACCGCGTCCTCATACGGCCCCGGAGTGCCGTAGATGTCTCGCGGATTGGCATTCCAGGGGGTCGGAGGATACGGGTGATAGTTCGCGATCTTGCCATCTTTGATGACGACGTGGTGCGAGAGCACGCCGCGCACCGCTTCGTGAAAACCGCAGCCAATGGCTTCTCCAGGCACCTTGAATTCCGTCCAGGTTCTGGTGCGACCGGCGTGCAGCTCGGCCAGCCCTTTTTCCATGAAGTGCAACGCGGCGCAAGCGGCATAAACCTGGAAGTAGGTCCGTGCCCGGTCGCGTTCGATGGCGTTGCTCCACTTGGGGATCTTCCACTCGAATTCGACCTCAGGCAGCGAGGTTGTTTTCGGCAGATACATCTTGACGCTGTGACCGGTCGACTTGATGTAGCCGATATCCACCAGGCCGGCGAGAGCGGTGGACCACAAACGGGCAATGGGGCCCCCACCGGTATCGAGCGCCAAATGGTCGTTGGTCCGTTTGTCGAGCCAGCGCGGCGACATCACCCAGGTATATTTGCCGCCGAAGTCGCGCTTTTGCGGCCGGGGAATCGTGGTCTGGTTCCAGGGATGGTTCTTGTCCACCGGGTTGCCCAGAGGATCAGTCTTGACGAAGACTTGCGAATTCTTCCAGTCGTCGTAATAAGAACTACCCAGCAGAATGCGGATGTGGAGATTGATATCCACCAGATCGGTGGTCACCAGCTTGCCGTCGACCACAATACCGGGAGTGACGAACATGCCGCGGCCCCAGTTCGTCATGTTCTTGTAGGTGTAGTCGCAGACATCGGGATCGTTGAACGACCCCCAACAACCCAGCAAGACCCGCCGCCGGCCGACTTCCTCGTAGCCGGGCAGCGCGTCATAGAAGAAGTCGAACAGGTCGTCGTGCAAGGGCACAACCTTCTTCATGAACTCGACATACTTCATCAGGCGGACCAGGTAGTCGGTAAAGAGCTGGACGGTGGGCACGGTCCCGACGCCGCCGGGGTAGAGAGTCGAGGGATGAACGTGGCGGCCTTCCATCAGGCAAAACATTTCCCGCGTCATGCGGCTCATGACCAGGGCCTCGCGATAGAAAGTGCCGGTGAAAGGGTTGAGCGCAGTCATGATGTCGGCGATGTTACGGAAGCCATGCAGATTGGAGTGCGGCGCCGGAGTCGACTGGGCTTTGGCCCAGACCTTAGGGTTGGTTTCCTTGACCATCTGCTCGCAGAAGTCCACGCCGACCAGATTGTCCTGGAAGATGTTGTGATCGAACATGTACTCGGCGGCTTCGCCGAGATTGACGATCCACTCGGCGATGGGAGGCGGCTTCACGCCAAACGCCATATTCTGCGCATACGTGGCGCAGGTGGCGTGATTGTCCCCGCAAATTCCGCAGATGCGGCTGGTGATGAAGTGCGCGTCGCGCGGGTCCTTGCCCTTCATGAAGATGCTGTACCCGCGAAAGATAGACGAAGTGCTGTGGCACTCGACCACCTGGCGGTTCTCAAAGTCGATCTTGGTAAAGATGCCCAGGCTCCCCACGATCCGGGTGATCGGGTCCCAGTTCATTTCCACCAGATTCCGTTGCTTGCTGGGAACGTCCTTAGTGGGTGCGGTAATAGTGCTCATTCGATCGCTCCTTTGGATTCTCAGTGGGACTCGCGTGGATTTCTCAATACGATCTCGCGTGGTACCCGGTGGTCAATTCAGCGCGAGGATGACGCCACTTGGGTTCTTTGTTGGCGGTATTCTGGGTCATCGAACGCAGGGCACGAATCGCGCGGCCATAAGCGCCGATCGCTGCGCTGGATACGCGCGCGCCGGGCGGTTCGTCCATAAATGGCATGAACTTGTCGGGAAAGCCGGGCATGGTGCAACCGATGCAGATGCCGCCCACGTTGGGGCAGCCGCCGATTCCGGCCATCCATCCCCGTTTGGGAACGTTGCAGTTCACGACCGGACCCCAGCATCCCAATTTCACGATGCACTTCGGGGAGCCATACACTTCAGCGAAGTCACCCTGCTCGTAGTAACCGGCTCGATCGCAGCCTTCGTGCACGGTCTTGCCGAACAGCCATGTGGGACGTAGCTGATCGTCGAGTGGGATCATGGGCGCCAAACCAGCCACCTGGTAGAGCAGGTAGAGCACGGTTTCCATGAAGTTGTCGGGTTGCACCGGGCATCCGGGAACATTGACGATGGGCAGACCGGCTTTCGATTTCCAGTCCCAACCTAAATAATCCGCCAGGCCCATAGCTCCCGTGGGATTGCCTTGCATGGCGTGGATACCGCCGTAAGTGGCGCAGGTTCCGCACGCCACAATCGCCAAGGCCTTGGGAGCAAGACGGTCAATCCATTCGTTGGTAGTGATGGGCTGACCGGTTTTTGGATCGGTTCCGAGCCCTGCCCAGTATCCTTCCTTCTTGATCTTCTCGTTCGGGATTGAGCCTTCGACCACAAGCACGAAGGGATCAATCTGGCCCTTCTCGGCCATATACCAAAATTTCAGGAAGTCATCTCCGTTCTCATAGGCAAGGACGGGATTGTGCAAGTGCACCTTGGGAAGTCCGGGGATTGCTCCCAACAGAACGTCCTCGATGCTGGGTTGAGTTGCTGCGGTGACTGAAACCGAGTCTCCATCACAACCCAAACCGGCGGTAATCCAGAGTATGTGTACCTCGGCGACAGGCGATGGTTTTTGCGTGACCCGACCGTACGGAACTGTTTCCGCTGCCATAATGGGGTTCTCCTTTTTCCGCATCAAGTCCAGAACGGAAGCCTATTCATTCATTTACGCCACAGTGCGAGCACAAGTCCAGATCAGTTCTCTTGGTTTCCGAATAGGATTCCCGAATCGAAACCAGAAGAGTGCGGCGTTAGAATCAACAATGTTGGGGGACCTCACAAGCGGGAGCACCACTTTTTCAGTTTCGTGGTATCACTATTTTTTCTATCAGGGATTCCCTGATGGCTTGGGAGTACATGTGTGAGGGGACTTTACTGCGAAGTTTGCAGCCAGCCAGGCTGACTGCGAGGCATGGACACCTCTATGCGGTTTTTTCGTTCATATTCCACTGAATGGCGTGCTGCATGAGTTCGCGAGCGCTGCGCAGCGACAGTTTTTCCTTGATATGGGCCTGATAGGATTCGACGGTTTTTATACTGAGGTGAAGTTCTTCGGCAATTTGCCGGGTGCCGTGACCCTCTCCGATCAAACGGAACACCTCAAGTTCGCGGTCGCTTAGATCGGCGATGGAGGAATTTCGCAGAGTACCGGAGCCGGTGATGTAGTGCTTGAGCATCCGGTTGGCTAGGCGGTCACTCACGTAAACCTCACCATTCAGAATGCGGCGCACGGCGACCAGAACCTTTTCCGTGGCTTCCTGCTTCATGATGTAGCCGTTGGCGCCGGCGCGAAGCGCGCGCTCCGCATAGATCGACTCGTCGTGCATCGAGAGGATCAGCACCGGCAGGGTGGGATGCGTGATGCGAATGTTTTTCAGAAGATCAAGGCCATCGGGGCCATTCAGCGAAATGTCCAGAATGAGGACATCGGGCTGGGCCGAGGCCAGCACGTGCATCGCGCCCATCGCTTCTTCGGCTTCGCCGCAAACCACCAGATCGGACTCCCGGTTGATCAACAGCGCCAAACCCTGACGCACAATCGGATGGTCATCGACCACCAGGATTCTTTTCTTGGCGACGGCCTGATTCTGCGATTTGCAAGTTACGCTCATGTTTCACTTCGCTCCTCGTCGTTCACCGGAGGCAAGACCGGAAACAAACACGTCACCATAGTTCCGCCGGTGGCGGCGCGCTGCACTTCGAGTGAACCTGCGACCATCCGGGCCCGGTAGTTCATCAGGTGAAGTCCCATTCCCTTGTTGCCGGGAGCAATGTTGCCGATTCCGCTGCCGTCATCCTGGATTGTAAGTGCTCCCTGGTGTTCGTCGGCGGCCAGGCGCATTACAATCTGGCGAGCGTGACCGTGCTTGATCGCGTTGTTCACCGCCTCCCGTGCAATGTAGTACAGATGCGTGGCCACAGTGTCGTCATGAATTAGCACCGGAGTAAGACACTGGAACCGGCAACTGACCGCGAACAAATCTTCCACTTCACCCGCCCATTGCTGCAAGGCCGACATCAACCCCTGCGCGTCCGATACTACGGGAAGCAATCCGCGTGCTAATTCTCGCGTCTTATGGATGGCCTCGTTCACCAGGCTCACGATTTTGGCCGCGTCGCCGGCTTCGGGGAGGCTTTTCTCCATCAGCTTTTGTTCCTGCACCTTGCTCATGAAAGCGATGCCGGTCAGGTGCTGGCCCAAGCCATCATGCAGGTCCTGCCCAATGCGGCGCTGCTCCCGGGCGCTGATCTCCAGAATTGTCTTCTCCAGGTGTTTGCGCTCCGTGATGTCGATACCGGTAGCGATCACCAAGGCAGGATTTCCGTCGTGGCCGGGGAGTAGGGTACTCGACCAAGCGATCAGACGGCGCTCGCCATCGCGTCTCACCAGATAGCTTTCATAGTCATTTGGCACCTGGTCGGAACAGAGTTGCTCACAGATTGTTTTGAAACGCTCAACTTCTTCCGGCACCATAAACAGATCCCAGATCCTTTGACCGGCCACTTCGGCAAAGGAATATCCGGTGGACTGTTCCCCCGCGCGGTTGAAGCGGATGATGCGGCCTTCCCGGTCGAGCACTACGACCAACGCGCCCACGGTATCAAGAATGGCGGAGACCACGTTGCGCTCTTCTTGCAGCGCTTCCTCAGTCCGCTTCAAATCGGTGATATCAAAGCCTACGCCGTGAATGAACCAAGGCTCGCCGTCCTCTTTGCGGATCATCTTGGCCTCGCAATGAAACCAGATGACGCGGCCATCGCGTGAAACCACACGATAGGCCGACCGCAGCGGGTTGCCGGTAAGAAACATCTCTGCGGCTTCGGTGCTCCAGCGCTGCTTGTCTTCGGGATGGATGTGGCTGTACCAGCGGACCGGATCCTCCAGCCACTCTTCCTGGGAAAAACCCAGCGCGGCTTCAATCTGAGGGCTGACGTAGGCCTCGCCGATGCCGCGATCGAGGTAAGCCATAAAAACCACCGCGGGAATCTGCTCCACCAGGGCGCGATATCTCGCTTCCAGATTAGGAAATTGTCCGTCTGCAGACCATCTCTGGTCCGTCCGTTCTGGCGGATACATCACGCGTCGCGCAGTTGCGGGATTTTGATGGCTGAACACTCCGGCCAAACCCCGGAGAATCTCCTCAGCCTGCGATGGATTCAGGTCTGGGTCGCTCAAGTTTGGCTCGGCAACCGAAGAAGGATGATCGTGGGGCATGCCGTTCGTATTGTTCGGCCACAAAAACGAAACCATCGTCACCCCTCAAGCAACGGCGAGAACATCCCCACGCGCAAGCCGATCTGCGGCTCTATGCCTTTATGCTTGGTTGCGCTTTGCCGCGCGTCGGTTTGCGCCAGCTGGGCTCTTTGTTCAGCGATGACTGCGTGAAGCGGCGCAAGGCATGAATGGCGCGTCCATAAGTTTGAACCGCAGCCGAAGACAAAAGAGAACCCGGCGGCTGATTCATAAAAGGCATGAACTTGTCGGGAAAGCCGGGCATCGTACACCCGATGCAGATGCCGCCGACGTTGGGACATCCGCCAATACCCCCCATCCAACCACGTTTTCCCACGTTGCATTGAACCACCGGCCCCCAACATCCCAGCTTCACAATGCACAGCGGAGATCCGTATTCTTCGGCAAACTGTGCCTGCTCGTAAAAGCCGCCGCGGTCACAACCTTCGTGTACAGTGTTGCCAAAAAGCCAGGTGGGCCGCAGCGCCTCGTCCAGCGGAATCATGGGCGCGCGGCCCGACGCCATGTGCAGCAAATACAGAAGCGTTTCCATGAAATTATCGGGCTGCACTGGACACCCAGGCACGCACACGATGGGAATCTCCGCTTTCGACTTCCATTTCCAGCCCAGGTAATCGGGAAGGCCCATACATCCCGTGGGATTGCCTTCCATGGCGTGAATACCGCCGTAGGTGGCGCAGGTTCCCGCTGCCACCACCGCCCACGCTTGGGGAGCGAGACGATCAATCCATTCACACGTTGTGATCGGCTGACCGGTCTTTGGGTCCGTGCCCAGGGAAGCCCAATAGCCTTCTTCCTTATTATCTTCGTTCGGGATGGACCCTTCGACCACGAGAATGAAATTTTCCATCTTCCCCTCCGCAGCTTGATAGAAGGGCTTCAGAAAATCGTCGCCGTTGGCCAGGGCAAGGAAGGGATTGTGCAGATTCACTTTCGGAATCCAGGGCAGGGCACCGAGAACAACTTCTTCGATGCTGGGCTGGGTGGCCGCGGTCATGGCGATCGTGTCGCCGTCGCAGCCCAGGCCGGCGGTGATCCACAAGACATCGAGTTCGGCAACCGCTCTACCGTTTACAGCCGCGAACGCCATCCCTTGCTCCGTGGACGACATCATAAGCTTTTCGCTTCTCGAAGAGAAAGTCCCTCACTGTAGTTTCCGTGCGGATATGCGCGCTGCCATTTCCGCTCTTTGAGCTTGGGGAAGCATCGGGGATGGGAAGCGGCCGCGGTCGTGGTTTGGCGATGTTATGGTCGGGTGATGATCCGGTTTGGCGATGTTAATGTGCGGGGGTGAGCTATCTTGCTCAGACGCGGAAGCCCGCAGCTGTCATTGTTTAATCTCCTGAGTGTGTCGTAGAGAGCGCCGGTTGCCGATTCGTAGCTCTCGTGGTTAGGCCGCTGCGGGCTGGTCCTGATCCAGTCGAAGCGGCCACATCCAGCCCATCGGCATTCTTTATCCGTGTGCCTGCCGCGAACGCGGAACGGCGGGACACGATTGGACCCTAAAGCTCTCGCACGTGGAAATCAGGGTGAGCCCTCCCGGCGGATGAGGGGAGTTCGCCCGCGAAAACCGAAAGAAGGTCAAAGTCATGCCTTTAATCCAACTTCTGGAAGTTCTGATCGTGGTAGGGGTTCTTCTGTGGCTGGTGAATCGCTTCATTCCCATGCAGGGATCCATCAAGTCCATTTTGAACGGGGTGGTGGTGATTGCCGTGGTGCTGTGGCTGCTGAATGTTTTTGGATTGTTTCACTCCCTTTCCGGTATCCGTCTGGGAAAAGGATGAAGTGCAGTGAATGAAGTGCAGTGAATGAAGTGCAGCGAATGAAGTGAAGTAAAAGAAGTGAAGTAATCAAGTGAAGGATGGAAGTTGTGGCGCGGCGGCTTAGAAAAGCGCTGGGTCACGACAACGCTATCGAGCAAGCAACCCGGCAGATGCCTGCCGCAAGGAGATGGTGTGAAGACCAAGCTGTTGTTCGCCGCCGCAATCGCATTGAGTTTGCCCGCAGTCGCGCAGACCAACTCTCCAACCACCATTGCCGTCGAGCCCCTGAGTCCGACGCCCATATTCCGGGTGACGGTAGTCAGCCGCAGCGTGCAAGCGGTCAACTATGAGCATCGCAGCGGAGCTTCGAAGCTGGATTTTGCGGGCACGGCCCTGATGCCCTCGGCCAATGGGGAAGCCAAAGTAAACAGCAAGCGGGGAGCGATTGAGATCGAAGCGGAATTTGGCGATCTGCAGAGGCCGGCGACGTTCGGCAATGAATATCTGACCTACGTTTTGTGGGCGATCTCGCCCGAGGGCCGGGCCGTGAACCTGGGCGAAGTGTTAGTCGGCGGCAATCATCGCAGCAAGCTGCGCGTGACCACGGACCTTCAGGCCTTCGCTCTGATCGTAACCGCGGAACCTTATTATGCCGTGCGCCAGCCCAGCAATGTGGTGGTGCTGGAGAATGTGGTTCGCGAGGACACCAAGGGCACGACCGAGGCGGTGAATGCCAAGTACGAACTGATGGAGCGGGGCGGCTACATTCCCACCGGCTACAAGTTTGACCCGGTGGTGTTGAACGCCAAGTTGCCGCTGGAGTTTTTCGAGGCGCGCAATGCGCTGCGCATCGCTCAATCCGAGGGTGCCGAGAGCTATGCCAGCGGCAGCTATCAGCACGCGGTGCAGTTGATGAACGACGCCGATGGATATGCCACCCGCAAACATCTCGACAGCAAGCCGCTGATCGCAGTTTCCCGCGAGGCGGTGCAGACTGCCGAGGATGCGCGGGCCATCGCGGTCAAGAAAATGGACGAGATGCGGCTGGCTCACGAGCGCCAGGATTCGGCGGACGCACAGGCCCAATCGCAGGCGCAGGCGGAGAACGCGATGCGGCAGAAGCGGCAAGCTCAGTCCGATGCCGCGAATGCTCAGGCCGCCACGACACAGGCGGAATCGGATGCGGCGCGGGCGCGGAGCGACGCTGCCGCGGCACAATCTGCGGCGGCGCAGGCGCAATCGGAAATGGCGAACAACCAGGCTTCCTCCGCCAGTGCAGTGTCCGCAGCCCAGGCTGATGCGGAACAATCCCGCCTGGCGGCACAGCAGGCCCAGTTGAGCGCGCAACAAGCCGACACCGACAAAGCGGCTATGCGCGCGAAATTGTCCGAGCAGTTGAATTCCATTCTGCAGACTCGCGACAGCGCGCGCGGACTCATCGTCAGCATGTCCGACGTACTGTTTGACACGGGAAAATATTCGCTGAAATCCGGGGCCCGGGAGAAGCTGGCGAAAGTCGCCGGCATTCTGCTCGCCTACCCTGGACTCAACATTGAAGTCGGCGGCTATACCGACAACGTGGGCGGCGATGAAATGAATCAGACCCTGTCTGAGAACCGCGCCGACTCGGTGCGCGACTACCTGGTGCAAGAAGGCGTGGCGACCAATTCGGTCAGCGCCAAAGGCTTCGGCAACACTCTGCCAGTAGCCTCCAACGATAACTCCGCCGGCCGGCAACAGAACCGGAGAGTGGAACTTCTGGTCTCCGGCGACGCCATCGGCAACCCGGTCAACGCCACTACAGGAAGCTTGCAGTAGGGCAAGCCCAGGAAACGACTCTATGCGAACCGCCGGGGAGCCTAACGTGGCCGCGTGTAAATAGAAGGAAACATGGCAGACAAAGCATGGACCGTGAAAGACTTGACGGAAGCGCTGAGACAGTTCCCGTTAGACGCGAGGGTCTACTATGAGATGGGCCCAAATGGTCCGGGAACAATTGGGAAAGCGCAATACGTCAAGCCCTGGGGCGGGGACGACGAGATGGGAGTTTTACTCGACCGATAGCTTGAGTGGACGCCTTACCCCGAACCGGGCGCTGCGATGGATATCGTAGCTGCCAGGGTTGAACTGAATCCGAAACTGTAGCTTGGCTTTCGGGTCAAGCTGGTCTCATCGCTTCTGCAACAAACAGTGTCGCTAATGCGGTTGTGATTCTGGTTTTCCAGACTCGTGCGGCTGGTTTGAGCTGTTCTGCAAGCTTTGGAACTCCTGCATCTCATGCTGCGCCTCTGCCGTTTTTCCTTGTTTGCGATAGAGGCCCGCCAGTCCGAAATGCGCCTGCGCCGCCAGTGAACTTTGCTTCTCAACGGAAAGAAGCTTGGTCCACGCTTTTTCGGCAGCGGCGGCGTCCCCTTCCAGGGAAGCCGCCTTCCCGAGTGAATAAAGCGTCTCCGGCATCTCCGGCATCAACTGGTCGGCGCGCAATAGTTCCGCTCGCGCCTCATGCGCTTTACCTTCTTCCAACAACGCCGTTCCCAGACGGTAGGCGGCCTCGGCGTTCCCAGGCTGCAGCTTGGCCTGCATCCGAAATTCGTCTTCCGCTTTGGCCCATTGAAAAGCGCCAGCATACACTTCGCCCAGTGCAAGGTGAGCTTCAGGCAAGCTTGGCCGCAGCTGCAACGCTTCGCGGTATTCCTTTTCAGCATCCGGCATCCGCCTTAGCACGAAATAGTTTTCGGCCATCGCCTGGTGCGCGCGGGCAGAGTCAGGATAAGCGGCGAGCAAGGTATCGATGGATTGTTTCGAGAGCAGACCGCCGGCGCGCCCAAGATAATAGAGAATATCCGGATCGTTGGGGTGCGCGGCCACGGCCACCTGCAGATTTGCAACCGCCTCCGCCAGTTGCCCGGTCTGGATTTCCGCTATCCCCAGTGCGGTTTTGTCCGCCGCGCGTTGCAAGTGTGGAATCGCCTCTGCTGCGTAGCCTTCGGAAAGCAGGGCATAGCCCAGCAACTGGTGAGCCGGCATCGAATCCGCGTTCAGTTCCAAGGCATGTTTGAGCGGCGCAATCGCGGAGCCATAATCGCCGCTCTCCATGTAGGCTTGGCCGAGGTTAATGAAGCCATCGGCGAATGACGGGGCGAGTTCGGTCACCTGCTTAAACTCCCTGACGGCAACCTCGAACTCTCGTTGTTTGTCCGCCGCGATTCCCGCCTGCATGTGCTCGGCGGCTTGCGGCGACGCGATCTGCCATGCGAACCACAAGAGTATGTATGCGCGGATCACGGCTTCTCCGGTTCACGCACTTCCAGGAACTGGTCGGCGCGAACATCGTTCAACATTTGGTGAATACCGGATGGCCAATTGATTTCCACCTTAGCTTTCTCTGCCGTGCCCAGCCCGAAATGCAGGCGCTTGTCGCTGGCGGAAAGATAACTGCCGGCCGAGGTCGCGAATCGCGTCTGCCCGTTCACCTGCACGCGGGCGCCGAATCCATCCCGATTGCTGCGAGTACCGCGGAGAGTAATCACGAGCCAGTGCAGCTTGCCCCCGCGATTGAGAAACAATTGAGGGTGCCCCCCGAGACTGGTCACCACTGCGTCTTCCCAGCCGTCGTTGTTCAAGTCGCCGAACGCGGCTCCACGCGCGACCACAGGAACCGCGCTTCCGGAATCGGCGCGCTCGAATCGGCCATTGTGATTCAATGCCAACAGCGGCAGTTCGAGATAGTGAAGCGAAGGGTCGATCCGCTCCACGTTGTCCAATACATGGCCTTGGGCGACGAACAAGTCTTTCCAACCGTCGTTGTCGAAATCTTCCAAGCCAACGCCCCAGCCTGAACTTCCGCTCGAGAGTGCCCCGAGACCGGTTTCGAGACTGCGATAGGTAAACGAGCCGCCGCCATCGTTGTGGTAGACGCCATAAATCTCCCGGGGCAACTGGGTCACGATAACGTCTGGCCGACCGTCGTTGTCATAGTCTTGAAAGACTACCCCCATGCCCGATAGCCGGCGGCCGTCCTGAGAGAGAGCAGTGCCGGCTTCCAGACCAAGTTCGGTGAAAGTGCCGTTGCCATTGTTGTGAAACAGATACTGCTGCATGCCATCGTTGGCCACGAATATGTCAGTGAATCCGTCAGCATCGTAGTCGGCGAATGCCACTCCCAAAGCGCGCCCTTTCTTGGCGGCTATGCCGGAGCGCTGGCTCACGTCGGTAAAGGTCCCATCGCCGTTGTTGTGATACAGAATGTTAGTCGTGGCAGGAAACTCTTCGGGCGGACAATAGGTATGATAGTTGCCGCCGCAATCTTTGTTGTGTTTGGTGTCCCAATCCATATAGCGGGTGACAAAAAGATCCAGCTTTCCGTCGTTATCGTAATCGAAGAATCCGGCTGAGGCCGACCACCCGCCGGCGGCAACACCCGCTTTGGCCGTCACATCCGTAAAGGTGCCGTCACCGTTGTTGTGATACAGAATATTCTTCCCGTAACTCGTGACATAAAGATCGGGATAGCCGTCATTGTCATAGTCTCCGACCGCCACTCCCATACCATAGTTTCCATCTCCGGCGTTAGCCAGGCCGGCTTGTTGGGTCACATCGGTGAAGCTTCCGTCCTTGTTTTGCCGGTAAAGCCGATTCCAGTAACGCGGGTCGTGACGGTCGAAGTCCTCGGGCGTTCGCATCGGACTAGCGATACGACCGCCATTTACCAGAAAGATATCTAACAACCCGTCATTGTTGTAGTCAAGGAGGGCGACTCCGCCGGGCATGGTTTCAATCAGATACTTCTGAGCAGTGGGGGAGTTCTCCAGCATGAAATCCAAACCCCGCGGCAGATTGACATCGAAAACAGGCGCTGTCAGAGCCGTAGCCCACAGCACCAGGGTCAAGACGCATGTTAGGCGTAGCAGAATGTTCAGCAACTTAGCTTCCTTCAGTCGCCTAGCATATCGCGCGAGTAGGGTTCGTGCGCACTCGCTTGCTCAACACTCAACAACTGTTTGCTACTTGTGCGCGTGGCGATCGTCACTGAGCCGACTCCGGCTTCGCGGGACGGGTACGTTCACGAATGAGAATTCAGGTAAGTCGCGATGTCCAAGATGGTTGCGCGATGACCCGCCAAGAATAACACCGTTCCGGAGTTAACGATTATCCCAAACTAAAATTGCATTTTCCGCTTGACAACGGTTGTTCTTGAGGTCAAGAATTCGCGCACTCGAAACTTTAGAAGATTTCCGCACCGGAAAGAGTCACCAATGCCACGACGCAAACTGCGGACTCTGTTGCTCTCGATAGGCGTGCTTGTTTCTGCCTCCATTTCTCTCTACGGTCAAAGTACCTATGGCTCGATAGCCGGGTCGGTAACAGATACGTCCGGAGCTGTCGTTACGGACGCCAACGTGACGTTGACTAACCTGGGCACCGCGGAGAAGCGCACGCAATCCAGCGGCGCCGACGGGCTCTTCACGTTCGTGAACCTGTTCGCCGGCCAATACCGGATTGACGTCGAGAAACAGGGCTTCAAGCACTTCACCCGCACTCCGATTACGGTCGACGTGCAGCAGAACACCCGCATCGACGCTGCGCTCCAGGTCGGCGAGGTCAGCCAGGTGGTCGAAGTGACGTCGGAAACCCCACTGCTGCAAGCTGAGACCTCCTCGCTGGGCACAGTCGTTGACCAGCGCGAAGCCAACGAACTGCCCTTGAACGGCCGCAACATCTTCAACTTAACGACGATCACTCCGTCGGTGATTCCTCAAGGCAGCACGGAAGGTAACGTCGTGGGCAAGAATCCTTTCGACTTTGCCAACTACCAGATCGGCGGCGCCTTCGCGAACGAGGGGGCCGAGTATCTGGATGGTCAACCGCTGAATATCGGCTACATCAACCTGCCATTTCTGGTTCCGACCCAGGACTCAATCGGCGAATTCAAGGTTCAGGACAACAATCTGGGCCCGGAGTGGGGCAAGTTTGCCGGCGGCGTCATCAACATGAGCACAAAATCGGGAACCAACACCTGGCATGGCTCGGCGTATGAATTCCTGCGCAATAAGGTTTTCAACGCCAACGAGTTTTTCAATAAGAACTCCGAAATCAATGGAACTCCGCCCACTGCGAACGAGCCGCCGCCTTTCACGCAGAATCAGTTTGGTGCCGCCGTGGGTGGAGCGATCATCAAGAACAGGACTTTTGTTTTCGGCAGTTATGAAGGGTTCCGGCTGCGGACGGGCACCCCGTTTAACACAACCGTTCCTACTACAGCCGAACGCGGAGGCGACTTCTCCGATCTTTGCCTCACGGGTTTCACCGCCACTGACCCCAATGGGTCGGGCATCCCGGTCTGTGCCGACACCAACCCCCTAACTGGAGCGTTGGTCCACCAGCTTTACAATCCGATCCTGTTCACCACTTACAGCAACACGGGTGGCGTTGTCACCGTGGGTAATCGAGTGCCCTTCGCTAACAACAACATTTCTGCGGACATCAATCCGACCTCCGCTTATCTGTTGAATAAGTTAATCGCAAACCCGACAACCACGGGAACCGTCCTGAACTTTCTTAAAGACGCCAGCACCGGCGGCGACACGGATGAGTATGTGGGCCGTGTCGACCAAACGATTAACCGTAAGCAGTCCATCTTTGGCCGCTATAGCTATTGGAAGCTGCTCAGCCTGGCGCAGGATCCCTTCGGCACGGGCCTGTGCAAGGATCGCTGCGCGGAAGACACAAACAGCAAGAGCTTGGCCCTCGGCTACAACTACGCCATCAGCTCGAATACAATCGCCAATCTCAACGCTAGTATCAGCCGTTTCCATTACCTGCGCGCTCCCATCAACGACGATTTCGATGTGACGCAAGAGGGCTGGCCGGCCGCTTACAACCCGCTTGTGCCCAGCCTCGAACGCACTCCGATGACCCCTTGTTTTGGCCAGAATGATTCGTTGGTTGGTTGCAGCCAAGGTCAAAGCGCCATCGACGACCTGAATACCCAGTTCAATATTTCGCCCCAAATTACCATGATCCGCGGGCGCCACACTTACGTTTGGGGCATGCAACTCGAAGAGGGTTACGATAATTACCTTCAAACCAACACCGGCGGGGGCTTGATCTCCTTCGGCGGAGCGTGGACTTCGGCCACGCCTGGCACAATTGGCGCCGGTAACGTTCAGGGCTCTGGCGCTGGCAATGGCGAGGATTTTGCCGATTTCCTGCTCGGGTATGGCAACGGGCAAGGGGCTGCCTTCGGCAACCAGACCAGCGGATCTCTGGTTATTTCGGGTCCGATTTCCGGCAAACAGACATACCGCGCGTTCTACTTTGGTGATACCTGGCATGCGACGCCTAAGTTGACGTTGAACCTCGGCGTACGCTACGAACTGCAAGGTCCATGGTCGGAACGCTACAACAAGATGACTTACTTCAATCCGAGCGCAGCGAACGCCTCGGTGACCGGATGCAGCGGTGTGGTGGGTAGCCCGTGCCCCGGCGACGTGTTCCTGGTGGGGACCGGCGTGAACAGCGGCCGCAATAACTTGCCGCTTTCCTACAAGGAAGTCCTACCGCGACTTGGATTCGCCTATTCGGTAAACCCGAAAACCGTGATTCGTGGCGGCTACGGGATTTTCTTCATCCCGAACTATGTGTCGTTCAATGCCAATCCCTACAACGACATTGTTAGCAGCGCTACCTCGAACTTCTACTCCAGTAACGACCACGGCGTGACTCCCGCCGCCACCCTCAACGCCAACACTTGCTCTCTGACGGCCAATGGCGTCCTTACCTGTCTCGGTGCGGGGCCGTTCAATCAGGATCCCGGGGTGGGCGCAAATGACCTGACGGCGGTGGCGGGCCGCAACCCGCAGCCGAACATTTCCCAGTACGCCTTGACGCAGAATAATTTCTCGACAACTGGCTACACCGTGCAGAAGTACGGGTATCTTGAGCAGTACAACTTGGATTTCCAGCATGAGCTGCCCGGTGGATTCTTCGCCGACGTGGCCTACGCCGGGTCGCACGGCGTGCATCTGGAGCAATCCAACACCAACATCAACCAGATCCCCGACAGCTTCATTGCGCAGGCGGCGAGTCAATATGTTCCTTGTGCGACACTGGGTTGCAATCCCAATGCGGGCGTCACCATTGACCAGCCGGTGACAGGTCCCTATCCCTTTGTCTGCCCGTTATGCAGCCCGCCGAACAGTCTTCCTGGCGGTCTTGGGCCGGGGAATCTGCTGCAGGGCCAGCTGAATCGCCCGTACCCGCAGTATTCGGGGCTCAACCTTAACGCTTTCGGCTGCTGCAGCAGCAATTACAACGCATTGCAGGCGACGGTCACCCGACGCTTCCAAGGTGGCGGCACCATGCTGGTGGCCTACACCAATGCCAAGCTGATGTCGAACACCGACACGCTCACCTCGTGGTTGGAAGGTGGAACTACGGGAGGCACGGGAGCCGTGCAAGACTGGAACAATCTTGCGGGCGAGCGGTCTCTCTCCTCGCAAGACATCTCCCAGCGCCTGGTTGCCAGCTACGTGCTTGATCTGCCCTTCGGCCGCGGCAAGAGGTACCTCGGCAGTGTAAACGGCGCCGCCGACAAAGCAGTCTCAGGCTGGGGTTTGGATGGCATTACCACCCTGCAGCGGGGCTTCCCCGTGAAGCTAAGTTGGGGCGGGTCTAACGCCCTCACCAACGCCGGGTTTGGCATCGGTACTCTCCGTCCTGACTATGTCGCTGGATGCGACAAGAAGCTGTCCGGAACTCCCCTCTCCAGAGTGAACGAATGGTTCAACACATCCTGCTTCACGCAGCCGGGCGGGGTCGCCCCCACGTCCGCGTCCATTGACACATTCAACAACGAATGGGTCTTTGGCAATGAGCCCCGCGTCGATGCTGACCTCCGTCAGCAAGGCGTGGTCAATTTCGACTTCGCGGTGTTCAAGAAGACCGCTATCACCGAGAGAGCGAATGTTGAATTCAGAACGGAGTTCTTCAACATCTTCAACCATCCTCAGTTCGGGCCGCCAAACGGAACGGAAACCAGTTCAACCTTCGGGGTAGTCACGAACACGGTCAATAATCCGCGGCTCATTCAGTTCGGATTGAGGTTTAACTTCTGAACTTGAAAGGTATCGCTCCGGGCCGGCAAGTGGCTTTCCGGCCCGGAATTTTCTCCCTTCAATCAGCAGACGGCCGCTCCATATTTCGCTTCCGGATGCATCCTCTCAAACCCCACCCACACCACCGCAATCACCACATAGCACAGCAAGCTGCCCTCCGGCCCCACCGACCCTCCGGTGAGCCATCGCGACCCGTGGAACGACGAACTCAGCAGATGTCCCGGAGATATCCCGCCGCTATCGGGAACGGAATAGAAGAAACTCTCGCCCCAATCCCAAGCGGCATGGAATCCGACCGCGAACCATAGGCTCCCGGTGCGGCGGAGGGTGAGACAAAAGAACAGGCCAATCAAACCGGCGGCCAGAGCGCCAGTCCAGGCTTCTCCGGGGTTTTTCAGGTGGCTTGCTCCGAAGGCCGCGGAGAGCAAAACCGCCGCCGGCCAGAATCCGACACCCCGCGCCAGCGTGAACTGCGTGTACCCCCGCAGTAGGAATTCCTCCACTAAGCCAACCAGCAGAAACACCAGGGCCCAAAAAACGGCGAATTTCACGACGCGCGCGCCATGCAGCATGATGTGGCCGAAGTCGAACGCATGCATTCCGTGCAGGATTTCCAGTAGCAGCGTAATACCCAAAAAGCCCCAGATCGTGCCCATCCAGAAGAACTTTGAAAACGCCTGGCGCAACGGCAAGCCGTAAGCGCCCCACGGCCTGCTCTCGATGCGCCCCATGACCAGCGCGGGAATCACCGCAGCCACAAGAACGCCGAACTCGACAAACATCTGCGACCAAAGTTCACCTAAGTGCAGCGAGTCCGCCCACCAGCCCTCGACCACGAGGATCAGCGCGGACATGCCAACATACAGCGCGAAGCTCCAGCCCGCACGCACGCCGTTGGGGCCAACAAAAATCCTGCGTAGCCGCGCCTCTCGCGGCACGTCGTCCACGTTCCCGTCGACCTCCGAACCCGCAACCGATCCCGCCGAAACAGGGTCGGCCTTCCCAGTGCCGCTCATGCCGTCGCCTTCCACGCCGCCAGCTTGCGCGAAGATTTGCTGATCGTTCGAGTCCGCCGTCCAACGCTCCAGCCGGAAACTTCCCTCCGCAAAACCGGCTGCGACATGGTAAAACACATCGTCCTGCCTTATGGGCAAATTTTTCACGCGCGAACGCTTCGGACGTCCGCAATTCCTCGCTGGTCTTCTGCTCCTCGCTTTTCTGGCGCAAGCTGCGTGGCTCGTCAGTTCCGAGCTGCGGGCCGGGGCCGGTCTCGACGCGACGGAGCAAGCCCGCCTCGCCGAGGGATGGCGCCAGTGGCATGGCCAGGGCATCGCCGGCGCGCCCTTCGCCAGACCGCTCGCAACCTACTACACCGATGTTTCCCCAGCTCGTGTCGAAGACCGCTTCGATGCTGAACACTCACCTCTTCTTTCTATTGCGACGGCCGCGCCGCTGCTCCCCTGGCCCGCGCGCCTGTTCAGCGCCGAATTCGCCGCTTACTGGTTATGGTTGCCGCGCCTGCCTTTTCTTGCCGTCGGCGTCTTTCTCGGCGCTTCGCTGTGGTATGTGGCCCGCCGCCTCTGTGGCAACGCTGGTGGATTCATCGCCCTCACGCTCTATTGTTTTTCTCCGGCCATGATTCAGGCCAGCGCCGTCTGGCATACCGAGCCCGAAATCGTCGCCGTGTGGGGAGCATTCGGCGCTATCTTCACTGCCATCGCCGTCGCGCACACTCTCTATGCCCCGCGCGAAGTCGTGCTGTGGAACTGGCGTCGCATCGTCCTGCTCGGCATCTCGCTGGCTCTCGCGATCGGTTCGCAGTTTTCCATGATCGTTGTCGTGCCGATAGCTTTAGCTTTCCTGCTATATCTCGCACCCATCCGCCGTGGCGCTGGTTTCGTCATCTGGATCGCCGCATGTGTGATCGCTTTGCTCCTGCTTTTCGGGGCGTATTTCTTCCATCCTCGCGCCTTCTGGGATGGAATGCTCCACGCCTCTTTCTGGGGAGCAAACTGGCGCGGCTTCACCATTCTCATGGTGTATTACCGGGTGCTGGCACAGATCGCGCGCGCCTGTCCTGCGTTGCCGTTACTGCTGCCCGTCGCGCTCGTCACCTACGTCGTCTGGCCGCGCACGCGCTACTTCGGCAACACGGCTCCGCTGCTGATCGGCCTTCTCTTCATCGGCCTGGGCATCGCGCATCCTCACGTCGCCGGCGCAGGATTTTTGCTCGGTTCCATCCCCTTCCTGCTGCTCCTCGTCTCCGGGGTACTGGCCGATCTCATGGAAACCCGCCAGCGTCTGCTTGTCTCCGCCTGCGTCAGCGGACTGCTCATCGCCTATGCCCTCTGGAGCCTGCACGAGTTGTTACAAGTGCCCCGCGGATAGCAAGAATCCTCCCTGAGAGCATGACAGAAGCTATACCCTCAAATCGTCCTTTTTTCGATGAGATGGAGGCTTTGTAAAGATTCTTGAAGATAGTCACCCGCTGTCAAAAATCGCCGGATTGACGCACATCCCTTTGGAGTATCATTAAGCTTGTGATGCGGTGGATTCCGGCTTCGGTCGCGCTTCTCGGGCTGCTGTTGCTGCCGGCCGTTCTTGTCTCCGCCAGCCCTGTTCAAGTCAACGGGATTCCCTCGTCGACGACTTCTTCCGGCTTCGGTGGACACGCAATCAGTGCAGCGCCCGCCAGCGTCACCTCACTCGGCCGCAACAGCAACGTGCCGGCCAACTCAGGCGCCGCTGCTTCTTCGACCGCCGCTGCTTCTTCGACCAAAGTTCCGCACTCCCCCAAGAACCCGCCGATCAACACCGGACCTACGCCGCCCCACACCGTAAACGGCGTCGTCTACTATCCGTACATCTACGCTGTGCCCGTGCCGTACTCGGCCGATGTCAGTGACACCGCTACGCCCGACGACGATTCTGCCGATTATCAGGGCGGACCCACCATCTTCGATCGTCGCGGCTCCGGCGCCGACTCCTACGTTCCCCCGGCAGAAGACGCAACCACAGCGAATGCCGCTCCTGTCGCCGACGCGTCCATTGCCGACCCGCCGGAGCCTGAGTCGCCGCAGTCGCCTACGACCCTGGTTTTCAAAGACGGTCATCGACTGGAAGTTGACAACTACGCCATCGTCGGCCCAACGCTGTTCGATCTGACTCCCGGCCATCGCCGCAAGATCGCTCTTGCCGATCTCGATTTGCCGGCCACGGAGCGGCAGAACGACGACCACGGCGTCACCTTCCAATTGCCGCCGTCAGGACAGGCCAACTGATGCCAATGAAGCCTAGCCTGTGCCTCTTCGCGTTGCTCGCAGCCTTGACGCCCTGGGCCACTGCGCAGAGAGGGATGTCGGCCGGTCACTTCGCCGGTGCCGCCCGCTCCGCAGGCCGAGGTTTCGGCGGCCCAGGCGCTGGAGTTGCTTTCGCGCACAACGGTCAATCGTTCTCCGCTTTTCGCCGCTCCGCGCCCTACGGCGCGCTCTATCCGTCGTTTTTTGACCCTTCGTTTTTTGGCGGCTTGCTTCCCGACGATATGTCCAACCAGCTCTACGCCGCCGGCTATCCTGTAGCCTCGCCTGTGCCTTTGGGATTGCTGCAAGCGATGGCTTCCGCGATGCCCGCGCCGGCCGATCATGAGCCTGTGTCTCCTCCTCAACAGGCCCTCCTGATCGAACTTCAGGGCGGCCGCTACGTGCGCGTCAACGAGTCTCAGAGTGAAGGCTTCGCCGGTCTGCTTGGCTCCGTCGCCGACTCCGCACCGTCCCATGCTGCATCCCCCCACGCCGTACCGTCTCAAAACGATCGCGCCGCTAAGCCTCCGCGAAGTCGCTCCACTCCGTCGGCATCGGCCATTTCCGCCACCAACCAGCCGCCCGAGCTCGCCGCTCCGCCCGCTCCGGCTCGCGATCTGCCTCCCGCAATCCTGGTCTTCCGCGATGGCAGCCACCAGGAAGTACGCGACTACACCATCGCCGACGGCGTGCTATACGCCCGCGGCGATTTCTACAACGACGGCTACTGGAACAAGAAAATCGAACTCAGCAACCTGAACCTGCCGGAAACTCTTCAGGAAAATGCCAACCGCAGCGTGAAATTCGTCCTGCCTTCCTCGCCCAACGAAGTCATCACCCGCCCCTAAGCCCTCCACCAACTGGCAAACGCAGAAATTCCACGCCAGCGTCGATTTTCCGCCGCCCACCGCCTTCCCACGTCCCGCCGCACGTCCGCACATCTCCAGAAGTGCGGCTTCATCGCGCAGCGCCACTGCCTCCACCGGCGCATAGCGACCGATCCGCTGGAGATACTCCTGCGTCAGCGCGGCAATCGCCGGCTCCCTGATCTTCCCCACCCACGCGATCTTGATCTTCACAGAGAGGATTTAAAACAAACGCAATTCAAGATTTTCTACTTGGCTCAAGGATACGGCTTCTGCTAATCCGTACCCGTTTCGTGACGCCATGCTCAGGCTCATTCAGTCCGACAACATCGAGTACAAACAACTCACGAACGCCGCCTAATGCCTTATTGAGAATTGAAATAAATATAGTGATACTTCTGGATTTCTGTGCTATCTTCCGGCCGTCGCCGAAGCCTCGTCGCCTCCTTAAAGGCAACTTGCCACGAATTCGTTGACAGGAGCGGGTGTCAGGTTCTCGCTCTGGAGGCAGACGCTTTAGGGGGGAAAGCCGGGGTGGGTGGGGACCCGCACGCCGCCAAAACCAAGCGGCTCCCCTAACACGAGGGGCGTCAAAACGCTTCGCCGAACCCCCCTTTGTCATCCCCCCAACGGCAGATCCGCGACCACGCTACCGGGAATGAAAGGTGAGTTCACACTTCACGGCGTGAGCTTTGCCACGAATAGTGACATCCAGGTCCGACGACTTCTAAATCAGGAAAACCAAAATTCAGCCGCAAATCCTCTGGCGAGAAAGGTGCTTCCCGCCGCAGCGGGAAGCACCGTAGACTTTGTATGATTGTGGTTACTGCTTTTCGTCGGTATACGTCGAAACTCTTCCCAGCCACTTGTTATCCGAGATCTCGGTGAGTTTCTTGCCATCCGCGGAGACCGTCAGTTTGTCGACAACGTAGAGTTTCCCGTCACGTTTGTAGGCGACTTCGATTCCATGCGGTCCCAGCTTCTTTACCGACACAGTCTCATTGGCATAAGTACCTTTGACCGGCTGCCCCTCGCCGCCAAATTTGGCTTGCCAGCTTTCGCCGGTCGGAGTGGACATGCTCACCTCATCGCCTGAGACCTTCCACATGGTGGTGAGCCCAGCAGTATCTTCGTTAACATTCTGAATACGCCAGGAGCCGGAGGTCGCGTGGGAGCCGGCAGAACCCGCGGCGGCCCGCGTGAACTTGGCTTCCGACTTGTAAGACTGGCTGCCGTCGGCAGGATAGGTAGTGCCCGCTATGGTCAGCGTCTTCCCATCGGCAGAGACCGTCCGGGTCGAATCGCCGGTAGGCTTACCAGCCTTTTTCGTGGTGACGTGAATAGAATTCGCGTCCGCCGCCTGCACGGAGATCACGTCATAGGTCTGGCCGGTAACGGACTGGTCCTGGCCGTCGGCCTTGACATGGATTTTGGGGACGCAACTTTCGCAGCTATACGTGCCATTGTTGACGGAAAAAATGTACGGCTTTTGCGACAGCTTGGACTCGGCCATGTTGGTCTTCCAAGTACCGTCGAATGGGCTTTGGGCAAACATCA
>Ga0302324_100004325_pt1 | contig 31472 bp, 29 predicted proteins | sample Palsa_T0_1_FD_201949 | JGI IMG/M metagenome (GOLD analysis project Ga0302324, IMG submission 201949) | Peat permafrost microbial communities from Stordalen Mire near Abisko, Sweden - Palsa_T0_1 | ecosystem: Environmental > Terrestrial > Soil > Palsa > Peat permafrost | place: Sweden: Abisko... | reverse complement strand
TAGGCGTTGATGTGCGTCTCTTGCGCGATCATCTCTTCGAGCCGCTCAAGATCCGGCACCAGCGGCGACTCGTTCACCATCCGTACGTAGCAAACGATGGGCGCGCGCTCTTCTACGGCGCGTGAGTTATCCGGCCGCACGACATCGGAGCTCACGCGCACGAGCTGCGGAAAGCCCTGCGAGACGATCCCGAAGTAGCCGCCCTCCAGGCGCGCGCCAATGCAGTGGAAAACCACAATACGCGTGCGCCCGGAGGCCGGTGGGATGTTCTGCCCGCAGGCGCCTTCGAACGAGATGAGCGGCACCTGCCGGCCATTCCAGGTCACAACGCCGATGTACCAGGGCGGGGCGCCGGTCATCTCCGAGGGGGTATGAAAGCCAATCACCTCGGCGACGCAGGCACGCGGAATGATGAGCCGACCGTCCACGATCGGAATCAGCAGGCTGTAGACTTCTTGAACCCGTTCGGGCATCGCGTGCCTCTTTAGTTGGAGCGCGTTGTGCCGGCGCCGTTCTGCGCCGCGCGGTGCCGCTCGACGAGTGGCGCGATCGCATCGAGCAACTGCGCCTCCTGGTAGGGCTTGCTCAGGTAATCGTCCACGCCGATCTCAATCGCGCGCGCGCGATGCTTCTCGCCCGAGCGCGAGGTGATCATGATGATCGGCACGTCGCGCAGGCGCGGATCGTTGCGCACGTGCGTCGCGACCTCATAGCCGTCCATACGCGGCATCTCGATGTCGAGCAGGATGATGTCGGGCACGTTGTCCTGCAGCAGCGACACCGCGTCCATGCCGTCGCGTGCCGTCAGTACGCGCATGCCATTTCTCTCAAGCAGGCGCTGCGTCACGCGACGCACGGTGATGGAGTCATCGACCACCAGCGCGAAAGTGCGGCGGTCGCCACGTTCGCGCGCCACGAGCGGCTGCGCGCGCGTGCGCCATTCGCTTCTGACCAGCGCGCCGATGTCGAGAATGACGACGATGCGCCCGTCGCCGAGGATGGTTGCGCCGGAGATGCCACGGATCGCCGAGATCTGCGGACCCACCGATTTCACGACGATCTCGCGGCTGCCGATCAGCTCCTCGGTGATGAGCGCGGTGGAGTGCTCGCCGGCACGCACCAGCACCACCGGGATCGTCACGTCCTGTTCGGGCAACGGCGAGGGCTCGAGCCCCACGAACGTCGACAATGACTGGAAGCGGTACTTCTGGCCGCCCGATTCGAAGAGCGGCGCGTCCGCTCCAAGGTGCGACTGCACGTTGGCCTTGGGCATGCGCAGCACCCCTTCGACGGTGGGCAGCGGCAGCGCGTAGAACTCCTGTTCGATGCGAACGACGAGTGCGTGGCTGATCGCCAGCGTAAAGGGCAGGCGGATCGTAAATGTCGTGCCGACACCCGCCGTCGACTCCATGTGCAGCGCGCCGCCCAGGCGCTTGATCTCGGTCGCAACCACATCCATGCCGACGCCGCGGCCCGCCTGCTGGGTGACGAGGCCCGCCGTGGAGAATCCGGGCTCGAGGATGAGCTGCATCGCATCCTCATCACTCAAAGACTGCGCTGCCCCTACGAGCCCGAGCGCAATGCCCTTGTCGCGGATCGCGCGCAGGTTCATCCCGCCACCATCGTCGCTGAGACGTACGAGCACTTCGGCGCCTTCGCGTCGCAGCTCAAGCCGTATGCGCCCGACATCCGCCTTGCCGTGCGCGAGGCGCTCTTCGGGTGACTCGATGCCATGGACCACGGCGTTGCGCAGCATGTGTTCGAAAGGCGGCAACATGCGCTCGAGCACCTGGCGGTCAAGCTCTCCGGCGGCGCCCTCGACGATGAGCTCGGCGCGCTTGCCGCAGTCGGCGGCGGCTTGGCGCACGATGCGCGCGAGGCGCTGCACGTGACGCTGGAAGGGCACCATGCGCGTGCGCATCAGCCCGTTCTGCAGCTCGGTGATCGTGCGCGCCTGCTGCGTCAGAAGGTTCTGCGCTTCCTGCGTGAGTGTCTCGAGCAACTGCTGGATACTCGCAACATCGCTCGCCGTCTCGGCGAGTGCGCGCGAGAACTGCTGGATCGCCGAATAGCGATCCAGTTCGAGTGGATCAAAATCGGCACGATGGCCGCCGCCCTTGTCCTCATGGCCATGCAGAATCTGCGTCTCGGTCTCGATCTCGAGCTTGCGCAGCTGCTCTTTCAGGCGCGTCACCGTGCGAGTGAGCTCACCGAGGTTGAAATCAATCGATCCGAGCTGCTGTTCGAGTCGCGCGCGCGCGATGCTGACCTCGCCGGAGGTATTGAGCATCTGATCGAGGAGGTCGGCATCCACGCGCGCCATCTCGGGGCGATCCCCCGGCGGCACGGGCTCGCGCCCCGGCGGCACGGGCTGCGGTGCCGGGAGAAACTCCTCCGCCGTAACGCTAGGCGGTGGAGGCGCAAACGTCGCGGGCGGCGGTGCGGGAGGCGCTTGCGCGGGAGCTGGTGCAGCGGACGCCTCTACCGGTGCGGGCAAAGCCGGCTCGGGCGGTACTGGGGGCGGCGGCGGCAGTATCGCAACCAGCGGCGGCACGACGAACGCTGCTGCGATCGGCACCCCTTCGGCGATGGCCATGGCTGCGGGAGAGAACATCTCCGGTTCGGGTGGCGCGGGCGCGACTGGCTGCGCAGCCGCGGGTTCGGCTGCGGGTTGCGGAACCAATTCGGCCCCATCCGTATCGAGAAAGTCTGCCGCCGAGAGCTCCTCTGCCGCCGCGGGCACTTCGCTCGGCGCGGCAGATACCTCCACCGCGGACTGCGCAAACTCGCCCATGATTGCCGGCATCTGCAGTTCAGATATCTCAAGCGGGAAATCGACAACGCCGACGTCAACTGCCGCGGGCTCAGGTGGCGGATCGGGGAGCAGTAAGATTTCAAGTTCGGGCGGCTGAAACGGCGATTCGGGAAACGGCGTGGCGGCTTCGGCGGGTTGCGTCAGCTCAAATATCTCGGGTGCTTCGGGCGCGGGCATCTCGAGGGTGGCTTGCGGCGCTTCGGGCTCGGCCGCGTGCGGCATTGCAGGTGCTTCCACCCCTGCAAAGCCCGACGCCTCGGCGTCGCTCAAAGCTTGCGCGGCATCACCCTGCGTCAATGCCTGGATGCGCGCGATCGCTTCGCGCGCCGGCGCAAGGCCGCGACCCGTTGCGACCGCGTCACGCATGCGCGCGAGCTCATCGATACTCGCCTGCAGCACCGCGAAGGTTGCCGGCGTCACCGGCACCAGGCCCTGATCGATCTGCAACACGAGGCTTTCAAGCTCGTGGCTCAAGTCGCCGAGAGGCTGGATGCCCGCCATGCGCGCGCCGCCCTTGAGAGTGTGCAGCGGCCGCTTCAAGGCCGCGCGCTGCTCGGCACTTTGCGGATCCGCGCGCCAAGCCGCGAGCGCGCTTTCCGCGCTTTCGAGCAGCTCGGTCGCCTCCTCGGTAAAAATGCCCGCGATCTCCGGATCAAACTGCGCCATGGCCTCGACCCGCGGTTGCACTTGCGATTGCTCAGCGGCATGCGCGGCGCTCGCCGCTTCGGCGATGCGCCGATCGAGCGCGCCGTGCGCGTACGCGATGCGGCTCAAGAGGCTCGCGTGAGTTTGGAAAAAGCCCGTCGACTCATCGAGGTTGGCGGCCACCGACTCCATCGCGGCCATGCAGTCGGCGAGCAGGATGACATCGCCCGCGTCAAGTCCGAGGCCGCTCTCGAAGGCCTTGCGCAGCCATTGATCGAGGGGGTGCGCCAGGCGGATGCCGTGCCGCGCCTCGGCCATGTTTGAGCTGCCCAAGAGCGTGTGGACCGCTCGATAAACCTCTTGCGGCAGCGAGTGCGGCGGGGCGGCGCTGCTCTCGCGCTCCAGAAACGCGCGCACGCTTGCAACGTGCGCGCTCGTCTCGCGCGCATAGATGTCGGCCAGGACGGCATCGCCGCTCGCAGGTGCGCGCGCCGGCGCCTGCTCGCTCGGCACTGCAGGCTCCGCGGGTGCAGGCTCCGGCGAGTACGGCGCTGCGGCCTCTGCCAGCGGCGGCGATGGCGCGCCCTCTGCGCTCGGCGGCGCCGCAGTGTGCGCCTGAGGGGCTGCGAGCGCGTTGGCACGAGAGAGGATCTCATCCGCATCATGTACCTGCGCCACGCCTGTTTCGAGCTGATCGATGAGCTGCGGCAACGCGGCCACCGCACCGCTCAACGTCGCAAGGATCGGCTGCGTGCGTGTGAGCGTGTTATCGAGCAGGCGATTCAAGAGATTCTCGATCGACCAGGCGAACTCTGCGAGCTCGCGCGCACCCACCATGCGGCCGCTGCCCTTCAAGGTATGAAACGAGCGGCGCAGCGTGACGAGCGCTTCGCGATCGAGCGCGTTCTGCTCCCATTCGTAATAGCAGCGATTGATCTTCTGCAGCTCCTCGCGTGCCTCCTCGATGAAGAGCTTGAGAAGTTCCGGATCGGCTGTATCCGCAAAGGCGACGCTCGCAGGCTCGCGCGCCGGGAGAATGGGGACTACGGGAGGCGCGCCGCTCAGCGGTGCGGCGCTATCCGGGCGCGCCAGGGCCACCGTGTGCGCAAACGTTCCGGGCTCGATCGGCGCCACCGTCGGCACGGCGGGCGCAGGCTCCGCTTCGAGCGCGCGCAGCGCGCTGTCCGCGTTGTCGAGCATGTACCACGGATCGCTGCGCCCGGCCTGCAGTGTCTCCATGTAGTACTCGACGCTCACGATCGCATCGGCCAGGCGGTCCATCGCAGCCAACCCGAGCGCGCGCCCGCCCGGCTGCATTACGCGCTTGAGCTGTGTGCCAATCGCCTCGAGGATCTCCACCGCACGCGTCTTGCCGAGCATCAGCAGCCCCGCCTTCAGACCGCGCAGCAGCTCCTGCCAGTTGTCGAGCGTCGCCGCGTCGATCGCGCCGACCACGGCCTGGCTTACCGCATCCTTGATGCGTGCGAGATTCAGGATGCATTCGCGCAGTACCGCGCTTTGCACCTGCTGGAACTCCGCATCCTCATCGGACCCGGCTTCCGCGGCCTTCGGCAGAATCATCCCCACCAGTCGATCATCGAGCTTGTCCTCGACACCGATGAGCGCGGCGGCGATCTCAACTAGCAGTGACTCTTCGGGCTTGCTCTCTCCGGCGACGATCCGATCCAGGCGCTGCGTCTCGGCGATGATGTTGGCGCGCAGTTCGCCCAGGCCGAGCACGCCCAGCGTGTCGGCGATCTTGCGCAGCAGCGCCGCCTGCGAACGCAACTCCTGCGGCTGCCCCGATCCGCGGCGCACGAAGATATCGAGGACATCCTTGACCTTGGAGAGGTCCTCGCGGATGGCCGCCGCGACCGTCTGCATGAGTTTGACGGAGGGTGCGGAGAGGTTCTCGCGCTCCTCCTCGATGCTCTCATCGACCGGCAGCAGCTCCGAGAGCCGGAACGAGGCGCGTACCGACATTGCGCGCGGCCCGGCGCTGAGCGTGCGGCCGACGTAATAGAGAAGATTGTTGAGCAGCTCCACGGGCGGCGACTGCGTATAGCGCGACTCGCCCTGCTCGTAGAGCCGTTTGATCTCCCGATCGGCAAGCCCCAGCAGGCGCTTCACCGACACGCCACCCTCGAGCACGCCTTCCTGCAGCATCTCGATCACCGCGCCGACGACCCACCACAGCTGAAACACCTCCTGCTGGGTTGCAATCTGCTCAAGCTTGCTCGACACCGCGGCGAGGATTTCCAGGTTCTGCTCGATGCGCTCGCCGCGAATCCAGCCGATGAGACCGACCTGAAAGCGCGTACGCAGCCGCCTGCCCCATTGTTCGATGGTGAGCGGCTGCTCGCCGGGCGCTGCCGGAACGGGCGCGGCCTGCTTGTCGGACTTGAGATTGAGGAGGAGCAGCGTGCCTTCGGAGAGGAGCGCGCTGCCGCGCACCGCGCGCAGATCATTGAGTAGCGGCAACAGAACGAGCGCAAGATCGCGACCGCCGGCGAGCACGCGCTCGAGGTAACTCGGCAGCTGCACCATCGCGCGCATCAGCGCATCGAGGCTCTCGGCCTGGCTCTTGCGCTCGCTGGAGGTGGCGACGAGATAGTGTGCGACGTGCTCCATCTCCTCGGCGAGGAGCGCCGCGCCGTAGATCTCGAGCACGCGCAGCACGCCCTGCACCTGGTGCAGCTCGAGCGCGCAGCGCTCGAGGAGCGCAAAGTTGAGTGGCTGCTCAACGTAGCTCTCGAGCGCGGTGCGCGCCTCGGCGAGCGTCGCATTGAGCTCACGCCCTACGAAGTCGAAGGTTTGCGAGGCAACGTCCGCCATGGCGTCGCCCTTAGGTGCCGCCCACTGCCGAGCGCGGCCCGCGGATCAGCTTGGCTTCCTCGGGGGTTCGAAAGGTGCCACTGGCGGAGGCGAGCGCCTCGGCTGCGGCGGAGGAAGTGGGCAGGCGAAAGCCCGAAGCTGAGCGGCGCAGCCCGGCTGAGAGCTCGCCGAGCTTCGCGATGGCGTTTGACGTGGCGGTGGTGGAATCTGCCGTCTGTGCGCTGATTTCCTTCAGCACCTGCATGTTGCGCGCGATGGCCTGCGCGGCGCTCGTCTGCTGACGGGCGCTCGCGGAGATGTTCTGCACGAGGCTCGCGATCTGGTTCGAGACCTGCTCGATCTCCTCCAGTGCCGCGCCCGCGTTCTCGGCGAGAAGTGCGCCGCCGACGACATCGGTCGTGCTGCGCTCCATCGACACAACGGCCTCGTTGGTATCGGTCTGAATCGTGCGCACCAGCACTTCGATCTGTTTGGTGGCGTTGGCGGCGCGCTCGGCGAGCCGCTGCACCTCATCCGCGACGACTGCGAAGCCGCGGCCCGCCTCTCCGGCCATTGAGGCCTGGATCGAGGCATTCAATGCAAGAATGTTGGTCTGCTCGGCGATGTCATTGATGAGCTCGACGATGTTGCCGATCTCCTGCGAGCTCTCCCCGAGGCGCTTGATGCGCTTGGAGGTCTCCTGGATCGTCTCGCGGATCGTATTCATGCCATCGATCGTGCGCCGCACCGCATCGCCACCCTTGTGCGCGACTTCCACCGAATGCCGCGCGACATCCGCGGCGCGCTCGGCGTTGCCGGAGACCTCTTCGGCAGAGGAGGCCATGCCGCCGGCTGACTCGGTGGCCGAGGCAATCTGCTTCGATTGCGCGCCGCTTGCCTTCGCCAGGTGCTGCCCGAGGGCCTGTGTCTGCCGTGTGGCGCCATCCACCTGCAGTGAGGAATGGTTAATCGTCAGCACCAGGCCGCGCAACGCCTCGACCGCATAGTTGATCGAGTCGGCGATCGCCCCGGTGATGTCCTCGGTGACCGTCGCCTGCACGGTCAAGTCACCATCCGCAAGGCTTGAGAGCTCATCGAGGAGGCGCAGGATCGCCTGCTGGCTGCGTTCGTTCTCGGTGCGCTGCGCATCGATTGCCAGACGCTGCTGATTGGCGGCCGCACGTTGCTCGCGCACCTGCAGCCACGTAATCGCCAGCGCCACGAGCCCCGCGATTGCGGTGGCGAGCGGCACCCACCAGAGGATTACAAAGTTAGGCAGCGCACCGTGCGCAAGAAAGCAGGCGCCGACGGTTGCGCCGATGAGCACGAGGGCGGTGCTGAACCAGGCGTCGACCGGGCGCATCAGGCGGCAGCCTCTGAGAAGCTCGCGCTCTCAAGGAGCATGCGCAAGCTCAGCACCGGCCATTGCTCGCCGCCATGGCGAAAGACACCGGCGAGAAATCGTTCGCACTGCGCAAGGGTCTGCGGTACATCGCCAAAGAACTCGTTCTCCGCAAAACGGCGAAACCCCAAGACTTCATCCACGACAAGTCCCGCCGGGATGTCGCGGTGATTGGCGACGATAATGCGCGTGTTGCGCGTCATCACCGTCGCGCTGCCGCCCAGAAACTGCCGCAGGTCAATGACCGCGATCAGTTGGCCGCGGATATTCGCAAGGCCTTTGACCCAGCTCTTCGCGCCCGGCACGCGTGTCAGGCTCGCCGGCACGCTTGCCACCTCGCGCGTCTCCTCGCGCGCAACCAGGTAGAGCTCGCCCGCGATGCGCAGGGCAACCCCGACCCATTCGCGCCCGACCGCGCCCTCCTGAGGCACCTGGGCGGAGACCGCGCGGCCGCGCCGCTCAAGTTCCGCTAGCAACTCATACGGCCGGTCCCGCAGGGATTTGAGAGCAATTTCCGACATGAGGTCTACTTCAAGCGGCGAGCGTCGCCTGCGCCTTTGCGACAAGCTGGTCCGGAGACACCGGCTTCACCATGTAATCCACCGCTCCCTGGCGCAGGCCCCAGATGCGATCGGTCTGCTGCCCCTTGGAGGTCACCATGACGATCGGAATGGAACGCGTCTTCGGGTCATTCGCAAGCGCCCGCGTCGCCTGATAGCCGTTCATTCCGGGCATGACGATGTCCATGAAGATGAGATCGGGATTCATCTCGCGCGCCAGACGAATACCCTCGGCGCCATCGGCCGCGGCAGCGGTCTTGTAGCCGTGGCTCTCGAGCGCTTTCTGCATGACATGCATCTCGGTGGGCGAGTCATCGACGATGAGTATCAGTGGCATCGCAAGTCACCTCCCGATATGCGTCTCGATGGCGTTCAGAAGTTCATCCTTCGTAAAGGGCTTCGTCAGATAATGCTCTGAGCCGACGATGCGGCCACGCGCGCGATCGAAGAGGCCATCCTTTGAGGACAGCATGATCACCGGAATCTGCCGGAAAACCTTGTTGTGCTTGATGAGCGAGCAAGTCTGATAGCCGTCGAGGCGCGGCATCATGATGTCAACGAACACGATGTCGGGCTGATGGTCCGCAATCTTTGCGAGCGCATCAAATCCATCGACCGCGGTGAAAACTTCGCAGCCTTCCTTCGCGAGCAGCGTCTCGGCGGTTCTGCGAATCGTCTTGCTGTCGTCGATGACGAGCACCTTCAGGCCCTGAAGCTTGGAGCTGCTGCCAGCGGGAACGGTGTTGAGATTTCCTGCCATGTGCGTGAGCGTTATGCGAACCGAGCGAGCGTGATTTGCAGCAGAGTTTTTAACATATCGGTAAACCCCCTGCTATGGCACGCTCGTCACGTTTTTGCGAGTCGAGCGTGCGACTTTGCAGCTCGTTTGCCTCGCTTGGACATATTCGCCTCAACGTTAATCATAATCTCAAAGCTCGGTTAACATTCGGCTCCATGAAAACCCCGCGTCGCCTGGCCGTCGTGATGGATCCGATCGCAGATATCAAGCATGCGAAGGACTCCACTTTGGCGATGCTGCTCGCCGCGCAGGCGCGCGGCTTCGAGCTCTCCTACCTCGAGCAGCGCGATCTGCGCCTGCGCGACGGCAAAGCTTTGGCACGCGTGCGGCCGCTCACCGTGCGTGACGATCCCGCCTCGTGGCACACGCTCGGCGAGGCGCGCAGCGCCGCGCTCGGTGAGTTCGACTGCATCCTCATGCGCAAGGACCCGCCCTTCGATACCGAGTACATCTACTCGACCTACATTCTCGAGCGTGCCGAGGAGCAGGGTGCGCTGGTCGTTAACGGGGCGCGCGGGCTGCGCGACGTGAACGAGAAGGTCTACACGGCCTGGTTTCCCGAGTGCTGCGCTGCGACGCTCATCACCCGTGACATGCAGGAAATGACCGCCTTTCTCGCCGAGCAGGGCAAGATCGTCTGCAAGCCCCTCGATGGCATGGGCGGCCGATCCATCTTCGTCGTCGAGCACGACGATAAGAACGCCCGCGTCATCTTCGAGACGGTAAGCGACTACGGACGGCGCTTTCTGGTCGTGCAGCGCTACTTGCCGGAGATTGCGACCACGGGTGATTCACGCGTGCTTCTCATCGAAGGGGCGCCCGTGCCCTACGCCCTCGCCCGCATTCCCTCCCCCGCCGATCATCGCGGCAACCTCGCCGCCGGCGCCCGCGGCGTCGGCCGACCACTCGATGAGCGCGATCGCTGGCTCGCGGGGCAAATCGGGCCTCCTCTTGCGAAGGCGGGCATGCTGTTCGTGGGGCTGGATGTGATCGGCGGATATGTCACGGAGATCAACGTGACGAGTCCCACCGGCATCCGCGAACTTGACAAGCAATTCGGCATCAACATTGGCGCCGAGCTGATGCAGGCGATCGAGCGGCGACTGGATGCGCGCTAGTGCGCGCTGGGACGCTCGACACGAAATCCGCCCGCCAGCCCCCGCTATACTCGGACTCTCTCACGCAGCGCAGCATCGCACCCACAGTGGCATCGAGGGCTTTGCCGGTACGCGAAGGAATCGCCCCAGTACGCGATCGCCTGGTCGTCACCCTCTTCTTTGCCGCTCTGGCGCACGCGGTCCTCATTCTGGGCCTGACCTTCAGCGCTGCTGCCGACCCGAGCACGACTCCGCCCGGGCTGCAGGTGCTCCTCGTGTCCGATGAGTTGCCGGAGTCGGCCAGGAACGACACGGCGGTTTACCTGGCGCAGCGCACGCAGAAAGGCTCGGGCAACACGGATGCGCACGTCGCGCCGCGCAATCGCGCCGCCTCCCTGCCACTGCCCGAACAGGCGGGCAGCGAGACGGGCACCCTGAGCCCCCTTGAGGCCGGAAGCGCTGCAGCGAGCGAGGAGCGGGTGCTCACCAGCAGCGGCTGGAATGCGCACGTAGAGTACTTCGCGCAAGACGATTCGGGCGATGCGGCCCAGGAGCAGCAGCCGTTGAAGCTTGACGGGCGGCGCGGCGATGAGGCTGGACCGCAAGAGGACACCGGACCTGCGCAGCTGCAGGGAGCGCGGCGCGATGAGCTCTGGGTGACGCCGGACTCGCGCGCGGCGAGCCTCGCCCCCTATCTTGATGCGTGGCGCCATAAGGTTGAGCGCATCGGCACACTGAACTATCCAACCGCGGCGCGCCGCTCCGCCCGCGTCACGAGCCCGGTCCTCGAGGTCGCCGTCAACTCAAGCGGCGCGCTTGAGCGCGCGGTCATCAGCCAGTCAAGCGGCGACCCCGAACTCGATCAGGCATCGCTTGCCATCCTCAAGCTTGCCAGCCCCTTTGATCCGTTTCCGCCCGAGCTTGAGCGTCAGTACCGTGTGTTGCGCTTTGCCTACGAATGGCAGTTCGTCGGCGGACGAGTGCAGGCGGGCGGTGTGTCCGCCGTTCCTTGAGCAAGCCTTCCCCGACGCCCATACTGCACCCATGAGCGATGCATCGTTTACCAATCAGCTTCTGATCGCGATGCCGACGCTCGACGATCCGAACTTCTCCCAGGCTGTGACGCTGATCTGCGAGCACACCGACAAGGGTGCGCTCGGCATCGTTCTCAACAAACCTCTGCCCATGAAGCTCTCCGAGGTGCTGCAGCAAATGCAGCTCGAACCGGTGAGTTCAGAGATTGGCGAGAAGCCCGTCTTGCGCGGTGGGCCCGTGCACACCGATCGCGGCTTCGTGCTGCACCGGCCGGGGGGCGAGTGGGACCACACGCATAAGGTGTCGGATGACATTCAGGTCACGACCTCACGCGACATTCTCGCGGCCATGGCGCGCGGCGACGCACCGACCGATGCGTTCATCGCTCTGGGCTACGCCGGCTGGGACTCGGGGCAGCTCGAGCGCGAGATGCGCGACAATGCCTGGCTGTCGATGCCTGCCGACGCGCGCGTCGTCTTTGAGCTGCCGTTCGAGGAGCGCTGGCTTGCCGCGTGGCGCATCGTCGGCATTGACGTCGACAAGCTAAGTCCGGACTCCGGTCATGCGTAACCGCACAAGCCCCGCGTGTTGCGCGCGGCGGGCATGAATGAAATCCGGACGGTACTCGCTTTCGATTTTGGCTTAAGACGAATTGGTATCGCCGCAGGCGACACGCTCACCGGCACCGCCGCGCCGCGCCCCGCGATTGCCGTCGGCACACACGGCCCCGACTGGGACGCCATCGCGCGCGAAGTGCGCGCCCTCCTGCCAGAGCTCCTCGTCGTCGGCGCCCCGTATAATGTGGATGGCACGAGCGGCGCGCTCGCGCCCGCGGCGCTTGCCTTTGCGGATGAGCTCGAGCGGCGCTTCGCTCTGCCCGTGACGCGGGTCGATGAGCGCTACTCGTCCCTCGAGGCGGCCGCGGCGCTCAAAGCGCAGCGCAGCCGCGGACAGCGCGGCCGCATCCGCCGCGCGCACATCGACAGCGCAGCCGCAGCGGTGATCCTCGAGCGCTGGCTTGCGGGTGAAGGGGAAAGCGCATGAACGACGTGAGTGGTGGCATCGTGCAACTGCGCGCAGACGGCACCCTGCGCCATCTGCTCACGCTCGAAGGCCTGCCGCGCGAGCGCATCGCAGCGCTCCTCGATGCGGCGCAGGGCTATGTGCGCGCCCCGGGCGCGCGCGTGCCGATGAGCACGCAGCTTGAGGGCGTCACGGTCGCCAATCTTTTCACCGAGCCTTCCACGCGCACGCGTGTGTCATTTGAACTCGCGGCAAAGCGCCTCGGCGCACAGGTCGTCAATCTTGAGGTGCAGCTCTCCTCGCGGGTGAAAGGCGAGAGCATGCTCGATACCGTCTATACGCTCGAGGCGCTGCACGCCGATGTGCTCGTGATCCGCGAGGCCGAAGCGGGCGTGCTCGAGCTCGTCGCAAGCCATGTCGCGCCGCATGTCAGCGTGCTCTCCGCGGGCGAGGCGCACATAGGGCACCCCACGCAGGGCCTGCTCGATGCGCTCACCGTACGGCAGAAGAAACAGCGCTTCGATAACCTCGCCATCGCCATCGTCGGCGATATCCGCCACTCGCGCGTCGCGCGTTCGGCCTACCAGGCGTTCCGCGCGCTCGGCGTGCCGGAGCTGCGCATCGTCGCGCCGCCCGCATTCATGCCGGAGGCGGAGGAGTTTGCCGGCTGCGCGCGCTTTGGCACTCTGAAGACGGGCCTGAAGGATGTGGACGTGGTGATGATGCTGCGCATTCAAAAAGAACGCATGACCCAGGCCTCTCTGCCCGATGGCGACCGGTATTTTGCGAAGTTTGGCTTGACCCCCGAGCGCCTGGCGCTCGCCAAGCCCGACGCCATCGTCATGCATCCGCAGCCGATGAACCGTGGGATCGAGATCGCATCCGACGTCGCCGATGGGCCGCAATCGGTGATCCGCGACCAGGTGCGAAACGGCGTCGCCGTGCGCATGGCGGTGCTCGCGGCGGTGTGCGGCCGCGCGCCGGGCGCGCGCGCGTGAGCGCCGCGCAGCGCGGCACCATCTTCCTTGAGGAAAGCCGTGTGCTCGAGCAGGCGGCATTTGACGCCGGTCAGTTCGTGATCCGGCTCGCCGCGCCGCAGTGCGCCGCGCACGCCACCCCTGGGAGCTTTGCGCACATCACCTGTGACCCGAAAATTCCCATGCGCCGGCCGCTCTCACTGATGCGCGCCGACAAGCGCACCGGCGCCGTGGAGATCCTCTACAAGGCCGAGGGGGTGGGGTTGCAGGCCTTAAGCCGCGTGCGCCCCGGCGAGACGGTCTCGCTCCTGGGTCCCATCGGGCAGGGCTTCACCGCCCATGCGGATAAGCCGCGCGCGCTGCTCATCGGTGGTGGCGTTGGCATCCCGCCGATCATTTTCCTCGCCGAGCATCTGCAGGCGCGCACCGATGCGCCGTGGCAGCCGCTCGCCTTCCTGGGGTCCGAGATCCCCTTCCCGTTCGAGCGGCGCCGCGCGCGCACGCCACTTGCGGGCATCGGGCTCGAAGTGAGCTCCTGCATGCCGCTGCTCGATGAGTGGGGCGTCGCGAGCCGCCTCGCGAGTTGCGCGGGGTTCGCGGGCTGCTTCAACGGCTTCGTGACGGAGCTTGCGGATGCGTGGCTTGGCAGTCTTGACGAGCCCGCGCGCGCCGAAGTGGAGATCTTCGCCTGCGGGCCGACACCGATGCTGGCGGCAACCGCGCACCTTGCGCGCCGCCATGGCGTTGCCTGCCAGGTGGCGCTTGAGGAATTCATGGCCTGTGCCGTCGGCGGCTGCGCGGGCTGCACGGTGCTCGTGCGCACCAGCGCCGGGACCGCGATGAAACGCGTGTGCGTAGACGGCCCGGTATTTGACGCCTACAGCGTCTTCGCCGACGCGAAGTAGGCTGCCCAAGCGACGCGGCAGGGTGGTGACGCGCCGTGCTTGCGCCACGCACCCCGCCGCGCCGTTGAGCTCAGTGCAGCAGATTCAACGTGTTCGAAGCGTCATCGACGAAATACACACCGTGCGCCGGATCGAACACGAGGCCAAAGAGGGCGCCGTTGCCGGGCGGCGGCCCACCCGTGTCATCGAGCAGTGTCTTGGCGATCTGCACGCCAAACTCGTTGATCTCGGTGATGTAGCCGTCGACGCCGTTGACCGTCAGGAGGTGCCCGCTGCCGGCGGCGACGATAAGGCCCAGCGGTCCGTTGAGACTGCCGCCGCTTGAGAACGTCGCTCCCGTGCCATCTGCGGAGCGCCGGGAAAGCGGATGCGAGATCACGGTTATGCGGTTATTGAGGGTATCGGCGACATAGAGCCGCACCTGCTCATCGCACCCCCAATCAAACTCGCCGCACGCCGCCTCGCTCAACGCAACTCCCGTGGGTCCGAGTATGAGCGCCGCCGGATCGGTACGTTCCGAGAATCCGGAGGCGACGACGGTGAGCGACTGCACCGCCGGTAGCTGATTGGACGCCAGCTCGAGCACGACGCGCACCACGCTGCCTTGCTGCACGACCTGACCCTTTGCGGCCACCGTTCCGTTGAGCACGTTGGTGACGAAGAGATCCGCCTCGTGCCCGCGCTCGAGCGCCGTCATGTCCCAGGGCCCATTCACCAGCGAGCCGTAAATCGTCTCGACCGCGTTGCCCATGCTGTCGAGCACGATGAGGCAGCCGGCCTTGGCGGTCGCGGCGCTGCCATTCTTGGTCGGCAGGCTGCCGACGATCACCCACCCCTCGTTGAGCACCACGAGCGCGGTCGTAAGCCCGAGCCCGCCGGGGCATGGGCCGGGAAGCGCCGCGGCATCAAGCCCCGCGAAGAGTGTCTGCGCGCCATTCGGCGCCATGTCCACGATCGTGGTGCCGGTGCCCTGGGCATTGCTCGAGTTGTTGAAGTTGCTGACCAGGATATGCCCGGCGGTCAGCTTGCCGACTGAAGTCTTCACTTCAGCCATCCCGTACGGATTGACATCGCCATTGGCGGGCACAGTCGTGCCCAGAACGCTGATGTGCTTCAGGCTCGTCAGGATCGAGCCGTCGGAACTTGCGGGGGTCTGCGCGCCGGCGAGCGGCGCTGCCGTCAAACCCATGAGCAAAGCTGCAATCAGTGCGCCGTGGCGCGCTGGCGCCTTGGATTTCATTTTCATTTCACCATCCCCTCTAGCTGTGCCGCAAATTCTGTTGGATCGGGGGCTGACAGCTGCCGTGGCCCGCGCGACACTCAAACGAACATCTGCCGGTGAGTTCCCGAGCATGCGCAATGGGTTCAACGCGCAGGCGTTACGAGTGCGCGTGGGCGCGCGAACGGTCGGGCGGAGTTGTGCGGGCAAGAGGCGGCGCGCGTGGCGCGCGCGCTCTAGCCGAAGTTGATCTTGGCTTCGAGGTTCGTGCGTGAATCGGCGTTGGCGAGCGCTTCCTCGAGGCCGATGCGTTCTTGTTTGAAAAGTTCGTGCAGCGCGGCATCAAAGCTTTGCACGCCGCGCTCATTGCTGGCGATGATTGCCTCCTTGACACCCACCACATCGCCCTTCTTCACGCACTCGGAGATGTACGGCGTATTGAGCATGACTTCCACCGCCGCGACGCGCTTTTGCGCCTTACCGAGCACCAGGCGCTGCCCGAGGATCGCGCGCAGATACTGCGACAGATCAAGGAAGATCTGCGTGTGCTGCTCGCGGGGAAAGAGGTTGATCACGCGGTCGAGCGTTTCGGCGCAGTTGTTGGCGTGCAACGTCGCGAGCACCAGGTGCCCGGTGCCTGCCAGGCTGATCGCGGTCTGCATACTCTCGCGGTCGCGGATTTCACCGATCAGAATCACATCGGGCGCGGCACGCATGACGCCGCGCAGGGCGGCTTCAAAGGAGCGCGTATCAAGGCCGACCTCGCGCTGATTGACGATCGAGCGCTTGTTGGTGTGCAGGAACTCGATCGGATCCTCAATGGTGACGATGTGGTCGGAGGAGTTCTCGTTGCGATAGTTGATCATCGCGGCAAGCGTCGTCGACTTGCCCGAGCCGGTCGCGCCGACCATCAGCACGAGCCCGCGCTTTAGCATGCAAAGATCACGCAGGCAGTCCGGCAGTCCCAAAGCCTCTAGCCGCGGCATGTCCGCCGTGATGTAGCGCAGCACGATCGCCGGAAAGCCGCGCTGCATGAAGATGTTGACGCGGAAGCGCCCGAGTCCGTGCTCGGAGAGCGCAAAGTCGATCTCGAAGTCGCGCATGAACTGCTCGCGCTGCGGGCCGCTCATGATGGCGTAGGCCGTCTGGCGCACCGTTTCGGGCGAGAGAATCTGCTTGTTGATCGGGACGATGTGCCCTTCGATCTTGATCTTGATGGGCGCGTTTGGCGTAAAGAAGAGGTCCGAGGCCTTCTTCTCCACCATCAGCTTGAAAAGCGGCTTGGTGTTGAAGGTCGCAACGGGCGAGGCGACGGTCGAAAACGGTCCGCTGTTGGCTAGTGTGCGCTGCTGGCCGGTCGTTTCAAGCAGCAACGGGTCAACAGGTTCATTGGGGGACAACTTTGCTTCGCCCGCGCGCATCCGTCAGATCGTCCGGCCCTGCTCTTCCTCGACGATGTGCAGATTGCCCACGTCGTCGACGTTCTTCACTTCGCGCTTGCTCTCCAGCTTCACGCGCAGTCGCAGCTCGTTCTTCGAATCAGCGTTGCGTAAGGCGTCCTCGTAAGAGATGAAGCCAGTTTCAAACAGCTCAAACAGCGACTGATCGAAAGTCTTCATGCCAAGGCGCGTCGAGCGCGCCATCACGTCTTTGATCTCCGCGACCTGGCCTTTGAAGATGAGGTCCTGGATGAGCGGCGAGTTGAGCATGATCTCCATCGCCGCGATACGGCCCGCGCCCGATTCGCGCGGAATCAGGCGCTGCGCCACCAAAGCGCGGATGTTCAAAGACAGATCCATGAGCAATTGCTCACGACGCTCGTCCGGGAAGAAATTGATCACGCGGTCGAGCGCCTGATTGGCGCTGTTGGCGTGCAGCGTCGCGAGCACCAGGTGCCCGGTCTCGGCAAACTGAATGCCGTACTCCATCGTCTCGCGGTCGCGGATCTCGCCGATCAGGATCACATCGGGCGCCTGGCGCAGGGTGTTCTTGAGCGCACTGTGCCAGGAGTCAGTGTCGACGCCGACCTCACGATGCGTGATGACGCAGCCCTTGTGCTGGTGGATGTATTCGACCGGATCCTCGATCGTCACGATGTGGCCGCGCGTCTTCTCGTTGCGATAGCCGACCATCGCAGCGAGCGTCGTCGATTTGCCCGAGCCGGTGCCACCAACGATGATGCACAGGCCGCGCTTGGAGAGCACGACGTCTTTGAGTACCTGTGGCAGCTCGAGCTCTTCAAATGTCGGAATCTTGGCGTTGATGCGCCGGATGACGCACCCGGTGGCGCCCTGCTGCACGAAGGCGCTCACGCGAAAGCGGCCGATGCCCGGCGGCGCGATGGCGAAGTTGCACTCCTTGCTGGCGTCAAATTCGCGCGTCTGCCGGTCGTTCATGATCGCGCGCACCAGGATAGCGGACTGCTCCGATGTCAGGGTGCGCTCGCTCTGCGGGCGAATCTCGCCGTCAATTTTGATGGCTGGCGGAAAGCCTGCAGTAATGAACAGATCCGACGCTTTCTTTTCGATGACGCGCCGCAGCAGATCCTGCATCAGCTTGATTGACTGATCACGATCCATAGTGTGTCGCTCTTGTTACAGAGCGTCCTTATTTGAAGCCTTGTAGCGTGCCTCTTCCTTGCTGACGAGTCCCTTGGCGACGAGGTCAGTCAGACATTGATCGAGGGTCTGCATTCCCTGCGCCTGACCGGTTTGAATCGACGAATACATCTGCGCGACCTTGCCCTCGCGAATGAGGTTTCGGATCGCCGGAGTGCCGATCATGATCTCGTGCGCGGCGACCCGCCCGCCACCGTTCTTCTTCATGAGGGTCTGGGAGATGACCGCGCGCAAGCTCTCCGAGAGCATCGAGCGCACCATCTCCTTCTCGGCCGCTGGAAACACATCAACGATACGGTCGATGGTCTTGGCCGCGGAACTCGTGTGCAGCGTGCCAAACACCAGGTGTCCGGTCTCGGCGGCGGTGAGCGCGAGACGAATTGTCTCGAGGTCGCGCATTTCGCCGACCAGGACGACGTCCGGGTCTTCGCGCAGCGCCGAACGCAGCGCCTCGGTGAAGCCGAGCGTGTCACGATGCACCTCGCGCTGATTGACAAGGCAACGCTTGGACTCGTGCACGAATTCGATCGGATCCTCGATCGTGATGATGTGATCGGGACGGTTGTCGTTGCAGTGATTGACCATGCCGGCCAGCGTCGTCGATTTGCCCGAACCGGTAGGCCCGGTCACGAGCACGAGCCCGCGCGGCAGCATGCACAGGTCGCGGAAGATCTTTGGCGAGCCGAGCTCATCAAGGCTCAGAATCACCGAAGGAATGTTACGAAACACCGCGCCCGCGCCGCGGTTCTGGTTGAACGCGTTCACGCGAAAGCGCGCGAGCTTCGGAATCTCGAAGGAAAAGTCGGTTTCGAAGAACTCTTCGAAAGCCTTGCGCTGCTTGTCGTTCATGATGTCGTACACCATGCTGTGCACTTCTTTGTGCGCCAGCGCTGGCATATTGACTCGTTTCATGTCGCCGTCGACGCGGATCATCGGCGGCACACCGGCGGACAAGTGCAGGTCGGATGCGTTGTTTTTGACAGCGAACGCCAGGAGCTGCGCGATGTCAACGGCCATTAATACTCCTCGCGGACGACTGACGACGGATGATCCCTTCGCAAGCACGAAGCGGCCCGCGAACGTGGGGCATTATAGCGGAGGGGTTCCGCTACCAATATGTTAATGGGTCCGCAGAATTTGCCGGAAAACATCCGCCAGGTGCGTGAGCGCATCAAACGGGCCGCGGTCGAATGCGGCCGCAACGTCGACTCGGTCACATTACTGGCGGTCTGCAAGTCCCAGCCGCCCGAAATCGTGCGGGCGGCCGCGCGCGCGGGCCTTGAGCATTTCGGCGAGAGCTACCTGCAGGAGGCCCTCGGCAAGATCGCCGCGCTCACCGACCTGGCGCTCACCTGGCACTTCGTCGGGCGGGTACAGGCCAATAAGACGCGCGAGATCGCCGCGCATTTCTCCTGGGTGCATGGTGTGGATCGGCTGCGCATCGCCGAGCGCCTCGCCGCGCAGCGCCCTTTTCACGCGCCGCCGCTAAATGTGTGCCTGCAGGTGAAGATGGGTGCGGAGGAGTCCAAGGGTGGCGTGGCGCCTTCTGATGTGCGAGCGCTTGCCGCGCAGGTGGCCAAATTGCCGCGGCTGCGGCTGCGCGGCCTGATGTGCGTCCCGCCGCCGGCGACCACTGCGGCCGAGCAGCGCCGACCCTTCGCCAAGCTCGCGACGCTTCTCCAGGAGCTCAACGCCGCGGGCGCGCAGCTTGATACGCTCTCCATGGGGATGAGCGCGGACTTCGAGGCGGCCATCTGCGAAGGCGCCACCCTCGTGCGCGTCGGCACCGCGCTTTTCGGGGCGAGGAGTTGACGCACTTTCGCTACAATCCCGGGCCATGGGGGCTCAGCAACTGGCGATCTTGGGCGGCGGCCACATGGGTCGCGCGCTCATCAGCGGACTTCTGCGCCACGGAGCGCGGCCCGAGGACCTAACGGTCGCCGACCTCGACGGCGCCACTCGTGCCAGTCTGACGCGCGAGTTTGCCGTGCGTGCCTGCGAGGATGCGCGCGCAGCCGTCAGGGGCGCCGATACGGTCGTCATTGCCGTCAAACCTCAGCACGTCGCGGGCCTGCTCGCGCCACTGCGCGCGACACTCAACGAACCAGGTGTGCTGCTCATCTCCGTCGCCGCCGGAATCCGGCTCGCATCGCTGCGGCAGTGGTGCGGTGAAGAGGTCGCCATGGTGCGCGCCATGCCCAACTGTGCCGCGCTCGTCGGCGCAGGAGTGAGCGGGCTTTTTGCCGCGCCCGATGTGCCCGAAGCGGTGCGCGCCGCCGCGGCGCGCGTGCTCTCGGCGGTGGGCGAGATCGTGTGGCTGCAGCAGGAAGATGCGCTCGATGTCGTGACCGCGCTTTCCGGCAGCGGTCCTGCGTACTTCTTCACGCTGGCGGAGTCGATGATGCAGGCCGCGGTGGAACTGGGCCTTGATGCCGCGGCGGCGCGCAAGCTTGCCGTCGGCACGCTCTACGGCGTGGGCCTGATCGCGCATGCCAGTGATGGTGATCTGGGTTCGCTGCGCGCCGCCGTCACCTCCAAGGGCGGCACGACTGAGGCGGCGCTGCGGGTGTTCGCGGCAGCGGATTTAAGCGGCATTACGCTGCAGGCGATGCAGGCGGCGGCGCGGCGCAGCCGCGAGCTTGCCGGGCAATTCGGCTAAAATTAAAGCTCATGAGCGCGTTGATCTACATCATCCAGTCGCTGCTGACGCTCGCTCTGGCGGTCTTCATGCTACGGCTGTTCCTGCAATGGTCGCGCGCCGATTTTCGCAACCAGATCTGCCAGGGAATCGTGCGCGTCACCAATCCGCTCATCATCCCGCTGCGGCGCATTCTGCCGCCGATCGGCAGAGTCGATACCGCCTCGGTGGTCGCGGTGCTGCTGGTTGCGATCGTCGAGGTCGTGATCATCACCAGCCTTGCGGGCGTGCCGCTTGATCCGGTGTATGTGCTGCGCGCGGCGCTTCTTGAGATCGTGACCAAGGCGCTATGGCTGTATTTCTACGCCATCTTTCTGTATGCGCTCATCTCCATGGTGGCCCCGGGCGGCTATTCACCGCTGCATTCGCTCCTCGCGGCGCTGTGCGAGCCGGTGCTGCGTCCGTTTCGCCGCTTTATTCCCCCACTCGGCGGAATTGACCTCTCGCCGCTGTGGGCCGGCATCTTGATTCAAGCCATTTTGATTCTGCTGCGCTGAGCTGCACGCGTGCTGCGCCAATATCTTAGGGCGCGTTTCGCAACGAGAGTCGAGCAGAAAAAATCCGTGTGGTAGGCGCACGCTCAGGCGGCGGCGTACCTTTCTCGCGACGCAAATGCTGGAAAAAAAGGCATTTGACGCGCGCGTGGCACGAAAAAAAATCTTGCCATCGCGCGCGCATGTGCTATTTTCCGCGCCGATTCATTCAGCGCGGACCAAGAGCCGCGTCCCGTGACAACGTCTAGGAGTACCGAAAAATGGCGAAAAAAGGTGGCGCACCGACCAAGTCGGAGATTCTGGTCCAGATTTCAAAGGACACGAGCCTGTCGCGCAAGCAGGTGGGATCCGTGTTCGACTCGCTCGGTGGAGTGATCAAGAAGAGCCTGCGTGGCAATGGCCTCTTCACGCTTCCCGGCCTGCTGAAGCTAAAGGTCGTGAAGAAACCGGCGACCAAGGCCCGTGAAGGTGTCAATCCTTTCACCGGCGAAAAGATGACTTTCAAGGCCAAGCCCGCGAGCAAAAAAGTTCGGGCCGTGCCTCTTAAGAGCCTGAAGGCAATGGTCAATTCCTAAGACGCCATCGCGCAAACCCAGCAGACTTTAAGAAACCCGGGTGAGTGATCCTCATCCGGGTTTCTCATTACTGGCGCGCCAAAGCTTGCGCGCGCAAGAAATCAACGACCACCGACTGCAGCTCGCGCAGCCGGCCATGAAAGAAATGACCGACGCCGGGAAGTACGCTCACCGCAGGCGGCGGCCGACGCTCAGCGGCCCAGCCGAGCACCCCTTGCGGTTCGACGACATCGTCCGCATCGCCCTGCACGATGAGCCACGGGCAGTCGGGAACTGCGATATTGCTGACATCGATGAGCCGCACCGCCGGCGCCACGGTGACGAGAAGCCCGGCGCGCGCGCGCCCGGCGGCGCGAAACGCCACCGCTCCGCCGAATGAGAACCCCGCGAGCCACAGCTGAGCGGCGCCCCAGCGCGCATGGCCGGCGGCAATGACCGCCAGCGCATCCTCCGTCTCGCCCGCGCCTTCGCCAAAGTGGCCGGCGCTTGCGCCGACGCCGCGAAAATTGAAGCGGATGGTCGGCACGCCAACTTCCTGAAAGCTGCGCGCGAGCGTGTGGACGACCTTGTTCGTGAGCGTGCCACCGAAGAGCGGGTGCGGATGGCAGATGACGCCGAAGGCGCTCGCGAGTGCCTGCCCCGGCGTTTCGATGAGCGCCTCGATCGCGCCCGCGGGCCCCGCAAGCGTTGCGCGCTCGGCGCGCGCCGGCGTCCTACTCGATTCCAAGCAGCTCGACGTCGAATACGAGCGTGGCGTTCGGCGGGATGGCGGCTCCGGCGCCGCGCTGGCCATAGCCGAGCGCTGGGGGGATGACGAGCCGCCGCTGTGCGCCCACGGCCATACCGGCTACACCTTGATCCCAGCCCTTGATCACCTCGCCCGCGCCCAGACGAAAGCGAAAGGGCTGGTTGCGATCGCGCGAGCTGTCGAATTTCTTGCCCTTGTTGTCCGGCGCATCTTGCGCGAAGAGCCAGCCGGTGTAGTGAACCACCGCCGTCTGCCCGGATTTGATGGCATCGCCGTTGCCGGCTTTGATGTCGCTCATGTGCTCACTGCCTCGTGTACGCCTGCCAGGCGGATCAGCAGGCGGTTCAGGCGCTGCACGTATTCCGCCGGATTTGCCAGCTGCCCACCCTCGGCGAGCGAGGCCTGATCGTAGAGCAGTTCGGCAAGTTGCGCGAATCGCGTGCTGTCCTTCTCCCCGTCGAGGTACTTGACGATGGGGTGCGCGATGTTGAGTTCCAGTATGGGCTTGGCATCCGGGGCCTTCTGTCCGGAGGCGGCGAGCAGGCGGCGCATGGTCGTGCGCAGATCGTGCTCGCCGAGCACCAGGCACGAGGGCGAGTCGGTCAGGCGCGTGCTGACGCGCACTTCGAGCACGCGCTCACCGAGCGCATCCTTGACCCGTTTCAGGAGGCCCTTGCTCTCCTTCAATGCGGCATCCGCATCGTGCTTGTCCGCTTCGCTCGCAAGGGCGCCAAGTTCAAGGTCGCCGCGCGCGGCGTCCTTGAAGCGCTTACCCTCGAAGGCTTCGATCTGTCCCATGATCCATTCGTCGACGCGGTCGCCGAGGAGCAGCACCTCGATGCCGCGCGCTTTGAGCTGCTCGATGTAAGGGCTCGCTCGGGCTGCCTCGATGCTCTCGGCGATGAGGAAATAGATGCGCTCCTGGCCGCTTTTCAGGCGCGCGACGTACTCAGCGAGACTCACCGTCGGCTCGTTGCTTGATTCGTGCGTGCTCGCAAAGCGCAACAGCGGCAGGATGCGCTCGCGATTCGCGGGATCCTCGGCAACCCCCTCCTTCAGCACCGCGCCGAATTCCTTCCAGAAAGTCTGGTACTTCTCGGGCTCATCCTGCGCAAGTCGCGCGAGCATCTCGAGCACGCGCTTCGTGAGGCCGCTCTTGATGGCCTCCACTTCCGCATCCTCCTGCAGCAGCTCACGCGAGATGTTGAGGGGCAAATCCGAGGAGTCGACCACGCCTTTGACGAAGCGCAGGTAGAGCGGCAGGAACTGCTCGGCGTCGTCCATGATGAAGACGCGCTTGACGTAGAGCTTAAGGCCGCGCGCGGCGTCGCGCTGCATGAGGTCAAAGGGTGCGCGCGCGGGCACGTAGAGGAGGCTCGTGTACTCCCGCTTACCCTCCACGCGGTTGTGGCTCCAGAGAAGAGGCGCCGTGTGGTCGTGCGCGATGTGCTGGTAGAACTGGCTGTACTCCTCGTCCGTGATCTCGGTGCGCGGCCGCGCCCACAGCGCCTTCGCCTGGTTGCACACCTCATACTCGAGCGACGCCTCGCCGGGCTTCTTCATCAGGACCGGAAAACCGATGTGATCCGAGTAGCGCCGGATGAGGCTCCTCAGGCGATACGGTTCTGCGAACTCCTTGCCATCGGCCCGCAGGTGCAGGATGACGGACGTGCCCCGCTCGGGCCGTGTGATCGTCTCGACGGTGAATTCCCCGTCGGCACCGGATTCCCAGCGCACGCCAGCCTCCGCCGGCTCGCCCGCCTTACGCGTGAGCACCTCGACGCGCTCGGCCACGATGAAGGCGGAATAGAAGCCCACGCCGAACTGACCGATGAGCTGCGAATCCTTCTGCTGATCACCGGAGAGGGCGCGGAAGAACTCCGCCGTGCCCGACTTGGCGATCGTGCCCAGATGCGCGATGGCCTCTGCGCGCGTCATACCGATGCCGTTGTCGCGGATCGTGAGGGTGCCGGCGTTAGCGTCCGTGTCGACCCAGATCGAAAGCTCCGCGTCCGAGGCGAGCAGCTCCGGATTGGCGATGGCGGCGAAGCGCAGGCGGTCGTTCGCGTCCGAGGCGTTGGAGATCAGCTCGCGCAGGAAGATCTCGCGGTTGCTGTACAGGGAGTGAATCATGAGCTGCATGAGCTCGCGCACTTCGGCCTGAAAGCCGTGTGTTTCTTTTTGCGTGTCCGCCATGAGCAAAGGATCCTGTGTAGATGCGCGCCAGTAGCGCGATCTTGGGAATCAGCGGCGGATTTTCAAGCCGAAGCTTGAGTTTTTAGGCGTTCGGCAGGCTTTTGCGGTAGCCGCCCCAGAGCGTGGCGGTCAGGCCGAGGAGCGCGGCATTTATGTGCGAGTGCGGCATAAGTAGCCACAGCGCGAGCGCCGAGCCTGCACTGAGCAGCGGCCCTGCGTACTCGGCAAGCTCCGCTGCCGTGGCCGCGGCGAGATGCCGTCCGGCTCCGGTGAAGTCATCGAGCTCGTCCCACAGTAGGAGAAAGCGTTCCATATGCGGATGACTGTACGGGTCGCCTCCGCGCGCAGGCGTGCGCAACCTCACACTCGTTGCAGCAGGTAGCGCACCTTGCGGTTTGTACTTACGAACGCGTAGCCTTAAATAACGCCCGTGTAATACATAAGTAAAAGATCACGCCATGCAACGCATCGTCGTCCTGAATCCAAAGGGCGGATCGGGAAAGACGACGATCGCAATCAACCTCGCCTCCTACCTGGCCGTGCGGCAACAGAAGCCGGTGATCATGGATCTTGACCGGCAGGGCTCCTCGCTACGCTGGGTACGCAAGCGTCGCGATACCCAGCCCCCGATTCAGGTGGTCGCGGCCTTCGAGAACGACGGCCGCACCACCCGCAGCTTTCAGCTGCGCCTGCCGGCCTCGGCCACGCACGTCATCGTCGACACGCCGGCGGCGCTTGCGCCGCCTGAGCTGCCGGACATCACGCGGGGCGCCGATAAGATTTTGGTGCCAGTGCTGCCTTCGGACATCGACATCCATGCCTGTTCGCGCTGCATCCGCGATCTGCTGCTGGTGGCGAAGGTGCGGCGCGAGGATGAGCGCATCGGGGTGATTGCCAACCGCGTGCGCCGCAATACGCTCATCTATCAGACGCTGATCCGCTTTCTGCAGACCTTGGGCATTCCGATCGTGGCGACGATCCGTGACTCACAGAACTACGTGCGCGCCGCGGAGCTTGGCATCGGTGTGCACGAAATGAAGAGTTACGTCGCGGGGGAGGATCTTGAGCAGTGGGCGCCGCTCATCGAGTGGCTGGAGAAGCCGCGGCCGCGCAACACCGATCCGGGCGCCGCGGCGCCTTCCCTCGCCATGGCCTGAAAGAATCGCGGGCCAAAAAAAGTTACTTCTTCTTTTCGTCTTCCCAGTTGTTACGCATCCGGTCGGCCCAGTTCTTGTAGTTCGCCCACGAATACAGGTTCTGCGTGATCGCCGAGTGGCGTGCACGCGCACGCTGCGTGCGGTCGAGCCAGTTCGTGTAGGTATCGGGTGCAGCCGGTGGGAAAGCCGGCGCAGGCGCATCGGTTCTGGGTGTGGCCGGTGTCACGGGGGCGGCGGGTAACACGCGCTCCCGGGTTGATGAACTCATTGTCCGCTCCTGATGTGTTCACCTCAGAGACTACGGCTTCGGCCGCGCGCGCCGCAGGAACTGGTTCACGGGCTTCGCGCAGCTCGCGTTATGTCAGGCGACGAGGCGATAACAGGGGCGGTAGATCGTTCCGGGTAGTTTCATCCGGCGCTGCGCGACGAAGGCGGACAGCAGCTCATCCAGGAGCGCCATCACCGCCGGGTCGCCCGCAAGCTCGTAGGGCCCGAGACGTTCGATGGCATTGATGCCGTACTCTTTGACGTTGCCCGTCACGATGCCGGAAAACGCCCGCCGCAGGTTCGCGGCGAGGCAATGCGTGGGCTGATCCCGATGCAGCGCCAGTGCGCGCATCGACTCGTGTGTGACTTCGAAGGGCCGCTGCAGATCGGGCGCGACGCCCAGCAGCCAGTTGAAGTTGTAGGAATCGTTATGCTGCTTGCGATATAGCCGCACGGTGTCCATGCCGTGCGCCAAATGGCGCGCGACATCGGCCGGATTGCCGGTGATCACCGTCAAGCGCTCGAGCGCTTCCTTGCCGAGCGTGCCACGCAAAAAACGCATGATGTGCTCGAAGTACGCCGAGCTCTCGCGCGGGCCGGTGAGCACGACCGGCAATGGCTGCGCAGCGTTGGCGGGATCAAGCAGGATGCCCGTCAAATAGAGGATCTCCTCGGCCGTGCCCGCGCCGCCCGGAAATACCACGATGCCGTGCGCGAGGCGCACAAACGCTTCGAGACGCTTCTCGATGTCCGGCATGATGACGAGCTGGCTGACGATCGGATTGGGCGGCTCGGCGGCAATGATCCCGGGCTCGGTGATACCGAGATAGCGGCCGTGATGGATACGCTGCTTGGCGTGCCCGATCGTCGCGCCCTTCATGGGCCCTTTCATGGCGCCCGGGCCGCAGCCCGTGCACACATCAAGGCCGCGCAGGCCGAGCTCGTAGCCGACCTTCTTCGTGTACTTATATTCGTCAGTGCCGATCGAGTGCCCGCCCCAGCAGACGATGAGATTTGGCGGTTTCTTCACCTCCAGCAGGCGTGCGTTGCGCAGGATCTGGAACACCGCGTTAGTGATGCATTTTGAATCGGTGAGATCAAAGCGCCCCTTCACGTCGGTGGCGATGTAGACGACATCGCGCAGCACGGCGAAGAGGTGCTCCTTGATGCCGACGATCATCTCGCCGTCGACGAACGCATCCGCCGGCGCGTTCTTCAACTCAAGCTTGATGCCCCAGGCGTGCGGCACGATCTGGATCTCGAAGTCGCGGTGGCGGTCAAACACTTCTTTGGCGTTGTCGGTGTCGGCACCGCTGTTGAGGACGGCGAGCGCGCACTGGCGAAAGAGCGCGTACAGACCGCCCTGGCTTGAGTCGAGGAGCTTGGCGATCTCATCCTGCGAGAGATTCTCGAGGCTGCCGCGCGGACCCACGCGCGCATCGACGAACTCCGGCATCGTGACCGTGGCTTCCACGCGCGCTTGACCGACGGTGCGCATTACGGGCGTATTTCGATCGGCGTGTTGTCGGGCGTCAGAAGCCAAATTTCCACCATGTCCGCATTACTGACGGCGATGCACCCGTCGGTCCAGTCGTGGCTCTCGTAATACTGAGGCGGGTGCTTCAACGTATTCGGCAGGCCGTGAATCATGATGCTGCCGCCGCTGTCCCAGTGATTGTGGTGCGCGCGCGCCAGATCAACATCGTTCGGATAGGACACCTGCACCGAGAGGAAGTAGTCGCTGCGCGCATTGCGCCGCGCGAGGTAGTAGCGGCCCTCGGGCGTGCGAAAGTCCCCCGAGCGCTGCTTCTGTCCGATGGGATTCAAGCCGAGCGCGACGCGGTAGGAGCGCAGCACGGAGTAGCCGCGCATCAGATCAAGCCGGCGCTCGGCCTTGTGCACGACGATGCGATCGGCCATCGGCAGCGGCTCCTCCAGAGCGCTGTTGACGTGCTGCGGCTGCGGCAGTGAGTCCGCGTAGGTACTCGATGCGAAAAAGCCTGCCCCGAGCAGGAGCGCAAACAAACGCAATAGCGACATCATTCTTAGACTAAACAAGCACTTGCATTACAATCGGGGATTATAAACGCTCTGGCCCGCGCAGGCGATGTGCATCCGTCACAGCGCACTTCCTATAATCATGACCAATCAAGAAGGCAGACTCATGATGCGTCATCTGCTCGTCACAGCGCTCCTAGTTTTGTGTGCCTGCACGGCGGGGCCGGCGCCGCCGGTGCGCGACAAGCTCGACGCGAAGACCGGAGCCACGGTGAGCGTGATGCCTGAGCCGCTGGAATTGTTGACCTCCGGCTACATCGGCACGCGCGGCGGCGCATTTGCGTTCCTCGGACCCTTTGAGATCGATCAAATGGGCACGCGCACTTTGTTTCTGTGGGTGCTCGTGCCGCACGATGTCTCTTCAACCGCCGTACCGGTCATTCACTGCAACGACGGCGCCGTGACGTTGCCCGTGAAGAGCGCAGGCCTTGCCGACATGGGGCTTGCGCAGACGCCGTACGACTTGCCTGATCCGTGGGGCACACCCTGGTACTTCTCGCTCGATGATCAGACGCTCGTGTGCTTCGCGCATGCGCGCACCATCACCATCGACATACCGAGCGCGCGCGGTGATCTGGAGACCTTCGTGGCGGAGCGCCCAAAAAATGCTGAAGGGTTCCCCATGCTCGAGAACTTCGCTCAGCGCCGCCACACCTCGGGCCTCTAGCCACCCGAGACGCTCACCTCTTCGATCTTCGGCAGCACGATCTGCGTGCCCGGATGCATCTCCGCAAGATTGAGGTCGGGGTTGTACTGTTGCAGCAGCCACAGCGGCAGCTCGGGGTTGTGCTGCGTCACCGTCCAGCCCGAATCTCCGCGCCGCGCGAGATAGGTCTCGGTGCCCACGATGCGGTGCCCAGCGAAGTAGGTCGCCTCCTGCGTGCGGTGATACTCGCGGCGCTTCGCCTCGAAGTCCTCGCGTGACACATTGACGAACTCAAGTTTGATCTTGTGCCCGATCAGCACCGGCTTTTTGAATGTCAGATGATTGACCACCCGCAGCCGCGCAGCGCTCGTGCCGAGCCAATCTGCGTAGTGACCGAGCGTCTCATCCGTTGCGACCTTGATCGTGTCGTCCTTGCCGATCGAGTAGTCGGTGGGATCGGCCGTGGCTGCGACTTCAGTCGCCGGACCGAGCGCGGGGCTCAGCGCTTCGGCCTGAGCGGCCGAGACCGGCTCGGCGCGCGCCGCGGGGCGGCCGACGTTGGCTACCTGCTCGGCGTCGATGTCGCTCTCGAGCTTCGCAAGCTCAGGCGTGATGGCCCCCGTCGGCTGCGTGGCCGCAGCAAGTAGCGGCGGTGTCGCAGGCGCCGGCGGCGGTTGCGGTGCCGCGGCAGCCACCGGCGTAGCGGTTGCACCCGCCACACGGGCAATCGGCGCAGCAGCCGAGGGCTTGGCGGCGGCGGGTGGTGGCGCTGGCGCTGACGGCGCGGCGTTCACCGCCGCGGCTGCCGGCGCTACTTCGTTACGCGCGACGAGCGTCGCCGTCGGCTGACCCGAGGGCACGACGAGCGAGCGGCCCGGGCGCAGGTTGGCGTTTGCACTTAGGCCGTTGAGCCGCGAGAGCTCCTCGGTGCTCACGCTGTAGCGCGCCGCGATCAGCGCGAGCGACTCGCCGCGCTGTACGCGATACCGGCGCGGCTCAAGCTGCGAAGCGAACACCTCTCGCGGCGAGAGGCGCGCCACGAGCTCCTCGCTGCTGAGTTTCTCGGCGTCGGCCGGCACTCGCAGATGGTAGCCCTTGGGCACATGACGCTGACCGTTCCACACCGCCGGCAGGAGCGCGGGATTCAGCGCCTCGAGTTTCTGTTGATCAATCTTCAGTGCGTGCGAGAGCGCGGCGAGCTGCACGTACGCCGGCACCACGAGCTCCTGGAATTTCAAGGCGTGGCTCGGCTCGACGTTGCCGAAATACTTCTCCGGGTTGTGGTCGATCTCGAGCGCCGCGAGGAACGAGCAGTAGAAATTGCGCGAGGCGAATCCGAAGGTGCGGCCCTTGTAGTTGCGGATGATGGTGACGATGTCGTCCGTGCCAAGCGTTTCCTTCGCGCGGCGCACGCCCTCGGCGCCGTGATTGTAGGCGGTCAGCGCCAGAGGCCAGGTGCCCAGCAGATGATAGTTGTAGGCGAGCAGTTGCGCCGCCGCCTGCGTGGAGCGAAACGGATCGAGGCGGTCATCCACTGAGCTGTCGATGTGCAGATAGCGCCGTCCGGTGGAGCGCATGAATTGCCAAAGGCCCGCGGCACCGACCTTGGAGTAGGCGGCCGGATTGAAGGAAGACTCGACGTGGGGCAGCACGGCAAGCTCCGGCGGCAGTCCCATGCTCGCGAGCGTATCGGCGATGTGCTGCTGCCAGGCGCCCGAGCGGCGCAGGCCCTCGCGAAAACGATCCGACTGTCCAAGCTGGAAGCGAATGTGATCGACTGCCTCGAGGAGGCGCTCCGAGGTGCCCTGCGCGCCCCACAGATCGCGCACGTGCTGCTCTTCAGGAGAAAGCGGGCCGGTGACGGCGGCGATGTGCCGCAGCATCTCCGCGTAGTGATCGTGCGAGGCTTCGACGATCCTCTGGCGCTCGTGCGGCGCAGAGCTCGGCGCGAAATGCAGCGTTTCGTAGACGACCGCGAGATTCTCATCATCGTGAAGGAAGCCGGAGTTGGTATCGATCTGCGAGTACACGCGGATCCAGAACTGCACGGCCGGCTCAAGCTCGGCGGGACGTGGCATCACATCATCCGCAGCACGCACCGGCATCGCGCAGAAGCCCACCAGAGCACAGGCCAGAAGGATTAAGTCCGCAGCCCGCAGTGCAAGGCCGGGTAAGGAGCGTGTCGAGTTCATTTACACCTTTCGGGCTTCAAATTGTGGCGACCATTCAATGCCTTGCGTGGGTGGGCCCCCAGGCGCCGATCCCCGAGGGTCCATGGGTGTCGACTATCTTGACGAACCATGGATTTGCACCTGCATGCAGCCAGCCGCGCACCGGGGCGCAGGGTCGCATAACGGGCGTCGCGTCACGTTTGAACCGCGTCGCAGACAGCACATGTCACATCGGGTGCCTGCTGCTGCCGCCTGGCATAGGCGTTGCACTATCCAATACAACTGGCCACATCTGGCCCGCATGAGGAAGGAAGGCTAGCGGTTTCTAAAATAAGACGACAACAAGAATTGCCCGATTGATGCGGTCCTCCACCCGCAGACAATCGGCGACTCGGATAACTATAACAACAACTCTTCACACACGAGCAAGCGAACCACTAGCCCCGCACCCGCGGGGCTTCTTTTTTTGGTCGCTCAGCCGCACTTGGAGTCGCCGCAGTTCAGGCACGTCATGCAGTTGTCCATCATGACGACTGCGGCAGTGCTGCACTTA
>Ga0302324_100004321_pt1 | contig 31478 bp, 23 predicted proteins | sample Palsa_T0_1_FD_201949 | JGI IMG/M metagenome (GOLD analysis project Ga0302324, IMG submission 201949) | Peat permafrost microbial communities from Stordalen Mire near Abisko, Sweden - Palsa_T0_1 | ecosystem: Environmental > Terrestrial > Soil > Palsa > Peat permafrost | place: Sweden: Abisko... | reverse complement strand
ATCGTCACCGCGCGCAGATGCTCCTGACCCTGCTCGGCGGGACGCCGCAGTCCGGCTCGGCCCTGGCCGAGGCGGCCGGCATCTCGCGCTCGCTGGCCAGCGCCCACCTCAAGAAGCTGGTCGCGGGCGGGCTGGTCTTCGCTCAGCCCAGCGGGCGCCAGCAGCTGTACTCGATCGCCTCGGCGCCGGTGGCCGACGCGCTGGAAATCCTCATCTTGCTCGCGCCCGCTTCTGAGGTCCGCTCGCTGGGCGAGGCGACCCGCGCGAAGAGCCTGCGGTGGGCGCGGATGTGCTATGACCATCTGGCCGGCGCGGTCGGCGTGTCGCTGACCGAGGCGCTGATCGGCCGGGAACTGCTCCGCGAACGCGACGGCGCCTACCTGATGGACCCGGGAGGAGCGGCGCAGTTCGGCGAGTTCGGGATCGACGTCGGCCGGCTCGAGCGCCGGACCCGGCCGCTGCTGCGCCCGTGCCTGGACTGGAGCGAGCACCGTTATCATCTCGCCGGCAGCCTGGGCGCCGCCCTGACCAGCGCGCTGGCCGAACGGCGCTGGATCACCACCAGGGAAGCCAGCCGGATCGTCACCGTGACCGAGGCGGGCCACGCTGGCCTGCGGGAATGGCTCGGTATCGACCTCGCCAAGCTCCGGGTCGCCGCATAAACCGAAACGAAAAAACACCCCACCCGAGCCGGCGGGACGCTGAATGCTGTCAGCCGGTGTTCTCACTCAAAGTAATTGGGTAGATACTCTTTGTTATATGAACGCGGCAGGCCGGAGCGTTAGCTCGCCAGCGTGACCACGGGGGCATTCAGCTTGGGGGGCATTTGGTGACGGGATGGCCGGAGTTTTCCATACGGGCGGTTCGCCGGACAGCGGGAGGACGCCGGTGAGCGCCGTGGTGGTGGCTGGCATGGGATATGTGGGCCTGCCGCTGGCGATGCGGGCGGTGGCGGCCGGGCACGATGTGACCGGCTATGACATCGACTTGGTCCGGGTAAAGCGGCTGGAAGCCGGAGAATCGTATGTCGAGGACGTGCCCGCTTCCGAGCTCGCGGCCGCCCTGAAGTCCGGGCAGTTCCGGCCGTCGGCCAGCGCGGACGCCTGCGCCGGCTTCGATGTCGCCGTGATCACGGTTCCCACGCCGCTGCGAGAAGGCCTACCCGACCTGGCCTACGTCGAGGCAGCCAGCCGCACCCTGTCCCGTTACCTGCGCCCGGGCGCGACGGTCATCGTGGAGTCCACCTCCTACCCGGGAACCACGCAGGAGCAGGTGCTGACGTGGCTTGAAGACGGATCCGGGCTGGTCGCGGGCACCGACTTCCACCTGGGCTACAGCCCGGAACGCATCGACCCGGGGAACCGCACCTGGACCCTGGCCACGACGCCGAAGATCGTATCGGGCATCGACGACAACTCGCTGGCCGCGGTGGAGAACTTCTACCGGGGCATAGTGGATAAGACCGTGGCGGTATCCTCACCGCGCGAGGCAGAACTGGCCAAGCTCATCGAGAACACCTTCCGGCACGTGAACATCGCGCTGATGAACGAGCTGGCGATGTTCGGGCGCGAGCTCGGCGTCAACGTATGGGAGGCCATCGACGCCGCGGCCAGCAAGCCGTTTGGGTACATGCGGTTCACCCCCGGGCCCGGGGTGGGCGGTCACTGCCTGCCCATCGATCCGTCCTACCTGTCCTGGCGGGTTGAGCGGACGCTCGGCCAGAGGTTCCGGTTCGTGGAGCTCGCCAACGACATCAACAGCCATATGCCGGACTATGTCGTCCGCCGGCTGCTGCTCGCGCTGAACCAGCGCGGGCGGCCCGTGAACGGGTCCCGGATCTTGCTGCTCGGGCTCGCCTACAAGAAGAACACCGGCGACGCGCGGGAATCACCCGCCATCCGGATCGCCAAGCTGCTGCTCGGCATGGGAGCCAAGGTCCGGGCCGCCGACCCGCTGGTGACCGAGGCGGCCGTCATCGACCCGGCCGTGGCCCGCGTCGACGCCACGCCCGAGGAGATCGCCGCCGCCGACATCGTGGTGCTGCTCACCGAGCACGACGTCTTCTCGACCACCGACATCAGTCAGCACGCACGTTACGTGCTCGACTGCCGGCGGGTCCTGAGCGGCCCGAACGTCGAGACACTGTGAGACGTCGAGACCCTTTGAGACCAGGCCCGTGCGAGTCATCTGCGTAGCGGGGGCCCGGCCTAATTACATGAAGGTCAAGCCGGTGATGGACGCGCTCGAGGAACGGGGAGCGCAGGTCATCCTGGTCCATACCGGGCAGCACTACGATCCCGCGATGAGCGAGGTGTTCTTCGCCGACCTCGGTATCCGGCGCCCTGATCACTTCCTCGGTGCGGGCTCGGGCACCCATGCCGTGCAGACCTGCCGGGTGATGACGGCCTTCGAGCCGCTCGCCGACGAGCTGGCCCCCGATGTGGTGGTCGTGGTCGGCGACGTGAACTCGACGCTGGCCTGCGCGCTGGTCACCGCGAAGCTGGGGGCGCCGCTGGCGCACGTGGAAGCGGGCCTGCGCAGCGGCGACCGGTCGATGCCCGAGGAGATCAACCGGCTCCTCACCGACCGGGTGAGCGACTACCTGTTCGCCCCGTCCGCCGATGCGGTCGCCAACCTGCAGGCCGAGGGATACGGCCAGGAGCAGATCCATCTCGTCGGGAACGTCATGGTGGATACCTTGCTGGCGAACGCCGACCGGGCGGCCGCCGGCGACACGCTGGCCAGGCTCGGCTTGCGGCCAGGGCAGTATGGTCTGGTGACGCTGCACCGTCCGGCCAACGTGGACGACCCGGCCGTGCTCGGCACGCTGCTGCCAGCGCTAGCCGAAATCTCCCTTAGCTGCCCGCTGGTGCTGCCCGCCCACCCGAGGGCGGGCGGCCGACTGCACTCGGCCGGGCTTCCCGCCGGGGTGCGGATCATCCCGCCGGCCGGGTATCTCGACTTCATCGCGCTGGAGGCGTCGGCGCGGCTGGTGCTGACCGATTCCGGCGGGGTGCAGGAGGAAACCACCATGCTCGGCGTCCCGTGCCTGACGCTGCGGGACAGCACCGAGCGGCCGATCACCCTCACCGAGGGCACGAACCAGCTGGTGGGGCGGGACCCGGACCGCATTGTCAAGGCGGCACTGCAGGTATTGGCCGCACCTGTGCCCCGGCCCGGCAAGCCGGCCCTGTGGGACGGGCAAGCCGGCCGGCGGATAGCTGCGGCCCTGGTGGCCGGACACGACGCCAGGAGCCAGCGAGCTGCATCGTTACCTGCCAGAAGGCCGAATCAGCCAGAGTGGCAGGTCACCTTCAATAGCCCTTATGAGACGTTGATGTTTGACGCGTTCAGGGCCTTATACCAGGCGGTGTAATCTTGTGCCGTCGTCCCGTAACCCGGGCCGGGTTGAAGCAGGTTCGCCACGGTGATGAAGTCATTCAGCATCCGTTTGTAGGCTGCCTCGTTAACTGTCGGCAGAAGCTTGCGGGTAGAAAGGATCTTCCGGGCTTCGGCCCGAACGACGCGGGCATCGGCCTCGAAGACCAAGTGATTGGCGACGGTGGGCGAGTGACTTTCTATTTCCAGAGCCCAAGCCATGGAATCGACATCATCATTGAACCTCACCTGCGCCTGGCCGCCGGCCGATTCTAGCCACACCATTGACGGGTCTGGACGGGGGTCTGGACGACGGGCGGCGAGCAAGTCTGAGCTAACCGGGTGCGAGCTTGCCGGGTGCGAACTGACCGTTTGCTTGGCGGGGTGTGTGACGGTAATTGCACCGTGTTGAGTTACTCCGCATCCGGAAACGATGGCAACTGCGGCGATGGCACCGGCCACGCGATTTAGCCTCATGACTCGTCCTTTTCGGGGTGTTCGATTTGCCTGCTGGGTTAGCTGCCATTTGCTTCCAGCTGCTTACGAGTTGAGTGTCATTCGCGGGAGTGGCGGCGCGGTTCGCCGGTCAGTTGCACACCGGTTGCATTATTTGAGAAATAGCGGCACTTAGCTCGGGTAATGGCGGCACTTCGCCGAGTGCCTGCTTGCTTGTCGCGTTACGCCTACGGCTCCGGCGGTGGGCAGGGTTAGATCAGGAACTACGGCTGAGCTGGAAGTCTGGGCCCTGCCCGGGAGATGTGCGGGACAAGACCGGTCACGCGTTGGCCAAACGCCGTGCGCGTGACGGTCTAGCAGTTAGTAAGCGCCTGCTACCGGATAGCCCTGGTCGCCGAGACAGGCATGCTGGACGGCCACATCGTGACTCAGAACGTGGCATCTGCGGCCTGCCTGCAAGGGCGGCGAGCTCGTGAGTCCCGCAGAGAAACCTGGCATGACCGGCGGGCACTCCCATGTCTCGGCCTGGGTCGAGCTGGACTGGCAAGCTGGTTAACGTGGCGTGGTGCCGCCAGGGCGAGCCCGGGCTGCGCTGATGGCTTCGGCGGTATACGACACGGCGCCGCGGGCGGAGTTCACCGTGGACATGCTGGGCACCATCGACTACAGTCTTACTTTAAGTAATCTTCAAACTACTTAGAGTTGAAGAGTGTGCGACGGAAGGTACGCGGCCCGCTAGCACGGTACCGAGTGATAATCAAGAGGGGAATGTGGCGGCGGGGTGGCCTGGGCTCACGAGACGGGTGGATACACCGGGCAGAAGCACAATTTCGCGATGAGCGACACGTTCTTCGCCGAGCTCAATATGAGTCGCCCGGACCACAAATCTCCCCCAGCTGCCCGCTGGTGCTTCCCGGCCACCCCAGGTGGGTGCTGACCGGTTCCGGCAGGGCGAAGGAAATCACCATGCTCGGCGTCGCGTGCCTAACTCTCGGGGACAGGGAGGCGGCGTGCTGCTGCGATCGGCACTAGAGCAGGTCACCCATCGTATTGTCTCGTGCGGAGGCGACTGCCCTCGCCGTTTGCCGCGGCGCGGATATATGTCTCATCGGAAGGAGGGTTGCTGAGGCGTCGGAGCCGCTGGTGCTGATGGGCCGGTGGCTAGATCTTTACCTGAAGGGAATCTGGGTGACTGTCAAAGATCTGATCCGCCCACTGCCTGGCGTGCGCCAGTTCTCGCTGCTAAGGCAACGGATACGGTTCCGAAGCTCCGCGGAGTATTGGGAGCAGAACTACGCTCGCGGCGGGACGAGCGGACCGGGTTCATACCATGCCGCCGCCGACGCCAAGGCCGCGTTCCTCAATGATTTCGTCCGAGTGCACGAAGTCAGGTCGGTGATCGAATTCGGTTGCGGTGACGGAAACCAGCTTTCGCTGGCCGACTACCCGCGCTATACCGGCCTGGATGTCTCCCGGTCCGCCATCGAACTGTGCAAACGCCGCTTCGCCGGTGACGCGACGAAGAGCTTCTTCCTGTATGACGGCGCCTGCTTCGCCGACCGGGCCGGACTTTTCACCGCTGACCTGGCTCTTTCCCTCGACGTCATCTACCACCTGACCGAGGATGCGGTCTTCGACGCCTACATGGCGCACCTTTTCGCCGCCGGGGCAAGATTCGTGGTCCTCTACGCCACCAACCGGGAAATACCTGGCACGGCACCGCACGTCCGGCACCGTCACTTCGCTCAGTGGGTGGAAGCGCATGGGCAAGCCTGGCAGTTGTTGCACGTGACGCCGGGACCAAATCCCGGCCAAGACCGCGCGGATTTCTTCACATACGAGCGTGTTGCCCTCCCTGGCCGTTGACGGCCAGGCCGTCCGCAGCCCGCGAAGAGTGGCGATTTCTATAACAGAAAGTATCTGAGTAGTATCTAACCGTGACGACAGCTGGCAAGGCCGACCTACGGAGCCGTCCTTACGAAACGTACGCCTCACAGCACGCAAGGCAGCGGCGGAGACGAGGCAGCCGCATTGTTTGCCGACGCGACATCGGCCCCTGCTGCCGCCACCCCGCGGTCGGCTTCGGCTTGGTCCTCGTGCGTTCTTCTCCACCAGTCGTGCACGTGCTGGCCAACGCCGCGCACCCGATGGATTGGGAGGTGGTAAGCACCTGCTATCAGATCGCCCTAGCCGCCGCCATGACAAGCATGATGCGCGGCCACATCGTCACCCAGAACGTGACATTCGCGGCCGCAAGGGTGCGGTTACCGTGACGCCTGCGAAGAGCTGACGATGTGCGGAATCGCCGGGGCGATCGACACGATGGCCGAACGGGCGGCGGCGAGAGTAAGCCTGCTCAATGACACCCAAACGCACCGCGGTCCTGACCACAGCGTGACCGTACGGGTCGGCGGGATCACCCTGGGAAATACACGGCTAGCCATCCAGGATCCAACCCCGGCGGGAAACCAGCCGTTCGTCTCTGCTGACGGACGATATACCTGCGTCTTCAATGGCGAGATCTATAATTACCGGCAGCTCGCGGAGCGTTTCCGGCTGCCGGTTCGCACGGCCTGCGACGGGGAGATCATCCCGCAGTTGTGGGCCAAGCTCGGCGTGGAATCGCTGGCCGAACTGCGAGGAATGTTCGCCATCGCTCTGGTAGACGCGCTGGAAGAGCGCCTTTACCTGGCCCGTGACCCGTTCGGAATCAAGCCCCTTTACTGGCGCCTACTACCGGATGGCAGCCTGGTTTTCGGGTCCGAGGTGCGGCCGCTGGCACGGCTTGCTCCAGGCGCACACGTCGACGACGTAGCGGTTGCCCGGTACCTGCGCTTCGGAGCGATGGCCGCCGATCAAAGCGCCTTCCGGGAGATCGCCGCCATCCCGCCCAACAGCGTCGCCGTGGTGCGACAGGACCGCCGTGTCGAGGTACGGGCCATCCGACCCGACGGCCCGGTCGCGGTCGAGCCACGGCCGTCCGACCTGGGCGCGGCGCTGGCGGAATCGATTGATCTGCACCTGGGCGCCGACGTTCCGACTGCGCTGTTGCTCTCTGGGGGGGTGGATTCGGCGGCTATAGCGGCCATCAGCCGCCGCCTCGGCCGGGACGTCCACTGCCTGACGGTAACGGCTGAGGGGGCACCCGACGAGACGCTGGAGGCAAGTCGGACCGCGCGGCACTACGGACATCGCTTCCAGCGGGTGCAGACCATCTTGGAAGACAACGACGTCACAAGGTTTTTCCATGCGATGCAGCGTCCGAGCGTGGATGGCCTCAATACCTACCTCATCTGCAGGGCCGTCAATGAGGCCGGCTTCAAAGTAGCGCTGTCCGGGCTCGGCGGAGATGAAGCGGTAGGCGGGTACTCCCATTTCCGGTTGCTGAAATATCTGCCAATGCTGCAGGCCTTGGATGCTGTTCCCCTCCCCATCGGCGGCATGGCCGCCAAGCTCGCTGGCGTACTGGGGGTGGCAGGGGAGGCGAAGGCCAGGCGGCTGCTGGGTAAAGATGGGCCCCGCAGCGGCGTGGACCTCGCTCTCCTTCAGCGAGAGCTATTCCCTGCGTCACTGGTGAGCGACCTGACCGGGGTTGGGAGCCATCGGATGGCCGGGCCCGCGGACGCGCCGGGTTGGCCAACGGGGTGCTCACCGAGTTCGTTCGCGGCTATGGCCGGCACCGAGGTCGCGATCTACTTGCAAGCCATGCTGCTTCCCGACGCCGACACCTTTTCCATGACATCGTCAATCGAGTTGCGTGTTCCTTTTGTCGACAGCCACGTCTTCTCCGCCACACTTGAAAGCGCCCGCGGCGGGAAGGCCGTTCCAGGCAAAGCGGCGATCGGGGCGGCGCTGGGCGATCCCTATCTCGCCGCCCTCGCGACGCAGCGGAAGCGCGGTTTCTGCCTTCCCATGGGGTTGTGGCTAACAGGCCCGCTGGCACCGCTGGTCACGGCGGCCAGCGAACCTGATGCTCCGGTGTGGTCGCTGGTGGACAGGGCCAGGGCCACGCGAGCCGGGCTGACGTGCCTGCACCCCCGCCGCCGCTGGGCGGAAACGTGGGCTCTAACGGCCTTGAACGCCTGGCTAGAGACGTGGGCGGGGAACCCAGCATGACGGGCCGTGTTCTCCTGCTCAGCCCGTCCCGTGGCCTTGGCGGCGGGATCGAGCGCTATGTGGAGACGCTGGAGTGGGCCTTCGCCGCCGAAGGCGTCGAATGTCGGCGCCTGGACCTGAGCAGCCCGGGCGCCCGCGCCCATGTCCGGCTGGTCACCCAGGCCCTCACCATCTTGCGGGAAGGCTCCGAACCCGCCCGCCTGATCGTCGCGCACCGGGCGCTCATGCCGGTGGCGGCGCGGCTAGCCCGTGATTCCAGCGCATGCGGAGTCTCGCTGCTGTGTCACGGCACCGAGATGTGGGATTCTCGGTGGCGCCCCCGAAGGGCCCTGGAGCGCCACCTGATGCGAGGCGCTGGCGTACGGGTGGTAGCGGTGAGCAATTTCACCGCGGGCGCGCTCATGAGAGACTGCCTCGCGACGGTTCTGCCGCCGGCCTTGTCGCGAGAGTGGTTGGAGACTCTCGCCGCAGCGGCCGCAGGCAGGCCGGGTCATGGTCCGCAGCTCCGGCTGGCGACCGCCTTCCGGCTGGCGCAGTGGCGGACGAAGGGACTCCCTCAGCTGGTGGAAGCGGTGACGGCTCTCGGGCGTCCGGACGTCTGCCTGACCATCTGCGGCAGCGGGAACCCGCCGGCTGACTTGCTGCGCCTGATCTGCGAACACTCCTGGTGTGTGCTGCGGGCAGGTCTCAGCGACGACGATCTTGCTCGTGAACTGGCTGCTGCGGACCTGTTCGTGCTGGCCACGCAGACCAAGTGCGGCCGCGACGCCGGGGGTGAGGGTTTCGGCCTTGTCCTGCTCGAGGCACAGGCCGCAGGTACGCCGGTGATCGCGCCCGCTTACGGCGGCTCACACGAAGCCTACGTCGAAGGGGTTACCGGGGTAGCTCCGGCGGACGAGTCGGCAGAAGCACTGGCCAGGACGCTGGATAACCTGCTCAAGGATCCCGCCAGGCTGGCCTGGATGGGCAGGCGCGCCGCTGAGTGGACAAGGGTGGCATTCGCGCCGGAACGCTACGCGCAGCTCGCCGTCCGGAGGCTTCTGTGACTCCGCAAGCACAGTCGACCGCAGATAGTATGCGTTACTCTATGAATTGAAATGAATACTAACAGTGATCATAGATGGTAGAATGTGGTCTGTATTGGGCTTGACCGTATGGCTTGGCGACATCGCAGCCGACGGCGCCCGCGGCGGCTACACCACGGACCTGCGGATGGCGTTCATCTTGGAGAAACTGGCATGACAGCAGTTCCGGCGAGCCTGCCCGGATCTTCCGGCCTACGACTGCGGCTGATCATCGCAGCGCTGACCTTCCTGGCTGCTGCCCCCCTGCTGCTTGCGTGCACCCTGGATACCTCGGATCGGCCGACAACCGCTGTTATCTGGGGTGGTCTCGCGCTGGCAGTTCTTGCCTTTGGCCTGCTATGCCTGGTGGGCGGTGCCGTTCATCATGACGTTGGCCTAAGCCGCTGGAAGATCGGGTCGTTGATGCTGGTCTGGTACGCGCTAGCCTACGGTGTCGCCACCGTAACCTGGAGCCAGCCGCAGACCGGTGTCGCGACGGAAATCAGTGTTCCCAGCGTGCTTCGGGCGCTGTGGCTGGTGGCGGTCGGCATCACCGCCTGGGCAACCGGTTACCTGATCGGGCCTGGCATGCCTGCCCAGCGCTCCGCGGGTAGGGCAGTACGGGCCCTTAGCCAACGGTTCGGCGAGCAGGTGCGTGGCCCAGCAGCGCCCTGGATCTTGTACGCCATCGGTATCGCAGCCCGTTTCGATAACATCGCCACCACCGGGGTGTTTGGATACGTCGGCAACATATCCTCCGCGGTCACCACCGCGAGCAGCTTCGGAGGGATTCTCGGCACGGTCAGCCAGTGCGCTCCCCTGGGAGTCGCGGTGGCGGCCATGCGGGTATTTATCGAGCGCCGGCGGTATGCCTGGATAACGCTGGTCATCCTCTTCTCGGCCGAGATCACGTTCGGTGCTCTATCAGGCTTCAAGGGGACTTTCATCACGGCCGTGCTTGCGGTCGCCATCCCGCTCAGCGTCTCGCGGCGACGACTGCCCATGGTTCCGCTGATCCTCGGTACGCTGGTCTTCCTCCTCGTCGTCATACCGTTTAACGGGATCTACCGGAGCGTCGTCCGCCAGGGTCCGGTGACGCTGACGCCGGGGCAGGCCGTCTCGACCGCGCCCGAAATATTGCGGCAGACCGTAACCGGCAGTAGCCCGAGCTTGGCACTATCCAGCTCGCTCACCTATATGCTGCAGCGGATCCGCGAGGTCGACAGCGTGGCGATCATCGTACAGCGGACGCCTCAACAAATCGGCTTCCGGAGCCCGGTGCAGCTTATAGACGGGCCCGTGGCGGGCATCGTGCCCCGGCTTCTCTGGCCGGGCAAGCCGCTGAACCTCACCGGCTATGAATTCAGCCAGGAGTACTTCGGCGAGCCCTCCACCGTATACACGTCCACGCCTGACACTTTCGTCGGCGGCCTCTATCTGTATGGTGGCTGGGTGCCGATGCTGGCGGGCATGTTCCTGCTCGGTTGCATGGTACGGCTGCTTGACGATCAATTCGACGTGCGGGCCAACCGACATGGGATCTTCCTAGTGCTGCTTCTCTTCCCGCTACTGGTAACGGGCGAGGTTGACTGGGGAAGCGTCCTGTCGTCGATTCCCGCGACTGCGGCTGTATGGCTGCTCGCCATTGTCGTCACATTCGGACGAGCCCGGCGGGAATGACCTCGTGGGCGCCCGCTTGTTCACCGAGTGGAACTTCTTTCACAATTGCTCAAGGCCTTGCTTGCTAGGCATATGAAACCTATCCTGATAGGATTACTATGATCGATGATAGTAGACTCATATATAAGAACGAGGGCAACTTCGAGTTGCTCGGCATGCTTTCCTCATCGCCTGGCAGAATCCTAGACTGCGGCTGTGGTGCTGGGGACAACGCAAGGGTTCTTAGCGATCGCGGTTGGTGCGTAACCGGGATTACGATCGATCCACTGGAGCAGGAGGCGGCACGACAATTCTGCGAGGCAGTGTATATTGCCGATCTGGAGAAGGGCCTTCCTCCAGATATAGGCGGAGCATTTGACGCGATCCTGGCATCTCATATTCTGGAACATCTAAAAAAACCTGAGCGGTTGCTCCGAGAACTACACCAACGACTAAGTCCGGGAGGTGTACTCGCGGTGGCGTTGCCAAACATCGCTCACTATCGTCAACGCATTTCGAGACTGCGCGGCCAGTTTTTCTATACCGATACAGGCCAGCTCGACAGAACACACTTGCGTTTCTACACATACCGGACAGCCATCCAACTCCTTGAGCAGAACGGATACGAACTCGTGAATGCGATGGCGACAGGAAATCTTCCGCTGCGGAAGGCCCGGTTGGTCTCGCGCAGTATGGCGGATCGTCTTGATAAGTGGGCTGTACGTCAACGACCAAACTTGCTCGGTTACCAATGCCTTCTGCTTGCTCGGCCCAGTCGTCTGTAGGCCAGAAATTCATCAGCAAGGATACAGAAAATGAGTGCTACACGCCGAGTTGCCGCTGTCGTGGTGCACTACGGAGACCATCAGCGGACCATCCGATCAGTTCTGGGTCACTGGCATCTGAAGATATTCTCCGACATTGTCGTCGTCGCCAACGACCTCTCTGAGCGGCCAGCCGAGCTCACCGATGAAATCTGTACCTGGGTGATACCGAGGCGCAATCTGGGATTCGGTTCGGGATGCCAGTTCGCTACCACGATGTGTTCCGCTGATGTTTACGCCTGCTTCAACGCGCACGTCACGATGGACGGGGCTTCTGTCCGTCTATGCACGGCGGCGTTCGATATTCCGAACGTCGGTATCACAGCGCCAAATGTGCATCTCCCGGGTACCGGTAATCCACATAAGGATTGGGAATATACGTACTGTATCAGGACGTACAGCTCAATTCTGCAGCGTCCGATCCGAGTCCCGCTTCGGCAATCCAGGAGGCATCGTACAGTAACTGTCGGCGCCGGGGCGGACGACATTCAATCAACTGGCGGAGTTATCGATAATGAGTGGGCTACTGGATGCGCGATATTTTGCCGGAGCGAGATCATCAGAGATATCGGATGGGATGGCAGCTACTTTCTCACCTACGAGGACGCCGATATCTCGTTGAGAACGAGCAGGAGTGGCTGGCGCGTGGTGACGGTGCCGACCGCTCTCGCCTACCACACTGGAGAGTCGACGAGGCCACGCCCCCTGTCGGCATACTATGGCATGCGCAACTCGATATGGTTTTTCAGAAAATATCGAAACCGTCCGCGCCAGATCTTGCTGACTTTCTACCTACTCCTTCTCCTATTCCGGACCGCGACCGCAGACGCAGTTCGCAGACGTAGGCCGCGTCACGCACCGTCAGCCGCGTATGGTATCGTCGACGGCTGGGCGTTGTGGCCATCGGGCAAGGATCCGCTTCCCGGCGAACCGTTGAGATTTCCTCAGGCACACCGCCGAATCCCTGGCCAGGGAAAACGGCCGTGATCTGCTTCGAGCCAGAACGCCACACAGCTACTTACGCCAGTAGACACCGGTTCCGTCGATATCAATTATCTCAGCAGATATTGAATTTCTTTGACGGTAATCCGTGACAGCCTTACGGCATGCTTCAATTGGATGATAGTCATCGATAATGCAGAAGCCTCCGGCCGAGAGCCTCGGATACAGTGCATCAAGGGCCTGAATGGTCGACTCGTAGAGATCGCCATCGAGCCGAAACAGGCCAGTCCAGGCCCAAGTTCCACTTTTTCTCGTCGAATGGAATCGCTCGCACGAGTCTGACGTCTCGCTTAGCGAGGCTGCCGAATACGCGCCTTGCCATGGGGTGGTTCGAGGCGCGTATCGGCGCGAGCTCGTCCTCCCCGTACCTCGTAAGAGAACTGCGGAGCAAGTCCAGGTACATGTCTCGCACATCTAGCATGGCGCTCACGAATCCAGCCCGTCTTCCTGCAATGAAGCCGGCGGCTGGCTTACCGGTCGCAGGCAAGCCTTGACGTTAGCTGCGCGCCCCCACGCCCCCAGCAGGCGGGATGTGGGATCGATAAACTTGCCGCACGAGTAAAAGCGGGCGAGCCATCTCTTTGCAGGCATACCGCTCTTCTCGGCATTTATCTTTCCTGAGTAGCCATCAGTGGCGGTACTCCGAGAGCAGCACCTGGCACGCTTCCAATCACGCGCCGCGACAAGCACAGAAACTGGGAGCTCGAACGGGACTTCCGTTGACCATAGCCGCTCGACCTGCATGTTACTGACCTGGGCGGCGCGCACCATACCGGCGGGCGAGGGAAAGGAGACATGATCGGGTGTCTTACACATGGCCCACGCACTCCCCAGCAACCTCGCCTCCAGCGATACTGCGTTCGAAGTGGACACGAAGAGGACACCGCCCGGAGTGATTACCTTTGCTATCGAACGGAGAAAGCCTGCGATATCATAAACATGTTCGAGCACGTTGATCGCAACCACGGCATCGAACGATACATCTTGCGGAATGGCGGCAAGATCTGGGTACAGAGGCCCGATTCCCCAGATGTCTTGTATGAACTTCCTGTTGGCCTGGCTGTGCTCGACCGCTGCTACCGCACGCCCTGCCTCGTGAGCGGCGGCCAGAAGGTGGCCGGAGCCCGGTCCGATCTCGAGTAGCGACCGGCCCGGCAATGACAACCCGTCCCATACAGCGCGGGCCGGCTCCAGACCGTGGGTCGCGACTACGGCGTCCAGGAAATCAGCGTCCTGAAAGGCTTCGTCATGGAGCCTTCCGAACTTGTCAGCCGTGATATCCCGGAATACAGATCGACACGTCCGGCATCTGAGCCATATATCGCCACGCGTGCCGAATATGCTTGACGACTCGTCGCAGCAGAAAGGACATGGCCTGTGATCCATGCTAACATATTAAATTCGAATACGGTCCCGCTGTCAAATCACCTCACAAACTCTGACAGTTAATTATTTTGCGCACTACCGCGAAGCTATTACGAGGAATTTCAGCTGATTTGCCAGACATGCCCCATCGGCCAGCCTTTTCCGTCCTCCAGCGTCGTGGGTCTGAAGGACATGGATGGCCTCGGCCAACTGCATGGCCTTCACGGTGAAGGCAGCGGAGTTTGCGCCGTCTCTGACGGTGCCTGCCCGCTTGAGGTGGCCTCCGTGACAGGCGGCGGAGCATGACGGCGAGCGCCACCCCGTAGGAGACCGTCGAGGCGATCGCCGCGCCGTAGACACCCACTAGCGGTAGCAACGCGAAGAGCAAGGCCACCGTGAAGATCGCGGCGATCCCCTCCGCCCATGCCACGACCGCCGGCTGGCGCCTGCCCCGCAGCAGATCGCCGGTCACCTGGCCGCAAGCCAGGAAGATCGACCCTGGCGTCAGAACCCACAGCAGCGGCACCGCGCCACGGTAGGCAGCGCCGAAGACCAGCGGCACCAGCCAGTACGACACCGCGTCCAGCGGCACCAGCACGGCCGCGGCCACGCCGACGCTGGCGAATACCGAGAGGCGCTGCAACCGGCGGTTCGCCCCGGTCACCTCGCGCTGGCTCGCCAAGCGGGGCAACGCGACGTTACCTATTGCCGTGACCAGCGGCATCGGAAGCAGGGAGATCGAGACCGCGATCGCGTAGCGGCCGAGGTCGGCCGCCGGCACCGTCTGCGAGAGCACGAGCTGATCGAGTTGGGCGTTCAGGGTCGCGGGCGTCAGGGCTGCGATCTGCGCGACGCCGTATCCCAACAGCGGTCGGACCAGGGCAACGCGGGCGCGCCCAGGCGCCAGGCCCGTGCGCCGGCAGTAACAGTAGGCCAAGAGGAGTTGCAGCAGCGCAGTCGCGGCGATCACGATCAGTGCGGCATCCAGCGTGAGCCGCCGCACCCCCCACAGCACGACGATCGCCATCAGAGCGAGTGCTGGCTGGATCACCCGCACTACGTTCCACCGATGCAGATCCCGAGCCTGCAGCGAGGCCGTGAAGCTCCCGCCCACGAACGCCACGATCAACGAGCCGAAAGCGATACGGTACCCGACGGTTACGGCCGGCAGCCTGTGGGCGAGCACCGGTGCCAACAGGAAGCCTGCCACGAGCGTTACCATCCCTGTGGCCAGCATCATTGCCCGGGATGCCGCCACGTACTCGCGGGCACGCAGCGGCTCCCTGGCGACGTAATAGACCAGCGCCGCGGGCTGGCCCATTCCGCCGACGATCAGCAAGACACCCAGCCACGCGGTGACCGCCGCGTACTCGCCGCGTACTGTCGGCCCGAGCACACGCGCGATGATAATCCCGCCCAGCCCGCCTGCGGCAGTCGCCGCGACGTTGAACCCGGCCGTCCCCGCGACGGACCGGGCAAAGCCGTGGCGACGCAGCTCGGCGACGATCCTCAACCCGACGCGGCCTACCTTCACCTGTCCGACGAACGCGAGGCCGTGCGGTCGGTTCATGACCGCCTGAAGTAGGCGTAATCAAGCCGATCGGAGGTGACCGGGACAGGAGTTCCCGCGTTATCGCGCAGATCGACGGCGAAGCCGTGCTCACGGAACCGGCCGACCAGGGCCGCGGCATCGCCGAAATCGCGATGGACTTCCATCACTACCTGCTCTACCCGGTCCAGCCAGCGCAGATCCTCCGCTCTGCCGAACACCGCGAATTCGCCGCCCTCGATATCGACCTTCAGCAATCCGATCCTGCGGATGTCGTAGGCCGCCATGAACTGCGGCACCGACATGCTGGCCGGCCGTTGCACCGCGCCGTGCGAGGTGGCGGCCCAGCGCCGGTCGTCGGCCACGACGCCGGCAGTCGCTCCATCGGTGACGCTGCCGCCAGCCAAGGCGATCTCCACGTGGACCCGCTCGCCGACGCCGTTGTGCGCGGCGAGGCGGCGGATCTCCGGACCGAAGTCCTGCTGGGCCTCGACGGCTACGACCCGTGCACCCGCCAGCGCAGCCCAGACGGAGAAGAGCCCGCGGTTGGCGCCAAGATCGAGGACCCACCCCGTGCGCGGCATGACGACTCCGGTGCGCAGGTATACGTTCCGGCAGTACATCTCCCGTGCCCCGGCGGTGTAGGCCGTGGGAAGCGAGATCACCGGTCCACCGGGCGGCCGGAACCGCGCCCCCGTGCGCCCCCAGATCCGGTCCGCGGCCACGAACGACCGCGTGGTACAGCACTCCGTCAGGTGGGCCGCGAACGATGTCAGCCAGCGCGCCGTCGAGACAGGCCTGGCGTGCCGGCACACGGACACGATGTCGGAGATGGCCCGCCCGGCCATGCGGGTTTCACTCATGTACTCTCCCTCCACAGAGGGCCTCTGCGCGGAGCGCTGAGACGCTCATCTCGAACCATGCGTGGTAACAGCAGAAACGGAACCCGGCCACTCCGTCGAGGAAGCCCAGCCTGGCCACGTACATGTGGAGAAACAGCGCGGCGGGCTTGGCCGGGATGACGGGCAGGATCAGCTCCTTGAGGATGCTCCGGGCGAGCGGCCGGGAACTGCCGCCGCGGCGCAGCGCGCGCAGCCGTTCCGCCGGGCCGCCGGCTCTGCCGCGCCGCTCGCACTCCAACTGCGCGTAACGGACATGCTTGTGGAGCCAGGCGGCCAGGCCCTTGCGGTCCTCGTCGACGATGTCGTTGTCCAGCCGGCGTACCTGCCCGCGAACACACGCCCGCTCCCCGACCGGGCTCCCGTCGTAGCTGGTATAACGCCGGTCGACGAGTCGGACGACCCAGGAGCCCGGATACCAGCCGCAGTGGCGTATCCAGGTGCCCATGAAGACCAGGCGCAGCCGGTGCGCGAACCCGGCACAGGGCGGATCGGCGAGCTGGGCGGCGATCTCGGCGGCGAGCCGGGAAGACACCCACTCGTCCGCGTCGACGAAATACACCCAGTTGTGCCGCAGCGTGGGCAGCCGCAGCGCGTACTCGCGCTGCGCGGAAAATCCCAGCCATGGCTGCTCCACCACCTCGGCGCCTAGCGAACGCGCGACTGGCGCGGTGCCGTCGGTGGATCCCGCGTCCACCACCACCACCTGGTCCGCCCAGGCGACCGAGGCCAGGCAGCGGCGGATGTTCGGCTCCTCATTCAGCGTGAGCACGACCACGCTCAGCGGTACGCTGGCCAGCGGCGGATTGTCGCCGACCCGATATGGCCGCAGGTTCAACCTGGTCATAGCGGTTCTCCCAGTAGCCAGCCAAAATAGCGGTCCGGGTCGAACGGCGCGGGGTCCGGCGCTATCCGCGCCGTCAGAGCGCGTGCCACGGCCTGCCGCAGCGATTCCGGGTCATCCTGGGCATAGCCGCAAAGGGCGGGACCCGCGATCTCGCAGTTCTGGGCGGTATCACAGGCGATGACCGGCTGCCCGCTGACCCGTGCCTCGGCCAGCGGGTAGCCGAACGACTCCAGGTCGTTCGGGAAATAAATTGCGCGACTACGGGCCGCCAGTTCGCGCACCTGGGCGTGCGGCAGGCGGCCGAGCAGCCGGACCCGCGGGTGGCAGGCTAGGGCGGCGGGTAGTTCGGCCCGGTCCGCCGTCACGAGGACCCTCACCGCCCCGTCCTCGAGCTCGCCGATGATCCGCAACAAGCCGCCGAGCCTCTCGGCCATCCGCTTGTACGGGGCGAACAGCACCGGGCAGAGGATCGTCGGCTCCCGGGGCAGGGGAACAGCTGGGTCGGCCGAGACCGGGTGTGCCCGGACCACGATCCGGCCGCGCAGCCGGGGCGCGACGCTCGCGACGCGTTCGGCCATGGCGGTGCACGGCACGACGATGGCGTCCGAACGGCGGGCGGCCAGCCGCACCGCCGCGGCGTCACGGCGCACCGAGGCGCGCAGTGCCGATGGCCGCAGCGCGGCCTCCTCGGCCTCGGTGAGGAAGTGCAGGGCGTTGCGCAGCAGGGTCCAGCGCTGCCCGCCGCGTGCTAGGAACCCCACGTTGTTGAGGGCGACCCGCCTGCTGCGCGCGCCGCCTACCAGCTCACGCCGCACCAGCCAACCCGGCGAGACCCGGTGCCGCGAGCCGATGACCTGCACGTCCTCCCGTCCGGTGCGGGCTAGATAACCGCGCAGTTCGTCCAGGTATCGTGCAGCGCCCCCCATCTGGGCACCGGCCGCGTCCACGATCACCGCAGCGGTCACCGTGGTGCTCCCGCCTGGTCGCCGCAGCGGAACACGAACAGCCGGAGCGCGGACCTTCGCCCGCCGCCGGGGCCCGGCACCGGACGCAAGCCGACCGACGCCGAGGCGGCCAGCCACCACCGGACGCGATGCCGCTGCCGGGACGCGCGTAGGTAGGCGCGGTAGGCGTGCCTGCGCAGCGAGCCGTCGGCTGACGGTACCGGCGCCCGGGCCAGCCTGCGGGCGAGCCATTCCGCCCACCGGACGGGGTGCCGCAGGTCGGGCACGGTGTACAGCACCACGCCGCCGGGACGCAGCACCCGGGCGCATTCCCGTAGCACGGCGGCGGGTTCGGCGACGTATTCCAGCACGCTGGCCACGACCACCGCGTCGAACGCGGCCGAGGTGAAGGGCAGGCGACGCCAGCCCGGCTCAAGCTGCACCCACTGCACCGAGCCAACGCGGCCGGGGTCACGGGCGGCACGCCGCAGCATCTGCCGGGATATGTCGCATCCGGCCGCCCGGATGCCCGCCTGCGCTAGGGCGCTGGCGAGTTCACCGGTGCCGCACCCAAGGTCGAGGACCCGGTCACCGGCCCGTACGTGACGGCTGACGGCGTCCGACAGGCTGGCCAGCCGACCGGCCAGCCGGCCGCCGGGGGCGTACTTCGCCGACCAGCCGGGCGCCTTCGCGTCGAACAGGCTCAGCACGACCCGGGCGTGCGCGTCGGCGCGCTCCGGGCTCGCGAGCAGGCGCGTCCGGCTCATGATGCGCGCGCCTTCTCGGCGGCCTGGAGGGTGGCGCGCATGGTGCTCAGCATCGCGGCGGTCGGCATATCGGCGCCGCCCCGCACGGCCTGCCGGAACGCGGCGGCATGGGCGCGATGGCCCTTCTCCTGCCGACCCTTCCAGAGGGTGCGGCCGTCGACCTGGACTGACCGGAAGTCGTCGATGATCACCTGGTGCGATCCGGCGAGCACCTCGATCCGTTCCTTTCCCGTCTTGGGCGGGGCGCTGCCGTAGGCGATCGAGGCGACCGAACCGTCCGCGAACCGCATTGCCACCACTACGCCCTCGTTCCCCTGGGATGCGTCCCCGCCCAGGACGCCCACCGCGTCTTCGATGTCGGCGCCCACGAGCGCCTGGGCGAGGTCGACGAAGTGACACACCTCGCCGAGCGCGCGCCCACCCTGGCGCCGGTCTAGATACCAGTGGCCGTCAGCCACCCGGCCCGCGGCGATCCGGTAGACCACCAGCTTCGGCGCCGGCTCTTCGGCCAAGGCCCGCTGTGCGGCCAGCACGGCCGGCGCCCAGCGCCGGTTGAAGCCGAGCGTGAGCTGGCGTCCGGATCCCTGCCAGGCCTTCTCCACCTCATCGACGCCGGTACACGTCAGCGCCAGGGGCTTTTCGCACCACACGTCCCGCCCGGCGGTCAGGGCCCGGCTGGCGAGTTCGGAGTGCACGTCGTGCGGGGTGGCGATCACGACCAGGCTGACGTCCGGGTCGTCGATGACGGCCGCGGCACCCGAGACCGCCTTCTCGAACCCGTGCCGTTCCGCGGCCCGCCGTGCGGAGATGCCGCTGGCCGTGGCCACGGCCACGAAGCGCTCGAAACCGGCGTCCCGGAAGGCGGGCAGCAGCGTCCCGGTGGAAAAGGCGCCGGCACCGATCCAGCCAACTCCGGGCATGGAACGGTCAGCCGGAGCTGGCTTGAGGCGCACCGGATCCTCCGGGCGCGCCGCGGTCGGATAGGTCAGACGGATCGCGAGGCAGGGCTCGGTCCGCTCCTCCAGGAGCCGGAACGCCTCGTCCGCGCGGTCGATGCCGAAGGACTGGGTGATCAGGTCGGACACCCGGAGCCGACCGGTAGCGAGCAGGTCGAGCACCGCCTCCTGGTTCCGGCCCTCAGTCCAGCGCACCTGCCCGGCCGGGTAGTCGACCCCCCATGCCTCATAGGAAGGCTCATACCGGCCCGGACCATAGGAGCGGGCGAATAGCAGCGAGATCTCCCGTTCATAGAACGGGGCACGACGCGATGGCATGCCGACGTCGCCCACCATCACCACTGCGGCCCGGTCCCGGCACAGCGCAGGCGTCCGTGACATCGGGCCCGACGACTGATCAGCGGCGCACACCAGCACGGCGTCCGCGCCCCGCCCCCGGGACCAGCTGAGGACCTGGTCCGTGGTCGAGTCACCCGACTCGTCTAGGGCTAGGACACCGGCCCCGGCTGCGGTCTCCCTGGCAAACGCGTCAGGGTCGATCCCGGCCACGTCGCATCCGGAGGCCATCGCCACCCGGGCCGCGAGCTGGCCGACGAGCCCGAGGCCGAGGATCACGACCTTCGAGCCTGGGCCGACCCCCGACAGGCGTAGCGCGTGCAGCGGGATGGATGCGAGAGTGGCGAACGCCGCGTCGTGCGGCGACACCCGATCGGGTACGACCGCGCACAGCAGGCCGGGCACAGCTTGGAACTCGGCGTGGCTGGCCTTGCCGGCGCCGCCCGTGGCGACCAGCTGGCCGACTCCGATCCCGTCGACGGCGGAGCCGACCTCTGCCACGATCCCGGCCGCAGAATAGCCGAGGGGCACGTCGGCGGCGAGCCGACCCCGGACCGCCCGCGCCGCGGCCGGGATACCCTCGGCCTGCGCCTTGCGCACGACCTGGCGGACCAGATCCGGCCGGGCCCGCGCCTTGGCGAGCAGGCTGGACCTGGCGAGCGCGGTGACCGCCCGTTCGGTACCCGGAGAGATGACCGAGGCCACGGTGCGCACCAGCACCTCGGTCGGGCTGATCACCGGACGGGGAGCCTCAAGCACCTCGACTGGCCCGCCGCTGACCGGCTGCACGACTTGCTTCACATCGCTCTCTCTCTGCCCACGCTGCCGCGGGAATGACGACTCCATACCGTGGTGATGCCGACCGCGAGCGCCGCGTCCATTCGACAGGTCAGCACGGGCGCGTCAGCGGTGCTCCCGAACCCGGCGGCCACCGCCCAGGTCTCCGTGGCCAGCGCCACTGGGGCGGTAGCCGCCACGGTCACCGCGAAAGCGCCAGCCGGACTGGTGACAAACGCCGTACCGTCGGTAACCCGCACCGTCGACCCAGCCGCCAGATGCCAGCGGATGACGATCTCGTGGCGGCCTTGCCCGGTCACCGTGTCTTCGACCCGCAACCCGTCGCTGGTCAGCGACCAACGGCGATGATGCAGGGGGCGGCCGCGCAGCCCCCGGAACCCGTCGTGGACCGCCTCGCAGGTGATGCGGGCAGCGTCAGCGTGGGCGGCCAGACCGCTGACCCGGGCTCGCCGTCCGGCCCGGAACACTCCCCACACCTCGGTCGAGTCCGCCCCGTCCACCTGCACCGTGCTGTGCGCGGCGGTGGACCGCTCGTGGCGGCGCACCGGCCCCGGCTCGTAGGTCGATGTGCCGGTATCGACCAGCAGCGGGACCTCGTCCACATGCACCAGGCAGCCGAAGGTATCGGCGTGCGCGTGCGCAGGCAGTGACGGCGGGCAGGGCGGGCCGACGTCGGCGAGCAGATGCCAGCCGCCGGCCACGGCGCGCACCAGGCCGGTTGCCGGGAGCACGAGCAGCGGGCTGTCCGGGCTTGCCAGGATCGGTCCCGGCCGTAGCGCGGCGATGAGCTCGCGGTCGACCGGGTAGCCGTCATTGAGCAACGGCACCTGCCCGCCGGGAGTGAGCACTATGGCCAGCCAGTGCCGCATGCGGGCGATGGCCGTGGTTATCTCCCCGGCCGGGGGCCGCCCCGCGGCCCGCAGCAGGTCCGCCACGTCGACGAGGTCGGCGAGCACCTGGCAGTGATAGGCGGGCGCGCGCTCGTAGTGGCCGCCGTCGGGCAGGATCTGCCGGGCCAGCTCGCTCGTCAGCCGCCGCAACGCCAGCCGCAGCAGCCGCTCGTCGGCGAAGAAGACGGCCAGGCCGGTGAGCGCCTTCAGTCCCTTGACCAAGTGGTTGCCGCCGACGTCGTATTCCAGGTGACGGCGAAGGAATCCCGTGTGCGCCGCGAGCCCGTCGATGAAGTCAGACTCGATATCGCTGCCGACCACGAGGGCGCGGTGCAGTCCGCACCATGACCAGGCGCGCAGCGCGGCGGGGTACGGGTGCCAGGCATCGCCGCGGCCGAATTCGGCTGAGGCCTGCCAGGACCGCCACAGCCGGGCGAACAGGGCCCGGGCGGCCAGCCGGTCCTGGTCTGCGGCCAGCCCCCACGCCCAGTCCCAGTAATGCAGGTGAAAGCGCCAGAGCCGCGCTGCGTCGGAATGCTCCCAGCCGATCTCGCGGGCCAGCCCGAGCAGCCTGATCTTTCCCGTCCGCAGTTCAGCCAGGCCGGGCCAGCGCCCAGGGGTCAGCGCGTCCACCGGGCGGGCCGCATCAGGCCAGCCGACCGCGGTCGCCGGGGCCGGGCCGGGCATGATCAGGCGCCCTGCTTCCGGGAACTTGCGCAGGCCAGCCTGCTGAGTGCGCAGCCGCACCCGGTGCGCCAGCTGGGCGGGCCGTAGGTGGACCACGGTGCGGCCGAGGACGGCGAGGTCGGCACGGGTCATAGCGCGAGCCCCAGCAGGCGGGCCTCGTCACCGATGCCGCTGGTAAACGAGCGCGGAGCGTAGCCGAGATCACGGATCGCCGTCTCGATCGGGAAGGCCTTGTGCTCAGCCAGCCGCCGCAGCTGCTCCGGCCGGATCCTGGGATGGCGGCTCAGCAGCTCATAGCCGCGTACCAGTGTCACCAGCGGCGCGAGCGGTACGGGCACAAACCGGGTCCTGCTTCCGACCGCGCGGGCGCAGGTGTGCAGAAGTTCCGCGAACGGAAGAGGCTCCGGCCCAGCCACGTTGTACAACGAGCCTATCGCTGCGGGCCGCTGCAGCGTGGCCAGCACGGCGTCGGCGACGTCGCCCACGTGCACCGGCTGATGCACGTATCCTCCGGTGGCCGGCACCGGAAGCGCCGCCGCCCGGCGCAGCAGCGGAAGCAACCGGGACAGGTTGCGATCACCGGCGGCGCCGTAGATCATCGTCGGTCGCAGGATCGTCCAGTCCAGGCCGGAGCGGCGGATCTGCTCCTCCGCGGCCAGCCGGACCTGCCTGGTCGGCGGGTGAAGGGTCGTGGTCACCGCGGTGGTGGAGACGAACACGGCCCGCGGGACCCCGGCATCCTCGGCGGCCGCGACAATACTTGGGCCGTGACCATGGCCCAGCGACGCCAGGCAGAGCAGTGCCTCACAGCGGGCCACGGCGAACACCTCATCAAGGCGGCGGCCATCGTCGAGGTCGCCGCTCAGCGGTCGCGCGCCGTGGGCTGCCACTGTGCGGGCGGCTTCGAGGCTGCGGGCCAGCGCCAGGGTCTGGTGCCCCCGGCGGGCCGCCTCGCGGAGCACGTAGCCGCCGAGAAAGCCGCTGCCGCCGACGACCAGGAGCCTCATCTTTGGGCCCCTGGTGCGTCGAGGAGCTTGCGGTACAGCTGAGCCAGCGCCCCGCGATCGAAGTGCTTCTCGACGTAGCAGCGCCCCTGACGTCCCATCGCCTGCCGACGCTGGGGGTCGGCTGCGAGCGTTCGGATCGCGCTCGCCAAGGCCTCGCTATCCGCCGGCGGCACTATCCAAGCCCCTGCCTCGCGCAGGATCTGCGCGGCCTCCCCCGCCAGCGCTGCCACGACGGGCTTGCCGGCCGCGAGGTACTCGAACATCTTCGACGGGATGAAGGACGAGAACAGGGGCACGTCACGCAGCGGGACCAGGCAGATGTCGGCGGCGGCCAGAAGCGCCGGGACTTGCTCGTGCGGAATCCCGGGCAGCAGGGTGACGTTCCGCAATCCGTGTTCGGCGACCCGGAGCCGCAGCCGTTGTTTGTCTGCACCGTCGCCGACGAACGCGAACCGGATCGCCTCATCGGTGAGTTGGGCGGCGGTGTCGGCCACCGACGTCAGCCCTTGCGAGATGCCATGCGTTCCGGCGTAGAGCACCAGGCAGTCACCGGGGGAGGCGCCGAGCCGGGCGCGCAGTCGCGTATCCGCCGGGGTATCAGGATCGAACTCGCCGGGACGCACGCCGTTGCGGATGGTGTGCACCTTGCCGACCGGGACACCGCGTCCGATCAGGTTGGCGCGAAACCCGTCGCTCACCACGATTACGGTGTCGGCCGCCGCGTAGGCGGCGAGTTCCAGCCGCTCCAGCAAGCGGATTACCGGGCGGCTGGTCAGCACGCCGAGCTCGGTGAAGATCGCCGGCCACAGGTCGCGGACTTCCACCACCAGCCGCGCGCGTTTGAGTCGGGCGAGCAGCCACCCGGCGCCGACGGCGAAGAAGGTCGGCGAGGAGACGACGATCACGTCAGCCGGCCCGCTGGCGCGGCCGCCGAGCAGCACGCTGCTAATCATGAAACTCAGATGGCCGATGGTCTTGCGGGCCATTCCTTGGTTCGGGGTGGCATACAGCCAAGTACGCAGCACCCGGTAGCCGTCACGCCGCTCGCGACGCCGGACCGCGCCACGATATTCGGGCGGAATCACCCCGGTCGGGTGGTTGGGCATGCCGGTGAGGACGGTGACCTCGTCACCGTCCTCCGCCCAGGCGGCCGCCAGGCCGGACAGGCGGGCCTGCGGGGCTCCGGTTTCCGGCGGGAAGTAGTGGGTCACGATGATGATCCGCATGTCAGTTTCAGCTCCTCCCGGACCAGACGACGGGAGAGCAACGCCGGTGACCGTAGGTACAGGGCGACGATCGCCGTCCCGGCCAGGTCGGCGGCGGCCCGCAGGACGGGATCACCGACCAGGCTGGCCGCCCCGAGCAGGCTGAGCAGCACCGTGGTGGCCGCGGCCGTTACGGTCACCCGCTGGTGGGACCATCCGGCGTCGCACCACCGCTGGTAGACATGAGTGCGGTGCGGCTCCAGCCACCGCTCGCCGGCCCGGATGCGCCGTTGGAGCGTCCATGTGGTGTCGGCGATATAGAGCACGAGGGGACCGAGGATTGCCTCCGCCGGGATTCCGTGAAAAACGGCGTAGGCGGCCAGCGTCGCGAGGGCCGCACCCAGTGCGTAACTGCCCGCGTCGCCCAGGAACACCCGGGCCCGGCCCGCGTTCCACGGCAGGAAGGCGAGGGCGCTGACGGCGACGGCAGCGCCCGCCGGGACCAGGAACCCGTCGTGCCGCCACCACCCCAGGCCGGTAAATACGATGCCTGCGATCAGCGCATGCGCCCCGGAAATGCCGTTGACGCCGTCCATGAAGTTAAACACGTTCACGAACCCGGTGATCAACGCGGCGACCAGCACGATCAGCGCCACGAGCACGGTCGCGGGTCCCGCCCGATCGCTGACGAGCAGCACGGCGACCATTGTGCCGCCGGCCGCCTGCATGATCAGCCGCGAGCCGACCGCCAGCCCGCGCAGATCCTCGGCGAACCCGAGCAGCCCGAAGACGGCCACGGCAAACGCGAAGACTGCCGCATTCGCTCCCCCGATCAATCCGGCGGCCACCAGCAACCCAGCGACGATCGGGATTCCCCCACCGCGGGGCGTCGGAACGGTATGGGAAGAACGCTCGCCGGGCACGTCGATAATGACCGCCCGGCGCAATAGCGGAATCGTCACGGCTTCCGCGCCGGCCACCACCGCGCCGCAGGCGGCCACAGCGAACAGATCAGTGAATTCCCCCGACATAGGTCTGTCGATACCTCCCCCAGGCCCGAAACCGTCAATTTCCCTGGCACTTGCTCTTGCCTTAGCTAGTTCCAGCGGTAAGCGGGACCCGATTCCCCGAATCCAGGTATCCCGGCGAGGCTAGCGCGGAGCCGAGCTGGTGTTGGTTAGCGTGGGCTGCGGTTTTTTACGCTGCTGGTGCCGTTGGGGTGTCCTCCTTGGGTGGTGGCGTGTGCTCCTGCACTGTAGGCCTCGTAGGTGTAGGTGGATCCGTAGTATTGGCCGGTTTGCCTTGTGGTCTTGTTCAGGACAGTGCCCAAGATGGTGATACCGGCCTGGCCGAGTTTCTCGACGGCGCGGTGCAGGTCGGATCGGCGGGTCTGGCCTGCTGCGGCGAGCATCAAGGTGGCGTCGGCGTTCCTGGACAAGATGGCGGCGTCGGTCACGGGCAGTACCGGCGGGCTGTCGATCAGGATCAGGTCGTACTGGTCTCGGAGCCGGGTGAAGATGTCCCGGACGCGGGCGCTGCCGAGCAGTTCGGCGGGATTGGGCGGGACCGGGCCGGCCGGAAGCAGGCTGAGCCGGTCGATGCCGGGCACGGGCAGTATTGCCTCCTCCAGCGTCTGCTCGTCGAGCATGACGCTGGTCAGGCCTGCCTGCTCGTCCAGGCCGAAGAATGCCCCGATCCGGGGCCTGCGCAGGTCGCAGGAGACGAGCAGGACCCGTTCGCCGGCCTGCGCGAAGACGACCCCCAAGTTGGCCAGGGTCGAGGTCTTGCCCTCGCCGACGCCCGGGCTGGTCACCAGCAGGGCGCGGAGCTGCCGTTCCTGGCGGGCGAACTGGAGCGAGGTCCGCAGTGACCGGTAGGATTCCGCGGCCGGTGAGGCGGGCTCGGTGACCGTGACCACCATCGGCGCCTGCCGTCGCCAGGAAGGCACGGCCGGGGTCATGGTCAGCACCGGGGCGCCTCCGGCATGCTCGGTGGCCTCTTTGGAGGTCAACCGGTCATCGAAGCTGTCGCGCAGGAAGGCCGCGGCGAGGCCGAGCACGAGCCCGGCGACCAGTCCGAGCAGGGCGTCTTGGGCGGGCTTGGGCGAGCTTGGTGACACGGGGGCCTGGGCGGGCGTGACCAGCGCCACATCGCCTGTGTCGACCGAGCCGCTGACCTGCATCTGCGCCAGCTGCTCTTTCAGAACCGCCTCCTGGTTGAGCAGCGCCGTCGCCTCGGGTGAGGTCGTGTTGCCCCGCAAGGCCTTGACCTGCTTCTCGATCGAGGAGACCTGCGAGCTTACCTGCGCCTCGGCGGTCGCCAGGCTATGGCTGGCGACGGACTGCTGGTACTGCACGAACGCGTTCGCGTACAGGTTGGCGATGAGCGCGGCTTGGGACGGCGTCCCGCTGACGGCCGTGATGGCCATCACGTCGGTCTGACCCACTTCGGAGGCCGATACCGCTGGCGTGCTATTCAGCCGGCTCCGGACGGCCTGCTGAACCGGAGCGCTAGTGACCAGCTGCAGCTCGGTCTGGACATCCGTCTGGGTGACCGGCTCCTGCACGACGCTGAGCCCGCTCGCGTTGACGGTCGGCTGTACCAGCAGCTGAGCGGTCGCCGAATATTGTTTGTGGGCGGTCAAGGAGATCGCCAGGCTGGCAGCCAGGCCTATGACGGTTATCGAGGCGACCCACCATTTCCTCCGCCGCAGAATATATAGATAAGTACGAAATGATGGCTCCGTACCAAATTCAGTCATTATGGCGTTCTTTCTGATCGGTAAATGGCAGCGCCCGACACCCGGGAAACCGGGAAACCGGCGGAGGCACGTCGCGGCCTGGCATTCACTGCGTAAAATGAGTGTATGACAAGCGTAGCCGCGGTAAAATCCCGGACCGTAACCGGAATAGCACTCCGGCACCGGAAATCCGGTTGCCCAGCGGATTCCTGGCGCGAATCAGCGAGAACAATCTGTCGGGCGTTCCGCGTTTCCCGGGCGCGGCATATTCCGCCGGACCGGTCCGCAGCGGCAGGCAAGCTATTCCCGCCGAAAACCGGCCAAAAGAATTTCCCGGCAATAGCACGGTGAACGGCGCCGATGACATCCGGCAGGTTGGAGGCGCCGACGGACAGCGGAATAACCCCGGTGCGGCCGGCATCATCGTCTTGTGCACCGCGAACGTCTGCCGGTCCCCGATGGCAGCCGCGCTGCTCGCGCGGCGGCTGGCTGCCCTCGGCGTGACCGTGCCGGTGCACTCGGCCGGGATGACCGGCAGCGGACACCCGCCGCACCCCGAAGTCATCTCGGTCCTGGGCTCGTACGGGATCCAGATCACCTCGCACCGCAGCCGCGTCGTCGGCGTGGCCGACCTGGCCTCCGCCGCTCTGATACTGGCGATGGCCCGGGACCATCTCAGGTACGCTGCGGCTACCGAGCCCGGCGCGTGGCCGCGGGCGTTCACGTTGAAAGAACTCGTCCGGCGCGGTGAGCGGACCGGACCGCGGCTGCCCGGCGAGTCGTTGTCCGGCTGGCTGTCGCGTGCCCAGGCGGGACGCGAGCGCACGTCGCTGCTGGGTGATTCCCCCGACGACGATGTGGCAGATCCGGCCGGCGGACCGTTCCGCGACTACGCCGATACCGCCGACCTGCTTGACCGGCTGGTAACGAGGCTGGCTGGGCTTGGCTGGGCGCATGCTGGACCCCATCCCTAACCGCGGCGCCGCGGTTTTGGCCCGCTGTCGGGGCGGGATGGTCAAGGTGGTGTCAGCGGGGGGCCCGTAGGCCCGGGCGGCCAGGATCTGACGTAGTGTGCCCGGGTCGGCCTCCGGGTCCAGGGCGGTGACCTCGCCGGGGTCCAGGGCCGGGACCGGGACCTGGCAGATCAGCGGGTGGCACGGGCGGTGGTCGGTTTCCGCGTGCCCGAGGAGGTCCTCGGTCAGTTTCTCCCCTGGCCGCAGTCCGGTGAAGACGATGTCCAGGTCCCGGCCGGTGCTCGCGGCCAGCCTGCGCGCGATGTCGGCGATCCGTACCGGCTCGCCCATGTCCAGGACCAGGACTTCGCCGCCCCGGCCGATCACGGCCGCCTGCAGCACCAGATGGACCGCTTCTTCGGCGAGCATGAAGTAGCGGCTCACGTCGGGATCGGTCACGGTGACCGGGCCACCCGCGGCGACCTGCGCGGACAGGGCGGTCAGGACCGACCCACGGCTGCCAAGCACGTTGCCGAACCGGACGCTCAGGTACGTGCCCCCAGCCGTGGCGGACATGTGCGCGGTCAGGCGCTCGGTGATCCGCTTGGAGTAGCCGAGCACGCTCACCGGGTTCGCGGCCTTGTCGGTGGAGATGTTGATGAACGACTGGACACCGTGCTCCGCCGCGGCCTGAAGCACCGTCAGGGTCCCCCAGACATTGCTCTTGAGCGCCTCGGCAGGGCAGCCTTCCAGCAGCGGCAAGTGCTTGAGCGCCGCGGCGTGGAAAACGATCTCCGGCCGGAACCGGCTGAAAACCTCCCGGATCCGCCGCTGGTCGCGGATGTCGGCCAGCACCGTCTCCTCGGTATCGAGCAGGGCACGGCCGCGCAGCGCGAGCTGGATCGCGTGCAGCGCCGACTCGTCCCGGTCCAGCATGATCAGCTCCGCAGGCCCGAACCGGTCCAGCTGCCGGCACAGCTCGGCGCCGATGGATCCCCCGGCCCCGGTCACCAGGACACGCTTGCCCGCGATGTGCTCGCGGACCAAGGCCACGTCGGTCCGCACCGCCCGGCGGCCGAGCAGGTCGCTGATCCGCGGATCACGCACCCCCTCGATCTGCACCCGGCCGGTGAGCAGTTCCCGGACCGACGGGATCACCTTCGGAACCAGCCCGCACCGCTCAGCCGCCTCGGTCAGATCATGGATCACCTTGCCGCTCCCCCCGGCGATCGCGATGACCAGGACCCCGGCACCGGTGCTCGCGGCGATCTCCGCCAGCTGGCCGCGGCCGCCCAGGACCGGAACGCCGTGGATGCGCAGCCGCCTCTTCGCGGAGTCGTCGTCCAGCAGCGCCACCGGCTGGTAGGCCGCTCCACCTTGGGTGGCCAGTCGGCGGATCAGCTGAGTGCCCGCATCCCCGGCCCCGAACACGATGATCTTCACCGCCGTCGGGGCCGCCGGCCGCGGCCGCTGCCTCACCGCGAAGGCGGCATACCGGGCGCCGAGCATCGCCACCACGGCGAACACCGCACCGCCCAGCACCGTCTCAGCCAGCGCGTCCCGCCCCGTCACCAGGCCGGCGACGGTCAGGCAGCATGTTGCCAGGAAGCACGCCAGCACCACCGCCGCGACCTCCTCACGGCTTCCCCGCAGGTACCGGCGGCGGTAAAGCCCCGCGGCCAGACCGCAACCGGCCACCAGCAGGCACATCACCGCCAGCCCGGACCACAAGGCGAACCCCGCCAGGTATCCCCCGGGCAGCGTCCCCGCAGCGCGGGCCGCCGCCAGCAGCCCCCCGGCCCACACCACGCCGTCGTACCCGGCCTCCACCATCACCTGGACCCACCGGCGCTTGCTGATCCTTTGCGCTAGCCCAACCCGGATCCCCCCGGTCAGCGCCCCTACGCTCACGTAGTTCCCCCCGTCCCTGCCCGTGATCGGAAATGCGGTTTCCCCGTCGCGTTGCCCCCAGCGTCCCGGTACGTTACTCTACGTAATAGGAAGATAACACATTGCGGAAAAGTCCTGGCCACGGGCAGCAAAGGGAGCTATACGCCGCGGCACCCCCCACCCGGCGACCAGCCACCCGATAACCGGCAACCCAACCCGAACGCCACCGCCCGAGGGGCGGTGCCACGAAGACCTGGACCTAAAGGGCCATGCACAGGCACCTAGCCAAGGGGGAAACGATGACCGACACGATGCACACGAAGGAAGAAGCTCGCGCCCGTGATTCCGCCGGGCACGGCGATCATCGGGCCAAGCCGATCCGGCGAAAGCGTCGCAGCTTGCGCGTTGCGCTCATCACGCTCGGCTCGATTTTCTGCCTGGTGATCGTGACCGCGATCGGTAGTTACGCGTATTTCAACCACGCGATAAGCAGCATCCAGCGCCTCAGCGTCACCGGCCTCACCGCGGCAGTTACTCCCAGCACGCTGGACGGGCAGACGTTCCTGATCACCTCCTATCCCGAGGGGCCCACGGGGACATCCGCCCAGCAGACCCAATCGGGCTACAGCAACCTCGTCATGCTGCTTCACACCAACGCCAACGGGATGGGCGGCGGAGCCGTCACGATCCCAGGCAGCCTCAGGGTCGACGTGCCGGGCAAGGGCAACGAGCCACTCTGGGATGCGATGCAGAAGACGGGCAACCCCAGTCTGCTGGTCAAGACGATCACGGAACTCACCAAAGTCCCCATCAACCATTACGCGCAGATCGACTTCAGTCACATATCCGGCCTCGTGAACGCCATTGGCGGGGTAGACGTCACGGTGCCCGCTGCCACCAAGGGCTTCGGGTACACGTTCGTGAAGGGAGTCAACCACCTCAACGGCGTCACCGCGATCTACTATGGGCGCGACCCGACGCTCAAGGGTCAGGACCGGCTGCTGCGCCAGGGGAACCTTGTCCGCGCGGTCTTCACCAAGATCGCCAGTGATCACCTGCTCACCAACCCCGTCACGGATGTGCATGTGGTCAACGCGATCACCAGCATGCTGGCCGTGGACAGTAACTTCACCAACTCCGAAATCG
>Ga0302324_100004315_pt1 | contig 31505 bp, 22 predicted proteins | sample Palsa_T0_1_FD_201949 | JGI IMG/M metagenome (GOLD analysis project Ga0302324, IMG submission 201949) | Peat permafrost microbial communities from Stordalen Mire near Abisko, Sweden - Palsa_T0_1 | ecosystem: Environmental > Terrestrial > Soil > Palsa > Peat permafrost | place: Sweden: Abisko... | reverse complement strand
CCGCAGGTCGCGGTTCGGCCGCGCGGCGCTGGCGACCGGCCTGGCGGCCGGCGTCGCGCTGCTCTGCGCGGCGGCGGTCCCGGCCTCGGCGGCGACCGCGGCGCCCTCGGCCGCCGCGGTGACGCCGCACGCCGCCAGCGCGTCCGGGCACCTGACCGGCAGCGCCAGCGACGCCAGCACGGCCGCCAAGCGGACGGTCGCCTACTGGACGCGAGCCCGGATGCTGTCCGCGGCGAACGGGGCCAGCGTCACCGTTCGGTCCGCCGGAGACGCCCACGCCGCGCCGACGACCGCGTCGGGACCGGCCGGGCGGGTCGCGGCCACCGCGCCGGACGAGGCCCTCGCGGGGCCGAAGGTGAAGATCCCGGCGGCCGAGCCGGCCGGGGCCAGGCCCGAGTACGGGTCAATTGGCAGCCCCTGGCCGGGCAACCCCTACCTGCCGCCGGCCACCACCACCGGCCGGGTGTTCTTCACCACCCACAACGGCGAGAACTGGTCCTGCTCGGGCAGCACGGTCAACAGCGCGGGCAAGGACTCGGTGATCACCGCCGGGCACTGCGTCTACGGCAGCCTCGGCGGCGAGGTTCCGGGCGAGGGCTGGCACACGAACTGGATCTTCGTGCCCGACTACAGCAACGGCTACGCGCCGTACGGGGTGTGGACGGCCAAGGAGCTGTGGACGCCCACCGCCTACTACGACAACCAGGATGAGGGCGACGACATGGCCGGCGCCGTCATCAACACCAACATCTTCGGCCAGCACATCGTCAACGTGGTCGGCGGCCAGGGCATCGCCTGGAACTACCCGAACGATCAGTTCGTGTACGACTTCGGCTACCCGGCCGGGGCGCCGTTCAACGGCCTCACCCTGCAGTACTGCACCGGCTCCGAGTTCAACTGGTCCGGCATCGCCAACACGATGGGGCTGCCGTGCAACTTCACCGGCGGCTCAAGCGGCGGCCCGTGGCTGATGTCATTCAACGGGGAGTTCGGCTACGTCAACGGGGTCAACGACTTCGGCTACTCGACGCTGCCGGGCTACATCTTCGCCGCTTACTTCGGCAACAACGCCGGGTCGCTCTACAACGCGATGGCCAATCTCTAGCGGCCCCGCCGAGCAGCGGTTCCCCGCCGTGCGCGGGTGAAAGAGCACGGCAGCGCGCCGACCCGATCGACCGGGCCGGCGCGCTGCCGCGTCCGGCGCGCTGCCGCGTCCGGCGTCAGGGGACGGTGACGACGGGTCCGTGGGCGTGGTTGAGCACGGCGTGCCTGACCGCCCCGGGTCCTGGCAGGAAGCCGTCGGGCCGGTGCCGGCCGAGAACGACGAGTTCGGCCCGGGCCGACAGGCCGACGAGGGCGCGGCCGGCGTGCCCGTAGACGAGGTCGTAGCTGACCTCGACGTCGGGGTACCGGGCCTGGCCGTCGGCCAGCAGGGCTTGTAGCTGCCCGGTGACGTGCTCCTCGAGGGCGCGGGCGCCCGGCTGCGCCATCGCCCGGGCGGCGCGGCTGACGTCACCGCCCGAGTCCCAGGCGTGCACGGCGATCAGGCTGGCCTTGCGCAGCGAGGCTTCCTCGAACGCGAACGCGAGCGCGGCCGACGCCTCGGTCGGGTCGCCGATGCCGACGCCGACCTGCGGGTGCGCGGCGGTCGTCTGCTCGCGGACGACCACGACCGGGCAGGCCGCGTTGGCGGCCGCGTAGCGGCTGACCGATCCGAGGATCAGCGCGGTGAACGCGCCCATCCCGCGGGAGCCCACGACCAGCATCGAGGCGCCGGATCCGGCCTCGGCGATCGCGCGGGCCGGCGGCCCGCTCAATCCGTCGGCGTCGACCAGGATGTCGGGGGCGATCGCGGTGGCGCGCTGGGTGGCGGCGGCGAGGCCGCGGTCGCGGTCGCTCACCACGGTGTCGGCCACCGTGGGGACGCCCGACGCGGTCTTGTGCTCGGCCATCCGCGGCAGCAGCGCCGCCGCCGAGACGATCCGCAGCGGCAGGCCGCGGAGCTCGGCCTCCCGGGCGGCCCAGTCGACCGCCCGCAGTGATTCCTCTGAGCCGTCGGTAGCGGCGACGATCGGGCCTGCTGTCATCGTGAACCTCCATGCCGATCCCGGCCTGGCCGGGGTGAATCGCGAAGTCCCGTGCCCCCAGGATTCCCTCCGGCTGGCCGGGACGAACTGGGTACCTGGCCCACGGCGAGATCATGGACCCCCGCTCTGACAGCCGTCAAGAGGCGGCGGGAGTCGAATGGGCGACGGCGGCCTCGGCCGCGACCGCCTGCCGGTAGAGCGCGAGGATGGCCGGCCCGAAGCGGACGCTGTAGGAGACCGACGGCGTGCTGCCCCCCTCCTGATAGCCGCCGATCACCCCCACGATCGTGCCGGTGTGCGACCCGGCGATGAACTTCGTCACCCACGGGCTTCCGCTGGTGCCCCCGGTGTAGCCGGCGCATTCGAACGTGAGCTGGGTGTCGCTGAACCGCGACGTCCAGTTGACGCAGGTGATGGGGGCGTTCTCGCTGTCCGGATATCCGGTGACGTGGACCAGGTAGTGATAGCTCGCGTCGGTGCCGAGACGGCTGGCGCCCAGCACCTGCTCGATGTTCTTGCCGTGGTTTGGCTCGAGCACCACGAACCCGACGTCGAAGTCGGGATCAGACGAGCTCGCCCATTGCGGCGCCACGATCAGCTTGGCCGGCGTCCAGACTCCGAACGGCTCCTGGCCGTCGCGATAGTCCGGGATGAACACGATGTCGCTGTCGTAGCCGCTGCTTCCTTTGCCGCCGTTGATGCAGTGCGCGGCGGTGATCAGCAGGTTCTTGCCCGGGCTGGACACGACGCTGGCGGTGCAGAAGTGGTTGCCGGCCGGGCCGTGCTCGAACAGCGCGCCGACCCGCAGCCCCGCCCGGGGGCCGGCCGTCCGGGAGTCGGCGGATTGCCCCGGCAGCGGCAGGCGGCGGCCCGCGAGCCTGAACGGCAGGGCGCCGAGCAGCCTGGTCCGGTCCCAGTAGGCGGCCGCGCCCGGGGCAATGCGGTGCCCGGCGGCCGGCGCCGACGAGCAGCCGACCACCGCGAGCATCGCGGCCGCGACGGCCGACGCGCACCAGCGGCTCGCGCCTGGCCTGAAACCGACGGCCACCGTCCGGCCTCACCCCTCCCGCGCCGACAGCATGACATGGTTACCCGCACCATGAATTTACTGTCAGTGATATCGCGGCTACTGATTGGGGGCTGGCCGGCTAGCTGAGCGGGAGCATAAGGAGCGCGTTCTCTACCACTTCGGCCAGCGCCGGGTGAATCCAGTACTGGCCGCGGGCCATGCTGGCGACGCTCTGCCCGGATGACATGGCCTGCACGAGGGGCTGGATCAGCAGGGAGGCCTGATAGCCGAGGATGTGGGCGCCGAGCAGCCTGCCGGTGCCGGGATCGGCGTACAGCCTGCAGAATCCGCTGGTGTCCTGCAGGGCCCATCCGTAGGCGGTGGTGTGATACGGCCGGGTGGCCTGCACGTAGGGCCGCAGGCCGGCCAGATCCTGCAGGCGCGCGCCGACCGTCGCGATCTCCGGGTTGGTGAAAACGGCGGCAGGCACCCAGTCATGCTGGAACGGGCGCAGGTCGTCCGGATGGGCCAGGTTGTGGGCCACGGTCCTGGCTTCGGAGTTGGCGACGTGCTTGAGCTCGAACGGCGAGCTCGCGTCGCCGATGGACCAGATTCCGTCGGCGGTCGTCCGGCCGTACTCGTCCACCTGGACCCGCCCGTCGTCCCTGACCTTGACCCCGGCGAGCTCCAGGCCCATGTCATCGGTGTTCGGGTGGCGTCCGGCGGCCACCAGCAGCAGGTCGCCGGTCACCTTGGCGCCGTCGTCGAGGACCACGGTCGCCCCGGCCGCGCCGTGCCGCTGCACGGCGGTGATCTTCGCCGCCAGGTGGACGTCCCAGCGCTGGCCGGCCAGGGCGGTGAAGCGTTCTGAGACGTCGGCGTCGAGCGTCGCCAGGAGCGTGTCAGCCTGGTTGACGATGTGAATCTCGACGCCAAGACCGGAGAATATGTGGGCGAACTCGGCCGCGACGGAGCCGCCGCCGACGATGACCATGCTGGCCGGGAGCTCGTCGATCCGCATGATGTTGTCGGAGGTCCAGAACTCGACCCCGGCGTCGGCGATCACCGGGGGGATCGTCGGCCGCGCCCCGGTCGCCACCACGACGCGGTCGGCGGTGATCCGGGTCGTGTCATCGATCACCAGCTCACGCGGGCCGGCGAAGCGGGCCCGGCCCTCGAACAGCGTCACGTGGCCAGACTCCGCCCGGGCGTTGCGGCCGGCCGCCGAGACCCGGTCGATCTTTGAAAACGTCCGGTCCCGGATGGACGGCCAGTCCACCCCGGTTACCCGGGCGTCGATGCCGAAATCGGACGCGGTGCGGGCCTGCACCGCCACGTCGGCCGTGTGCACCAGGATCTTGCTCGGTATGCAGCCCCGGTTGAGGCAGGTCCCGCCGAAGGCGCCGGCTTCGATGAGCGCGACCGGGCCCTGGGCGTCGTCACCGGGCACCAGGGTGTTGCCGGACCCGGACCCGATGATGGCCAGTGAAAAATGCTGCATCATCGCATGGTAGGCGCTGGGGAGGGTCGCTACGGCTTTCTGGCGATGCCGCAGTAGCAGCTCAGGCCGGAGCCGTCGGCGGTTTGCGGGGCTGCGGAACCCCACCACTGGGCGAGCGGCTGCAGGCCTGCGTCGGTCATCTCCATGCCGTCGAAGAACCGGGCCACCGCCGCCCGGTCCCTGGGGGTGATCGTCAGCGACGAGGTGGCGTTGTAGTTGCGGGCCATCGCGGCGGCCGTGTCCGGCTCGATGTCGCTGGCGGCGTGGGCGATGACCAGGTAGCTGCCCGGGGCCAGGTCGGCGGTTATCTGGGCGATCAGCTGGTGCGGGTCCTCCGCGTCGAGCAGGAAATGCACGACCGCGATCAGCACGACCGCGACCGGCTGGCTGAAGTCCAGGGTCCGCCGCGCGCCGGCCGAGATCGTCGCCCAGTCGCGCAGGTCGGCCTGGATGTAGTCCGTCTTCCCTTCCGGGCTGCTGGTGAGCAGGGCCCGGGCGTGGCTGATGACCAGCGGGTCATGGTCGACGTAGACGATTCGCGACTCGGGGGCGATGCGCTGGGCCACGTCATGCGTGTTGTCGGCGGTGGGCAGACCGGTCCCGATGTCGAGGAACTGGCGGACGCCCGCGGCCGACAGTTCCTCCACCGAGGTGGTCAGGAAGCGCCGCAGCATGGCCGCCACCAGCGGCAGCTCGGGCATCGCCTCGCGCACGTGATCGCCGGCCTCGCGGTCGGCGCGGAAGTTGTCCTTGCCGCCGATCCAGTAGTTCCACATCCGGGCGGCATTGGCGACGCCGGTGTCAAGGCCGGGGAGCCTGCCGCCGTCGACCTTCGCGACCCCCGCTGAGTCCTGCGTCACGGCTCGCTCCTTCAGCGCCGGCCTGCGGCGCTGCCCATCGGCGGACATTTCCGTCAATAGCGTATCTTGCCGCTCGACGGTCACAATGGCCCCGATCGCGCCAATCCTTTCATCTTCCGCGGCGTGCTGGCGATCCGCGGCGCGCACGGCGACCAGGCGGGCGAGCTGCGCGCTCGCAACAACCTCGCGATCGCGTATCAGCATCAGGGCCGGTACGCGGAGTCGCTGCGTGAGTCGGACAGGACCAAGGCGATAGCCGAGAAGCTCGGCGACATGGCCCTGCTCGGCATACTCCTCAAAAATTCGGCCGACACCTGCCAGCTGATGGGGGACCTGGAAGGGGCCCTGATCCGGGGGTCCGAAGCGGTCAGGGTGCTCGCGGAATCGCAGGACCGGCACCGCCCGGACGGCCGAGCTCCGCCTGCTGGCCTGGAGCGGCGTCTGAGCACCAGGTAAAACCACGGTCCGTTCGATCAAAAGATCTTTTTTTCATCCCGAACGGAAGGGGGCGTCTCTATTCACGATCACCCCTCACGGGTGAAGTCGGCGGGACGCTCGAGGCGAGATGCTCGGGGCGAGATCGTGTCAGGGACAGAAGGAGGATCGGTGCCCACAACGGCATGGCGGTTCACGAGTACTGAGGGCGCCGACAGCGCGGTGGTCCGGCTCAAGGAGCTGAATTCCAAGGACCTCATCAACTTGATGGATATCGCCGTCCTCCGGTGGCCGGAGTACGCGACCCAGCCGACCACCGTCGAGCACGCGCACGAGCAGGGCGGCAAGGTCTCGTCCCTGGTCCGCAGGCTGCAGCACCCCGTCATCGACGGTTCCATGATCGAGAGCGTCAAAGGCGACCTGCGGCCCGGCACGTCGGCGGTGGTGGTGCTGAGCTCGGACGGTGAGGTCGAGGCGATCGTGCACGCGTTCGAAGGCCAGCCGATGGAGCTGGTCAGGAGCGACCTGTCCGTACCGGACCAGGATCGGCTGCGGCAGGCCGTGGCCCAGGCCAGGCAGGGCGAGCAGGGCCAGCCGCCGCAGTAGCTCAGACCGCGCGCACCGCCTGCGCGAAGGCGGCGAACTCGGCCAGCGCGCGGTCGGTTTCGGGCAGGAAATCGAACAGCACGAAGGAGTGGACGCTGTCGGCGACCGGGCTGAACGTGACCGCGACGCCGGCCCTGCGCGCCTGGTCGGCCAGTCGCGTCGCGCTGGCGAAGAGCGCCTCCGGCTCGGCCGCCTGGATCAGCAGCGGCGGCAGGCCGGACAGGTCGGCGCGGCCCGGCGACACCGGCCACTGGCTCGGGTCGGCATCGTGGATGTAGCAGGCGGCCAGCTGGATCAGCGCGATTCGGTTGAGCCACGGATCGGAGTCCGCCGCGGGTCCAAGGTCCTCGGCCGGGAGCGCCAGGTCCCAGAAGGGTGACACGAGGTGGATCCCGGCCGGCCTTCTGCTGTCCGGGCCGCCGCAGTCGCGCAGCGCCAGCGCGAGGCCGAGGGCCAGCCCGCCCCCCGCGCACTCGCCGCTCAGCAGGATCGGGGCCCGCGGGTAGCGGCGGGCGAGCCAGCGGTAGGCGGCGAGGACGTCCCGGCTTCCGGCCGGGAAGGGGTGCTCGGGCGCGAGCCGGTAGTCGGGCACCAGCGACCAGCCGCCGACGGCCGCCGCCAGCCGTCCGGCCAGCGGCGCCGCCAGCTCGGCGGAGCCCATCGAGTAGCCGCCGCCGTGCAGGTGCAGGACCACCGGTGCGTCGTCCCGCGACGGTCGGCCGACTTGCCGCGCGGGCGTCCCGTCGCAGCTGATCACGGCGGTCGGCCAGCTCGGGCCCGGGTTGGCGCGGTGCAGGCGGTCCCGCAGGAAGTCCGCGTAACCCTGGCGCTGGCCGAGCCAGCCCGCCGCCCGGTGCTCGCCCGTCAGCGCGGTCTGCCACAGGTCGAAGGCCTGCCGCGCCCGCGGTCGGCGCATCGGGTTCCGCACCGCGATCAGGTCCCGCCCGAACTCCTCGGGCGAGCCCTCCGCGGCCGCCACCGGGTCGTGCGCCAGCAGCCATTCCTGCATCGGCGGACCGGCCGGGCTGAGCCGCTCGAGCCCGCGGTAGTAACCGTTGCGCGCCCGGACCTGGACCGGATCGCTGGTCTGGCTGTTGCCCAGGTTGACCCGGGAGGACTCGAGCATCCGGGCGGTGCGCGGCTGACGGCGGAAGGCGTACTCGCGCAAGGCGGCGGGCTCGTTCCCCGGCCCGGCCCGCCGCAGGCAGGCGGCGAGCATGACGGCGTCCTCGAGCGCCATGCCGGCCCCTTGCCCGGCGCTGGGCGGGGCGGGATGGGCGGCGTCGCCGAGCAGGGTGACGCGGTCCGTCCCCCAGGACTCCAGCGGGTCGCGGAAGTAGATCCCGGTGATCAGCGCCTCGTCCATCGGGGCGAGCAGATCCTGCAGCGCCGGGCACGCGTCCGCCAGGGATGCGTGCAGGTCGGCCACCTCGCCGGAGGTTGTCCAGGATTCGCGGTTCACCTCGGCGGCGGGCACGAACGCGCTCAGGCTGTAGACGCTGTCGGCCTGCCGGTCGTTCCTGAGCGGGTACAGCAGCACGTGGCGGCGCGGACGCGGCTGCCGGTCCGCACGCACTCGGGCGGCAGCGCCATCAGCAGGCTCGCCATCAGGTCGGCGCGGTGCCCGCAGTAGTAGGGCTCGCCGTATTTCGCCGCCCTCGGCTCCAGCGACGACGCGGTGATGATCTCGTCGTCGCCCAGGCCGCGCTGCTCGGAGATGTCGATGCGGGCCGCGCTCTGCCGCCAGTAAGAGTCGGCCCCGAGGTATGTAAGCGCTTTCATCGCGTTCGCGTAGAGCCCGAGGCCCGCTCCGATCGCGGTGAACGCGGCCGCCTGTTCGAGCACCAGCGGCTCGAGGCCGGCCTTCCTGAGGGCGATCGCGGCGGCGAGCCCGCCGGTGCCGCCCCCGGCGATGATCACGCGCACCGCTAGCCCCAGAGGCGCTTCGACGCGATCCTGGCGCCCTCGGCCAGGGCCGAGAACTTGGCCCAGCCCACCTTCGGGTCAATCTCCCTGGTGGCGGCCTGCGAGGCGAAGCCGCAGTCGTTGCCGATCAGCACGTTCTCCCGGCCGACGAGCTCCGCGTACCGCACGGTGAGCTCGGCGATCAGCTCGGGGTGCTCGACCCAGTTGGCGCCGTTGCTGAGCATGCCCGGAATGATCACCTTGCCCGCGGGCAGCTTGACGTCCTCGAAGGCGTGGTAGTCGTGCAGGTGCCTGGTGTTCATCACCTCGAACGAGAACGCCTGGGCGTTGATCGTCAGCATCGGCTCGATGAAGTCCCGCAGCCGCAGGTCGTGGATGTGCGGGCCCTGGTTGATGCCGTAGCAGGTGTGGTACCTGATCTTCTCCGGCGGGATGTCCCTGAGCGTGTAGTTGATCAGCTCGACGGTCTCCGCCGCGTGCCGGTCCCGCTCGGCCGGCTCGGCGTCCTGGTAACCCCACAGGCTCGACGCGGCCGGGTCGTCGAGCTGGATCAGGAAGCCGGCGTCGATGATGGCCCGGTACTCCTGGTGGCACGCGTCCGCCAGCGCGGTCACGTACTCCTCGCGCGAGGAGTAGTACTCGTTCTTGTAGTCGGCCAGTCCGGTCGGCAGCGCCGCGGACATGAACACCTCGGTGTACTCCTTCCCGGCCAGCCCTGCCCGCAGGTTGGCGAGGTCGGTGGCGAGCGCCTGCTGGCCGATGTAGCTGACCGGTCCCCGGCAGATCACCCGGGCGGGCGGGCTCAGCATCGCCCCGTACATGGCGGTCTTGAAGTAGCGCTGGTAGTACTCGGGGAACTCGGCCACTTCCGGCCACGAGGCGGGCGACTCGTCGGCCGCGTAAGGCACCGCCTCGAACCCGGCCAGCCGCTCCTTCAGGTACGTGGTGAACCCGCTCTTGCGCTGCTCGCCGTCGTTGATGACGTCGATCCCGGCCTCGACCTGGCGGCGAACGCACTCCTCGACCGCCGCCGTCGCGCTGGCCTCGAACGCCGCGCGGTCGTAGGGCCGGCCGTTCTCCCTGGCCCGCATCAGCTCGATCAGGTCGTCCGGCCGGGCGATGCTGCCCGTGTGGGTGGTCAGGATCCGATCAGTGCTCGTCTGCACGGGCGAGTCCCTTCGTGGCGGGTAGAACTTTATATTATAAAATTGCGTATTGACGGCAAGGTGGGATTGCTATGACATATGGCGACCGGACCCGTGGTCAGGCGACAAAGGCCGACGGCGTCTACCTTGAGGTGCGCAGCCAGATCCTCTACGGCGCGCTCGAGCCGGGCCGCCGGATTGACTACGTGCAGCTCTCGGCGTCCCTCGGCGTGTCGATTACGCCGCTGCGCGAGGCACTGCGGCGGCTGGAAGCCGATCACCTGGTCATCCGGATCGCGCACCGGGACGTGATCGTCGCGCCGCTCACGCGGGCGGAGGCGACCGAGCTGGTCCAGGTGCGACGAGAGCTCGACCTGCTCGCCGCGCGCCTCGCGGCAGCGCAGATGACGGCCGACGAGCGGGCGGCCGCGCGAGAGCTGGTCGAGCGCCAGGACGAGCAGGAGGCACTGCGCTACCTGCGCGACGCGGGGATCCCGGTCGTCGTCGGCGGGATGCCGAACGTCAGCCGGGCGTTCCACCGGATGGTCTACTGCGGATCACACAATCAGGTGCTGATTCAGTACCGGGACGCGATATCGACCAGGACTGAGCGGTACGTGATCCTGGCCCGCCAGATCAGCGCGGTGCCGCCCGAGACCTACCGGCTGATGCACGCCAGGCTGCTGGCCACGCTGGAGGCCGGGGACGCGGCGGCCGCCGAGGAGATGATGCGGGCGCATTACCGGGAGCTGGACCTCAACTTCGCCGACGTGATCTTCGGCGATGGGCCGGCCGGCTGACGGCCGGCTCCGCTCAACCCGGGCGGGCGGCTTCCGGTCGCGCGGGAAGCGCTTGGGAAGCGTTTCGGCCATGTTGCCGGCGGTTCCGCTGTGCTTTCCTTGATCGGGGGTGATCGCGTGAATGAGCCAGTTACCCGCGAGGACGCGGACACCGCGCTCGCTGTGCTGCGGGTCGCGGCCCGGTGGGCGCTCACGCCTGCCCGCTGGTCTGACGTGGGCAGCACGGTGGCGGCGATGCGAACGGCGGTCACGGTCAATGACGGCCAGGCGCTGCGGGCAGGCATCAGGGATCTCACCTTCCTTGGCCCCGCGCGCGGGCCGACCGTGGAGGTTAGGGTGGCGGCGCCCGGCCAGCTGCTCGACGACTTCCGCGAACTCGCCGACGCGCTCGCGGAGCTGACGGAACAAGGCCGATCTCAGCCGCGGGCTGATGACGCGCGGGCGCCGCGGTCGGTCTCGCTCCCGGTCACGATCTACCTGCGCGACGAGTCCGGCCATGAGCTGGTCGAGCGGGCGGTCGATGAGCTGGTCGCGACGGCCGGGTTCGTCATCACCGAACGGAACGATCCGGTGTCCGGCTCCTGGTTCCGCCGGATGCGGGCGACGCTGGCCGGCGCGGCGCGGTCGCCGGAGGGACGGGCCCTGATCGAGGCGACCACGCTCCGGGCGGACCTGGAGCTGATCCAGCGTCCGGACGCGGAAGTGGCGGCGCTGTGGATGGCGAACATCGCCCCGCTGCTCGCGACCCTGCAGAGTATGGGAGACGCGGTCATCTACCTCGGGGTGGTGCTGATCGTGAAGTCCGACGGGAAGACGTTCGTCTACAAGCTCAGCACGCATCAGCAGCGCGTGCTCAACGATTCACCGCACCTGCTGACCGACCCGGAAAGCATCCTCCGCGGGCTCGGCGCGCCCGCCGGCCACGAGCTGCCGCTTCCTCACCCGGGCGGCCTTCGGCCGTAGGCGGCCAGGTCCCGGAATCGGGCGCGGGCAGTCCGGCCGGGAGGCGCGTCCGCCAGCCGGCAGCCCGCCGTCCTGAGGCGGCTGGTGACCTTATCGAGGCACTCGCCGCCGCCGTTGAGGGCGACGTAGTTGAGGCCGTTCAAATCAGCCATCGGCCGGTGCCTGCCCGCGTAGAGCACGATCGTGCGGTCGGCGTACGTGGCCAGGGCCATCCCGAGTTCCAGGATGACATTGGGCCGGGCCTGCATGGCCTCGACGGTCTCGTGGCCGTCCTCGTCCGCCTGGCGCAGTTCCGGGTGCAGGCGGACCACGTCGTCCGGGGTCATCAGGACGACCGCGGCCTGAGCCATGGCAATGCCCTGCATGATGACATCCCGCAGATAGGGGGAGGAACTGCCGGTCGCGGCGACCAAGGTCTCCCAGTCGAGCGGATGCAGGCCAAGCGCCTGCAGGAACCCGAACAGCGCGATCCGCGCCTGCTCGTCCCGGCCGTGGACGACGAAGACGTTCTTGGTGATGTCGTCAGCCGGGGCGCCCGCGGCGGCCGTCCGGTCCGATGGCTGGCCGGCCTGATCCGCCGTCGGCGCCCGCCCGGCCTCCGGCCCGGCGACCAGATCGGTGGCCTCGGCCGCGCGTTCGGCCGCGATGTCCAGGTAGCGGAGCTCGTCATCGAGCCGCGCGAGGAAGTTCTGCGCCAGCTGCCGGTCGTCGGCGAACGGCCCGTGCGGGGTGAGCAGCTCGGCGCTGCTGATGACCTGGCTCATGTTGAACTCCGCGATGTCCACTCCCTGGCGAAGCTCACGCAGGTCGACGGCCATCAGCCGGGCCTCGGCGGCGCGGCGGCGGAGCTCGTCGCCGACGGCCGCGTCGCTCCGCCGTCCCAGCGATTGCGCGCGCAGCCCGGCGACCTGAGAGCGGATGAGCGCCGTCAGCTCATTCGAGGTCGCATCGCGTTGCCAGACCCGGTACAGGAAGCGCAGTTTGGCGGCGTGCAGCAGGTAGCGCGCGAGCGGCGGGATGGCCGTGCTGCCGTCGGACCACGCCCACGCGCTGGCCAGCGCGTGGGCCTCCTGATCGGCGTCGAAGGCGAGCACGAAGCGGCGGGCCGGGCGGCCGTCCGCCCACGGCGGTGCCTCCCACAACTTCATCGGCCCGGCGGCGGCGGCCCGCTCGCCCGCCCAGCGCCCGATGCGGGCAGCGGCGGGCAGCAGGTCGTCCAGGGGCGGGCCGGGCGGGGTGGCCGACCGCGCCAGGTACAACCGCGCCTCGCCGAGAGGCCCGGCCGTCAGGCCGTCGCAGAGAAACGACCACTGGGCGTCCAGGTTCTGCCAGGCCGAGCGGCCCGGCGCGGCGGCGGATCCTCCCGGCGCGGCCGCCAGCACCACCGAAAGGTTGATCACGTCGTGCTGGCGGCGGAGAAATGCCTGGCAGTCGGCGTCGGGGCGCTCCTGGGCGGCGAGTGTCGCCTCCTCGCCGGTCTCGGCCACGGGGGGCAGGTCCTGGTACAGGAGCGGGATCTGATGGGGCAAGTCCCCATGCGGGAGCGGGTCGCGCATCAGGAAAAACTGCCGGCAGCCAAGCCACAGCTGCCGCAGCGCAGCGTAGGCGGTCTCGCTCTGCGGGCCGACGGCCGGCGCGAACAGGTGAATGACGAGTTGCTGATCCAGCTCAGGCGGCTCAGTCACCGTTGCTGCCATCCGCGTCCTCCGGCGATGCGGGCCGCATCGACTGGAGGGAATCGATCAGGACGTTCGCCCGCTCAAATATCCTCTGATCGGCCGGCTCGCTGGGCGGACCGTCTGCCTTGATGATGCGAACGGGGCTGACCAGCATGAGTTCGCCGCCAGCGATCCGCAGACCGGCCAGGTCCTGCGCGGCGATGGCGGTGATCGCGGTCTCGATGATCTTGGCGACTCGCTCCCAGCTGGCTTGCGGCAACTTCAGCCTCAGCGTGTACTGGACGACCGCGAGGGTGCTTGACCGCAGGTCGGCAGCGTCCCGGGCATGATTGTCTGCGGGCATTTCCCCATCCTGTTCGTGGCCGGGCGCGTCGTGCGCCCCCGGCCCTAGTGATTTGAGCACTTCGGGGACGTTGATCAAATCGAAGATGGGCCGGGGGATGACGATGCGCAACTCCGGCGTCAGGTAGCGCGCGCGGGCACTGGCGACGAAGGAGTTGACGATCATCGTCAGCAATTCCTCGTAGCTGGCATCGGTCCTCGACAGCCCCGAGCCGACCAGCGGCATGGCGACCGGTTTCAGCTGGCCGTACCGGTAGACGGCCTCCCACAGGTTGGTGAGGCTGGCCTTGAGCAGGGGCAGGCTTGACCGCGCCATCAGGTCGTTGCCCATCCGGCTGTAGGCGACCGCGAAGACCCGGCGGGTGGCGAGGTGCAGCGTCGCCACCGTGCCAACCGGGTAGCGGGTGAGCTTGCCTCGCGGCTTGGCCGACTTGAGCTCCACTGTCACCTTGGGAACGCGGCTGAGCGCGGCTCTGAGGTCGCGGTCGAGCCGGTCACGATGGCCGTCGTAAAGCCGGTGCAGCAATTCCCCTTGAGTGCTCTCCCGGCTGATGATGAAGTTCCGGTCGGTATCGGTGTCGAAGGTGTCGCAGAAACCCGCCACCAGGTTGGCGTCGTCCTGGCCGAACAGGTCGTCGGTCAGCACCACGACCGCGGTCCTGAGGCCGCCGAGGTCCTTTCTGTACAGCCGCTTGCCCTGGCTGGCACGTACCTCGTCGCGCAGCGTTCCCACCCAGGATGCCAGCCCAGGATCGCGCGGCGAGCGCGCGGCGAGCCCCTCGGCCGCGTCGAGCGCATCCTGGGCCCGGCCGGCCAGCTGGTAGGCGTGGGTCAGCTCCTGCTCGGCGGCCTGGCGCAGGCTGATCAGCTGACGCACCAGCTGATCAGCCCACGGCTGCTCGCCGACGTCGAGCAGCGGCTGGCCGGCCCAGAGCGCCATGGCCCGCTCGAGCAGGCCGATCCGATCTTCGGTGGCGGCCCTGCGCGCCTGGGCGACCAGGTCAGCGAACCGGAACACATCGATCGCCGCGCGGTCCGCCACCAGCTGGTAGGCGGTTACCCGGCCGCGCTGAGTGGGCAGCACCCGCGATTGCTCGCCCGACTCGCTCGACCACTGCGGGTCAAGCGCGCGGCGTATTTCCAGTATCCGCTTCTGAACTTGCGTCCGGTATTCGCCAACGACCAGCTCTGCTGGCGGCCAGCAGTCGCGGAAGAGGGCGTCAACGGTTACCGGCGCGCCATCGGCGACGATCAGCCGGATCAGGACCGCCAGCGTGAGCGGCTTCAACTTCACCGGCCGGCCATCCATTTCGATAGCGGCCAGTCCGAACAGCCTTACCCGTAGCACAAGCCTTGCCGACCCCCTCGGCTTGAAACAAAGAAACCACGGGACAGCAGAATCATAACGCTGCCGAAGCACCAGATGGGAAGCGAAAAGGAAGCGTTTCTGATCTATCAAAGGAACCGGCCGGGGCCGTCTCATTCATGGAGGGAGGGTTGCTGCCCGGCGAATCGCTCAGGAGGCGCGATGGTGGACTGGGGACGAGTTCTCGCGGCGACCGGCGGTGCGCTGCAAGGGATAAGCGATGCCGCCGTCGTCAGCAAGTGGCTCGAGAAAGACGACGAAGATGCTTTTATCGCCGTAGTCACTCAGGTATCAACATCGTCAACCGACGAAGTTGACCGGCTTGACGCGGCGCTGCTTTCCCTCGCCGCGTCGAACTTCAACGCGGATACGCGTCGCCGTCTCATTAAATTCTATGCGGTCTTCAAGATCGCAGAGCTGCGCCGCTACCAGGTATTCCGCGGCTTCCCCCAGTTATCCGGGCGACCGACCTTACGCGCCGTAGCGAGAGGAAACTACGTTGGGCACTATTATAGAGATCTGGTTCATCATCATCGCGCTGATGCTGGTGGCCGGGATCGTGTTGCGGTTCATTCCGCGAAAGCTGCCGTCCGTCCGGTTGCGCAAGGTGGCACCGAGCGCGGCCTCCCGGCTCGTCAGTGATTTCATCGCGAGCAGCTACGAGACCGACTTCGGGTACCCGAGCGGGTACTTCCGGATCGAGCAGGCCACCGACACCGAGGTTGTCGCCCGGGAGTGGGTGACCAAGGGCAGCCACTTCATCCAGATACTGCGCGGTTTCTACCGGGCGATCCTGGCCCTGGGAGCGCCGTTCGGCTGCTTCGGGGTGTTCGTCACGTTCTGGATCGCCTTGCTGGCGACGCCCGCGCTGCTCTACGCCGCCCTCACCGAGACGCTGCTGAAGTACCTGCTCCGGTCGCGGATCGTGGCCGCGTTCGAGCGAGCCGGGGATGGCGTCGAGGTGACCTTCACCCTGCGCGGGCCGTCCGCCCTGCTGGTCGGCCGGCGCCTGCAGCGGGCCTTCAGCGAGCCCGTGATCCCGGCCCGGGTGGGGTCGCTGGCGGGCCTCGCGGTCGCGCAGCCGACGACCGGCCCGGCCACCGCACCCGAGGGGGCGGCCGCGTGAGCCCTTCCGACCTGACGAACGAGCCCGAACTCGCAGACCAGGCCAGCCCGGCCGAGGCGCGCGGGCTGCCGGAAGGCGCCGCTGAGGCCATCCGCTCGGCGGTGCACGCGGAGCTCGACGAGGTGGTGCCCTACGTCGTGGAGGCGCTGCGCCGGAACAACGCCTTCGACGAGATCAACGACCGGCTGCGGGCGGCCGAGCGCCGCATCGCTGGCCGGCAGGAGCGGCCGCTGATCATCGGCCTGCACCGTCTCCTCGACCGGCTCAGGCACCTGGACTTCGACCAGCCGATCAAGCGCGCGCTCGAGGACGACATCGCGCGCCTGCTCACCGACGCCGGCTACCAGGAGACCGGTGAGGTCGGCGAGGCCTACGACCAGTCCCGCCATGACGCCATCGACGGCCGCGCGGTGGACGGGAAGGCCGTGGTCAACCTCGTCCACACCCGCGGCCTGAGCGCGTTCGGCGACGTAGTCGTTCGGGCCAAGGTGGAGATCTCACCCGGACGCCCGGCCCCGATCAACGACGAGATGACCATGAGGAGATAGAGGGCAGATGGACCGGATCTTCGGGATCGACCTGGGCACCACCAACTCCGTCATCGCCTACACCGACGAGGCGGGAACCACCGAGGTGATCGCCGGGCTGGACGGCAACCGGATCGTGCCGTCGGTGGTCTACTTCGGCCGAGACGGCACCCAGCTGGTGGGGCACGAGGCCAGAGCGCTGGCGATCGTGGAGGCCGAGCGGGTGGCGATGCTGTTCAAGCGCGGCATGGGGGAGAAGACGTTCCTGCCCGACGGGGACGCGTTCGTCATCGACGGGAAGACCTGGTCGCCGGAGGAGCTCTCCGCGTCGGTGTTGCGCAAGCTGGCGAAGATGGCCCAGGATCGCTTCGGCGAGCCTGCCCGCAAGGTGGTCATCACCGTCCCGGCCTACTTTGGCGACAACGAGCGCGCGGCCACCAAGGCCGCGGGAAAGATCGCCGGGCTGGAGGTGATGCACATCGTCAACGAGCCGACCGCGGCCGCCATCGCGCACGGCCTCGAGTCCGGCCAGGTGGGGAAGATCCTCGTCTTCGACCTCGGCGGCGGGACCTTCGACGTAACCGTCATGGACCTCGAGGCCGACGGCCAGATGACGGTCCTCGCCACCGACGGCGACCGCAAGCTCGGCGGCATGGACTTCGACTATCTCATCCTCGACAAGATGACGGCGGTCGCCCGGCAGGGGGGTCTGGACATCGAGGAACCGTGGGCCCGGCAGGAGTCCTACGGCAAGGCCGAGGCGCTCAAGAAGCAGCTCTCCACGCTCGACAAGGCGACCACGTCGCTCACCGGCAGCGGCAGGCCGCTGGCGTTCGAGATGACTCGGGCCGACTTCGAGAAGCTGATCAAGGCACAGGTCACCAAGACCGAGGACACCACCATCTCCACGCTCGAGGAGGCCGGGCTTGAGCCTTCCGACATCGGCACCGTGCTGATGGTCGGCGGGTCCAGCCGGATCCCGGTCTTCCAGAAGATGCTCGAGGGCATTTTCGGCAGGCCGCCCACGTTCACCCGCAACCTCGATGAGGACGTGGCGCGGGGCGCCGCCATGCTGGGCGCGAAGGAAGGCACCGACCTCAATCCGCGGGCCGCGCTGGCCCGAATGCCCAAGCCGGTCGATGTGGCGTCGCACGGTCTCGGCATTGACGCGCTGAATGATGAAGAGACGGCGATGTACAACTCGATGCTCATCGAGCCGAACTGCCAGGTGCCCGCTAGCAGAGAGAACACGTACGTGACGGTGGAAGAGGGGCAGAACCGCATCAGGATCAACCTGAACGAAGGAGATGAGGAAGATCTCCAGTTCGTCAAGCGGATCGCCTCGGGCGACGCCCTGTTCGGGAAGACGGTTCCCAAGGGCTATCCGATGCTGGTGAAGATCAAGCTCAACGACGAGGGCCTCATCGAGCTCAACGCCTACGACGGGCAGACCGGCGCCCACCTGACAGAGATAAAGGTCGAACGCAAGAGCATCCTCAGCGTCGAGCAGCAGTCCGATGCCCGCCGGGAGCTCGCGAGATGGAAGGTCGGAGGATAAACGATGGTCGCTACCCGTGAAAAGTGGGAGAACGAAACCCTGCTCCCGCGCAATCCCAGTCCGGAGCAGATGCTCGCGTTCTTCGGCATCCCGCCGTATTCGGCGGAGGCGCTCGACGAGAACATCAAGAAGAAGCGCCGGCGGTGGAATCGTCTCTCCAATAGCGGGAACGCCGACGGCCGGGAGAAGGCCGAGAAGGTACTCGCGCTGATCCAGCGCCTCTCGGAGGCGGTCAAGCGGGGCGCCGAGGGCGAGCAGGGCGGCGGCGTCGAGAGCGAGATCCCGGCCGAGGTCTACGAAACGGTCGAGGAACTGTGGCACATCCTGGAGGAGTACCTGTTCGCGTTCGAGTATGACGACGCGATCCGGGTGGCCCGCGACGCCGTCAAGCGCTGGCAGAATGCCGACGCGGCAGGCGCCCTGGCCTGGGTGGTGGCGGCGACGGTCAGCAGCGACGGGTTCGCGTCGCCGGCCCTGCTCGCGGAGGGCCTCGACGCGGCCCGGGTCGCGATCCGCGATCAGCCCGGCGTGGTCAGGAACTGGGAGAGCACGGCCAGCCTGCTGCTCGCGGACAGCAAGGTGGCCGAGGCGATCGGCGCCATCGACCAGGCCGAGCGGGCGACCGGCGGCCAGGCGACGGCCATGCTGTACCTGCTCCGTACCCGCGCCATGGTCGCGGTGAAGCGGGCCGATGAGGCCATGACGGCGGCCGTCCGCGCCGTTACCAGGTCCGAACCGGGGAGAGAGGCGGCCGTCCGCTCGGAGGCTACCGACCTCCTGGTCACCTGGGCGGCCGAGCTGCTGCCGATAAAGTCGCCGGCCGCCCTCGCCCAGTTCACCGAGATCGTCGGGGTGGCCGCCTGGTGCTCTTACGGTGTGCCGGAGGCCGAGGACCAGGTCCGGCCGTACCGGATGTGGGCGACGAACGCCGGCAAGCGGGTCTTCACCGGGTCCGACCGGATGCGGTCGTTCCTCGCGGTCATCACCGGGTTCATATCGCTCCCCATCCACAATTTCGTTCGTTCGCGGCCGGCCTGGCAGGTCTTCAACGAGGGGCAGGACAAGCCCGTCACCGACGCCTTCTTCATCGTCGCGGCCCCGAGCTACGTGCAGCAGATCCACCACGTCCGACTGGAGCTGGCCTTCCACCGGGAGTAGCCGACACTGTCATAAGCGGCGATGCCGGGAAAGGGGACCATGACCGAAGCCGACGGTATGTGGCGGTCACAGTCGCTGGTGCGCGAGGCGGTCGGCCTGTTCGGCGAGTACCAGCGCACCGGCGATCTGCCGGCGCTCGCTCGCGCGGTCCCGGTGTTCCGGGCGGCGCTCGCGGCGGCGGTCGAAACCGGCGCCCCCGACGTCGCCGCCTACCACAACAACCTTGGCTACGCCCTGCACGAGTTCGCGACCGCGACCGGGGACGCGCCCGGGCAGGCCGAGGCGGTCGGCTGCCACCGCGCCGCCCTCGCCGCGACCGGGCCCGATCATGACGACCGCGCGGCCTACCTGTGCACGCTGTCGTCCGGCCTGCGCGCCCTGTACGCGTTCAGCCGGAATCCGGAACTGCTCCGGGAGGCGGTGGAAGCGGCGCGTGCGGCCCTCGTTTCGACCGGCGGAGACCAGCCGAGTCCTGCCACCCAGTACGCCGTTTTGGCCGGGGCGCTCGCCGACCTGCACGAATACCAGGCCGACGAGGCCGTGCTGGCCGAGCTGATCGGCGCCTACCGGACTGCCGCCGTGTTGGCTGAGTTCAACGACGAACCGGGGCTGCCCGCGCACTGGAACAGCCTCGGCGGATGGCTGTCCGAGCGGTACGAGCTCACTGGTAACACCCCGGATCTGGAAGAGGCCGTCCCGTTCATCAGGAAGGCGCTGGCCGCCAGTTCGGGCGAAAAGCGCCTGGAGTACCTGTCGAACCTCAGCTCCGTGCTCAGGCTGCGCTTCGAGCGGACCGGCGACCTGGACGCGCTGACCGAGTCGGTCGCGGCCGCCCGCGGCGCCGCTGCGGGCACCGCGCCCGGTAGCAGCACCGTGCCCGCCGTCACGAGCAACCTGGTGGCCGCGCTGAACTGCGGGTACACGCGCACCGGGGATCCCGTGATGCTGGCCGAGGCGATCAGCGCCGCGCGCACGGCGGTGGCGACGGCCGCCCCGGGCGACCCCGAGCGCGGTGGTTACCTCAACAACCTGCACCACGTGCTCAGCCTGGACTGGGAACGGACCGGAGCCCTGGCCACGCTGACCGAGTCCGTGCGGGTGGCGAGAGACGCGGTCGCGGCCACGCCGCCGGGTCATCACCTGCGCGGCATGTGCCTGACCGCGCTGTCCGGCGCGACCAGTGAGCTGTACGACAGGACCGGCAACCACGCCCTGCTGGCGGAGTCGGTCCAGGCCAGCCGGGATGCGGTCGCCTCGGTCCCCGTCGGCAGCCCCGACCACGCCCGCTACCTGGGAAATCTCGGCAGCGAGCTGCAGGCGGTGTTCCTCAGGAACGGCGACGCCGGCGGACTGGAGGAGGCGCTCGGCGTCACCCGCGAGGCGCTCGCGGCGACGCCGGCCGGGCACCCCGCCCGGGCGGGCCTGCTCGGCAGCCTCTCCGCGATTCTCGACGATCTGGCCGAGCGGACCGCGGACGCCGGCCCGCTCGCCGAGGCGGTCGAGTCGGCCAGGTCGGCCGTCGCCGCCGTGGCATCGGATCACCCCGCCCGCGCGAGCCGCCTTGATGACCTTGGCGCCGTGCTGACCAGTCAGTTCGTGCGGACTCGAAACTCAGCGGCCCTCCTTGAGGCGGTGCGGGTACGGGAGGAGGCGCTGGCCGCCACCCCCGAGGGATACCAGAGCCGTATCAACCGGCTGGTGAACCTGGCCGGCAGCGTGCAGCTGCTGGCAGCGCGGACGGACGACCTGGACGCCAGCCTGCGGGCAGCCGAGCTGCTGGTCGAGGCGCTCGGCACGCTGCCGGACGACCACCCGGCCCGCGCCCTGTGCCAGCAGAACCTCGCCCGGGTCTACCGGTCGCTGTACCAGCGCTTCCAGCAGCCCGATCCGGACCTCCTCGACTCGGCCATCGGGTACGCGAGGGAGGCGCTCGCCGCCACCCCGGTCGGCCATGCCGATCGGGCGAGCCGGACCAACGCACTCAGCTCACTGCTGCTTGACCAGTGGGAAGCCGGTCAGGATGCGTCGGTCGCAGCCGAGGCATTGCGGCTCGCCCGCGAGGCCTCCGACGCCGCCGCGCCGGATCACCCCGACTACGCGCGCGGCCGTGACCTGCTCGGCTGGGCGCTGTGGGTGGGCCATCGGTCCGCCGTCGCGACCGGTGACAACGCCCTGGCGGACGCGCTGGCGGCCGAGGCGTGGAAGGCCACCTACGCCGCCGCCGCCCAGCCGCTGTCTCCGGCCAAGCTGCGGATCGGGGCCTTCCGGCGGGCCGCTGAGATGGCCCCCAGCGTCGGGCACACGCCGCAAGAGGCGCTTGCCTGCATCGAGGCGGCGGTGGACCTGCTTCCCGGCCTGCTGCCGGGTGAGCTCGACCGCGGCGACCAGGAGTACGAGATCGCGTCCGTCCGGCACCTCGCGGCGCACGCGGCCGGGACGGCGGTCGCCGCCGGGCGGCCCGACCGCGCGGTCGAACTGCTCGAGCGGACCAGGGGCGTGCTTGCCGCCCGCGAACTGGACCGCCGCGCCGGTCATGACCACGGTCGGCCGCTGAGCATCGGCGAGCTCACCGCGATCGCCGCCGACGGGCCGGTGGTGTACCTCTACTGCAGCGTGCTCCGCTGCGACGCGCTCATCCTGGCCGGCCCGGACGACCCGTTGGCGGCCGGAGCGGATGCCGCCGTCCGCGTGGTCCCGCTCGAGATCACGTCGGCCGACCTCAATGACAAGTCCTACCGCCTGCTTGAGCTGCTCGGGCTGCAGCCGAGTGAGAACGCGCCGGATCCCTTTGACCCGGCGGCGCGCAGGGAAATGCTCGCCATCATGGGCTGGCTGCGGGACAAGGTCACCGGGCCGGTGCTCGCCGCGCTGCGCCGGGCCGGGCGCCTCGCGGTCCGCCCGGACGCCGGCGGGCCGCTGCCGCGGATCTGGTGGTGCCCGGTGGGCGAGTTCGCGTACCTGCCCCTGCACGCCGTCTGCCTCGACGAAGCGGTCTCCTCCTATCTGCCGACCGCCCGCGCGCTGCGCTACGCCCGGGCGCAGCCGCTGCCAGCGGTCGGGGCGGCCGGCGCGCCGCTCGTGATCGCCGTGCCCGAGGCCCCGGACGCGGATCCGCTACCGGGCGCAGACCTGGAGGCGGAGGTCATCGCGGCGGCGTTCCCGCGCGCGCTGCGCCTGGACCGGGCCACCAGGAACGCGGTCCTGGCGGCCCTTCCCGGCCACCCGGTCGCGCACTTCGCCTGCCACAGCGCCGTGGACGTCGATGACCCCGGCCGCTCGCGGCTGTTCCTTGCCGACCACGCGGAGAACCCGCTCACCGTTGCCGACATCAGCCGGCTGCGGCTGCCGGGAGGGCTTGCCTTCCTCGCCGCGTGCGAGACCGCGGTGACAACGGACGAGCTCACGAACGAGGCAGTGCACATTACCGGCGCGTTCCAGCTGGCCGGGTACCAGCACGTGATCGGAACGCTGTGGAGGGTAGCCGACCTGGCCTCGGTGGACCTGACGCGCGCGTTCTACGCCGAGCTGGCCGTTCCCGGCCGACCCGGTGCGATCGACGTGAGCCGGGCCGCGGTGGCGCTGCACCAGGCGACCCGCCGCCTCAGGGACCGGTTTCCCGACGTGCCCGTCCTGTGGGCCGGACACATCCACGTGGGCCCCTAAAGCCCCCCGGCAATCACGGCATCGCTAGAGGAGGGCCATTCCGGTGGACCAGGGGCGCGTCTTCGCCGATGGGATCAGGGAGTTTGAGCGCTGGCGGTCGACGAGATCGCCAGCGGATCTGGAATCCGCCATCGCATCGCTGGCCGAGCTCGAGGCGGCCGTGCCCGACGATCCCGGCGTCCGGTTCTGGGCTGGCCTGCTGCTGGCCATGGCGCTCGGCGACCGGTATGAGCTGACCGACTCAGTCGATGACATTGACGGCGCGATCGAACGGCTCAGGCGCGTCGTCGGCTGCCCCGACCCGCCGCCGCCAGTCGGCGATGACGACATGGACACCTATCGCATCGCCCTCGGCCGCGCGCTCGCCAACCGGATCGACCTGTACGGCCGGCCGGGCGGACCGCCGCCGGCCGGCGATGCCGAGTTCCTGGCCGAACTGCAGACCGCGGTCGACGCGCTCGCGGTCGCCGCGACGGCCACGTCGGAGCTGGTGACGCCAGCCGAGCGGGCCGAGGCGGCCGCGCTGCGCGGGCACCTGGTTCCCAAGCTGGCGCTCGCCCAGGGCATCGTCGGCCGGAAGGCAGGACGGCTGGCGGACATCCCGGAGCTCGAGCGCCTGCTGCGCGAGCTCCCGGTTGACCATCCGAGCCGGGCGCAGCTCATCCTCGAGCTTGGCCTGGCGCATATGCACCTGGTGCTGCGGCCGGGCGCGGCGCCGCCGTCGTGGCGGCGATCAGACCACCGCGTGCCAGCGGTGGAGTGCCTTTCCGCGGCGGTGACGCTCCTGGATCCGGGTTATCCCGAGCGTGCGAAGGCGGTCGCCTTCCTCGCCTACCTCTCGCTGACCCGGCGTCCGGATTCCCCGGACGCGGCGGCCGGATCGGCCCCGGAGCTGATCGCGCAGGCGCTCGGAGCCCCGGGCCTTGACCCCAATGTCGGTGCGGTGCTGCATCTCCTGGCGGGCATGACCGCGAACGCCGGGAGCCCGCTGGGAGATCTCGCCGCCGCCGCGTCGCAGCTGCGCGAGGCGCTGGGGGTGGTCGGGAACATCGGCCAGACGGACCGGGCGGCCGGGTTCATGAAGGCGATGCCGGCCGCGATCCGAGGCGTCTTCAAGAGCCTGCTCAGGAACCCGTTCGCGGCATCGCCAAGCCTTGATGACCAGGATCTCGCGGACGTCTACGGCCGGCAGTTGCCCCGGCTTCTGTCCGAGCGCGGCTTGCTGGGGGAGATCGCGGCCGAGATGCCCGAGCTCGCGTGGGCGGCGCAGCTGGTCGCTCCGCTGTTGTGGAGCGGACAGGCGGCGGACGAGCGGCTGGACGCGGCCTTCCTCGCCGGTGACCTGGCGGGCGTGGACGTCGTCCTGGCCGAGCTGGCGGCGGACCTAGCCGAGCTCGGGCCCGATCACGAGTTCCGGTGGCTGCTCGTCGGCTGGATCGGCGCCGGACGGCGACGGCGCGGCACGCTCTCGGGCCTGCTCGAGGACGAGGTCCGGGGTCTGGAAAGCATCGTCAGCGCGTTGGACCAGGCCGCCGCCTGCCAGCCGCTGACGCAGCTGGTCGACGGGGCGCAGTCGTCGGCTCGCCAGCGGGCCGCGGCCGCTACCGTCGAACTCGGCCGGCTCACCAGGGATCCGCGCACCCTCACGGCCGCCCTGCAGCGCATCGCGGCACTGCGCAGCGCCCCCGGTCTGACGGCGGGCGGACGGTCCGACCTGTGCCGGGAGCACGGGATGGCGCTGTTGTGGCGCTACGAGCTCGGTCACGACCCCGGGGACCTGGACCTGGCTATCGGCCAGCTGCAGGAGGCCGGGCAGATCGCGGGCGATGAGGCCGGCTACCGGCTTCTGCAGGGCCTTTCGCTCGCCCGCTGGACCCGCGGTGACCGCGCGCGGCGAGATCAGCAGAGCGCCCTCGAGGCCGGCCTGCGCGCACTCCGGCAGCGGGCCGGCCAAGTACTGCTGCAAAGCGGCACCGCGCACGGTCTGCGGATTGCCCGTGCCCGTCGGCCGGATGAGCTGACGCGGCTCGTCCGCTGGTGTCTCGCGGAGGGTCAGCCCGACCTGGCGGTCGAGGCGCTGGAGTTGAGCCGCGCCCTCGTGCTGCACGCGGCGACCGTCACGACCGACATCCCCGGCCTGCTCAGGCTGGCCGGGCACGATAGCCTGGCCGACGAGTGGCGGCCAGAGATCGCGGACGGCTCCGCCCGGTCCGATGGCCCGCTGGCCCTCCTGGAGCCGGGCGTTTTCCGTCTGTCCGACGACTTCGATGACGCCGAGCAGCCGCTGCGCATCCCGTCGCTGCCGCGACGGGAAGTTCTCGGCGCCCTCTACGGCACGCCAGTCGGCGCTCAGCTGCTCGCAGTGCCCGGGCCGGCCGAGCTCGGCGCGGCGCTGCGGCTGGCCGGCGCCGCTGCGTTCGTCTACCTGGTCCCGGCGCAGCCGGGCGGCGGCTACGCCCTCGTGCTCGGCGAGGATGGCGGCACCGACCTCATCCCGCTGCCCGGTCTCTCGGAAACCACGCCGCTCAATGCCTACGATGCGGCCTACCAGGAGGCGACTAGCAGCGGGTGGCAAGGAGGCGCGCGGCTGGCCTGGCAGGAAGCGCTCGAGGCACTGTGCGACTGGGCCTGGGACGCCGGGACCGGACCGGTCTTGCGATGGCTCGCCCGACGCCAGGCCAGCCGGCCGAGCGAGGCCGGCGGGGTTCCGCGAGTGGTGCTCGTCCCGGTCGGACGGCTCGGTGTCGTCCCGTGGCACGCCGCGCGCACGATGGGTTCAGCTGGCCGCTGGCGCTACGCGATCGAGGACGCTGTTTTTACCTACGCCGCATCGGGAGCGCAGTTCGACCGTGCGTCCCGTCGCCCGGCCGGGCCGTGGGCCGCCGCGCCGCTCCTGGTGTCCGACCCAACCAATGAGCTTCCGGCGGCCCAGCTCGAGGTGGCCGAGCTTCGGCGTCGCTACTATCCGGACGCCGTCTTCCTCGGGCTGCCCGCGGACCTGGCGACCGGCCCCGGCAGGCCGGATGAGTTGCTGGCGCGGCTGCCGGGCGGGGCCGGGCCGATGGCCTCCCTGGTGCACTGCGGCTGTCACGCGGACGTCGCGTCGTCGCTGGCAGCCTCGCACCTGCTGCTGGCGCAGCGGCGACCGCTGACGATCGCCGCGATCCTCGCCCAGGCGCAGGCTCGCGATCCGGCCGGCCCCGGGTTCCTCGCGGTCCTGTCGGCCTGCATGACCGACCTCGCCCACGTCGACCACGACGAGGCGCTGACGCTCGCCTCCGCGCTGCTCGCGGCGGGCGCCTGCGCGGTCATCGGTGCTCGCTGGCCGGCCCAGGACCTGGCCACCGCGCCGCTGATGGTGATGTTCCATCACTTCCTCAACAACGGTCATCCGCATCCGGCCGACGCGCTGCGCGCCGCGCAGCTCTGGATGCTCGATGGCGGCCGAACCCTCCTGCCCGACCTCCCGTCCGAGCTAGCGGACGCCTTCCGCTTCGGCCCCTTCCTCACCGCCCCGCATGCCTGGGCGGCCTTCACCTGTCATGGCTCCGCGCCGACGGCAGCGTCTCGACCAGTCCCACCGCGGTCGCCTCGAGGAGCAGCCTGAGCCTCGGGGCGAAGTCGAGGGCGACGTGGCCCCAGGCCGGCACCTGCTCGTACAGCGCCGCGAGGGTCGGGGTCGGGTGCGCGACCTGCCAGAAGGCGGATGCGAAGGCCATCGCCGCCGCCACCAGGGCCCGGATCTGCCCGGCGGTCATGTCGCTGGCGTGATCGAGCGTGCTCACCATCTCGTCGTGGGCGGCGAACGAGTTGGCCTTGTACCGGCGGGCGCGCTCGATGCCGACGTCGCCCTCCAGGTTCACCGCCACGTGGGTCAGCAGGTCGCAGAAGACCGGCATCGAGGCGAGGGTCTCGCTCATCGCCGCCGCGACCTCCCGCGGCCCGAGGCCGACCCGATCGCCGACCATCGCCCTGATCCTGTCGCCCCACTGACGCCAGCCCCGCTCGGCCAGCTCGAGCAGCAGCTCCTCCTTGCTCGCGTAGTAGCGCCGCACGCCCGTCCGGTGCAGGCCCGCGCGCTCGGTGACCCGCGCCAGGGTGATGAACCGAACGCCGCCGAGCTCGACGGCAAGCGACTCGGCCGCCGCGAGCAGGTCCTCGGACCGCTGGGTCTTGTCTTTCCGTCCGCGTCGCGGCGCGTAGTGAAGGAGAGGATCATCATGAAGGCCGTAGAGGCCGCCAGGTTCGGAGACCCGACCGTGCTCACGGTGGTGGACCTGCCCGATCCGACGCCAGGCCCGGGTGAGATCGCGATCGACGTCACCCACGCGGCGGTCGGGCTCATCGACGTCTTCCTGCGGCAGGGGCTGTACAAAGACCAGCCCGGCCTGCCCCAGCCGCCGTTCGTTCCCGGCCTTGAGGTGGCCGGGACGGTGCGCGAGCTCGGCCCTGGAGCGGCCGGCTTCGCCGTCGGCGAGCACGTGGTCACGTTCTCGGCGACCGGGGCGGGCGGCTACGCCTCGATCTTCGTCGGCTCCCAAGACCTCGTGGTGTCGACCGAGGGCTACGGCATCGACCCGGCCGTCGCCGTCGCCGTCGTGCCGAATGCGGCGATGGCCTACCTCGCGTTCGCCAACGTCGCCCGGCTCGCGCCCGGTGAGAGCGTGCTGATCCACGGCGCGCTCGGCGGCTTCGCGGCGGCCTTCCCCGGGATCGCGCACCAGCTCGGCGCCGCTCGGGTAGTGGGGACGGTTCGGCCCGGCAAGCTCGGCCCGGCCGCGGTCACCAAGCTGCCCTACGACCAGATCGTCGACTCGTCGCGGCTGCCCGAAGTCCTCGCGGGCGAGAAGTTCGACGTGATCATCGACCCCGTGGGCGGCGCCGTCCGCACGCACAGCATTGACCTGCTGGCGCCGGCCGGGCGGCTCATCCTGGCCGGCAACGCCAGCGGCGAGTGGGGGCACCAGATCGACAGCAACCGGCTCTGGTTTGGCGGCCTGACCGTGTCCGGGTTCAACGCCGGGGCCTACATCCCGACGCACCTGCCGGAGATCCGCCCCGCCGCCGAGGCCGCGCTGAAGGCGGTCGCGGCGGGATTGGGCGAGACCGAGATCGACGTGCTCCCGTTCGACGAGGCCGTCACCGCCCACCAGCGAATGGAAAGCCGCTCGCTCAACGGCCGCATCGTCCTCACCCCGAATGCACGGTCATGACCGATCTCACGCCTTGTGCTCTAAGAGTTACGACTCGTAGCCGCTAAATCGCTTTTAGGCGACATTAGCTACTTCATGTTCGGAAGCGGTTGCGGGCCCATCCGCGGCACTGAAATCCTCTGAGCGAGGATATGTCGCGCGATTGGCAGGCACTATCCCGGACGGGGCGGCGGGGCGACCATTTCTTGCTTCCCGGCCGTGCTTGCACGCTAAGCCACCGGGCCACCCGGGCGGTGTCGGCACCAGCCAGTAACGAACCGAGAAAGGAAGCCTTTCATGGCAAACCTCAACGTCACGTACGGGGACATGCAGTCCGCGGCCGGCCAGCTGAGCTCCGGCGAGCAGCAGATCAACAGCGACCTGGCCAGGCTCAAGAAGCTGATCGATAACCTCGTGGCCAGCGGCTATGTGACCGACAGCTCCAGCAAGCAGTTCCAGGCGTCGTACGAGGAGTTCACCGCGGGCGCGACCAAGATGATCGCCGGGCTGAACGGGATGAGCCAGTACCTCAACAGCGCCGCCAAGGCGTTCCAGGAGACCGACAGCCAGCTTGCCTCCGCCCTCAAGCAGTAGGGCAGCCGAGCTGACGTTGCCGATGGGCCGCCGACCACTCATACCGTGGTCGGCGGCCCATCGGCTGCAGCGGGGAGAGCACAGCGTAGGGAAGGGACGATCATGCGGCTCGCGCTGACCGTCGTGTCACCGACGGCGCGGCAGATGGCGGACGTGATACTTGACGCCGATCCCGAGACCCCGGTCGCGGGCCTCGCGGCCGAGCTTGAGCACTTCATGTTCGGCGGCGCCGGGCCCGGCGGCTACGCCGGGCAGCTCGGCGCGAGTGGCGCCAGGGTGCTCCAGTTTCCGGCCTCGCGGGTGCAGGGCTCGCTGGCGATGTCGTCCCCGGCCGCCCGCGCCGAGCCGCAGGCGGTCCCGCTCTACGTCAACCACCAGCTGGTCGCCCCGCACCTCAGCCTGGCCGAGTCCCCGATCAGGGACGGCTCGGTGATCAGCCTCGGCCGTCCCGACGGCGGCACGATCCCCGAGCCCACCGGCCTGGTCGAGATCCGGGTGATCGGCGGGCCGGGCGTCGGCTCGATCCACCGCCTCGGCGTCGGCGAGGCCGACATCGGCGGCAGCGCGGCGACGGCCGTCCGCATCCCCGATCCCGGGCTGCCGGAGTACGCGCTGCGGATCGGGGTCGACCCGCGCGGCGGCTGCCAGGTCGCCGCCTACGAGGGTGTCCGGGCCACGCTCGACCGGGAGCCGCTGGCCGCCGCCGCGCAGTGGCGTCCGGGCCAGCAGATCGCCGTCGGCGGCACCATGCTCGGGCTCGCGCCGTACGAGCCGCCCGACGCGGCCCTGCACCCCTCGTCGGACGGCGGCGGCATCGACTTCAACCGCCCGCCGCGGCTGCTCCCGCCCGAGCGGATCACCAGGTTCCAGCTGCCGACCCCGCCCGCCGAGTCCGACCGCCGCCCGATCCCGCTGCTGATGGCGGTCGTCCCGCTGCTGATGGGCGTGGGGATGGCGTACTTCCTGCACCAGATCTACCTGCTGGCGATGGCGGGCCTGACCCCGGTGATGCTGCTCGGCAGCTACCTGAGCGAGCGCAAGCAGGGCCGCAAGTCGCACGGCCAGCGGCTGGCCGAGTACCGCGAGCACAAGGCCCGGATCGAGCGCGACGCGGCCGAGGCGCTGGAGACCGAGCGGATCGCCCGCCGCGACGAATGCCCCGACCCGGCCGCCGTGCTGTCGATTGCCTCGGGACCTCGGCGGCGGCTGTGGGAGCGACGCCGCAGCAACCCCGACTACCTGCTGCTGCGGGTGGGGACGGCCGACCTCCCGTCGGCGGTGGAACTGACCGACCCCGAGCAGGACGAGCACCGCAGGCAGGTGTTCTGGCAGATCCCGGACGCGCCGGTGACGGTCCCACTGGCGCAGCGGGGCGTGCTCGGCGTGGCCGGCCCGGGTGACACGTCGCGCGCGGTCGGGCGCTGGCTCGTCGCCCAGCTCGCCGCCCTGCACAGCCCCAACGACCTGCAGATCTGCCTGCTAACCGATTCCTCGGGCCGGATCAGCTGGGAGTGGGTGCGGTGGCTGCCGCACTGCCGTCCGGCCGGCGGCCGGGGCGGGGCGGCGCTCATCGGCAACGACGCCGAGTCGGTCGCCACCAGGATCGCCGAGCTGCTCGCGCTGATCGCCGAGCGTCAGAAGGCGGTCCGCCAGGCCGGCCAGCAGGAGGGCCAGTTCCAGCCCGACCTGGTGGTGGTGTTCGACGGGTCGCGCAAGCTCCGGTCGCTGCCCGGGTCAATCCAGCTGCTGCGCGAGGGCCCCCAGGTCGGCGTGTACGCGGTCTGCCTGGACGCCGACGAGCGGCTGCTGCCGGCCGAGTGCCAGGCGGTCGTGGTGGTCGACCCGGACGGGCTGCGGGTCCAGCAGATGATGGCCGCCACCATCCGGCAGGTGCGCCCGGACGGGGTCAACCCGGGCTGGTGCACCAGGCTGGCCCGGTCCATCGCCCCGGTCAGGGACGCCAGCGACGACGACGACGCCGCCGGGCTGCCGGACTCCGCCCGGCTGCTTGACGTGCTCCGCCTCGAGCCGCCCCGGGCCGAGTCGATCGCGGCCCGGTGGAACGCCGGCGGCCGGTCCACGCTGGCGATGATCGGCGAGTCCTACGACGGGCCGTTCGGTATCGACATCAGGAAGGACGGCCCGCACGGGCTCATCGCGGGCACGACCGGGGCGGGCAAGTCCGAGCTGCTGCAGTCGCTGGTCGCCTCGCTCGCGGTCGCCAACCGGCCCGACGAGATGACGTTCGTGCTGGTCGACTACAAGGGCGGCAGCGCCTTCTCCGAGTGCGTGCGCCTCCCGCACACGGTCGGGATGGTCACCGACCTGGACCCGCACCTGGTCGAGCGGGCCCTGGTGTCCCTGTCGGCCGAGCTGACCAGGCGCGAGCACATTCTGGCGGCGGCCGGGGCCAAGGACATCGAGGACTACCAGATCCTGCTCGACCGGGGCCGGCCGGGCGGCGCCGCCAGGCCGCCCGAGCCGATGCCGCGGCTGCTGATCGTGATCGACGAGTTCGCGTCGATGGCGCGGGACCTGCCGGACTTCGTCAAGGGGCTGGTGAACATCGCCCAGCGGGGCCGCTCGCTCGGCATCCACCTCATCCTCGCCACCCAGCGCCCCTCGGGCGTGGTCTCGCAGGACATCCGGGCCAACACCAACCTGCGGATCGCGCTCCGGGTGACCGACACGGCCGAGAGCGCCGACGTGATCGAGGCGCCGGAGGCCGCCTTCATCTCCAAGTCCACTCCCGGGCGGGCCTACGTCCGGCTCGGGCACGCCTCGCTGGTGCCGTTCCAGGCCGGCCGGGTCGGCGGGCGACGGCCCGGCGCCGCCATCGCGGTGACCTCGCAGCCGTGGCTGGCGGCGGTTGACTGGCAGGACCTGGGCAAGCCGGAGCCCGCCCGGCCCGCCGCCAGGCGGCGGGCCGAGGAGGAGATCACCGACCTGAAAGTCCTGGTCGAGGAGA